>Ga0183260_10002278_pt1 | contig 15877 bp, 13 predicted proteins | sample AntDrymUQ4972206_2_FD_129768 | JGI IMG/M metagenome (GOLD analysis project Ga0183260, IMG submission 129768) | Polar desert sand microbial communities from Dry Valleys, Antarctica - metaG UQ497 (22.06) (version 2) (version 2) | ecosystem: Environmental > Terrestrial > Soil > Desert | place...
CGCGCGAGGTTGCGGGGCGGGCGCCTCTGGGGCGGCCGCGTCCGCCGGGGCCTCCTGCCGCTCGCCGGCCTCGGGCCCGTCGCCTCGCAGGAATCGACCAAGGAACATCGTCACCAGCGCCCGAACGCCGCGTGTTCCGGCCCTACAGCCACGAACGTGCCGTGGCACGTGGCCGTCGTTTCGCCGTCCGCCTCGAGCTGGGCGTCCACGGTCGCCCGCCGGCCCGTGGCGTCGACCACCCGGGCACGCAGGTGGAGCATGCGGTCGGTGGGGGTCGGCCGGACGAGGTGGATCGCATAGTCGGCCGTGACGCAAGACGGCGGTCGATCGGCCCCCGCAGCCTGCATGAGATGCAGCGCCGCCGCCCAGTTGGAGTGGCAATCGAGCAGCGCGCCGATGATGCCGCCGTTGAGGACGCCGTCGAACGCCTCGTGATGGGGCTCGGGACGCCAGTCGGCGACGAGCTCACCGTCCGCCTGGTGGCTCGCGATCCGCAGGCCGCGCTCGTTCGCGGGGCCGCAGCCGAAGCAGCGGCCCTCGGGTGCGTACTGCTGCTGGACGCTGCTCGCGCTCAAGGCCCGCAGTCTAGCGGCGTCCACGACAGAGCTGTGGATCCGCTCCCAACCTGCGATGCCGGCGTCACGCGTGCGTACCGCTGGGGATGCGCACGTTACCCGCGCGGCCCGACGGTGGGGTTCAGCCCATGCGACAGCGCAACCCGACCGCCCGCCTCCGGCCGCCGCTCATCCCCCGGGAGAGCACCGCCCGTCTCCTCCGCGCCGTGGACGAGCTCCGCGCGCTCGAATTGCAGAAGCATGGTGCGCGGGCGTCCACGCCCACCTTCGACGACCTCGTTCGGCGCGTCGAGGCGAAGGCGCGCGAGGTCTTCCAGCTGGCGCAGGACCAGGCGCTCGACCGGCCCTGACCGTCGGCGACCGTTGCCGGCCTGCAAGGGCAATGCCGGCCTGTCATCGACCGCAACTCTCCCTGGCCGCACGTTCCTCCCTGAGCGGGCGCGTGCGCTAGCCGAGGGTCTCGGCGCGCGGCGTGGTGCCGAAGCCGGGATTCGAACCCGGACGGGGTTGCCCCCAGCGGTGTTTGAGACCGCCGCGTCTGCCATTCCGCCACTTCGGCCGGGTACCCGACCGGGGGATGGTACCGCGGCCCATGCGGGCTCCATCCTGCGTCGGACGCTCAAAGCCCGTGCGGAACCCTCCTCGACCGACGGGCGTCTCGCACCCAGACCGATGCTAGACTCCCAGCGCCTTCGCATCGCCGTCCGGAGGGACCCCCGAGCCGTGGAGGACCTTCGCCCGACAGCGGTCGACGACCCCGTCCAGCGCCGTGACCTGTACCTGGTGGACCGGGCGCGGGACGGCGATCTCGACGCGTTCAACGACCTCGTCCTGGCCTACCAGGACCACCTCTTCGCGCTCGTCGTGCGCATGGTCCCAGATCGCGACCAGGCTTCGGACGCTGTCCAGGAGGCGTTCTTCTCGGCCTACCGGAACCTCCACTCGTTCCGCGGCGGCAGCGTCCGATCGTGGCTCAGCCGCATCTGCGTCAACGCCGCGATGGATGCCCAGCGTGCAAAGAAGCGCCGCCCGTCGCAGCCCTACCCAGAGCTCGAGGACGAGAGCTGGCAGCCGCCCGCCGGCGAGGAGGCCGACCCCCTTCGAACCGCGCTGGCCACCGAGCGCACGCAGGCGATCTCCTCGGCGCTCGGCCAGATCACCGACGACCAGCGCACCGCGATCGTGCTCTTCGACATCCAGGGCTACGACTACGCGGAGATCGCGGACATGACCGGCGTCTCGCTGGGCACGGTCAAGTCGCGCATCCATCGCGGACGCCTTGCGCTCCGGAGCCTGCTCGAGGACCGGATGGAGCTCTTCCGTGGCTGACCGGATGACCGGGTCCCAGCACCGCGTTCACGACCTCCTGCTCATCGCCGCCTGGACCGCCGGCGATGCCGATGCCGCAGGATCGGCCCGGGCGGATGCGCTCGTCCGCAGGTGCGACGAGTGCCGAATGCTCGCGGACGACCTCCGCGAGATCCGCGTGGCGACGAGCGCGCTGCCGGCCGCGACGCGGACGCGCGACTTCCGTCTGTCCGCCGAAGATGCACGACGACTCGGCTCACGCCGCCGCTGGCTCGCCGCCCTCGTCGGTCTCGGCGGCGCGCGGGTCGCTCGACCGCTGGCCGGCGCGATGACCGCGCTGGGGCTGGCCGGCCTGCTGCTCGTCACGCTCCCGACCGGCCAGCCTGCGGGCTCGTCGCGCCAGGCCGCCCCGTTCGGCGCCGGCGCGACCGGCCAGCCCGCTGCCTCGGCCGCCACGGCGCCCGGCGCGGGGGCGTCGGTGGCCGAACCGGCGCGGGCGTCGGAGGGCGCGGTGGAGGGCGAGGGATCGCCCGATCCGGACCAGGCCGCCGGTCAGAGCCCCGCGCTCCCCGAGCCGACGGGCGGACATGACACCCAGGCGACGACGGCACCTCCATCAAAGGGCACCGGCGAGCCCCTCGTCGAGCCCGAGCCGTCGCCGGATCTGGTTCGCCCGGGCATCGCCGCCGGATCGATGGTGCTCATCGCCGCCGGTCTTGGGCTCCTGGCCCTGACGCGCCGACGCCCGCGGCACGAGGCGTGACGAGGAACCGTTGCGCCCCGGTCGTCGTCATGGTTGCGTGATGAACGATCCGCGCACAACGCACGCGAGCCACGACCCGCTCCTGATCGCCGCCCACGCCGCAGGGGACCTCGACGGCGCCGACCGCGCTCGAGCCACCGCGGTCCTTGCGTCGTGCGAGAGGTGCGCGCTGCTCGACGGCGACCTTCGGGCGCTTGCCAGCGCCGTCCACGACCTGCCGCCGGCCAACCGGACGCGCACATTCACGCTGTCGTCGTCGGACGCCGCCAGGCTTCGCCCACCGGCGTGGCGACGAGTCCTCGCGGCGTTCGCGGGCGAGCGCTTCCACCTTGCTCGCCCCGTCGGGGCAGCGTTCGCCAGCCTGGGCCTCGCCGGCCTGTTGCTGTCGTCGCTGCCCGCGATCCCGCTCGGCGGTTCCGCGGCGGCGCCCGCAAACCAGGCCACCGGATATGAGGCGGCGCCGTCATCGAAGGACCTCGCGGGCTCCCCCGCGGAATCGGCCGACGACGACCGCCTGCATGCCGCGGGCGCGACCGCACCGCCCGACGCCCAACCCCAGACGGTCGGTGAAACGCCCGCCGAGACGGCCGGACCGCAGGAGGACGCGGCCGGCCGCGACATGCTCGCCCCCGACCGCGCGACGAACACGACGCTCGCGGTGCTTTCGGGCACGTTCCTGATCGTGGGGCTGGGCCTCTTCGTTCTTCGCTGGACGGCCCGCCGGCTCGACGACGCCTAGATGGCGGCGCGCCGGCCGCTGAGCGCCCGGGCGACGAGGATCACGACGATCGCGCCGATGGTGGCGATCACGATGCTGCCCACGTTGATCCCGCTCACGTCGCCGATCCCGAGCGCCGAGCCCAGGAACCCGCCGACGACCGCCCCGATGATGCCGAGCACGATCGTCCCGATCAGCCCGTAGCCTCCGCCCACGAGGAACGAGGCGATCGCCCCGGCGATCAGGCCGAGCACGATCCAGGAGATGAGACCCATCTGGCGTCCTCCATCTTGGCTGGCGCAGCGACCTGCCGCCCCCGATCACAATGGCACGACGGGCGGGGGCGTCGCAATCCGCGATCGTCGCGAGGGGAAGGTCTCCGGGTCGCAGGTACACTGACGAGGACCCAGAACGACCGCCACTGCGCCCCCGGGCGCCCCGCCGAGGCCCCCATGGAACGCCTGATGCTGCTCGACGGCTACGGGCTCGTCTACCGCGGCTACTTCGCCCTCCCGCCGCTGACGACGTCGCGCGGCGAGCTCGTCAACGGCGTCTTCGGCTTCGCCAGCATCGTGCTCCGAGGCCTGCAGGACCTCCAGCCCGACTACCTCGCGGTGTCGTTCGACCTGCCGGGCCCCACCTTCCGCCACGAGCAGTACGCCGAATACAAGGCCACCCGAACGAAGATGCCCGACGACCTGCGCGACCAGTTCCCGAAGGTGCGCGAGGTCGTGAAGGCGCTGCGGATCCCGGTCTACGAGATGCAGGGCTTCGAGGCCGATGACGTTATCGGGACAATCACCAGGCAGCTGGAGCCGAACGAGAACCTCGAGACCACGATCGTCACCGTCGACCTCGACATGCTCCAGCTGGTCGGGCCGCGCACACGCCTGATGACCACGCGATCGGGTGTCGAGAACACCGTCATGTACGACGTCGCCCGGATCGATGAACGGTTCGGGCTCCGGCCGGACCAGATGGTCGACTACAAGGCCCTCAAGGGCGATCCCACCGACAACATCCCCGGCGTCCCGGGCGTGGGCGAGAAGACCGCGGCCAAGCTGATCCGCGAGTTCGGGGGCCTGGATGCGCTGTACGACCGGATCGCCGAGGTGACGCCCGAGAAGCTCAGGGTCAAGCTGGACGAGCACCGCGACCAGGTCTTCCGCGGCCGCGAGCTTTCGCGGATCGTCACGGACCTGCCCGTCGTGCTCGACCTCGAGGCCGCCCGTCTCGGCGACTACGACCGGGACACCGTGGTCCGCCTGTTCCGCGAGTACGAGTTCCGCACGCTGATAGAGCGCCTGCCGCCGATGTCCGGCGAGTCCGCCACGGAACGGACCGAGAGCCTCAGGGCCGTCGCGCAGAGCGGCTACGTGCCCGCGGCGCGCGTGGCGGGCCGCCCCGAGGGCTGGGCGGCGACCCGGCCGGGACGCGGCCCAACGGACGGCTCGGAGCTCCAGCTGCGGCTGGACTTCGACGCGGTGGCCGGCACGCCAGCCGCGGGGCGGGCGAGCGGCAACGGGCGGACGCCGGCCGAAAGCATGCCGCCGGGCGATCTGCCCACCGCGCTCGCGGCGGCGATCGTCGACCCCGGCCGCATCGAGGTCCGCGGTTCGGGCTCGATCGCGGACCTCGAGCCGTGGCTGCGAGCGCAGACCGCGATCGGCGTCTCGCTGCTGCTCGACGATCCGCGGCCGCGCCGGGGCACACCGCTGGCGCTGGCCGTCGCCGCGCCCGACGGCCGCGTCGTCGCCGCGGACGGGGCCGAGGCGGCCGAGGCGCTCCGCCACCTGCTGGAGCGGCTCGAGGTCCCGCTCGTCGGGCACGAGGTCAAGCCATTGCTCGTCGCCCGCTTCGCCGAGGATCCCGCGGCTACCCCGCCGCTCGTCGGCTTCGACACCCAGATCGGGGCGTACATCCTGAACGCGGCGCTGCGCAGCCAGACGATCGCGGACATCGTCGCCGAGCAGCTCGACCAGATCCTCCCGGCGGCCGCGGAGCTGCCCGCCACGGCCAGGGCCGGGATCGAGGCGCTGTCAGCGCTCGCTGTCCGCGAGCCGCTCGAGCGGCGGCTCGCGGAGGTGAGCCTCGAGCGGCTGTTCCGCGAGGTCGAGCTGCCGTTGATCCCGGTGCTCGCCCGGATGGAGGCGGTCGGCGTAGCGCTCGACCGCGAGGCCCTGGCCGCCCTCGACCGCGAGTTCCGCTCGGAGATCGAGCGGCTCGAGCGCGAGATCCACGTCGACGTCGGCCACGAGTTCAACCTCGGCAGCCCCAAGCAGCTCGAGCAGATCCTGTTCTTCGAGCTGAACCTGCCCAAGGGCAAGCGGACGAAGACCGGCTACTCGACCGACGCGTCCGTGCTCGAGGAGCTCCGCCCGGCGCACCCGATGATCGACAAGCTGCTCGAGTGGCGGGTGTACACGAAGCTGCGCTCCACGTACGTCGAGGCGCTGCCGTCGCTGATCGCGCCGGACGGCCGGCTGCACACGACGTTCCACCAGGCGGTGGCCTCGACGGGACGCCTGTCGTCCTCCGACCCGAACCTCCAGAACATCCCGATCCGGACCGCGCTCGGCCGGCGGATCCGGCGCGCCTTCGTGGCCGGCGAGCCAGGGCTCGTGCTGATGGCCGCGGACTACTCGCAGATCGAGCTGCGGATCCTCGCCCACGTCTCGGGCGACGAGCACCTCAAGGACGCGTTCGCGCGCCAGGCCGACATCCACCGCGAGACGGCGGCCCGGGTCCTGCACAAGGACCCGGCCGAGATCACCGCCGACGAGCGGTCGATGGCCAAGATGGTCAACTTCGGGCTGGCCTACGGGATGAGCGACTTCGGGCTCGCGTCGCGCGCGAACATCCCGCGCCAGGAGGCCCAGGAGTTCATCAACAGCTACTTCGCGGCCTATTCCGGCATCAGCTACTACATGATGGCCATCAAGGAGCAGGCGAGGACCCAGGGCTGGGTCGAGACGCTGCTGGGTCGCAAGCGCCAGATCCCGGAGCTCAGGGCGGCCAACCCCACGCTCCGCGGCGCGGGCGAGCGGATGGCGATCAACATGCCGATCCAGGGCACGGCCGCCGACATCCAGAAGATCGCGATGATCCGCGTCGCCGATCGGCTGCGCGCGACCCGCTCGCCCGCCCGACTGCTACTGACGGTCCACGACGAGCTGCTCTTCGAGGTGCCGCGCGACGAGATCGAGCCGCTGGCAGCGCTCGTCCGCGAGACGATGGAAAGCGCGCTGCCGCTGTCCGTGCCACTCGTCGTCGACGTGAAGGTCGGCGATGACTGGGAGTCGATGACGCCGCTGACCCGCGCCGACGCGATCGCCGCGGAGGCCGACGAGCTGCCGCTCGAGGCGCCGATCGCCCCGCTCGCGTGAGCGCCGCCCATGCCTGAGCTTCCCGAGGTCGAGACCGTCGCCCGCGATCTGCGCCCGCGCCTGGTCGGCGCCGAGATCGGCGGGGCCCGCTGCACTTGGGAACGCACGCTGCGGACCCACGACCCCGAGGCGTTCGCGGCGGCCGTGACCGGCCGCATAGTCGACGCGGTGGATCGCCGGGGCAAGCAGCTGGTCGTCGAGCTGTCCGGGGGCGTCGCGCTCACGATCCATCTCAAGATGACCGGTCAGCTGTTCGTGGTCCCGGCCGCTGCGCCCCAGGACGGCTACGTCCGCCTCGTGCTGGAGCTCGTCGACGGCCGCGAGCTGCGGTTTCGCGACATCCGCAAGTTCGGACGCGTGGGGCTCTACGAGCGCGACCCCGCATCCGGCGACCTCGTCGTCGAGCGCGGCGGCGCGGGCGTCTTTGCCGCCACGGGACCCGAGCCGCTCGAAGACGCCTTCACGGTCCGCGACTTCCGACGCCGGCTGCGGTCCCGCCGCGGCCGGCTGAAGCCGCTGCTCGTGGACCAGACCTTCGTGGCCGGGGTTGGCAACATCTACGCGGATGAGGCGCTCTGGGGCGCGAGGCTCCATCCGCTTCGCCCCGCAGCCTCGCTGCGTCCGGCCGACGAGAAGCGGCTCTACGACGAGCTCCGCCGCGTCCTGCTTGAGGCGGTCGAGCGGCGGGGCAGCTCGGTCGACGACTACACCGCGCCCGACGGCGACGGGACGATGCAGGAGCGGCTGCGGGTCTACCAGCGGACGGGCGAGCCGTGTCCACGCTGCGGGCGCCCGGTCCGACGGATCGTCATGGGCGCTCGATCGACCCACTTCTGCTCGTGGTGCCAGCGACTGCGCGCACCCGAGCGCAAGGCGGCAGGGGCGATCCTGCGCGGGATGACCGGTGGGCCCGTGGGCCGTGGGCCGCGCTGGACGGAGCTCGCGACCGGCACCGGCCCCGGCGCGAACGCGGAGGATGGGGCGCGGGCCCGCACCGAGCGGACGAGGCGAGCGGCCGCCAGTCGGCGCGCCGCCGCGCGCGGCACGCCCGAGTCCGCTGGCTGATGTCGATCCTGCGTCTGTCCGCCGTGCGCCGCGAGGTCGGCACGTTCGTGATCCTCGACTCCATCGACGCTGCCGTCGCGTTGGGCGATCGGGTGGGTCTCGTGGGTCCCAACGGCGCGGGCAAGACCACGCTCCTCCGGATCGCCGCCGGGATCGACGAGCCCGATGGCGGCAAGGTGTCCCGCAAGCGGGGCCTGAGCCTTGGGCTCCTGGCCCAGGAGGCCCATTTCGACGCTGCCTTCATGGCCTCGCCGGACCTTCGGACGGCCGTCCGGACCGGCGCCGCGCATCTTGATGCGATGGCCGCCGAGCTCGCATCGCTCGAGCACGACCATCGGGCGGGGGAGCCGGCCTACGCCGACCTCCAGCACCGGTTCGAGGTCCTGGGCGGCTACACGCTCGACCAGCGCGTCGACGAGGCGCTGTCCGGTCTCGGGTTCGCGCGCGACGAGTGGGCGAAGCCGCCGAGCGCGCTGTCCGGTGGTGAGCAGACCCGCGCCGCGCTTGCGCGGCTTGTCATCGCCGACCCCGACCTGCTGCTGCTCGACGAGCCGACGAACCATCTCGATCTCGACGCCCTCGAATGGCTCGAGGAGCACCTCCGCCGGCGCGGCGGATCGCTCGTCGTCGCCTCGCACGACCGGGCGTTCCTCGACGCCACCGTGACCCGGATCTGGGAGCTGCGCGACCGGGCGCTGACCGCCTTCCGCGGCGACTACTCGGCCTACCATCGCCAGCGGCAGGAGCGCGACGCCCGCGCCGCGAAGGATGTCGGGAACCTCGCCGAGGCCATCGCCCGCGAGCGCGAGCTGGTACAGCGATACCGCAGCCACCGCAAGTTCGCCAAGATGCACGAGCACGAGTCGCGCCTGGAGCGGCTGGAGGGCTCGCGCGTCGAGGAGCCACGTGCCGGTCGGCGGCTGGCGCTGCCGACGTCTGCGCTGGCCGGGTCGGGGCCGTTGCGGTCGGGCGAGATCGCGGTCCGGGTGGAGGGGCTTGTCGTCGGCTACCTGCCGCCCCGTGGCGCCCCCGGCGCTGCCCGCGGCCCGCGGTCCGCGGCGCGTTCTGTCGCCCGCGCGCCGTTTCTTGCCGCCCAGCGCGGCGAGCGGATCGGGATCGTGGGCCCCAACGGTGCCGGCAAGACGACCCTGCTGCGCACGATCGCAGGCGAGCTCCCGCCGCTCGACGGCAGCATTGCATTCGGCAATGCGGTCCAGATCGGCTATCTCGCCCAGCTCCGCGGCGCGGCGATCCCGGGTGCGACCGTCATCGACGCGCTGCTCGGGGTCATCCCCGTGACCGCCGGCGAGGCGCGTGCCTACCTCGCCCGGTTCCTGTTCCGCGGCGACGACGCATTCAAGGAGGTCGCGAAGCTTTCGGGCGGCGAGCGGAGCCGGCTGGAGCTCGCGCTGCTCGGGATTATGCCGTCGAACCTGCTCCTGCTCGACGAGCCGACCAACCACCTCGACATCCCGGCGCGCGAGGCGATCGAGTCGTTCCTGGCCGGCACGGCGGCTACCGTGCTGGTCGTGAGCCACGACCGCCGCCTGCTCGAGACGCTGTGCGACCGGCTGTGGGTCGTCGACGATGGGCTGGCGGCGCCGTGGGATGGCCCGTACCGCGCCTGGCGGGCCGCCGTAGCGGATGGCTGGACGACGGCGGCGGCGATCGAGCGTGAGGCGCGCCGACTCCGATCCGGCGCCCCGACATCCGCCCCGACCTCGCCGCCGCCGCCCGTCTCCGGAAGGGGCAACGGGGCGCGCCCGCCGGCCGATCCGCCGCGCACGCGCCCCCGGCCGGCCGCGCGCGGGCCGCGGCTCTCCAAGGATGCGTACCGGCGGCAGAAAACCGCGGTGGAGGGCGAGCTCACCCGCCTGGGGCTCCGCAGGACCCACCTCGAGCTCGCGATGGGCGACCCGGCGGTGGCATCGAACTTCGTCGAGCTGCGCCGGATCACGAGCGAGCTTGCCGACGTCGAGGCGGCACTGTCGTTCACCGAGGACGCCTGGCTCGCGCTCGAGGAGCGGGCGCCCTGAGCGGCTCGGCGGGGCAAGCCAGGCGGCGAACGCTCCGCATCGGGCTGACCGGTCCGATCGGCTGCGGCAAGACAACCGTGGCCCGCTGGCTGGCGGAGCTCGGCGCGGTCTCGGTGGATGCGGACTCGCTCGCTCGCGACGTGGTCGAGCCCGGTCGGCCAGCGCTCGGGGCGATCCTCGAGCGGTTCGGACCCGAGGTGGCGGCACCCGATGGCCGCCTCGACCGCGTGGCGCTCGGCCGGATCGTCTTCGCGGACCCGGCCGCGCTGGCCGATCTCGAAGCCATCGTCCACCCGGCCGTCCGGCCCCTGATCGAGGCCGCGGTCCGGGCGGCGGAGGCGGGCGGGGCACCAGCGGTCGTGATCCAGGCGATCAGGCTGGTGGAGGCCGGCTACGCCGAGGAGTGCGACGAGGCCTGGCTCGTGACCTGCGACCCGCGCGACCAGCGACTGCGCCTGCGCGCGCGCGGAACCTCGCCGGACGACGCGGAAAGCCGGATCGCGGCGCAGGGACGCCTCGCCGAACGGCTCGCCGCGGCCGCCACGCGGATCATCGACACGTCCGCACCTGTGCCGGATGTCCGCGCACGGGTCGCCGCAGCGTTCAGCGGGGCGCTGGCCGCCGAGCGGTAGGTCGCGGTCATCAGCGGACGGGTTGGGCGCGGCCCGTCCCTGATTGTGAACACCTGTTCGCAATCGACTGGGTTCGCTAGACTGTCCGGAGATGCCCGACTTCCGTCTCGTCGCCCCGTTCCAGCCCACCGGCGACCAGCCCGCGGCGATCCAGAAGCTGAGCGACGGGCTCGGCCGGTCGCTGCGCCACCAGACGCTGCTGGGCGCAACCGGCACGGGCAAGACGTACACGATCGCCCAGGTCATCGAGCGCAACCAGAAGCCGACGCTGGTGCTCGCCCACAACAAGACCCTGGCGGCGCAGCTCTACGCCGAGTTCCGCGAGTTCTTTCCGGACAACGCGGTGGAGTACTTCGTCAGCTACTTCGACTACTACCAGCCCGAGGCCTACCTGCCCCGGAGCGACACGTACATCGAGAAGGACTCCAGCCGGAACGACGAGATCGACCGGCTGCGGCACGCCGCGACACACGCGCTCTTCGAGCGCCGAGACGTGGTCATCGTGGCCAGCGTCTCGTGCATCTACGGCCTCGGCGCGCCCGTCGACTACGGCGCGACGGTCCTGCGGCTCCGGCAGGGCGGCCAGTACCGGCGGGATGCCGTCCTCCGGCACCTCATCGACCTGCAGTACCAGCGCAACGACCAGGCGCTGTCGCGCGCCCGCTTCCGCGTCCGGGGCGACACGCTCGAGTTCCAGCCCGCCTCCGAGGAGACGCTCGTGCGGGTCGAGTTCTTCGGCGACGAGGTCGAGCGGATCACTGAGCTGGACCCGCTGACCGGCGAGCTCCTCGCCGAGCGGCGCGAGGTGAACATCTATCCGGCCAGCCACTACGCCACGCCGGCCGACAAGCTCAAGCTCGCGATCGTCGACATCGAGGCGGAGATGGAGGAGCGCTGCGGCCAGATGGACGCCGAGGGGCGCGTGCTGGAGGCGGCCCGGCTCCGCCAGCGGACGACGTTCGACCTCGAGATGATGCGCGAGCTCGGCTTCTGCTCGGGGATCGAGAACTACTCGCGCCACCTGTCGCGGCGCGAGCCCGGCAGCCGGCCGTGGACGCTCCTCGACTACTTCCCACCGGACTGGCTGCTGGTCGTCGACGAATCGCACATGACGATCCCGCAGGTGGTCGGCATGTACAAGAACGACAGGACCCGCAAGGAGATCCTGGTCGACTTCGGGTTCCGGCTGCCGTCCGCCCTCGACAACCGCCCGCTCACGTTCGAGGAGTTCGAGGGCCACCTCAACCAGGTTGTGTTCATGAGCGCGACCCCGGGGCCGTACGAGTTCGAGCGGAGCGAGCAGGTGGTCGAGCAGCTCGTCCGCCCCACCGGCATCGTCGACCCGCTGATCCACGTCCGCCCCACCGAGGGCCAGATCGACGATCTCCTCGAGGAGATCCGCAGCCGGGTGGAGCGCGGCGAGCGGGCGCTCGTCACGACACTGACCAAGAAGATGGCCGAGGACCTCGCGGACTACCTCAAGGAGCTGGGGGTGAAGGTCCAGTACCTCCACAGCGAGGTCGACACCCTGGAGCGCGTCGCGATCCTGCGCGATCTCCGGCTCGGCGTCTACGACGTGCTGGTCGGGATCAACCTGCTGCGCGAGGGGATCGACCTGCCCGAGGTGACGCTCGTGGCCATCCTCGACGCGGACAAGGAGGGCTTCCTTCGCAGCGCCTGGTCGCTGATCCAGATGATCGGGCGGGCGGCGCGGAACACCAGCGGCGAGGTCGTGATGTACGCCGACACCGTCACCGAGTCGATGCGGGCGGCGATCGACGAGACGAACCGGCGGCGGGCGATCCAGGAGGCCCACAACAAGGAGCGCGGGATCGAGCCGACGACGATCGTCAAGGCGATCCACGACCTGAACGAGCGATTGCGGGTGGTCGCCGAGTCGACCGCGATGTATTCCGGGGAACGCGACCTGTCCGAGCTCGATCGGACACGGGTCGAGCAGCTGGTCGCCCAGCTCGAGAGCGAGATGAAGTCGGCGGCGCGCGAGCTCGAGTTCGAGCGCGCAGCCGCGCTGCGCGACGAGGTCCAGCAGATCCGGCTCCGCGTCCTCGAGCAGGACGCCTCGGTCACGGTGGGAAAGGCGGCCGAGCGTGCCGCCGCCGGCCGCGGCGGCGGGCTGGAAGGCGCGGCCGACCGCAAGCGGACGCGGGCCCGCGACGACGCCCGGGCCGCGGCCCCGGCGTTCGAGGTGACGAGCGTCACCGTCCTGCCGGCCGAGGACGAGCCGGCCGCCATGCTCGACGGCGATCCGGAGGGGAGCGGCGACGGAGCCGGCGACGGGGCCGGCGACACGGGCACGGCGGCCGACTGGCTGCCGGGCATCCGCGACGAGCACGACGACGACGGCGGGTGGCAGGCGCGCTGGCTGGACAAGCCGACGTGGGACGTCACGGTCACCCCGAACGTCATCAAGCGCACGGGAACCCGGCCGCAACGGCGCGGCGGCCGCCGCACGCGGGGCTACTGACCCGCCCGCCCCGACAGCGCCCGCGCAGCGGAGGCATCCCCGGCCGTAGCATGCCGGGGTGGAGACGGCGCGCCGGACGAAGCTCGTGTGCACGATCGGCCCGGCCAGCGCCGGGCGGGTCGCCGAGCTCGTGACCGCTGGGATGGACGTCGCCCGGATCAACTTCTCGCACGGGACGCCGGCGGCGCGGGCAACCAGCGTCGAGGCGGTGCGCGGCGCGGCGCTCCGGGCGGGAGCTCCCGTTGCTGTCATGGCCGACCTGGCAGGACCAAAGATCCGGCTCGGGCCGCTCGCCGACGGGGACGTGCACCTCGAGGCGGGACGGCGGTTCGTGCTCCGGCCCGGTGCCCGCGCGCAGGGTGATGCCCTGGGGGCAGGCGTCACTTACCCCCGGCTCGCCGCCGACGTGCGCCCCGGCGACCGGATCCTGCTCGCCGACGGCGCCGCCGAGCTGCGGGTTCTCAGGGTCGGCCGCGAGGTCGAGACGGAGGTCGTGCGCGGCGGGACCGTGCGCTCCCGCGCCGGAGTCGCCATCCCGGCCCACCGGCTGTCGGCGCCGGCACTGACGCCGAAGGACCGCGCGGACATTCCACGCGCCCTCGGGCTCCGCGCCGAGTACGTGGCACAGTCCTTTGTCCGGCGGGCCGCGGACGTCGAGGAGCTGCGCGCGCGCCTCGGGCCCGACGGGCCGCCGATCGTCGCCAAGATCGAGACGCGCCCGGCGGTCGACGCGTTCGACGCGATCCTCGACGTCGTCGACGCGGTGATGATTGCGCGCGGCGATCTGGGCGTGGAGCTGCTGTACGAGGAGGTCCCGCTGATCCAGAAGCAGCTCGTCCGCCGTGCGCTCGACCGCGGCGTGCCGACGATCGTGGCGACGCAGATGCTGGAATCGATGATCGCCTCGCCGCGCCCGACGCGCGCCGAGGCCAGCGACGTGGCGAACGCGGTATTCGATGGCGCGGACGCGATCATGCTCAGCGGGGAGACGGCGATCGGCGCGCATCCGATCCTCGCCGCCGAGGCCGCCGCCCGGATCGCTCGCCTGTGCGAGGAGCAGGGGAGTCACCTCCTGCCGGACGGGGCTCCGCCGCCCGTCGAGACCGATGCCGGCGCCCTGGCCTACGCCGCCGTGGCGCTCGCCTCGGCCGACCCGGCCATTGCGGGGATTGCCTGCTACACGCGGACCGGGCGGACCGCGCGGATCCTCTCGTCGCTCCGGCCCGGGGTGCCGGTCATCGCCTTCGCGCCCGACGCCGCGGTCGTGCGCCGTCTGGCGCTCATCCACGGCGTCATCCCGCGCGGCTGCGTGCCGCCCGACGACGTTCCCGGACGGCTGGCCCTGATGGCCTGGCTGCTGGGCGAGGCGGCGCTCCTGCCATCGGGCAGCGCGGCGGTGCTGGTCGCCTCGACCGCCGAGCCGGGCAGCGGCCCGAACCTGCTCGAGGTGCATCGCGTGCCGAGCCACCATGGGTAGCCCGGCACCCAGGGGCGCGTTCCCGCCGCTCCGGCTGGGCCTCGAGCCCGGCTACGACGGCGGTCGCACGGGCGCCTGGCTGCTCGATATTCCCGGCGCCTTCGGCTGGGCCCCGACGCGCGATGCGGCGATATCGCAGTCGCCGTCGGTCGCGGGCTGGTGGCGGGAGTGGCTGGCCCGCCACGGCGAGCCATGGCCGCTCGGGGAGGTGGGCCCCGCCGTGATCACCGAGGAGGTGCCCGCGAGCGTCGAGGACGAGTTCGAGCGCAACGCCCTGTTCGCGCACGACGAGCGACCGCTCGGTCGTGACGAGATCGAGACGGCCATTGGGCGGCTGGAGGCGGCGCGGGCCGACCTGACCGGCCTGATCGATCGCCTCGGCATCGTCGACGCGCCGGAGGGCGAGCGGACCGCGGAGGACGTGCTGCGCCACCTCGGCGGCTCGGAGATCTGGCTGGGCAGTCGGCTCGATCCGGCCGCCCGCTATCCCGGTCGAACCGACGAACCGGACCCGCGCACCCATCTCGCGGCGACGCGTGGCTGGGCGGTGGAGAACCTCAGACGCCTGCACGCCACAGATCCCGCATCGCGGCGGGTGGACAGCAAGGGCGAGGCCTGGACCCTTGCCAAGGTAGTGCGGCGCTACGTCTACCACTCGGTCGACCATCTGCGCGAGCTGGATCGACGGCTGGCGCGAGCGGAGGACCGCCCCGCGCGGCTCCGCTGGAGCGAGGAGCCGCTGGCCGCGGTGACACCGCTCGTCCGGCTCCTCCGCGCGGTCGGCTGGGACCGGCGGACACGCGACCCGGAGCGCCTGGGGCGGGCGATCGAGGGCTCGCAGGCGATGGTGTCGGCGTGGGACGGCGAGGAACTGGTGGCGTTCGCACGCGAGCTCGGGGACGGGGTCTTCAACGCGGTGATCTCGATGGTCGTCGTGGATCCGCGCTGGCAGGGCCTCGGGCTGGCCAACCGGCTGGTCGGGACCTTGATGGCCGATCGCCCGAACGCCCGGTTCGCGCTCCATGCCGCCGGCGGCGTGGACGCCTACTACCGGCGCTTCGGGTTCGAGCACGATCCGAGCGCGATGGTCCGGCCGAGGCCAGATCCCGGCCTCTGAGCCGGCCCAGGGGCCTCCGCGGCTGCTCGCCCAACGTGCGTGCCCCATGGGCCAGGGGTTTCGCCCCACGAGTCACTGGACAGCGGAGCCGTCGACGAACCGACGGCCGGCGCGTGGGGCGAGCCAACGGGCGGAGGAGCCATGGGGATCGGCTCGCGGACCATGCCTCCGACGCCCGGTGGCTCGTGCCACGAGACTGGGACGCTGCCCGAGAACGCCTGTTCTGTTTGGCCCCGGTCGCGTACAATTGCCCGGTCATGCCCCAGGACCAGATCGTCGTTCGCGGCGCCCGTGAGCACAACCTCAAGGACGTCA
>Ga0183260_10002279_pt1 | contig 15877 bp, 19 predicted proteins | sample AntDrymUQ4972206_2_FD_129768 | JGI IMG/M metagenome (GOLD analysis project Ga0183260, IMG submission 129768) | Polar desert sand microbial communities from Dry Valleys, Antarctica - metaG UQ497 (22.06) (version 2) (version 2) | ecosystem: Environmental > Terrestrial > Soil > Desert | place...
AACCGGCTGGCCACCCTGTGCGGCTTGCTGGACGGCCACGTTGAAGCCCGCGGCTGCCAGGTAATCGACGACGAGCCGGACTATCTCCGGCTCGTCATCGACGATCAAGATTCGCGCCATTCCGCTGGCATCGTAGGTGGCGCGTCTCGCCTCAACTGCCCGAAGTGGGCGGCCCGGCTGCCTTGCCGGCCTCTCCGGACTCCTCCCGGCGATGAAGCTCGCGATGCCAGTCGGCGATTGCCTCGCGGCGGCCTCCGTAGCCCCAGCCGGGGAATCCGCCCGGACCATGGCCCGACCTGTCCCAGCCTCCGCGACCCCCGCGGCCGAAGCCGAAGACGGCGCGGATGAGGCCGATGAGCAGGAAGAAGCCGATGATCCAGAAGAAGATGCCGAATAAGCCGATCCCGCCGTGCCAGTAAGGTCCATACGCGTAGGGCACCATGGGAACCGGCTGGCCACCCTGTGCGGCTTGCTGGACGGCCACGTTGAAGCCCGCGTTGGCGCCCACGTTGTAGGCCACTATGGCGAGACCGGCAGCCACCGCGATCAGCAGCACGACTCCCAAGACTCGAAACATTGGTCGCGCGTTCATCTTGAAGAACACCTCTTTCATCTGCAGTCCCGACGAATGTCTGGGACCCTGTACGCAACAGGCTGATGAGCAATTGGGGCGGAACTGTGAACGCGGTGCGGAATATTGATGGAGGCGCAGAGGTCATGTGCGACATGCGAGAAGGCCGGAGGGACGTGGGCATCGAAGCAATCGCGCTGGTCTTCTTGTCCGACCTGTGACCGCTGACAGCGTCGCCACCACGCGCTTTCCCATACGCGTCGGATCAAAGTCGCGCCCGCTACTGCTCCTTTTCGGCGTACGCACCCACAACGCGTACGTGGACCTCGGAACCGATCTCGACGCTCATTTCGGTTTTTATCGGATGCGCACGCCGGTTGCGAACATCGTCCGCTGGCGGCTCGAAGGGCCGTGGCTGTGGGTGACGGCGATTGGCGTCCGGCGGGGGGTCCGTCACGGGGACATCACCTTTGGCGGCAATCACCGCGGCGGCGTAAGGCTCGACTTCCGCGAACCCGTTCGCTGGGGCCTGGTCCGTGTGCCCACGCTATATGTCACCGTCGAGGACATGGAGGGCCTCGCGGCTGCGCTGACTGCGCGCGGGATCACTGGTGAGGACGCACGGAAGTCCAGCGGCTGACCGCTCAGTGAACCAGTTCGGCCTTGCGCTCACCGCGCGTGTCGATCGACAGCCGGCCGTCAATCAGCGCGAATATCGGCAGGTCGAGGCCGTTCGGGTCGTCCTGAGAGATCTCGTCGCGCAGCCACGCGACCAGCGAGCGGTCGGCGTCGAATGGCGCGGCGAGCAACAGGTTTCGCATCGGCGCGATCAGTAGCCGCGGCTCAGGCCCGTACCGCGTCGCAAGTGCCTCCTCGAGCAACAACAGCCCCGACGCCAGGCCGCCGGTCGATTGGTACCACCAGAATGGGACGCCATCGAGTGTCTCGTACTCCATTTCGACATAGCGCTCGGCGGCGACCGACGCGCGCAAGTTGTCCATCGCCCGATCAAACGCCTCCTCGAAGCTGACCGACCACGACTCGACCATCCCGCGCCCTACGTACATGAATGCCGGGCCGATATCCACGCCCAACGCAACGTCCACGCCGGGCGGGCGCCGCGTGGTCAGCGGCCGCTCGACGCCAGGCGGCAGAGGCCGTCGACGGATGAACACGGGACGCAAACCATCGGAAAGCTCGTCCCATGAGAGGTCTGGCGACAGCGCGTCGACGGCCGAGCGCACCTGCTCGCGCGAAGGTCCGACGATTCCGTTGCCGTAGCTGACGGACAGTTCTGGTTCACGGCGAGCGCGGGTTCGCTTCATGCCGCCATATTGGGAACAGCGCCTTATCGGCCCGTCACCCGCGGCTTAGCCCGGGATGGCCTCCGAATTGGCGTCGGCTCGGTGTCTCGCTTACGGCTGCTCGAGTACGAGCGGCTGCCCCTCGCAGTCGACCCCGAGATCAGCGAGCTCGGCCAGCGCCTCGTTCGCCGCGGGGGTGCCATCCAGTATCTCGCGGCGCAGAGTACGGGCGCGGCGCAACGCGCGCGCGTCGTCAGCGAAGTAGGCCCCGTACTCGGTGCCCGCGCGTCCGCCCAGGTCTATCAAGGTCGCGATCTCGAGCGTCGCCTGCGTCGCCGGCTCCCAGTCGGGCAACTCCGCCAACAGGGCGGTTGCGTCGGCCGTGATGTCGCGCAGGTCACGCGCGAGGCCACGCGCATCGCGGAAGTTCTCCTCGTCAAGGGCACGCTCCACGTCAATGACCAACTCCTGGGCGACGACCATGTCGGCGAAGACCGAGCAGAATGCGTTGTTCCATCCGACCGGAAGGCTCACGAAGGTTGGCGCATCGGTCGGCTCTTCGCTCGACCCGGCCGAGGGCGTGGGCCGGGGCGTGAACTCGACCTCGAGCAAAGACGCGCTTGGCCGCTCACTGGATCGCGGGCTGTCGCAGGCGCCAGCCATGAGCGCGGCAAGCGCTACCAGTACTCCCACCAGCATCAGCTGAGGTCGATGGCGTGCGTCAAGGATCATCAGGTCGTGACCTCCAGGAAGCCTTCAGAGAGAACATCTTCGCCGAGCAGGTAGCGGACGACATAGATCCCCGGACCGTCAAGCACGGCCTGCGGTCGAATTCTGTTCTGGAAGATCTGCGCATCACGGACGAGGGGGGTCACTGCCGTTTCCAATATCAGGCGCTCACCGCCGATAGCCGAGTTGTCCATCTTCAGTATCCGTATCAGGAGGTCGACCGAATCAGCAGGCGCGGTCAGGAAGGCGCTCCAGACGATCCTTTCGCCGATCCCGAAGGTGGAGCGCGGATCGATGATGTGGAACTGGTCATCGCTGCGTGTCCCGAACGTCACGAAGCCTTCGCCGATCTGCACGAGTGGTGGAATGGAAGTCGGGACTACCGTGGGAGTGGTCGAGCCTGCGGGCGTGATCGTCGGCTGTGCCGTCGGATTTGGCGTTGGCTGGTTCGTGGGTGCCGACGCCGCGCCCGCGGCTGCGCTCCGGACTGGGGTAGATGAAGGGGACGCTCCACGATCGCCCATGAAAGCCACCGCTGCGGCGGCCAGCACGCCGAGTGTCAACAACAGGATGCCGAGGCCCAGGAAGCGCCCGATGAGAACGCCGTTGTCGGCGTAACGACCTCTTTCCCGCGGGGTCCGTAAACGATCCCCTGGCGGCGTTGTTTGCGTCGGTTGTAGGCCACGCGCGGATTGTTACACCTCGTGCGCGCATCTCCGGAACGACCGCCTGGTTCGCGCGCTCTCGGTCTTCATCGGCCCATTCCCATGCTGTACAGTCCGCGCGCAGTGACCAGCGACCAGACGCCGCCGCCGGCCGCCACGCCGGTCGCCACGCCGGTCGCCACGCCGCCACCACCCCCTGCGCCTCCGGCCGCCACGCCGCCACCACCTCCTCCGCCACCGGTCGGCGCTGCGCCACCCGCGCCTTCGTTTGATGCGATGGCCGGAGCCCGGCAGGCGTTCTCGATGCTCGATCCGGCCGGCCTGCGGCCAACTGCCATCGTAGCCGGGATTATCCTGGCGCTCTTCTTCGGAGCCCAGATCCTCAATGCGGCCATACCTGCGCCGAGGCCCGGAACGGGGCCCGGCATCGGGCCAGGCACAGGACCGATCAGCGGTCCCGGACAGCCGGGCCAAACATTGCCACCGATCGCGGTCCCGAGCACGGGCCCAGGAACAACCCCTGACCCGGGCCAGCCGCTGCCGCCCGGCTCGGTGCTCGAAGTCGGCCCGCTGCGCATCCCGCTCGAGTCAGGCTGGCAGCCCGAGAACGGCCCGAGCGAGAGCATCGTCATCAGGCTCGTCAAGGGCAGCGCCGCAATCGACCTCGTCAGCCTTACCGTCCAGGGTGGGACCGCGACTCCGGCCAACGTCTACGCCGGCTACATCCAGTTGATCGCCGCGGATGGCACGGGCTTCACGAGCGTGCCCCCGACCAACATCCAGCTCGGCCAGGGTCTGCCGGCAGCGCGGGGCAGCTACGCGGGCGTGTTCGGTAGCAGCCAGATCGAGGGCGAGATTACGGCGTTCGTGACCAGCGCGACGTCCGGCTGGGTCTGGGACGCGTTTGCGACCAGCGGCACCTTGCGCTCACTCTTGCCCGAAGCCCAGCGCATGATCGACAACATCCAGGTTGTGCCCGAATGAGCGGTCCGCAGACGCCGCGCCCGCTTGCCGTACCCGCGATGGAGACCGCGTCGGGACGCCAGGAGGTGGCCTCTGAGCCTTACCTCCCGCGTTGGGGAGTTCAGACGGGCTTGATGCAGCGGCGCCAGCCGGCCTTCTGGATGTTCGTGATACTGCTGGCCCTAACCACTCTGACGGTCATTGGCGAACAGCTGCTCTACCTCCAGTACTTCCCCCAGGGCTGGATCATCAGCGTCGTTCTGCTCGCGCTCTACGTGGTGCCGGTGGTGCTCGCGATCTACATCCTGGACCTGTTCGAGCGCGAGCCACTGTCTCTGATCATCGCCGCCTTCCTGTGGGGCGGGGTTATCGCAATCGGCCTGGCGGTCGTCATCAACACGTCGCTCATCGAGGTGCTGGCCAAGCTATTCGGCGCCAGCTTCGCGCAGCAGTGGGGGGCGGCCCTTGTCGCGCCGCCTGTCGAGGAGACGGTGAAATACCTGGGCGTGGTGACGATCTTCCTGATCGCCCGTTCCGAGATCGATGACCTGTTCGACGGTTTCGTTTATGGCGCGATCATCGGCCTGGGTTTCGCTGCGGTGGAGAACGTCCAGTACTCCATCCAGTCCATCGGGCGACCCGGCGCCGGCGACCAGATCGGTCCGGTGCTCCAGATGTTCACCTTCCGCGCCATCCTCATCGGCGCCTACATGCACGTGCTCTGGACGGGGCTGAGCGGCCTTGGCCTCGCCTACTACGTGACCCAACGCGACCAGCCGCGCCAGAAACGGCTGACGTACGCGGTCGGCCTGTTCCTGCTGGCGATCCTTGCCCATTTCATCTGGAACTCGCCTTTGTTGACGGAGCTCCTCACGGGGATCGGCGGAGTCTTCGTCTTCGGCCTGATCAAGGGGCTGCCGTTCCTGATCTTCCTGATCCTGCTCGTGTTGCTCGCCCAGCGGCGCGAACAGCGTTGGTTCGGCACTTTCACCGCCCGCGACGTGGGCACCGACGTCCTGCCCCAGGCCGAAATGGCGGAGCTGGGCGGCCTGCGCAGCCGCTGGAGAGCGCGGCGCGCCGTGAGCGCGCGAAAGGGATCGCGGGCCGCCAAGCTTCATGGGCAGCTTCAGCGTGAGCAGATCAACCTGGCCATGATTCGGTCTCGAGCCGGCAGCGATGACGACCCGAGCGTTGTCGCTCAGCGCGAACGTATACGCGGCATTCGAGCGCAGATCAACGCGTTGCCCGATGTACCGCAGCTGGTGGCGGCGCCCTACACTCCGCCCGCGGCCCCAGCAGCACCGCCACCGGCCGCGCCGGGAGCTCCCCCCGTGGCTGCGCCAGCTGCTGCCCCTGCCCCGCCGGCTGCCGCCCCTGCCCCGCCGGCTGCCGCCCCTGCGCCAGCTGTCGCTCCTGCTGCCGCCGTGCCCGAAGAACCACCTCCCGCACCCGCTGCTCCCGCATGGATGCCAACCCACGTCGTTCCTGCCGCTGGAATGGCGGCCTGGGCCGCGCCCCATCCATCCCAGGCGGCAGTCGCCCACCTCGCGCCGGGCGTTCAACTGATGTTGGTCGAGGAGCAGGGCGCCTGGGCGAGGGTGGTGGGCTCGAATGACTGGGTCGGCTGGGTCGACGGGCGGCTGTTGATACGGACCGGATGAGCGGCGTCAGCAACGAGCCAGCGCGCGCAACCGGATCGTCAAGCCAGAGGAAGGACGTCGATCGGTCATCGCTGATGCAGCAGCACGTGGCCGCGCGAGCTCGGCGCGATGCGTCGCCGCTGGGCAGTGACGAGTTCCGGGCCGCGGCCGACGAGCTTGCCAGGATCGAAATCGCTATCGCGCGCATGGAAGAGCCGCCACCGAGCACGGCGCCCGGGCCTGCCTGATCGGTGGGGTCATTGGCGCCCATGCTCACAGTCAGCGACGCGGCAGGGGCGATCGACTTTTACACGGCTGCCTTCGGTGCCCGCGAGCACTCGCGCCAGACGACGCCTGCCGGCCAGATCGTGGCAGAGATGTCGATCGCCGAGTCCAGATTTTTCGTGGTCGATGAGAACCCAGGCGCATTCAACAACAGCCCTCAAAGGCTGGGCGGGACGACCGTTCGACTGAGCCTCATCGTAAAAGATCCGGACGCTTCGGCCGCGCGTGCGATCGCCGCAGGCGCAACCGAGGTGTTTCCAGTCGCGGACCAGCCCTACGGCATGCGCCAGGGTCGGGTGGAGGACCCATTTGGCCACCACTGGTTGCTCGGCCGGAATCTCTAGCGGACCTCGCTACTACATGGCGGCTATCGACCTGACTGCCATGCGTGGCGCACGCCGCTGCTGATGCGGATGGCCCTGCTCGATCAGTAAGGCCACGCGCGCACGCTGCCCGCGATATGGCTCGAGCAGCTCGAGCATGCGCTCGTCCGTTCCATCCTTCTCGTTCGCCAGCGCCGCGCAGATCAGTCGTGGCAGGTGAAAATCGCCGACGCTGATCGCGTCGGGATCGCCCAACGCCAGCCGCATCGTTTCAGCGGCCGTCCACTCACTGACACCGGACAGGGACAGCAGGCGGCGCCTTCCCGCTTCCGGCGTCAGCCTCGAGATTGCCTCGAGTTGCGGCGCGACAGCCGCCGCCGCCCGGATCGCATCCGCCCGGCGACGCTCCACACCAAGCGGGTGAAATGCCCAGTAGGGCAGCCGGGCGAGGGTCTCGGGCGGCGGCGGCAACCTCAGCTCGAGGGGTCCCGGAGCCGCCTCACCGTGGCGGACCAGCAGGCCTCGGTACGCGCGGTGAGCCTCGATGCTGGTCACCTTCTGGCCCAGGATCGACACCACGAGTGCGTCGATCACGGATCCTGAGCGGGTCAGTCGCAGACCGGGTTGCGTACGGATCAGCTCTGCCACCAGCGGGTGCAGCGGCTTCAGCAGAGTCGCGTCGTCCAGCGCGCCTATTAATCCCGGCACCATGTCGAGCAATGCCTCTGCGCCGATGCCCCACGCGCGAGCCAGCACGCCTCCGTCACGCCGTCTGATCAATACGCTGGCCGGACCCTCCGGCGTTCTTGTGGCGCGGGATACGGAGCCGGATGCGAGGCGCATCTGCGGATCGGGCGGGCCCTGCCAGAGCTCCGACACGGTCGACATGGGATTCGCGCCGTTGGTGAGCATGAAATGCCGCTCGATCGGCTCTTCGTGGAACATCGTCCGCGGCCGCGTTCAGGTCGTCGGCGGAGTGAGAACCGCCTGACCCAGCGACCACAGCGTCAGCGAGGTCAGCACGACCATCAGCGCTGCGAGCGGCAGCTGTGCGAGTCGAATGTCCGGTTGCTCAGCCTGGCACGTAGCCGCATCAGGAACCGAGTGCGGTGCTTGGCTCGAGCTCAGCCCCCGCAGCGCGCGCGTCGCCGGCCCAGTGGGCCAGCGCGTCGTCGCTATCGACCGACTCGCGAATCATTCCTATGACACGTGACACGCCCTGGTCTGCGTACTCACTGAGCATGTCTATCCGCTGCTGGCCGGTCGCCGACAGAGACTCCCACCAGACGTGGACGGAGACCGCAAGTGACGCCGGGTCGCGCCCGATCTCGTCGCAGCGGCTGCGAATTACGGGCATCGCCTCGGCAACCTCGCCCGGTGTCAAGCCATCGAGATTGAGTTCGTCCGCGTATCGCGCGGCGAGTCGCCAGGTGACGTTCCGCCCATTGCCGCCGACCATGATCGGCACCCGCGGGCGTTGCACTGGAAGCGGTCGATTTATCGCTGCGTCGACGTGGTGATGAGCGCCGTGGTAGGTGGCCTTGTCCTCGCCCATCATCGCGGTGATCACCTCGAGCTGGTCCTTGAGGATGGCCAGCCGCTCGGGCGCATCGGGAAAGCCGTACCCGTAGGCCAGCCACTCGTCGCGCTTCCAGCCGGCACCGATGCCGAGTTCCATGCGGCCGTCAGTGATCACGTCGAGCGTCGAAACCATCTTCGCGGTCAGGGCCGGGTTCCTGTAACCCGCGCACAGAACCACGTGACCGAGGCGTAGCCGACGAGTCTCGGAAGCCAGCGCAGCCAGCGTCATAAAGGACTCGAACGTTATTTCCAATGTAGGTCGTGGCACCGTGTGGAAATGATCGAAGACCCAGGCCGATTCGAATCCAAGTGCCTCAACCAGCGATGCAAGATCGCGAGTTCGTGCCCACGCATCCACAGGTGACCAGCCTTCGTATTCGCGAGTCCAACCCTGCGGGACAATGACGCCGATTTTCACAGTCATGCTCCTTTGCGCGCGAAGATGATTTGTGTCAGTCTTTAGGTAAGTAAGCCGTGAAATGTGGGTCAAGAGGTGAATTGAATGGTCAAAATTCGTCAGGTCGACGTGGCGATGCTCGACAAGCCCAAGGCATCGCGGCCTACCGGGCGTGAACTGAGCCCGAAGGCTCGCGAACGCCTCGAGCAGCAGAAGCAGTTCGAGCGGATGCTAACGCGCATCGGTGATCGGGACACCGTCTTCGAAATCCGTCTCGAGACCGACGAGAAGGCTCTCACAGTGCGCCAGCGCCTGATGAAGGCCGCCCAGGTAACGGGCAGGGAAGTCGTCGTGCGCAAGTCTGAGAAGGGCTGGCTGGTGGGCATGTCCACGCCGGACAGGAAGTCTCGCCGCGGCCGTCGCCGCGCTTCGCCGGGAGCCTAGCCGGCGCTGCCCAACCAGGTTCAGGTCCAGGTATTCGGTCGGCGCGACTCGCGCTCCACGCAGAGGGCGCTGCGCTTCTTCAGCGAACGCCGGGTATTAGTCGCGTTCGTCGACATCGCCCGTAAGCCGATGGCAGCCGGCGAACTGCGCCGCTTCTCGCAGAGGTTTGGCGCCTCTGCGTTGATGAACGACGAAGAGACGTTCGACCGCCTGGTTGCCGATCAGCGACTGCTCAAGCTGCCGCTGACGCGGTCCGGAATCCAGCTATCGGTGGGAGTCGACAACGACGCGTGGCGCTCCTGGCTCGCCGTCGAAACCTAGTCCCCTCAGAAGGGGCGGTTGCCTGCGCTCCAGGCGAGGGAAGAGTCGAAGGGCGTGGTCGCGGTCATGCTCGCCGGAACCGTGGTCCGCTCATTCGTCCGGAGCCACTGCACCTTCGACAACGAACCGTTCTTCGTCACCAGGGCCAGATCGGCCATGCCATCGGCGTTGACATTCAAGGCCATCGGCACAACGTCTGCGAAAGCCACGCTCGCCGATGCCCACAGCTGCTGCGGCGCTGCGAATGTTCCCTCGGTCTTGGTACGAAGGCCCATCACCTTGACGCCGTTCGCATCCTTGACCACGACGATCAGGTCATCGCGGCCATCGCGGTCGAAGTCGCCGACCACGTGCTTGACGTCTGCCTGGGCCCATGAGAGCCACTGTGTAGCGGCCGCGAGGCTGTTTGGCCCGACGGCGCCGGCGGGGCACGCGCCCCACGCCGTGAGGTCGGAGCAGCTGGCCGACGACAGGGCTACCGAGTAGATCCCCGCGGCGTTGCGCATCACCAGATCGGCCATGCCATCGCCGTTGGTATCAGCGGCCGAAGCGAAATCGGTCGCCGAAAGATCAAGCGCTCCAGTCCACCAGTCGACTGCGCCATTGAATCCGCCTGCACCGTCGGCCGGCATGACCGACAGCTTGCTGTTCCCCGGCGAGACCGTGGACAGGAACCCGGCATCGGCCAGCAGGTCACCGTCGAAGTCGCCGACCACGAGCCGCTCGGCACCGCTGGGCGCCGCCTGCGACGTCGGCTGGGCGAAGCCATCGCCGGTGGCATGGGCGACCGCGACGCTTCGGTTGTTACCGCTGGCGGTCAAGATGACCAGGTCGGCGAAGAGCTTTTCGTTGTTCGACCCATTTGGATTAGCCGAGTCGACGTTGCCCGCGCCCTGCCCGAGCACTTGGCCCAGGCCGGCGAAGGTTCCAGTGGGTCCGGCGGTGAAGCTGTCGGCCGACCCTTTGAACAGACGCCATTGACCAGTGCCCGGCGTCAGGACGCCGAGGTCGCCCAGCCAGGCGTTTCCGTCGGAGAGGACGTCGTCACCGCGCGTATCGACGATGAGACCAGGCTCGAAGTACTCGCGCAGGACCTCTTCGAAGTTGAGGTTCTTCGTGCCGCAGTCGCGCAGGCTCTTCTGGTAGATCTTGAAACCGGTCGAATCGGCGCCGCACGGGAACTGCTTGCCCGACCTGTAGCCAGTGAGGTAGATGCGGCTCTTGTTCTTGTCAGCCTGCCATTTGCGCAGCGTCAGGTGCCACGTCTCGCGCATCGCCTTGAGATTGGCCGGCGTCGGAGCATTGGCCTCGATCCACTGACCCGGGTTGGCTGGGTCCGCCTTCAGGTCTGTGTAGATCTGGTCGGCGGTGGTGTCCTTCAGGTCGTAGCACTTGGTCGTGGTAGAGCCGTCCGGATTGGCCTTGTGGACCCTGCCACCGCGCCAATTCATGGAGTAGTACCAGGCGTACTGCTTGACCGTCAGCGCGCCAACATGCATCCACGGGTACGGCTTGGTGCCCCCGCTCGAATACTCGGCGCGCACAACCCTGCCCACGTAATCCCACAGCGGGACGACGTCGACGTCGCCGTTGGTCGGCCCCTTCGAGCGCAGTACTCGTACCGTCGGGGGCGGGCGCAGCTCGTCCATCCAGCGCGTCGGAAGATGACCAGGGGCACACACCTCGGTTGGGTCATCTACGAGTGGTTTGTCGACCGGACCGCCACCGTCGCCGGCGAAGGCCGGAGCGGCGAAGGACATGGTGGCAAGAAGCGAGGCGATAAGCGCCCACGCGGCGCGACGTTGCTGGGGCATGGGTCCCACCCTATTGGTCTCTCATGAGGCTGGATATGCACCGATGGGTGGTATCCAATCGGGACCATCGGTCAACGTTCGGGGCGGATGCGGTCGGTCGGGTGGAGTGCGACCCTGCCGACCATGACGTACGCTGGGCGATCGAATGAACGCCGAGACTCCGCTCCGAGCAGTACCCCACAGCCCTGTCAGCGCGGCTGAGGTTTCTCCGGTGCGCCGGCCCGTGGACGAGGCTCACCTCCTGCCACCGCGCGTTTTTCACGACGCGGACGTCTTCGACTTCGAGCAGGACCGTTGGTTCGCCCGAACGTGGCTGTGTGTCGGACGCGAGGAAGAAGTCGCCGAGCCAGGGACGTTCCTGCTCGCTCGGGCCGCCGGAGAGAGCGTGGCCATCCTGCGCGATCGCGAGGGCACGGTGCGAGCGTTCCACAACGTCTGCCGCCACCGCGGGTCGACGCTACTCGATGAGCCCGCCACGGGCACCGGGACCGGCAGGGTGGTCCGCATCCAGTGTCCGTACCACGCCTGGATCTACGACCTCGACGGTTCGCTGCGCCGCGCTCCGCACACCGAGGACATAGCCGACTTCCAAGTCGCCGACCAGGGATTGCTCCCAGTCCGGCTGGAGACGTGGCAGGGATTCCTGTTCATCAACCTGGACCCAGGCGCCGCGCCTCTGCTCGCCTACCTGGTCGACCTGCCCAAAAAGATTGGCAACTACCCGGTCGCTGGTCTCCGGCGCGCTCGGCGGATCGAGTATGAGGTCAATGCCAACTGGAAGGTGATCGGCGAGAACTATTCCGAGTGCTACCACTGCCCCGGCGTCCATCCGCAGCTCAACCGGCTCAGTCCATACGACCGCGGCTGGAATCTGGAATCAAATGGACCGTGGGCGGGCGGATGGATGGAGCTCGTCGATGCCGCAGACACGATGTCGACCGACGGCGCCTCGCACGGCAGGCCCGCCCTTGACGGCATCGGTGACGAGAACCTGCGCCGTGTCTACTACGTCGTGCTGTGGCCGAACCTGCTGCTCAGCCTCCATCCCGACTACGTGATGACCCACCAGGTGTGGCCGATCGACGCGGAGCGGTCGCGCGTCGTATGCGACTGGCTCTTCGACCCGCGCACCATGGCCCAGCCCGGCTTCGACCCGAGCGACGCGGTCGACTTCTGGGACCTCACCAACCGGCAGGACTGGGCCGTCTGCGAGCGCCAGCAGGAGGGAACCCGCTCACGCGCTTACGTTCCCGGGCGCTACTCGCTCATGGAGGACATGGTCCACGCCTTCGACCTGATGGTCGCCGATCGATACGCCGACGACGGTGTCACCACCCGTTTCGCGCCGCGCCATGACAAATGGGCGCCGGTGCCGCGTCGGCGCGGCGGCTGAGGCATTCGCTAGGGTCACTGGACCAGGGCGGTGCTTTCGGCGCGCTCGCGCAGGGCCTCGTTCACCGCAGTGAACCCCTCTCGTGTCCTGGGTAGCCGCAGCCGCGCGTAGAGGGGCACCAACAGGCCACTGAACGTCTCGTCCTGGTGGAACCGGACGCGAGTGCCGGCAAGGTCCTCGAGCTTGAAGCCGTGCTCGCCGGTAAACAGCAGGCGCGCAATGAACGTTCCGCGCCAACGGAACTCGGTGGGCGGAGACCATCCGGTGACGCGTGGCCGAAGTACAACCGGTCTGCCTTTGGGCGGCTGGCTGTGAATCGTGATTCGGCCGCCTAACCGAGGCGTTCCGCGCACCTGTCGGATATGCGGGTTCCACTCGGGGTAAGCAGAGAAGTCAGTCAATATTTGCCACACGGTGTCGAGTGGCGCCCGAATCTCTATGGCGCTGCGAATCGTTCGCGTTGTGCGCAGGTCCATAGGCAGTTCTCCCTCGGGCTCCCACCGTGTAGACGGCACCCTCCGGAAGTGAAAGCCTGGTCAGGGAATCTTAGCCGCTGATGTGGTTGAGTGTGAATCGCAAGCACGGGGCCGGCAGCCGCATTTGCGAGGGCTCACCCGGTGCGCGGAGCAGGGCCCGAAGGGCACTGCGAGGCAGACGATGGTTTGCAGCAGTGCGCATGGCCGCTGCGAGGCGAAAAATGGCTGTATCAGCCGGGTAGTTGGGCCTCGATCATGTCGCCGCGGACCCTCACCGGGTAATACCGGAGGCGGCGGATGCGTGTCATCGCGCGCGCCTGGGCCTTCAGGTCGGTTGGTTCCGTCTTCGGCGCCGACTCGGTAGGCGTCCATGGCGGGTGGTAGCCGCCGTCGGCGTCCAGGCCGCCAGTCGTTGGGAACTGGACGACGTCGCCGCTCTGCAGGTCGAACCGACCGCGATGCAGCGGGCAGGCCACGACACAGCCGTCGAGCGAGCCGATCGAAAGCGGCGCCGCCATGTGCGGGCAACGATCGTCACTGACGCAGATGCCCTTGGCTGTGTGGGCCAAGAGCAGATCGGTGTCGCCGTAAGTTAAGCGTCGCATCTCGCCGGGCGGCAGATCACCGAGCGGCCAGATGGGCACGAACGGGTGATCGCCCGCGCGCACGGCCGTGAGCCCGGCCGGGATGGGCATCACCCGCGTCTCCATCTCCATCGCCGGCATGGTACCTAGCGTGACGGGAACTTAACCGCGCCGTGGCTGTGTCGATACCCGACGCTGCCATGCTTCGATGGCGTTCGCTGGGGGCAAAGGAGAAGAACGATGTTCAGGTTTTCTTCCCTGCTGTTCGCGTTTCTCACAGCCACCCTGACTGGCGTGCTCCTTCTCGGCTGCGCGGCCGGGTCAAGCCCCGCTGCGACGTCGGCGCCCGCCGCCAGGCCCGCCGGGGGCGATCCTTTCGCCGAGGCTCCCGGTGAGCTTTCGGATGCAACTGACGGCACTAACCAGGCGCCACAGGCGAGTGACGCGCCGCTGATCGTCCACACCGGTTCGATGTCGCTCGAGGTCAGCGACCTGCGTGCCACCATCGACCAGGCGACGGCGCTGGTCTCGAGTCTCGGCGGAAGCGTCGCTGAATCGCACGAAGAGAACTCGGACGGTCACCAGGGCGCGACGGTGACCTACCGCATTCCGGCCGAGCGTTGGACTGAGGCGCTGGCTGGGCTGCGGGCGCTGGGACAGCGCGTCCTGTCGGAGGACACCGACGCGCAGGACGTAACGACCCAGGTGATCGATCTGGACGCTCGGATCGCCAACCTTCAGGCTAGCGAGCTGGCGCTGCAGGGGATCATGGGTCGCGCCACGACGATCACCGACGTGCTCAAGGTCCAACAGGAGCTGACCGCGGTCCGCGGCAACATCGAGAGCATGATCGCGCAGCGCGACCAACTGGCCAACCAGGCCGCTCTCGGCACTCTCGAGGTGGCCTACACCGTCCCGGTGGACGAGGCCGCAGTGGCGACCAGTGGCTGGGATTTCGGTCGCGAGGTCGACGGTGCCCTTGCCGCACTGGTTCGAGTCGGGCAGGGGCTGGCCAGCCTGACGGTGTGGCTGTTGATCGTCGTGCTGCCGGTCTTGATCCCGCTGGCGCTGATCGGATACGTCGCAGTGCGAGTTCGTCGCTGGTACCTCGGCCGCCAGCCTGCGCCGCGAACGCCCTCCGTGTGACGATGTAACCAAGCGTCGGTCCAACCCGGCGCCGACACACGTCGGTGGAGGCCGGATGCGCTACGCATTGATGAGTGAGCCCCAGCAGGGGCTCAGCTACGAAGAGATTCTGGCCCTCGCACGGGCCGCTGAAGAGTCCGGCTTCGAAAGCTTCTTTCGCTCCGATCACTATGCCAGCTTCCCGGGCGACTCCGGTATGCCCACGACGGACGCCTGGGCCACACTCGCCGGCCTTGTCCGCGACACGAGCCGGATCACGCTCGGGACGCTTGTATCACCGGTGGCTTTCCGGCCGCCCGGCAATTTCGCCAAGGTGGTGACGACCGTCGCCGAGATGAGCGGCGGGCGGGTCGAGGTTGGGCTCGGGGCGGGCTGGAACGAGGCCGAACACGACCAACACGGTCTCGCCTTCCCGCCCGCGCGCGAGCGATTTGACATGCTCGAGGAACAGCTCGCCATCGTCCACGGCCTGTGGACCGAGCCGGACGGCTGGAGCTACACCGGTCGTCACTGGACGGTGCGCGCCGCCCTCTTTCGTCCCAAGCCTGAAGCGACCGCTGGGAGGCGCCACCCCAACCTGATCGTCGGTGGCGCCGGCGGCCCGCGCATGGTCTCCCTCGTCGCGCGCTATGCCGATGAGCTCAACATCAGCTCGGCGTCACCCGCGCGTATCGCGGAGGCCTACGCCCGGCTTGATGATGCATGCCGCGCCGCCGGTCGCGAACCAACGGATGTGACACGCTCAGCGATGATCGGAGTGCTCGTCGGCGAAACTGAGGACCAGGTTCGTGGGCGGGTGAGGGAGCTCCTGCGAATGATCGGCGACGACGCCGACGGCGACCCGGACGAGTGGCTGGCCGAACGTCGCGACCGATGGATCATCGGAACACCCGACGAGGCTCGGGCGCGCGCAGCGGAGTTCGAGGCCGCGGGGGCGCAGCGGATCATGTTCCAGACGTTCCTGCCGCGAGACCTGGAGATGATCCGATTGCTGGGACGGACCTTTCTCCGCTGACGCTGATCTACAAGCTGGTGGTCGTAGTCCCGGACCGCCAGGCGAGGTAATTGATCCCCATGAAAGCGTTGCTCTGCTGATCAGGCACATGCTGCTTCATCAGGTCGCCGTACCAGCGCGAGAATGTCCCGCCCTGATCGGCGTAGTCGTATGTTGCGTTGTCATGGAGGGCAGGGACACCGGCCGTACGTGCGGCGTGGTAATCGATGACACCGTGCAGCCACTC
>Ga0183260_10002281_pt1 | contig 15871 bp, 19 predicted proteins | sample AntDrymUQ4972206_2_FD_129768 | JGI IMG/M metagenome (GOLD analysis project Ga0183260, IMG submission 129768) | Polar desert sand microbial communities from Dry Valleys, Antarctica - metaG UQ497 (22.06) (version 2) (version 2) | ecosystem: Environmental > Terrestrial > Soil > Desert | place...
CGCGACTCAGTGCATCGTCGGTGACATCTCGCAAGGTAACCGACCATCCTGCCGTCGCCGCGACCTGTGCGATGCCTGACCCCATCAGTCCGGCCCCGACCACGAACAGCTTGTCCGACACCGAAATTCTCCTTACGACTGGTGCATCCGCGGATGCAGTGGTTTTGATGTCCCCGGCCGGTGTGCCCCCTGACGGTCGGTGTAGAGGTGGCAACGAGCCTAGCTATCACCGGTACGCCGGTTCGCACCTGGCACCCACAGCACGTCACCGCGCTCACGGTTTGCGTGGCGGGCCAAGATGAAGAGCAAATCGCTGAGCCGGTTGAGATAGGTGAGAGCGAGCACGTTCATCGTTTCCGCGTGTTCTTCGTAGGCAGCCCAGCCGGATCGCTCGGCTCGCCGTACGACGGTGCGCGCCACGTGCAACGAAGCGGCGGCTGGAGTGCCGCCCGGCAAGATGAAGGAGCGCAATACCTCGAGTGCCTCGTTGTAGGAGTCGCACCAGTTCTCAAGACGCTCCACGTAGTCTGCTTCGACGCGCAGAGGCGGATACTTGGGATTCGCCACGATCGGGCTGGAGAAGTCGGCCCCCACATCGAAGAGGTCGTTTTGCACCGTGGTGAGCACCGTGACCACGTCGTCTTCCAGGCCCGCCATCGCTACCGCATATCCGATGTGGCTGTTGGCTTCGTCGACATCGGCGTAGGCCTGCAGTCTGCTGTCGGTCTTGCTGGTGAGACTCATGTCACCGAGCCTGGTGGTGCCGGCGTCGCCGGTGCGAGTGTAGATGCGCGTCAGGTTGACCATTGACGCACTCTAGTTAAGTCAGCCGAGCAGCCGGTCCTGACCCGGCGGGGCAGCCTCAAGCCACGCGAGAAACCCGGTCAGGGCGCCCTCGCTCATGGCAAGCTCCAACCTGCCGCCGCTCCCCATCTGCACGTCCACCACGACATGTCCGGCATACAGTGAGAACGCCTCCGCCCCGTGTGGCGTGCGCCTGCCGAGCACGGACATCGAGCGGTCGAACACGTGCTTCGGGCGAGGCGAGAATGAGAACACCCGGAACCACTCGAAGGCATCGTCGTTATAGCGACCCAAGCCAAGCGTCCATCCCCGTGATGTGGCAGCAGGTGTGCCCTTCGTGGGCGTCGTGGTTCGTAGGCTGCACTCGAAGGTGGCACCGGACCGACTCAACAGCCGGCGCCTGACGAAAAGGGAGACGAAGGCGAGCGCAACGATGCCAGCTATGAGCCCGAGGCTGTCCACAATGGCCGCCTGCCATGACATCTCGACCTCCCCCTCAGACAGAAGCGCTGCGTAGGCAGGTCATCTCGGGGCAGGTACCGGCAGCACTAGGAAGCCTTTTCCACAGCCCTGATCTTGGCCTGAGCAAGCGCAACGGCGTCAGCGGCCTCGCTGTCGTCCTCTCCGGCCGATCTGGCCCGCTCGAGGTCGCTCTTGGCCTTCTCCAAGTCGATCTCGTGAGACATCTGTGCGTGCTCGGACAGGATCGAGACTCGGTTGCCAGCCACCGACAAGAAGCCCGAATCGACCACAGCGACCCAGCTCTCGTTCTCAGTCGTCGTGACCTCAACCGTGCCCTGTGCGAGGACAGCCAGCATCGGAGCGTGATTTGCCAGGATGCCCACGTCACCTTCGACCGTGCGGGCCACCACGATATTCGCATCACCGGACCACACGACTCGGTCGGCGGCGACGAGCTCGACCCGCAGGGCGGTCTCGGCCATCAAAGGTCCTTCTTGATGGCGTCCCACTTGCGTTCGACATCGTCGAGGCCCCCGCACATGAAGAAGGCCTGCTCCGCCACGTTGTCGTACTCGCCGTCGGAGATCTTCGTGAAGGCCTCGACCGTGTCCTCGAGGGGGACGGTCGAACCTTCGATCCCGGTGAACTGTTTGGCCACATAGGTGTTCTGCGACAAGAACCGCTGGATGCGGCGGGCACGGTTGACGACGATCTTGTCTTCCTCGGAGAGCTCGTCGACGCCGAGAATGGCGATGATGTCCTGCAGCTCCTTGTTGCGTTGCAGAATTTGCTTGACCCTAACCGCCGTCTCGTAGTGCTCGGCGCCGATGTAGCGGGGGTCGAGAATCCGGGACGTGGACGTCAACGGATCCACCGCAGGGTAGATGCCGAGTGAGGCGATGTCGCGCGACAGCTCGGTCGTGGCGTCGAGGTGCGCGAACGTGGTCGCCGGTGCCGGATCGGTGTAGTCGTCGGCAGGCACGTAGATCGCCTGCATCGACGTGATCGAGTGTCCTCGTGTCGAGGTGATGCGCTCTTGGAGAACACCCATCTCGTCGGCGAGGTTGGGCTGGTAGCCGACTGCCGACGGCATCCGGCCAAGCAGAGTCGATACCTCTGACCCCGCCTGCGTGAAGCGGAAGATGTTGTCGATGAACAACAGCACGTCCTGCTTCTGTACGTCGCGAAAGTACTCGGCCATGGTGAGCGCCGAAAGCGCAACGCGCAGTCGGGTGCCAGGAGGCTCGTCCATCTGGCCGAAGACGAGAGCGGTCTGGCCGATGACTTCTGACTCCGTCATCTCCTCGATCAGGTCATTGCCCTCACGTGTGCGCTCTCCGACACCGGCGAACACCGACACACCGTCGTGGTCGCGTGCGACGCGGGCGATCATCTCTTGGATGAGCACCGTCTTGCCGACACCGGCACCGCCGAACAGCCCGATCTTTCCTCCCTGCACATAGGGCGTGAGCAGGTCGATGACCTTGATGCCGGTGTGGAACATCTCCGTCTTCGCCTCGAGCGAGTCGAATGACGGCGCCTTGCGGTGAATCGGCCATCGCTCCTTGATCTCGAGTCGCTCGTCTTCTTTGAGGTTGAGGCACTGGCCGATGGCATTGAACACGTGGCCCTTGGTGACGTCACCGACGGGCACGCTGATGGCCTGCCCCGTGTCCTGCACCGAGGCACCGCGCACGAGTCCGTCGGTGGACTGCATCGAGATCGCGCGTACCATGCCGTCCCCGATGTGCAGGGCGACCTCGAGTGTCAGAGTCTTCTTCTCCTCACCCAGCTCGAGGTCGACGTGGAGCGCGTTGTACATCTGCGGCATCGAGTCGACGGCGAACTCCACGTCGACGACCGGTCCGGTTACGCGCGCGACTCGACCGACCGCTCCCTCGCTGCGCTCGGTGATGTCTTCACTGATGGTGGCAGTCATTGTTTACTCACTCCCGGCGTTGGCGTCGGCGAGCGCGTTGACGCCACCGACGATCTCGCTGATCTCTTGGGTGATGCCAGCCTGGCGGGCCTGGTTGGCGTCTTGGGTGTACTTCTTGATCAACTCTTCGGCGTTGTCCGTGGCGGACTTCATCGCTCGCTGTCGAGCTGCGAGCTCCGAAGCCGCGGCCTGCAGGAGGCAGAAGAAGATTCGGCTCTGCACGTAGCGGGGCAACAGCGCGTCGAGCACGTCAGCTGCTGAAGGCTCGAACTCGTACAGCGGAAGCACTTCATCCGCCTCGGGCCTGCTCTCGCCCTCAACGACCTCCAGGGGCAGCAGCCGGACCGCCGTTGGCTCCTGCACGAGCATCGACTTGAAGCGGGTGTAGACCACGTGTACCTCGTCAACCGAGGCCTCCTCGGATTCGTCGCTGGTGAAGGCGGCGATCAAGGCGTCGGCGATCTCGCGCGCCGCATCGTATGTCGGCGCGTCCGAGAAGCCCGTCCAGCTCTCGACCAGAGCCTGCTGGCGGAAGGTGTAGTAGCTCACGCCCTTGCGTCCCGAGACGTACAGGTCGACGTCTCGGCCATCGCCGCGCAGCTTCTCGCGCAGTCGCTCCGCCTCCCTGATGACGCTCGAGGAGTAAGCGCCCGCGAGTCCACGGTCGCTCGTCACGATGAGCACAGCAGCTCGCTTGGGGTCCTGGGGCTCGGTGGTGGGCGGGTGGTCGACATTGGAATACGTCGCAACCGCAGAGACGGCGCGTGTCAGCTCACGAGCGTAGGGGGCGGCGGCCTGAGCGCGTGATCGTGCCTTGATGATGCGCGACGCAGCAATCAGTTCCATGGCGCGGGTGATCTGCTTCGTCGCCTGGACCGACTTGATCCGGGCTCGCATCTCGCGCAGCGACACGGCCACGGTCAGCCTCGCTTCTGCTTGACGATCTGTTCTTGCTCGACTTCCTCATCCGGCAGCGCCTCGAACTCCTCGCGGCCAGCCTTCAGTGACTTGCCCTCGCTGGTTTCGAACTGGTCGAGGAACGAGTCGAAGGCGCTCTGCAGCGACTCGGCCGTGTCGTCGGAAAAGTCGTGCGTCTCGCGGATGGAGTCGAGCGCGCCGGTGTTGTCACGGCGAAGGTAGTCGAGGAACTCCCGCTCAAAACGCAGCACGTCCCCGACAGGGACATCGTCGAGCTTGCCCGTCGTGCCGGCCCAAATCGCCACGGTCTGCTCCTCCACCGGATACGGCGAGTACTGCGGCTGCTTGAGCAGCTCCATCAGGCGGCTTCCGCGGTCGAGCTGTTGACGCGACGCGGCGTCGAGGTCGGAGGCGAACATGGCGAACGCCTCCATCGCGCGGTATTGGGCCAGGTCGACCTTGATCGAACCGGTGACCTTCTTCATCGACTTGACCATAGCCGCGCTACCGACTCGCGACACCGAGACTCCCACGTCGATCGCGGGACGCTGGTTGGCGTTGAACAGGTCGGACTGCAAGAAGATCTGCCCGTCGGTGATCGAGATGACGTTGGTAGGGATGTACGCCGAGACGTCGTTCGCCTTGGTCTCGATGATCGGCAAACCAGTCAGCGAGCCGGCCCCCATGTCCTCGGACAGTTTGGCGCATCGCTCGAGAAGCCGGCTGTGCAGGTAGAACACGTCCCCTGGGTAGGCCTCGCGGCCCGGCGGACGTCGCAGCAGCAGCGAAACTGCCCGGTACGCCTCAGCCTGCTTAGTCAAGTCGTCGAACACGATGAGGACGTGCTTGCCGTCATACATCCAGTGCTGGCCGATCGCAGACCCGGTGTAGGGGGCGAGGTACTTGAAGCCGGCCGAGTCAGAAGCCGGAGCAGCCACGATCGTGGTGTAGGCGAGCGCGCCGGCCTCCTCGAGAGCGCCGCGGACCGCGGCAATGGTTGAGCCCTTCTGCCCGATGGCGACATAGATGCAGCGAACCTGCTGTACCGGGTCGCCGGAGTCCCACGCCTGCTTCTGGTTGAGGATGGTGTCGATGGCAACCGCGGTCTTGCCGGTCTGGCGATCACCGATGATGAGCTGGCGCTGACCTCGGCCGATCGGGGTCAGGGCGTCGATGGCCTTGATGCCGGTCTGCAACGGTTCGTGGACGCTCCTGCGCTGCACGACCGACGCGGCCTGCGTCTCGAGATTTCGCCGTTCGGTGGTCTCTATGTCACCGAGGCCGTCAATGGGCTCACCCAGGGGGTCCACGACGCGGCCGAGGTAGGCGTCTCCCACCGGTACTGACAGCACCTCCCCGGTTCTGCGCACGGTCTGGCCTTCCTCGATCCCGGAGAAGTCACCCAAGATGACGACACCGATCTCCCGGATGTCGAGGTTCAAGGCGATTCCGAGCGTGCCGTCCTCGAACTTCAGCAGTTCGTTGGCCATCGCCGAGGGAAGTCCTTGGACACGAGCGATGCCGTCGCCGGCTTCCGCCACCGTGCCGACTTCCTCGCGGGCCGCTGTCTCCGGCTGGTAGTCGGAGACGAAGCGCTGTAGCGCATCTCGGATCTCGTCCGGATGGATCGTTAGCTCCGACATGTGATTGCTACCTGCTCTCTGTGTTGTTCTCGTGGTGCTGAGGTTCGCTGGAGGTGAAGCCGTGACCGGGCTAGCCGACCATCCGGCGGCGGGCGTCATCAAGTCGTCCGGCGACACTGCCGTCAATGACATCATCACCTAGCTCGACCTTGATGCCGCCCAGTATCGCCGGATCGACCACGACGTTGAGGTGAATGTTTCGCCCATACTGCCTGCTGAGCACATCGGCGAGCCGCGCGCGCTCTTGCTCGTTGAGCGCGATGGCGGTGCGTACCAGCGCGATAACACTTTCTTGGCGCTTGGCCGCGAGATCTTGATAATCCTCCAGAGCCGTCTCGAAGGAGTGATCACGGCTGCCGACAGCCTGGACGGCAAGGCGGATCGCAGGTTTGGTTGCTTTGCCCTCGAGGAGCGAGGAGACCAGAGCCTGCCGATGCGCCACGGGCGCGTGCTTGTTGGTCAGGGCATCTCGCAGCTGGGGGTTTCCGGCTACGACGCGTCCGAATCGGAAGAGCTCGTCCTCGAGGTCGCTGAGCTGGTCCGCTCGCTCGGCGGAGATGACAAGTGCCAAGGCACCTAACTGCTCGAGGGCATGCACGAAGTCGGATGTCGACGACCACTTGGCCCCTGCAGCCGTGGCGACCACCTCGACCGTCGGATCGGCAACCTTTCCGTTCAGCACCGTTCGCGCCAGACCCGTCTTGGCTGCTGGGGAAGCCGACGGGTCGGTCATCGCGCGCCGTAGGGATCCCTCCCGGCTGACCAGATCAGCCACGGAGAAGAGCTCGGCACCCAGTCGCTCGGCATCTCCTGCTGCGGCCACCGACTCCAACCGCTCGGTCGATACGGCAAGACCTTCGGCTGAGATCCCCCGCATCAGGAACTCTGTCCGATCGGCTGACTCTCCAGCTCGGCGAGGAAACGCTCCACGGTGCGGCGCTGACGCGCCTCATCCTCGAGCGACTCACCCACGATGCGGCCCGCGAGCCCGGTGGCGAGGGAGCCGACCTCCGACCTGAGCTGTCCCAGCACCTGCTGCTTTTCCGCCTCGATCTGCGCATGGGCATGGACGGTGATGCGCTCGGCTTCCGCCTGCGCCTGCTGACGCATCTCGACCACGATCTCCGCACCCTGCTCTCGCGCATCTTCACGGATGCGTGCGGCCTCGTGGCGCGCCTCGGAGAGTTGCTTGGTGAGCTCTGCCAGCTTGGCGTCAGCCTCGGCCTGCTTTCGCTCGGCTTCGGCCAGACCACCTTCGATGGCCTGCGTTCGAGACGCGAACGTCTTCTCGAAGTTCGGCATCACGAATTTGCTGATCAGGTAGACCAGGATCAAGAAGACGACGAGCGCCAGAACTATCTCTGCCACGTGCGGCAGCAGAGGGTTCACTTCCCCCTCTTCTGCTGCCAGGAAGGCAAGACTCATCTGCGACTCCTTCGGTCAGTTCCGCCTAGCGGCATGGCTTGCGTCATTTCAAGACGAAGGCGAGCGCGATACCGATGATCGCGAGCGCCTCAGCGAGCGCGAAACCCAAGATGGCGATGGCCTGCAGGGTGCCGCGAGCTTCGGGCTGGCGCGCGACGCCGTTGATGTAGGCGGCGAAGATAAGCCCGATACCGATCCCGGGGCCGATGGCCGCGAGGCCATATCCGATCATGTTCAACGAGCCATTCAAAGTGCCTTCCACGGCTACTTTCCTTTCAGTGGGTGTACGCGGACTCAGTGTTCCTCGGCGAGGGCGCCGGAGATGTACATGGCTGTGAGAAGGGTGAAGACGTAAGCCTGGAGAAACTGCACCAGCAGCTCCAAGAAGCTGATGACGATGGCCAGCAGGAAGGCCAGCACTCCGACCGGGGTGTAGGCAGCCTTGTCGGCCTCGAAGACGAGGTACTCGGCACCGAGCGTGAAGAGGATCAGCAGGAGGTGGCCGGCGAACATGTTGGCGAACAACCGCAGCGCCAACGTGGCCGGGCGAACGATGACCGTGGAGAAGAACTCCAAAGGGATGATAAGCAGCAGGATGGGACCCCGGATACCGCCTGGAACCGTGACATGCTTCAGATATCCGAAGAGGCCGTGCTTCCAGATGCCGATGCCGTTGTATACGACCCAGATCAGCCCCGCAAGGGCGTAGGCGAAGCTGACCCTCGAAAAGGTCGGGAACTGGATGAAGGGGATGATACCGAAGACGTTGTTGAGCAAGATGAAGAAGAACAGGGCCACCAGCAGCGGCACGAACTTCATGAAGTCATGCGAGCCGATGATGTCGCGGGCTATCCCGTTGCGGACGAAGCTGTATGCCTGCTCGCCGGCGTACTGCGCCTTGGACGGGACCATTGCCATCTTGCGCGAGGTGACGAGGAAGAACCCGAAGACCATCACCGCCGCCAACACCAGCAGCAAGGCGGGCTTGGTGAACAACAGGCTGTCACCAAAGATGGCGGGGAGCTCGAAGTCTGCTGGACCGGGCGGCGTGAAGCCTTCAGCGACGAGAACCTGGCGTGCGGCGCTCACTGGCCTTCCTCTCTCTCCTGGCCAACGCCCCGCCGGGTGCAGCAAGTGACCTGGGAGTGCGACTACAAATGATGGCGTTCATGTTGCGTTCAAATAGAGCTTGAAGACGAGATACATCGCAAGACCGACTCCGAAAAGTAGTCCTGCAGGAAACAAGAACGAGGTGTCCAGCCAGCGGTCGAGCAGCCACCCCAGTCCTCCATAGAAGGCCGCACCTCCGACCAGATAGCCAAACGCCACCCACGGGTCCCCGGACGGTCGCGGCTGGGGAGGTTCGCTCATGTCGCACCGGACAATAGCAGTCTCTCAACGGGGTTGGCATGTCACTCATCTCCCACCGGACTCGAGGTCATAGAGCGGCGTACGCTCTCGCCGCGAGGCCACCACCAAACCAGTCGTCCACACCAGCGTGCATCCGATGGTGGTCATTCCCAGGGCCGTTTCGGAGAGACGGTCATGCCAGGAAGGATCGCTCTCGAGAACGGCGAAGATGGCGATGAGCCCCAGCAGCTGGAGACCGTAGGTGAGCAGCGCGATGATGAGATAAACGCTCGGCTCAGCGATGCGCATGACCTCAAGAACGAGGCGACCGATCCCGAAGAAACCGATGACGAGGAGCGCGCCCGCGACGGCGCCGGCGAGTCCGGCCGCCCCCTCGACCGTGAGAAAGACCAGTCCGCTCGCTGCCCCCGAGGCCACAGTTGGGATCAGCGAGGTCCGCACGAGCAACGCCAGCCCAGGTCGTTGCCCGGAGGTCTGCCCGGTCGTCATGGTGGCGGCCGTCCTTGGTCACTCAGAGGCTTTGCTGCACCGAATACGGCGCGGCTGGGCGGTCGGTGCTCGCGGGGAGAATGACCTCTCCGTCGCTTGTGAAAATTAGCACAAAGTCTCGTGGAGCAGCAAACCCGCGTCGGCTCAGGCCTCGTCAGCGTTGATGATGCCGCGATGGCCAGGCACACCGAAGGTGAGCAGCAGCGCAATTGCGGCCATCAGAGCCACACCCAGCGCCGACCACCTTCCCGAGAAGAGGCTGATTGCAACGACTCCGAAGGCGATCAGTCCGGTCCACAGGTACATGACCAGCACGGCCCGCCGCTGGGAGTGTCCGATCTCGAGCAGCCGATGATGCAGGTGCTCGCGATCGGGCGCAAAGGGCGATCGGCCCGCCCGTGTACGGCGAAAAACCGCCATCACGAGGTCGACGAAGGGAACGAGCAGTACCGCGATCGGCAAGATGAGCGGCAGCAGCGTTGGCAGCAGGCTGGCGTCGGCGCCGTAGATGCCCCGGTTCAGAGTCCCAGCTGAGAACTGGCTGGTCAGGCTGATCACCGAGCCCGCCAGCATGAAGCCGATGAGCAGCGCCCCAGAGTCACCCATGAACATGCGGGCCGGAAAGAAGTTGTGGGGCAGGAAGCCGAAACACACTCCAGCCAACGCTGCGGTCAGCATCGTGGCCGTCGTCGCCTTTTCAGCCTGGTTGAAGACAACCAGCGCGACAGAGAACACAAAGAAGGCCACCGCCCCGATGCCGACCACCCCTGCGGCCAAGCCGTCGAGGCCGTCGACGAAGTTCACGGCATTCACCGAGACGACGATGAAGAAGACGGTGACCAACGTCGCCTCTGACCCACCCAGCGAAAAGAGCCCGAGGGCGCCCTCGCCGGGCAACGGCAGATAGAGCTGGACCCCTTGAACTACCACGACGCCCGCTGCCAACATCTCGCCGGCGAGCTTCGTCAACGCGTCCAGCTCGAACACGTCGTCGACAGCACCCAACAGGCAGACGACCGCACCGCCGAGCAACACCGCGAGGGCATCGCCGAAGATGAGCCCTCGCTCAGGTGAGTTGTTGAGAAAGGGCAGCTGGGTAGCAACGAGATAGGCGGCCGCGAGTCCGCCCATCATCGCTACTCCGCCGAAGTAGGGAATCGGGACTTCGTGCACGTCTCGGTCTCGCACTTGAGCGAACGCACCGAAGCGCATCGCGACCTCACGCGCCGGAACAGCGAGCAGATAGGTGACCGCTAGTGCGGTGAGGAAGATAAGAAGGTACTCGTACATCAGCTTCCAGCTGACTCGACGTTCGAGACCACCTCACGTAGTTGCCCGAGGCCAACCACGCCCTCTCGCACCACAATTAACGATTCTCCGGTGGCGTCGACCATGGTGGAAGGCTCACCGCCGGGCGTCGCACCTGAGTCGAGGTAGACGTCGACTGCCTCGCCGAGCATGGCCCTCGCTGACTCGACCGTGGTTGCGGGCGATTGGCCAGTGGTGTTCGCACTGCTGACAGCCAGTGGGCCGTTCTCGCCGATCAGGTCGAGTGCATCTGCTTGGTTGGGAATGCGCAGAGCGACGGTGCCTCTGCTGTCGCCCAGGTCCCAGCTGAGGCTGGTCTGTTGGCGGCAGATCAGTGTCAGACCGCCTGGCCAAAATGCCTCTGCAAGCTGTCGTGCCTCGGGGCTGATGTTGGTGGCCAAGGCACCGAGAGTGTCAAGACTGGCGATCAGCACTGGCGTCGGCATCCGGCGGGTCCGCCCCTTGGCTCGCAACAGCCTTCTCACACCCGCTGGGTCGAATGCGTCAGCCGCGAGGCCGTACACCGTGTCTGTCGGCATCACCACGAGCCCGCTGCGGGTGAGTGCCGCATGTGCCTCCGCGAAGCCGGTTGCCCGCTGCTCGGGATCGGCGCACGAGAAGACATCGGTCACGATGACATCGTGCCAGCAGAGCGCGACCCCCGCGCAACCCGGCGCGCAGTGACGAACCGTGGCCGGCCAGCCAGATCTCGATGGTCTCGAAGCGACGTCCAGTTTCCGGTGGCAGCGAACAGTGCGAGCGCGGCCTCGCCCTGCACATCGGCATGCTCGCAAGCGACCAGCCCCTCAGCGACGAGCAGGCGCGCAGCCACGTCGGCAACGAGGGCGATCATGTCGAGCCCATCGACTCCTGACCACAAGGCGAGAGGAGGATCGAAGTCACGAGCCTCAGTTTCGACGTGCTCGTAAGCCGCGAGCGGGATGTAGGGCGGATTGGCCACCACCACATGCACCGCGCCGGCAAGGTCGTCGACGGCCACGGCGATGTCGCCAAGCCTCATGTCGACTCCCGAGCCGAGCGCATTGCGAAGGGCGAACCGGTGAGCTGCGGCGGAGAGCTCGACCCCCACCACTTTGGCCACGGGCACTTCAGTCGCCATGGCGATCGCCACTGCGCCGGAGCCAGTGCAGAGGTCCACAGCAAAGGGTGTCGCCACCCCGCTCATCACCAAGCGGTTGAGCTCATCGACGGCGACCCCGGCCATCACCTCGGTTTCGGACCGCGGAGTGAATACCCCCGGTCCCACCTCGAGGTCGAGATAGCGGAATGCGGCAGTGCCGGTGATGTGTTGCAGCGGTTCCCGGGCGGCCCGACGCCGTATCGCTTGGCGATAGGCCGCCACTGCCGATGCGTCGAGGGAGGACCGGGTCATGAGGCGGTTCTTCGGCAAGCCGAGCACCCAGGCCAGCAGAGCTGCTGCGTCATGCTGAGGCGACGCAACACCGGCACACTCAAGAGAACGCGTTGCCGTCGTGAGTTCGCGGCGCAGGTCGTTGCTCATGCGGGGGACTCGAGGGCCGCTAGCCGTTCCGCTAGGTCGGCGGCCACGAGTGCGTCGATGACTGCCTGGAGGTCCCCATCCAGGATTTGGTCGAGATTGTGCGACTTGTAGCCGACGCGGTGGTCGGTGATTCGGTTCTCGGGAAAGTTATAGGTGCGGATGCGTTCTGAGCGGTCGACCGTGCGCACCTGGGACCGGCGAGCGTCGGAGGCCTCCGCGTCAGCATGGTCCTGCGCCAGCTGCAACATCCGGGAGCGCAGCACCCGCATTGCCTGGTCGCGGTTCTGTAGCTGGCTCTTCTCGTTCTGGCACGACACGACGATGCCGGTCGGCAGATGGGTGATACGGACGGCCGAATCCGTGGTGTTGACGCTTTGGCCTCCTGGGCCCGACGACCGGAAAACGTCGATCCGTAGGTCGTTCTCGTCAATCGAGACGTCGACCGGTTCGGCTTCAGGCATCACCAGGACGCCTGCCGCCGAGGTGTGGATTCGCCCTTGCGACTCGGTCACCGGCACGCGTTGTACCCGGTGCACCCCGCCCTCGAACTTGAGCAGCGCAAACGGCGCCTCGCCTGGATCAGGAGTGGCTTTCGCCTTGACGGCCACCGTGGCGCTCTTGATTCCACCTAGGTCGCTGATCGTCTCGTCGAGCACCTCCACCTGCCAGGCTCGCCGCTCGGCGTAGCGGCCATACATGCGGAGCAGGTCCCCCGCAAAGAGCGCCGACTCCTCGCCACCCTCACCCGCTTTGATCTCGACGATCGCGTCCTTGGTGTCTATCTCGTCACGGGGAACCAGGAGGTGGCGCAAACGCTCCTCGAGCTGAAGTCGGCGTTCGTCAAGACTGTCGGCCTCTGCCGCGAAGCTTGGGTCCTCGGATGCGAGCTCTCGAGCGGCACCGAGGTCATCGAGGGTGGCCTGCCACTCGCGATAGGCGCGCAGTACCGCGGTCAGTGCGGCGTACCGTCGATTGAGTCTCCTCGACCGGGCCAGGTCAGAGAACATGTCTGGTTGGACAAGCTGATGCTCAAGCCGGGCGTGCTCCTCGATGAGCCCCTCAACGGCTTCGAACATCACGCCTTGTCTCTCGGCTGGGTAGATACGACGACGCCGACCGCCTACACGAGGCAGGGGTCGGCGACGGAAGGAGTCCTACTTCGCTGCAGCGGCATCCCTCTTGGCATAGCGGGCCTCGAAGCGAGCGACTCGCCCGCCGGTGTCCAGGATCTTCTGCTTGCCGGTGTAGAAGGGGTGGCAGTTGGAGCACACGTCAGCGTGAAGACGGCCTTCGGTGGCGGTACTGCGAGTCGTGAACGTATTGCCGCACGTGCAGGTCACCTCGGTGTCCACGTACGCGGGGTGGATGTCTTTCTTCATCGGTCATTCCTCTTGTCTCGGGGTCGCCGGGTCGTCATACGGAGGTGCGACGTGAACCGGAACCAGCCGCAAGTGTGGCATCGCCTTCCCCCTCAACGCGAATCCGGGGGTGGGCATTCCGCTAGAGCGCGCACGCACGGTCGGATAGACGCACGCCCGGAGGCACCGTCACCCTTGACATTCGACGCCGGTGCATTGCACCCGCGGTCAGTCATCGTCGGACTCGCGCATGCCCGAGGCGGTGGGTGTCGTCTTGTTGACCTGCATCAGGAATTCCATGTTGCTCTTGGTCGACTTGAGCTTGTTGATCAGCAACTCGAGCGCCTGCTGGCCGTCCAAGGCGGAGAGCACGCGCCGCAGCTTCCAGACAATCTGCAGCTCGTCTTTGCTCATCAGCAGCTCTTCTCGGCGCGTGCCCGACGCGACAACGTCGATCGCGGGGAAGATACGCCTGTCGGCGAACTCCCGACGCAGACGCAGCTCCATGTTTCCGGTGCCCTTGAACTCCTCAAAGATGACCTCGTCCATCTTGGAACCGGTCTCGATGAGCGCTGTGGCAAGGATTGTCAAAGAACCGCCGTCTTCGATGTTGCGCGCCGCTCCGAAAAACTTCTTCGGTGGGTAGAGCGCCGACGAGTCGACACCACCGGACAGAATTCGACCGCTCGCCGGTGCGGCCAGGTTGTAGGCGCGTCCCAGCCGGGTGATCGAGTCCAGCAGCACGACAACGTCGTGGCCGAGCTCAACGAGTCGTTTTGCCCGCTCGATTGCCAGTTCAGCGACCGTGGTGTGGTCTTCGGCGGGTCGGTCGAAGGTTGATGCGATGACCTCGCCCTTGACGGCACGCTGCATCTCGGTGACCTCTTCAGGTCGCTCGTCGACCAGGACGACCATCAAGTGACACTCGGGATTGTTGGTCGTGATGGCGTTAGCGATGGCTTGCATCACCAGGGTCTTACCCGCCTTGGACGGCGAGACGATCAGACCTCGCTGGCCCTTGCCGATCGGTGCCACGATGTCGATGAGGCGTGTCGTGAGCAAGTTCGGCTCAGTTTCGAGCCGCAACCGGTCGGCTGCATAGAGCGGCAGCAGCTTGGAGAACTCAGCTCGTGCTGTCGAGACCTCCGGGGCGGCGCCGTTGACGGTGTCGATGCGTACGATCGGGTTGTACTTCTCGCGCTTGTCGCCGCCTCCTTCGTTCTTCTGCTTGACGGCACCGGTGATGGCGTCACCCTTGCGAAGCCCGAACTTGCGGACCATCGACAGTGCGACGTAGACGTCGTTGGGACCAGGCAGATAGCCACTGGTTCGAACGAACGCGTAGTTGTCGAGCAGGTCGAGGATGCCGGCGACCGGCACCAAGACGTCGTCTTCACTGACCTGCGGTTCCGGCTCATTGCCCTCGCGTCGCCCTCCGCGGTCACGGTCGCGGTCGCGGTACCGGTCGCGGCTGCGGTTGCGCCGACGGCTGTTGCGGCTACTGCCCCGGTCGTCGTCACGGTAGCTGTCGCGGCTCTGCCCGCCCGAGGAGCCATCGCGGCTCTGCCCGCCCGAGGAGCCATCGCGGCTCTGCCCACCCGAGGAGCCGTCGTAGCTTGCGCCGCGGTCTCTGCTCTGACCGCGATCGCGGCTTTGGCTGGGGTCGCGGATGAGCTGGACTTGATCGCCTTCTCGGTTCTGCGCTGAACCGGAGTCACTCGCATGACTTGCGTCCGCAGGGGATTCGGAGGGGACCGGTCCTGCATTGTTCGGCGAGGAGACTGAAGCCGGTGGCCGAGAACCGGACTGGTTGTTGATGGCCTCGATGAGCGCGCTCTTGCGCATGCCCGTCGTGCCTTTGATGCCGAGACTTCCCGCGAGCGCCTTGAGCTCGGGGAGCAGCATCGAGTTGAGGCCACCTGCCTTCTTTCGGCTTGCTACGGTGCGCGATTCGGCAACGGCAGCGGAGGTGGCTTCGGAGGTTTCTGTCACGTGAGGTCCTTCCCACGTCTGGTGCGCAGCCATAGGTGCGCCATGAGGTAGCGGTGAATGAGCTCCTGCGGAACAGCGACATGGAGGGGTTGCTCCCAGCCACTGAGATCAAGAAGAGAAGAATTCCTGAGCGGCGGTGCAATCCGCTGGAGAGGATCGGCTACGTTGATGAACCGATGCACTAAGAGGTTAGCACCTCTGGGACGGTGGTGTCGCACCAGCCACTTCTTGGTTGCCTGCATGTCTGAGCCCTCGACGCCGACCATCACACCAGATGGGCACCCCGAAGATCCACCGCCAGCTCTGCGACCCCCCACCCGGCAGGACACCAGCCGCTCAGGTCAATCGGCTTCGCCGCCGTACTCAAGGCCAAGACCGTGGGGCCGGCACCGGAGAGCACGGCCGCCTCTCCCACCGCTCTGAGCTGGTCGACCAGGTGAAGGGATTCAGGCATCGCGGATCGACGAAACTCCTGATGCAGTCGATCCTCCGTGGCCACGAAGAGCTTGTCGGGGTGCATCGTCAACGCGGCGACCAGCAAGGCTGCCCGTCCTGAGTTTCTGGCCGCCTCGCCGTGGCCCACTGTCTCAGGCAACAACCGGCGTGACGCCTCCGTCGGCATCGGATCGGGAGGAATGAA
>Ga0183260_10002282_pt1 | contig 15871 bp, 16 predicted proteins | sample AntDrymUQ4972206_2_FD_129768 | JGI IMG/M metagenome (GOLD analysis project Ga0183260, IMG submission 129768) | Polar desert sand microbial communities from Dry Valleys, Antarctica - metaG UQ497 (22.06) (version 2) (version 2) | ecosystem: Environmental > Terrestrial > Soil > Desert | place...
ACGTCCACGCCCAGCTCGGATGGCGGGCCGCAGACGGCCTCCGCGGCGGCCAGTGCGATCCCGCCCTCGAACACGGAGAGGCGGTCCAGCAGCCGGCGATGGCCCTCGTCGAGGAGGTCGTAGCTCCAGGCGATCGCCCCGCGCAGCGTCTGCTGCCGCTCGGGCAGGTCGCGCGCGCCGGCCGAGAGCAGCCCGAGCTGGTCCTCCAGGCGCGTTCGCAGGGCCTCCGGCGAGAACAGCTTGACGCGCGCGGCGGCCAGCTCGATGGCCAGGGGCATCCCGTGCAACCGCGCGGCGATCGCGGCCACGGCCGGCGCGTTGTCGTTGGTGACGCGGAAGTCCGGACGGACGGCCGTGGCGCGGGCGATGAACAGCCGGACCGACTCGTACGTGGACAGCGAAGCGGCATCGATCGTCCGCTGCGCGAGCGGCAGGCCCGCGATCTCGAGGCTCGTCAGGTTCGCCAGGTCGGGCGGCGTCGGCAGCCCGGGCACCGGGTACTCCTGCTCTCCAGAGACACGGAGAGCAGCCCGCGAGGTCACGAGCGCGGACACGTCCGGCGCATCACGAAGGAGCTCGGCCACGACGGGTCCCGCACCGACCACCTGCTCGAAGTTGTCGAGGAGGAGCAGGACGTGCTTGCCCCCGAGCCATTCCCGGAGCATGACGTCGACTGTTCGCGCCCCGGATTCGGCAAGCCCGATCGCAGACGCGATGCGCGACGCGACGAGGGCCGGCTCGCGCACGGTCTCGAGGGCGACGAAGAAGATGCCGTCCTCGTAACGCTCCGCGGCGTTTGCCGCGACCTGCAAAGAGAGGCGGGTCTTGCCGGTCCCGCCGGGACCGGTGAGGGTCACGAGCCGATTCACCTCGAGCAGGCGCCCGGCCTCGTCCAGCTCGCGCTCCCGCCCGACGAACGACGTCAACTGGGTCGGCAGGTTGTTCGGGCGAAGGTCCAGCGAGCGCAGCGGCGGAAACTCCACGCGCAGCCCATCGGCGACGACCTGGCACAGCGGCTGCGGTTCGCGCAGGTCCTTGAGCCGATGGCTGCCCAGGCCGCGCAGGCTGATCCCCGAGGTGAGGTCCCCACTGACGAGGGAGCGCACGGCGTCGGAGACGATGACCTGCCCGCCATGCGCCGCGGCCGCGATCCGGGCCGCGCGATTGATGTCGAGACCCACGAGGCCGGCGGCGGAGGCGGATGCCTCGCCGGCATGCAGGCCCATGCGCACGTTGACCTCGACGCCCGGCGGCCACGCCTCGGTGGCGAGAGCACGCTGCCCCTCAACGGCCGCGAGCACCGCCGCGATGGCGCTGTCGAAGACGACGAAGAAGGAGTCGCCCTCAGTGCCCTCCTCGCGGCCGCCGTTGCGCTCGAACGCCGAGCGCAGGATTGCAGCCTGACGCTCCAGGACCGCCGTGTAGGCGTCGCTGCCCAGCTCGTCGAGGAGGCGCGTGGAGCCCTCGATGTCCGAGAACAGGAAGGTGCGGGTCCCCGGCGGAGCCGCGGTGACGCCCGTCCTGGCCATCAGTGGCGGGAGGAGTCGGAGACCTCGCGCAGGCGGGCAGCCACGCCGCGCAGGATCGCGAGCGTGAGCGCCGGCTGGTCGAGGAGGACCTTCTCGAAGTCCCACGACGCCAGCGCCAGGCAGCTGGTCGGCACCTCCGCCGCGACCGTGGCGTTGCGCGGCATCCGGTCCAGCACGGACAGCTCGCCGAAGAACTCCCCCGGCCCCAGCCGCGCGACCACCGCGCCGTCGCGGATTACGCGCACCCCACCATCGACGACGACGAAGAACCCGGTGCCGATCTCGCCCTGGCGCGCGATCACGTGACCCGCGGGGAAGTCGACGGCGGTCGCCAGCTCCGCCAGTGCCGCCAGGCCCACGGCCTCGATGCCCTTGAACAGCGGGCAGCCGGCAAGGAGCTCGGTCCGCCGATCATGGGTGAGCGTCATCCCGTCCTCCTCGTCGATGGGCGATCCCGATGCTGACCTCGCGACCGGATTGCGTCAACTGACGCGCCGCAACGCGACCACGCCCGGCCCGGCGGCGGTCCTCGGCACTTCCTCGGCGGTCCCCTCGGCGACCTGTTCCGTTCCGCCGCGCGCCCAGGCGCGCCCCGGTGCAGAATTCTGGCGCAGGTGACTCCCCGGCGGACGGCCAATCGTCCGCCAGTCCAGGAGGGCTCGATGGCGACCCGCGACGAGATCGCCGACGCGATCGCCGGGATGGCGATCTTCGTCGACTTGGCACGCCCGCAGCTGCTGGGCGTCGCCAGCCGGTTCGAGGAGGCGTTCTTCCCGAAGGACGCGCGGGTCCTCCGGCAGGGCCTGACCGGCTCAGGCTTCTACGTGATCCTCGACGGCGAGGCTGACGTCATCGCCGACGGCGAGAAGCGCGCGACCCTCGCCCGCGGCGATTTCTTCGGCGAGGTGAGCGTGCTCCTTGGTGAGCCGCCGATCGCCGACGTCGTCGCCACGGGCCCGCTTCGATGCATCGTTCTAGGTGGGCCGGACGTGGAGAAGTTCCTCGTCGACCATCCGCGGGTCATGTACCGGATGCTCCAGGCGCAGGCTCGCCGGCTGCGAGCGGCGAACCGGCGGTTCGCGCAGGACTGATGTCGGGCAAGACCGTGTCGACGCCGGACGGCCGCCCCTTTCCCCCGGGCGAGTACCCGATCGTCGTCGTCGGGTCCGGGCCTGGTGCGCTCCAGGTTTCGTACTTCCTGGGCCGTCTCGGCATCGAGCATGCCGTCATCTCCAGCGACGCAGGGCCGGGGGGCATGTTCCGTCGCTGGCCATTCTTCCAGCGCCTGCTGTCGTGGACGAAGCCGTACGCACTGGTTGATCGCCGGTCGCGCGACTTCGAGCGTTGGGACTGGAACAGCCTGCTCGCGCGCGAGCCGGAGCTGCGCGGTATCGCTGCCGAGTTCATGGACGGATCGTCCGACTTCCCATCCAGACCTGAGATGGAGGCCAATCTCGGGGCGTTCGCGGATCGCGCGGGCATTGAGGTGCGTTACGGCTGTCGCTGGGAATCGACATTGCGCGAGGAGACGGCCGATGGCGACCGGTTCATCCTCACGACGTCCGACGGCGAGTACCGCTGCCGTTACCCCGTGTTCGCGGTGGGCGTCGCGGAGCCGTACAGCCCCTCGACGCCGGGAATCGACCTCGCGGTGCACTACGCGGACACCCGGGACGCGGAGTCGTATGCCGGCAAGCGGCTGTTCATCATTGGCAAGCAGAACTCGGGCTTCGAGCTCGCGACCGGCCTGCTCCAGTGGGCGAGCCGGATCTCGCTGTCGTCCCCGTCGCCCGCGAAGACATCGATCGAGACCCGCTCGCTCGTCGGCGTTCGGGCCCGCTACGTCCAGCCGTTCGAGGATGCGCTCCTCGGCGGCGGCGTCGACATCCTGGCCGCGAGCATCAAGGGGATCACGCGCTCCTCTTCCGGCGCGCTGCAGGTCACCCTCGCGCGCAGCGATAACGCGATGCCCATGACCGTCGAGGTCGATGAGGTCATCGCCGCGACGGGCTTCACGTGCCCGCTCCTGGACCTGCCGGCGCTCGGGGTGGCGACGTTCGGCCAGGCCAGGCTGCCCGCCCAGACCGAGTTCTGGGAGAGCGTCACCGTGCCGGGGATCTTCTTCGCGGGGACGATCGGGCAGGGGGCGGCGGGCCTGAAGAAGCACGGGATTCCATCGAACTCGGGTGCGCTGCAGGGCTACCGATACAACGCCAGGGTGCTCGTCCGCGAGCTCGCGCGCCGGTATTTCGACATCTCGCTCGAGATGGCGCCGCTGAAGGTGGGCGACCTGCGCGATCATCTCCTGGCCGAGGCGACCCGTGCCCCCGAGCTGTGGCACCAGAAGGCCTACCTCGCCAGCGTGGTCACCCTGGATCCCAACGAGGGCGCCCGCGACGTGGGCATCCTGCCCCTGACCCATTTCCTCGATGACGCCGGCCCGGACGCGGTCGCGATGACCGTCGAGAGCGATGGCGCATCCATCTACCCCGTCGTGTACGTCCGCCACGATGGCAAGACGGAGGAGCACGCCCTGGAGGCCGACCCGCTGCTCGACTTCGAAGGCCTCGCCCATCGCCGCGACCTGGGCACGATCCTCGACCGAATCACCGCCGGCGCCTCCGCCGCCTGACTGCTCGCGCGCCGCCGTAGCGCGCCATGGGTTCAGATCGTGACGCGCGTGTCGTCCTCGATGACCAGTTCCTCGAGGTCGTCATCGAGGAAGTCGTCCTCGATCTCGATCGAGACATCGTCGTTGGGTGACGTGAGCAGGCGGTACACCCCCCAGCCCAGGATCGAGCCGACGAACGGGGCCGTCATGTACACCCACAGGGAGCCGTAGGTCCCGGAGACCACCGCGGGGGCGAGCGAGCGCACCGGGTTCACCGAGGCGCCGCTGATGTGCATCCCGGCGAAATGGATTGCCGCGAGCGTGAACGGGATGACGAGGATCGCCTGCTGCGGCGAGTTGCGGGACACCGTCAGGATGACCGCGATGAAGATTGCGGTGAGGACGACCTCGGCCGAGAACGAATGCAGCTCCTGCGCGAGGACGCCCGCCGCAGTCGGTCCTGGCTGGTTCACGGCCAGGGTCACGACCGCCATCGACGAGATGAGCAGCACGCCGAGCGTCGCCGCCAATGCGCCGACGGTCTGGGCCAACACGTAGCCGATCGCGGAGGCAATCGTCACCCGGCCGTCGAACAGCGCCGCCAGCGTCACTGCCGGGTTGTAGTGCCCGCCGGATGCGTGCCCCCCGATAGCGATCGCGGCCATCAACCCGAGCCCGAACGAGAACGGGAGGACCAGGATCGCGATCAGCCGGTCGCCCTGACCCTGCGTCAGGAGCGACACGGTGGCGACGCCGAGAAACCCGAACGTGATCAGGATGAAAGTCCCAACGGCCTCGGCGACCACGGCGCGAATGTTCATCAATGCCTCCTCGAGCTTCCACGGGCCGGCGACCCGGGGCTGGGGCTCGGCGGCCGAAGGATAGCCCGCGCGTCACCGCCGGTGGCGGCCACGATCAGCAACGCGTCGCGCCAGGTCCGGCACAGCACCTCTACGAGCTCGAGCCGGTCCACCGCCTGGCGCAGTGCTGTCAGGGCGTCCTCTATGCCTGTCCCACCTTCGCCAACCGTGACCGCCCCGTGGCGCTCGAGGAGCGCCGCTCCCGGGAGCGGGTCCGGGCCCGCGGCCAGGGCCGTGGCGATCCCTTGGGCCAGCTCCGCGCTGCCCGGGGCTGCGAACGGCACGTATGGCAGGCGCGGCAGGAACAGCGCCGTCTCCGGCAGAGCCAGAGGATCAGGAATCTCGCCTGCGAGGGTCAAGGCCATCGCTGCGGGCAGGTGGGCATGAGTGACGGCCACCACATCCGGGCGAGCCGCAAAGACCGCCCGATGGATCGCGACATCCGAGCTCGGCCGTGGCACACCGGCAGCGACGAGAGCCTTGGCCCCCGGGCCCTCGCCCGAGCGCAGCGGCACCACGACCAGGTCCGCCGGCGCCAGCTCGTCCTTGCGCAATCCCGACGGCGTGATCAGCAGCGCATCGTCCCCGAGGCGGATGCTGATGTTGCCCTCGCCGGCGGCGATCAACCCCCGCGCACCCAGCCGGCGCCCGGCCGCGACCACCGCCTCGCGCAGCCGCTCGACGTCGGGACGCGGGGCAGGGGGGCGCGACGGCATCGGCCGTGATGCTACCGGCATCGCCGGTGGCGGGTGCCACCGGTCAGGCAGCGACGGGGAAGGCCTCGCGACGCGGAAGGTCCAGCTCCAGGACGACGCCGCACGCCTCGCAGCCGACGCTGTCCGTCAGCTCCTCGATGTACGTCGTGGCCTCGCAACAGGGCAGCTCGATTTCGATCATGTCGCCACGTTGACCCAACGGCGTGCCAGCTTGTCTGTCACGATGATTCGCATGCCGCGGCTCTCGCTCGACCTCCCGGCGATCGAGGTCACCGATCTCCGGAAGCGCTACGGCCAGGTGGAGGCGCTCGCCGGGCTGACGATGAGCGTCGGGCGCGGCGAGGTATTCGGCTTCCTTGGCGCCAACGGGGCGGGCAAGACCACCACCGTCAAGCTGCTCCTCGGGCTCGCGCGCCCGACGGCCGGCACCGGGAAGGTCCTCGGCGCGCCGCTCGGGGACCTGGCGACCCGCCGGAAGGTCGGCTACCTGCCCGAGCTCTTCAGGTATCAGCCGTGGCTCAAGGCGCGTGAGGTCCTGACCCTCCACGCTGAGCTCATGGGCATGCCGCGGGCCCGGCGCAAGGCCGCGGCCGGCGAGGCGCTCGGGATCGTCGGCCTGCAGGAGCGTGCAGACGACCTGGTCGGGGGCTTCTCGAAGGGGATGCAGCAGCGGCTCGGGCTTGCCACGGCGCTCCTCGGCGATCCCGCGCTGGTCGTGCTCGACGAGCCCACCTCCGCCCTCGACCCCGTCGGCCGGGTCGACGTACGGGGCATCGTCCGCGGAGCCGCGGACCGCGGCGCAGCGGTGTTCCTCAACTCACACCTGCTCAGCGAGGTGGAGCAGGTTTGCGACCGGGTCGCGATCCTCGACCACGGGCGCGTCGTCGCCAGCGGCAACCTCGACGACGTCCTCGGCCGGGCGGAGACCCAGATCCGGGTCACGGGCCTGAGCGCCTCGGACCTGCCGGCGATCGAGCGCTTCGGGCCGCCTTCGCTCACCGACGACATGCTCGCCATCCGACCGATGGACGCGGTCGCGGTGCCCGACCTCGTTGCGACCCTCGTCTCCATGGGCGCGCGCGTCCACGAGGTACGGTCCGGCCGGATGTCACTCGAGCAGCGCTTCCTCGACCTCGTTGCCCGCGACCGGCCACCGCCGGGCACGCCAAGTGCGACGCGCCTCCGATGATCACCATCGCCAAGCTCACGATCGGCGAGGCCGCCCGTCGGCGGGTCCTGTGGGTCCTCGTCGGCCTCGCCGCAGTCGCCATCGCGCTCACTGCCTGGGGCGTGTCCAGCCTCGTCAGCACCGCCCGCGACGACGGCGTCAGCGACCTCGAGATCAAGTTCGTCGTGTCGCAGATCCTCATCTTCATCGCCTTCATGTTCGGTTTCGTGCTGGTCATGACCGCGGCGTCCTTCGGCTCGCCGGCCATCGCGTCTGACCTCGAGACCGGGGTTGCGCAGGCAATGCTTGCGCGGCCGCTGACCCGGTCGTCGTACCTCCTCGGGCGCTGGCTCGGCCTCGCGATCGTGCTCGTTGCGTACTCGACCGCCATGGGCCTGCTGGCGATCGGCGTCGTCGGGCTCGTCTCGGGCTACATCCCGCCGGACCCCATCCTGCCCGTCGCCTACCTCGCCGGCCAGGCGCTCGTGCTGCTGTCGCTCACGATCCTCCTGTCCACCCGCCTGCCCGCGATCGCGGGAGGGGCCATCGCAGTCGTCGCCTACGGGCTGGCGTGGATGGCGGGCGTGATCGGCAAGATCGGCCTGGCCATGGGCGCGACGAGCCTCGTGACCGTGGCCGAAGCCTCGCGCTACATCCTGCCGACCGACGCGCTGTGGCAGGGCGTCGTGTTCGGGCTGGAGCCGTCGTTCGTGATCAATGCGGTCGAGGACGAGTTCGCTCGATCGTCGCCGTTCTTCGCGGACAGCCCCCCACCGATCGGGCTCGTGATCTGGAGCGTGCTGTGGGTCGCCCTTGTCCTCGCCCTTGCCGTGTCCCAGCTGCGCAGGCGCGAGCTGTAGCGTGGCCGCTCGGCCGGTGCACGTGTACCTCGGCCACGGCGCGAGCGGCAACGCCGGGAGCATGGCGCCGTTCGTCGAAGGCCTCCGGCAGCGCGGCCTTCAAGCCGACGCCGTGGACCTGCCGAAGAGACGTGCCGAGGACGCCGTCCGGGCCTGGCGTGCGGCGGTTCCCGATGGCCCCGGGATCGTCGCGGGCGGCCATTCCTACGGCGGCCGGGTGGCCAGCCTCGCCGCTGCCGCGGGCGCCGAATACCGCGGCCTGGTGCTGTTCAGCTATCCGCTCCACCCGCCGGGCCAGCCCGACCGGACTGACGCCCGGATCGCGCATTGGCCGAAGATCGACTGCCCGGTCCTGCTGCTCTCCGGCGAATCGGATCCGTTCGCCCGGATCGAGCTCCTGCGCGCGGTCGTGGCGCGACTGCCACACGCGGAGCTGGTGACCTATCCGCGCCTCGGGCACACGCTGAAGCCGGTCCTGGAGGACGTGCTCGATCGCGTGCGCGCGTTCGTCGAGGCGCTGCCTCAGTCGACGGAGACGACTCAGTCGACGGAGACGACTCGGTAGCGAACCGACCCGCGCGGCGTCCGGACGTCGACCTCGGATCCGGCGACCGCGCCCAGGAGCGCTGCGCCAACGGGTGAGGCGGTGCTCAGCCGGCCCTTGGTCGGATCGGACTCGGTGCTGCCAACGATCGTGTAGCGGAACTCCTCGCCCGCGATCTCCACGGTGACGGTCGAGCCCATCATCACCCTTCCGGTCGCGACCTCGTCGACGACCACCGCCCGGCGGATCCGATCCTCCAGCGCCTGGACGCGGCCCTCGAGGAACGACTGCTCCTCGCGCGCGGACTGGTACTCGGCGTTCTCCTTGAGGTCGCCGTGCTCGCGCGCGGCCTTGATACGGGCGACCACCTCGCGACGCTTGACGCGCGTGAGCTCATCGAGCTCGGCGGTGACGCGATCCAGGGCGCCGCGCGAGATCTGGATCGGCTCGGGCCCCGGGTGCTGTGCCTTGCGCATCGCCGCGGCCTGGCGTGCCGTCCCGCCCAGGCGTGTGGCGGCCGGTCGTGCCCTCGGTGCGAGTGCCGCCCGGGCCGCCCCGGTTGCCCTGGTTGCGCCGGTTGCGCTCGGTGCGCGCCTCGCGGTGGCGCTACCGCGGTCACCGGGTCGCGCGCCATCGGCGTCGCCAGGTGCCACCTCCGTCACGCGTCGCGGCGGTACGGGAGTGCGCGGCGGCTCCGGGAGGAACGCGCCGGTGATCCCATGGGCCTGCCACTCGCCGGTGGCCCGGCGCATGTTGGCCCAGGGCAGCGCCAGGGCGTCTGCGGGACGACCCGCAGCCTGCACTCGGCCGGTCGCGGCGGCTCGCCCGGCCCCGAACGTGTCCAGCAGCGCGTCGAAGTACTCCTCAGTCGTCGCGGTCTCGGCCCACCAGATCCGCACACCGAGTCGGTCGAGCGGGCGCAGGAGGTGGAGCCACTGGCCATCGGGATGTGGCTGGCGATCGCCGGGCGCATGGGCCATCAGCGATGCGGCCTTCCCGCCGAGGGAGCGGTCGGTGAAGCCCGCGTAGAGGACGGTAGCCTCGGGCCACCAGAAGGCGGAGAGACGCGCGGCGAGCGACTTCGAAGTCGGACGCTCGCCATCGAGGCGCAGCGCCGGCAGCCGTTCTAGCCATTGCCCGATCCGGGTCACCTCGATCGGGGCGGTCGCCAGCGGTGCTCCCAGCTCGACCACGTACAGGCCGGCCTTCTTCGATTGCACCGGGGAGCCCCACCGGACAGGCCCGTCCGCGAGGAGGCCGATGTCACGGAGCAAATCTGCCGCGCCTGGCTCCGTTCCACTCACCGCCGGACGGTAGCACCGGGCGGACATCCCGACATGACGACGCCCTCACGATTCGCGTGGACACATGGAGACCCGCGCTCACCACGAGCGCGGGTCCCTGAATTTCGTTTCCCGGTTCTATTGGCGGTGATCCGGTCCGACCAGCGTCGCACCCCGGATCACCAGGGTCTGCCGGCGCGAATGTCGGAGCTGATGTTGCCCGCTCGGGGCCTGGTAGCGAGGTTGCCCGCGCCTCGGGACGCGTCCGCTGTCTTCGCCAGGTCCGGGACCTCATCGATCCCGTGCCTGCGACCGGGCCTGAGTGCCGGGTAGCGGCGTCGATCCGTCATTCGAGCTGACCTCTCTTGCCCGAGATCCTACGCCCCGGAGGCACGCCACAACCTTTCACGGGCGTTGCAGGGCGCTACCATTCCAGGCTTCCGAGGAGGCTTCATCGATGACCGCCCGACTTCCTTTCACCGGCAACGCCGAGGCCGACGCGCTCGTGTCCGAGGATCCGCTCGCGTTGCTCATCGGCTTCGCGCTCGATCAGCAGGTCACCGTCCAGAAGGCGTTCTCCGGACCTCACGAGCTGCGTCGACGGCTGGGGCACCTGGATGCCCGGCGCATCGCCGACACCGACCCCGCCGAGCTCGATCGGATGTTCAGGGAGCGCCCGGCGCTGCACCGGTTTCCGGCTTCGATGGCAGGCAAGGTCCAGGCCCTCGCCAAGGTGATCGCCGACCGCTACGACGGCGACGCCTCGCTCATCTGGCGCGAGGCCACGGACGGCCGGGACCTCCACGCCCGCCTGCTCGACCTGCCGGGAATCGGCGAGATGAAGGCGCGCACGATCCTCGCCATCCTGGGCAAGCGCCTCGGCGTCGAGCTCCCGGGCCTTGAGGACGTGATGCCGAAGCACCCGACGCTTGGCGACGTCGACTCGCCGGATGCGCTCGCTGAGTACCAGGCGGGGAAGCGCGCCTACAAGGCCTCGATGCGAGAGCAGGGCAAGCGCGTCTAGGCACATTTCCTTCGGCCCCGCGGCGGCGGCGGCCCGCGGCAGCGGCATCGCGGTGGTCCTCGGTGGCGCGCCCTAGGCATCGGCGCGTCCAAGGCGCCAACCACGCCCCCTTGCGCAGGTCGCCATTGGGTGCGAGTATGGTTGCACAGTCAACTACCTAGCAGCAGGGTTATCAATGACAACCACCGAAACCACCGCCCGCGACGAGGCCATCCGGCGCGTGCTCCGACACGGCCACACGATCGACATCACCACGACTGGGCGGAATTCCGGCGAACGGAGGCGAGTCGAGATCGTGTTCCACAGCTTCGGCGGTCACCTCTACATCTCCGGCACGCCGAGCATCAAGACGCGCGCCTGGCTGCACAACCTGCGCGCCGAGCCCCGATTGACCTTCCATCTCAAGCAGCTGCTGCAGGCCGACCTGCCGGCGACGGCGAGGGAGATCACTGGCGAATCGGAACGGCGCGACGTACTCGCCAAGGTCGCGAAGGTCTGGGGCCGCGACCTCGAGCCGATGGTCAAGTTCAGCCCGCTCATCGAAGTCACGATCGAGGGCTTCGCGCCGGCCACGCCGGCCACGACGGCCGAGCCGGCCGCGTCGGACCGACCGACCGCGGACGAGGGACCCGCCGCCTCGACCTGACCCAGCCCGGCCGGGCCGACCCGCCGCGGGTCGATTGACGTTCCCGCCCCGGGCGCCGATCATGAGCTCGATGCACATCTGTTCTGCACAAACGTGCGCCGAATGACGGACCTCGCGATGCTGGTCCGTGTCAGCCGCTTGTACTACGAGCTCGGCGAGACGCAGGAGGCGATTGCCGCGCTGGTTGGCGTGACGCGCCCGCAGGTGTCGCGACTGCTCAAGGAGGCGCGGGCGCAGGGCGTGGTCGAGATCAGCATCGTGGATCGGGCGGAGGAAGAGTCGCCGGCTGGGCCCGCGCTGCGCAAGCAGTTCGGACTTCGGGCCGTGCACCTCGCGCCGAGCCTGGATGGGCCGCCGGAGGTGGCCCGGCGACGGGTCGGTCGGCTGGCTGGACAGGTGCTCAGGAGCGCGATTCGGGATGGCATGATCGTCGGGATCGGCGACGGGGCTGCGGTCTCGGCCGTGGCGGATGAGCTGCCACAGGGTGCATCGGACGTCGATGCCACTGCGGTCCCGCTGTGCGGCGGATTTTGGCGTCCCGGCGCCGGCGCGGAGCCGTTTCGACGGGTGGGGGATGCGCTCGGGGCGACCGTGCACGCGCTCCATGCCCCGGGCGTGCTCGATGACGCGGTCGTGCGAGATGCGCTGTGCGCCCATGCCGGTGTACGCAGCGTGCTCGACCTGTGGGAGCGGCTCGATGTGGCGCTGTTCGGGATCGGCGGCCCCGCGTGGAGCGACTCCAGCGTCGGGGGCGAGGCCATGGCCGAGATCCGCGCGGGCGGCGCCGTCGGCGAGGTGCTCATCGCGCCGTTTGCCATCGACGGCCGCCTCGTCGCCGAATCCCTGCGCCGGCGGACGATCGCCTTTGATGCGCGGAACCTGCCGGAAGTCTCGCTCGCGATCGGCGTCGCGGAGGGGGCGGGCAAGGTCGCGCCGATCCTGGGCGCGCTCCGGGGCGGGTTCCTCAACGTGCTCGTGACGGACGTGAGCACGGCGGAGGGAGTGCTGAATCTCGCCTCCGAGGCGGCGGCGTGAGGCCCGTCTCGTGACCCGGGAGGCATTCCTCGGCATAGACCTCGGGACGACCCGGACCAAAGTCGGCCTTTTGACGGCCGATGGCGATCCGCTCGGCTTCGGGCGATCCACCCACGCGATGGACGTGGACCCGTCGATTGGTCGAGCCGAGCAGGATCCCGAGGCCTGGTGGGCCGGTCTCGGCGCCGCCGTGCGCGAGGCGATGGCGGCAGCGGGAGGACGGGCGAGCAGGGGAGCGGCCGTGGAGCCGGTCGCAATCTGCGTCGTCGGGCACGGCCCAACGCTCACCGCCGTAGACGCGGAGGGGCGCCCGGTTCGGCCGGCGATCACCTGGCTGGACACGCGCGCGAGCCGGGAGCAGGCCGAGCTCGAGTCGGCGACGGGCCTCCGCGGCTGGGCGCTCGGCGTGCTTCCCGCCGCGCTGTGGCTGGAGCGCCACGAGCCCGAGGCCGCCGCTCGCTCCCGCTGGTACCTCAACTCCTGGGAGGCCCTCGCCCTGCGACTGAGCGGCGAAGCGGCCGCGACCGTGGTGCCCGGTGCGGCGGGGGTTTGGCGCGAGACGCCCGGACCGACGCCTCCCGACCTCGATCGCGTCGCGCCGGAGGTGAGCGCCGGCACGGTCCTGGGCGGGCTGACGGCAGAGGCTGCGGATCACCTCGGGCTGCCTGTCGGCATCCCCGTCGTCGCCGGGCTGGTGGACGCCTTTGCGAGCTTCCATGGTGCGCGGATGCTGGAGCCGGGTGATGCCATCGATGTCGGGGGGGCCGCGGGCGGCTTCGGCGTGTACGCCATCGAGGCGGTGCAGGTCGCGGGTGGGTTCACGACGCCCGCCCCGCTGCCCGGCTTGTACTCGGTGGGCGGCGCGATGGCCGCAACGGGCGCGGCGCTCGACTGGTTCTCCAGCGACGTCCTCGGCGGCAGTTACCAGATCGACGACCTGATCGACGCGGCGGCGGTACTCGAACCTGGCTCCGAGGGTCTCATCTTCCTGCCGTATCTCGCCGGCGAGCGCTCGCCGCTGTGGGACCCGACGGCGCGCGGCGCCTTCGCGGGCCTGACGCTGCGGCACGGCCGGGCCCACCTCGTCCGAGCGATCCTCGAGGCCGCCGCGCTCGCCATCCGGCACGTCGCGGAACCGATGCTTGCCGCGGGTCTCGAGGTCCGGGCGATGCGCGCCTGCGGCGGTCCCTCTCGGTCGGAGGCATGGAACCAGATCAAGGCCGACGTCACCGGGTTCAGCGTGGAGGTGCCACGGGTGCGAGAGACCGCCGCGGTAGGGGCCGCGATCGTCGCGGCTGTGGGCGCCGGGACGCATCCGGACCTTCCCGCCGGGATCCGCGCCATGACGGCCATCGATCGCCGCGTCGAGCCCGACGCGGAGCGCCAGCGAACCTACGATCGGGTCTACGAGGCGTACGTGGAGCTTCATCCCGCGATTTCGCCGGTGATGCGGCGCCTCGACCGGGCGGCCTCCGCCAGCCCTGTGGGGTCCGCATGACGACCCACCCGCCATCTGGTGGCGAGCCAACACGCGACAGCCAGCTGGCTCTCGACGCTGCGCCGTCGCCCGCGGCAATGCCCGGGCGCATCGATCTCCGCGACATCGCGGTCTCGTTCCCCTCGGGCGGCGGGGACCCCCTGGTCGCACTCGATGGCATCGACCTCTCCGTGGAGCCGGGTCAGCTGGTCGCGCTGATCGGTCCGAACGGGAGCGGCAAGTCGACGCTCCTACGGGTCATCGCCGGGCTGCTCTCCCCGGATCGCGGCAGGGCGACCCTCGACGGACGCCCGATCGAAGGCCCCGATCCCCGAATCGGGCTCGTGTTCCAGGAGCCGCGCCTCCTCCCCTGGCGCACCACGGAAGCGAACGTCGCCTACCCGCTCGAGATCGCGGGCGTGCCGCTGCAGGAGCGCCGGGCGAAGGTCGAGACGCTGCTCCGCACGGTCGGGCTCGAGGAGGCGGCGAAGCAGGTCCCGAGCCAGCTCTCCGGCGGCATGCGCCAGCGCGCCGCAATCGCGCGCACCCTGACGCTGGAGCCGCGGGTCCTCCTGCTCGACGAGCCGTTCAGCGCCCTCGACGAGCTCACGCGGGAGCGCCTGAACCTGGAGTTGCTGGCGATCACCGCACGCACCCGGACGACGATCATCCTCGTCACCCACTCGGTCCAGGAGGCGATCTTCCTGGCCGATCGCGTGGTCGTCCTGTCGGAGCGCCCCGGCCGCGTCGTCGCGGACCTGCCGGTCGAGCTGTCGCGTCCGCGCTCCCTCGGCGACCTTGACGCCGCGGTCGTCAGCGCGGCCGCGCGAGCGATCCGCCAACACCTCGGCGAGGTCGCGTCATGACAGCCCTCGCCTCCCGCCGCCGCCCGTCCACACGCATCTCCGGCACCCTCGCGGCGCTCCTGGCTCTCGGCGCGTTCGTGCTTGGCTGGAAGGCGCTCGTCGTCGTCGCGGGCTACCCGCCGTTCATCCTGCCACCGCCGGAGCAGGTGGCGGCGCGCTTCATCGAGGCCTGGGCGGACGGGACGATCGCGCCGCACGCCCGGCGCACCCTGGTGGAGATCGGGCTGGGCTTCGCCGCCGGAGCCGGACCGGCCCTGGTCGTCGGCTACGTTCTCGCGCGACTGCCGCTCGCGGAGCAGCTGCTCTCGCCTTACCTCGTCGCTGCGCAGGCCACGCCCATCCTCGCCCTGGCGCCGCTCCTGGCGCTGTGGTTCGGGCCCGGGCTCACGGCCAAGATCGTGATCTGCGCGCTGATCGTGTTCTTCCCGATCGCGATCGCGACGATGGTCGGCGTCCGAGCGGTCGACGATCGTCTCGTGGAGCTCGCCCGCAGCCTGCGCGCCACCCGCTGGCAGATCGTCCGGACGCTGGAGATCCCGGCGGCCCTGCCGGCGATCTTCGGCGGGCTCCGCGTCGGCGTCACGCTGGCCGTCGTCGGCGCGATCGTCGGCGAGTGGGCGGGGGCCGATCGAGGCCTCGGCCTGCTCGTGAATCTCGCTCGCGGGAGCCTGTTCGACATTCCGCTGCTGTTCGCCACCCTGCTGACCATCGCGCTGCTCGGCATCGTGCTGTACGGGCTCGTCGTGCTGGCGGAACGCTCACTCGTTGGATCCCGATGACACTTCGGAGGCATTGATGCTCGCCGGCTCTCGCTCTCGCTCCCTTGCCGCGCTCTCGTTGGCAATCCTCGTGGCGCTCCTGTTGGCCGCCTGCAGGCCGCTGCCCGGCTCGTCCGGCGGGCCCACCCCAATCCCGACCCGGACGCTCACCAAGCTTTCCGTCGGGCTCGGCTACCTGCCGAGCGTCCAGTTCGCTCCGTTCTACCTCGCGCAGCGGGCTGGCTACTACGAGGGCGCCGGCCTCGAGGTGACGTTCCAGAACAAGATCGACCCCGACCTCATCACTCTCGTTGGTCAGGGCGAGCTCGACCTGGGCGTCGCTGACGGAACGAGCGTGATTCCGGCGGTCAGCCAGGGCATCCCGATCCGATACACCGCGACGATCTACGGCACCTACCCCTCGATCGTGTTTGCGAAGGCGTCATCCGGGATCACGTCCGCCGGGGACCTGCGAGGCAGGAAGATCGGCATCC
>Ga0183260_10002284_pt1 | contig 15864 bp, 14 predicted proteins | sample AntDrymUQ4972206_2_FD_129768 | JGI IMG/M metagenome (GOLD analysis project Ga0183260, IMG submission 129768) | Polar desert sand microbial communities from Dry Valleys, Antarctica - metaG UQ497 (22.06) (version 2) (version 2) | ecosystem: Environmental > Terrestrial > Soil > Desert | place...
CCGACCACGCCGCCGACCGAGTACAGGATGATATCCAGGAAGATTACCGTCAGCGCCACCCTCTCGGAGATCACGCCGAGCAGGACGAAGACGTAGGCGACCATGACGGTGGTGAACAGTTCCAGGAAGTCTTCTACCCAGAGATGGACGACCATGAAGCGCCAGTAGTCGGCCGTGGGGAAGCTCGAGTCCGGCCGGGCCATCAATCCCACCGCGTAGAATGCGGGGATGGCGAGGGCCGCGAGGAAGAACATCCACGGCATGTTGCCCACGCGCTCATTCCTCAGGCGCCCGCGCATCACCCGGTAGAGCATGGCGACCCAAAAGAAGAGTCCGATCGAGAGCAGTATCTGCCAGAAGCGCCCGAGGTCCAGATACTCGTAGCCCTGGTTGCCGAACCACGCCCACCACCGGCCCATCAGGCCATGGATGCCGAGGAGTTCGCCGATGAGGCTGCCGAAGACGACTATCGTCAGGGCGCCGAGCAGTCCGTAGGCAAGCCACTTCTGCCCCCTGGGCTCGCGGCCGGCGATCATAGGAGCGAGAAAGATACCGGCCGCCAAGAACGAGGTGGCCGTCCAGAGGATCGAGAGCTGCACGTGCCAGGTTCTGACCACGTTGTAGGGCAGGAACTGGGCCAGGTCGAAACCGAAGAAGCTGGCTATGTCCGCCCGGTAATGCTCTGAGGCGGCCCCGACGAGCGTCTGGACGAGGAAGAGGGCGGCCATGACGAAAAAGAACCAGGCGCACACCCGCTGGGACGGCGTTAGCGCCACATCGCCCGGAGAGCGGAACGAGAGGCTCTGCTGGTCCCGGCCGTGCCAGCCGAGGAAGCTCCAGCGTCCGACCGCCCCGAAGAGCAGCCCGAGGCCGCCGAGCAGAGCGATAAGGGACAGGACGCTCCACACGAGCGTGTCCGCGGTCGGCTCGTTCTCGACCAGCCGCTCGGGAGGCCAGTTGTTGGTGTAGGAGTAGTTTTCCCCCGGGCGCTCGGCTGCGGCAGCCCAGGCCGACCAGCCGAAGAAGGCCGTGAGATCCTTGATCTCCCCGGGGTCGGTGATTGCCTCCGGGCGCAGGCCGTACTTCGTGGTAGGTTCGCCGAAGAACCGCCCGTAGTAGCCGCGGACATCCCCGAAAGCGGCCGCCTGGGCGCCGGTGAACCGCAACTCTTCCGTCTCCGGGTCGTAGCGGTTCTCCCTGAAATCCCGCACGGTCTGCGCCGTGGCCCGATCCGACCCCTCCCCCTCGTATCTCTCGCGAACCGCGAGGGAGGCGCGGCGCAGGTAGTCGGCGGTGTAGTCGGGACCGAGGTAACCACCGTGCCCGAAAACGGAACCGTACTGCATGAGCCCGTTCTTCAGGAACACTTTCTGGCCTTCCTTGATGTCCTCCCCGGTGAATACGACGTCCCCCGCAGGGTCGACGACCCGCTCCGGGATCGGCGGCTGCCCGGTGTACGTCTTGTAACCAATCAGCCCCAGCAAGAAGAACCCGACGACGAACGTCAGCGCCACGGCCTGAACCCAGCCCTTCGAGACCAACAACTCCCGCCGTCCCGTTCCTCCCGCCACCAGCCACCCCCAGAGATCCCGGCGGGACACGAGGCCCACCTCAAACATTACTTATTCAGTAATATAACTTCGACTGCGATCGGTACGCAAGGTCTTTTTTGGGTGTCCTTCGGGGGAGAGCTCGGGCGGGAGCGCTAGGGTTGGGGGGGTAGCCTGGCGAGAGGGTTGTGTTCGATGAACTCGTCGAGGGTCTGGTTGCCAAGGTATTCGAGGATGGCCTGTTGGCCCCTCTCCCAGGCCGCGTGCAGGGCGCAGAGGGTACCTTCTCCGCAGGCGCGGTTGTGCATGATGCAGCGGGTGACGCCGAAGGGGCCCTCGGCCGCCTCGACGGCGTCGCGGAGGGTGATCTCCGCAGCGGGGCGCGCGAGGCGCGAGCCGCCGCCGCGGCCCTGGCCGCTCTCGACCAGCCCGGCGCGCGAGAGGTCGGCCAGGATGCGGGCTAGCAGCCGACGCGGAATGCGGGCCTCGACGGAGATCCTGTCAGCCGTCGCCTGCTCCCCCAACCGGGCCAGGTACACCAGCGCCCGCAAAGCGTACCGTCCCTCGCTGCTCAACTCCAAATGCAAACCCAGACCCTTTAAGAAGACTCCGTCACCGTACATTTTCTACCAGGCTCCCGTCCCGGTCTACGCGCTACGCAAGGGTGTTCAAACATTACTCTTTTTGTAATAATGAATGTGGGTGTTCAGCGACGAAGAGGATTGTATGACATTCAGGCAACGTCCAGGGACCGATGATTCCTCGAGCGGGCAACGACCGGGATCAGATCGCTCCTTGAGCGGTCCTATGCAGGGCTTCGATCTCGACGAAGAGGCGGCGCGTTTGCGCGACGAGAGGGAGTGGCGAGAGGGTCGGCGGAACTCGATCACGCTGCGCAAGGGCGAAGGGATGAGCGTGGTGTTGCTGGTGATGAAGGCCGGGGACAGGCTGGAGGAGCATTCCGCGCCCGGGCCGATCTCGTTGATGATCCGCGAGGGCCGCATCCGGTTCGCGGCGGAGGGCGAGACCGTCGAGGCCGGATCGGAGAGGGTTCTCACGTGCGACGCGGGGGTACGCCATAGCGTGGAGGCCCTGAGCGACGCCGTCTGCCTCCTCACCGTGGCGAGCGGCGAGTAAGTCTGAAAGAGCACGACCCCGTGACGACCGCGTTGGGCAAAGACCTCAAGGCGGTGGCCGCCTCCGCAGCGGGGTGGCAGGGGTGGTCTGGACTCTTGAAGGAAGTGGTGACCTAAACGCCAACGTGGTGCGCTTCGGCTCCGGGCACCGTCTGACCGTGCGTGCCGGAGACGGTTGTAGGAAGGCCGTGTTTCGCCCAACGACGTTGACTCGCGGTGACGATCAGGTCGGTAGGGGCCAGGCCGCTCTCAGCCGATTCTTTCGCCGGCCCGCAGGAGCGTCAGGGCGGCGAGAGGAAACAACAGCACCGACAATAGTCCGGCCAGCACCAGGGCGGCGCCGGTCTCGGGACGCAACTCGCCCAACTCCACGCCGATGTCCGCTGCGGCGACGAGGAACGGCAGGGAGGTCGCCTGCAATAGCCCCGCCGCCAGGGTGCCCCGTGCGCCGGCTGTCGTCCGGTAGAGAGCCGCCGGCAGACCACGGACGAGCAGCAGGGCGGCCAGGAACACGGGCACCGGCGCCAGCGCCGCCAGGCCGTCGCCGAACAGCGAGCGCAGGTCGAGCTCCATGCCGCTGGTCACGAAGAAGAACGGGATGAAGACGCCGAAGCCGACCGCCTCCAGCTTCGCCCGGAACAGGGGATGGGTCATCGCCTCGTCGCGGTCGAGCAGGCGCAGGACCGCGCCTGCGATAAACGCGCCCAGAATGACCTCCAGCCCCAGGAACTGCGCGAGGGCGGCGAAGCCGACAAGCAGGAGAAAAGCGCCCCTGATCCGGATCTGGGCGCTCGAGTCCTGCAAACGCCGCAGGGCGGATTGCAGCCGGTTCGAGCGTCTGGCCTCGGTCAGGGCGAACCAGATGGAGATAACCAGCAGGATGAAACCGCCGAGCAGGAGCAGCGTGATCCCCAGGCTCTCGGCTTCCCCGGAGAAGAACAGCGAAAGCAGGATCACCGCCGCGAAGTCCGCGATGGAGGCGGCGGCGATCACCTGTTGCCCCAGTGGAGTACCGACCTTTCCCGCGTCCGCGAGCACAGGTACCACGATGCCCAGGGCCGTGGCCGAAAGCATGATCGCCACGAAAAGTGGGGCTTCTATGAGGCCGCCCGCCCGGAGCGCGAAAGCCACGCCCAGAGCCAGCGTCAGGGACAGCGCGAACCCGGTAGCCGCGCTCCGGAGCCTCCCGCCGCGCAACCGGCCGAGGTCTATCTCCAGCCCCGCCAGGAACAGCAGGAAGGACAGCCCGATCAGGGCCAGTACCTCCAGCGGCAGGTCCACCCCCGCGATACCGAGCACAGCCGGGCCGATAGCGATCCCGGCCAGTATCTCCAACACTACGGAGGGAAGCCGCAAAGCTGGAAGCAAGCCGAGCCCCAACGGAACCACAAACGCGACCGCGGCCACGACGAGCATCCCCGTCAGCGAGATCTCCGGCATCAGAGTTCCCGGATTACCTCGGGAACCACCGGCCCTCCGGGCGTTCTAGCCGCCACCGCTCACCTCGACGCACACCTTGATGGCGTCCTTTTCCTCGGTCAGGAGCCGTATCATCTCTTCGTAGTTCTCCAGACCCTGCACGGGATGGGTCAGCAGGCGGCCCAGCCAGCCAGGGTACTGCGCCTCAGCCAGCGCCATGTCCCGCACGCCGCTCTCGAAGTAGGAGCGGTTGGCGTTCACCGACCCCACCGCCACCTTGTTGCCCAGCACGAAACCCAGCATGATCCTGTCTCCCGGAACCTCGATCTCCCGGTCCCCGCCGCTGATGCCCGTTAGCACCAGGACACCGTTCCTGCCCAACGCCTCCATCGCCTCGAACGCCACGACGCTCGCCCCAGTCGCCTCGAAGATCGCGTCGAACGGCCCGTGTCTCTGCGCCGCTTCTAACAGCGGTACTTCGCGGGTGCTCAGATAGCGGGCTCCCAGCGCCTCCACCAGCTCGCTGTTGAGGGTAGGTGGCGCGGTGCGGGCAAACGTGGTCACGTCCAGACCACGCAACCTGAGCGCCAGCGTCGCCAGGAGCCCTAGAGTTCCGGCCCCGACTACGGCGGCGCGCTCCGGCCGCCAGACCTTGAGGCGGCGTTGTATCTCGTAAGCCTGCTCGATCCCTTTCTCCACGATGCTCGTCGGCTCGAGCAGCACGCCGACCTCCCTCAAGGCGGACGGCACTTTGACGACGAACTCCGCATCGTCCACGTAGCGTTCGGTCAGGTAGCCGTGCAGCAGGTTGATGCCGCGTTCGCGGTATGTCTCGTCGGTGGTCATGTCGGAGGCCCCGATCCGGTCGTAGATGCTGCCCCCTGGCCTGCGGACCGTCGCGACCACGTAGTCTCCGGGCTCGATGTCGCGCACGTTCGGCCCGACTTCCAGCACCCGTCCGAACGACTCGTGGCCCGTCACCAGGAAGTCGTAGCCATCGGGGGCGGCGCCGTACTCGGCGTCGTTGATCTCCTTGTCCGTCCCGTCCACCCCGACCCTCAAGACCTCGACCAGCACCCCGCGCCCGCCTGGTACGTCTGTGATAGCAGGCTCCGGCAGGTCAGCCAGGTGGATGCTGCCTTTCTCGCCGGGGAAGACCGCGATCGCTTTCATCTAGAATTCCTTTCTTCGGGTCTCGTGCCATGCTCGCCGGCAACGCCGGCTTTGATCAGGCGCTCTTCGAACGAATCGCGCCATCCGGGCGAGAGTGCCCGTATGCGAAACGCCCGCTCCGCGCCCTCCAGATCTTCCGGCTCGAAGAAGAGCAGGTGGCTCATCTCGCGCACCGTTATACGCTCGGGATCCGTCCCGATGAGGTCGAACGTGTCGCCGGCCCCGATCTCGCCCTCCTGCAAGACGCGCAGGTAGAAACCGATGCGACCACTCGCGAGGAACAGCTTGGGAAACTTCGGCAGGCCCATCTTGATGCCGAGCTTGAAACACGGCGGGCGCGGCTGTGATACCTCGACGACGGCGCCGCCCACGCGAAAGACATCCCCGATGTTGACCTCGTCCTCCGTCATTCCCTCTACGGTGAAGTTCTCGCCGAACTGGCCGAAGCCGAAGTCATCCCGGTCGAGTGCCCGCCGCCAGTAGTCATAGTTCTCGACCGGGTACGCGTAGGCCGCGCGGTCGGGACCGTCGTGGTTGACGAGGTCGGCCTGTCCGTCACCGTCCAGGTTCGTCTTTCGCAGCATGACCCGGCCCGCAACCGGCTCCTTGAAGATGCCCGTGGTTACCGTCCCGCGCCCGTGTACGATCTCTTTGGGCGGCGAGACGTTCAAAGAGATCAACCTCATCCTAAGAGCCCCTTTCTCTCCGGATGTTGCGGGCCGTCGGGTCCGTTTCGTTCTCTACCAGCTCGAAGCTTACAGGCGTCCCCGGCCTCATGGTACGGTATCCCTCTCCCGGAATGGCGGTGAAGCTGAAGAACACGTCTTCGTCCAGGGTGTCAGAAGATATCGTGCCGACGCCCGCGTCCACGTCGAAGGAACGCACCACGCCCCGCGCCACCGGGAGGCCGTTCGCGCCGAGCGGCGGCGCGCCGTCGGCCCACTCCTGCTGCGGTATGCGTATGCTCTTGACCTCCGGCGTGTCGTACGCCTCGTAGCGGTAGTCCTGGCGGGTCTCCATGATCTCGCGCAGGTCCAGCCGCAACTCTTCGAGCGTCGGACGCCCGACGAAGAACCAGCCGTCGTAGACTTTGTGGACCGTCAGGTCGGGCCTGAGCACGAACGTGAAGGGCCGGGAGACCCCGGCGTACTCTCCTTCCGTCTCGTCGAGGATGCCCAGGGCGTTTATCGCTTCTCGCTTCTCGTCGGAGAGGAAAGACCACTCTGCTCCCAGGCCCGCGCGGAAAGCCGCCTGCACCATCGGCGGGTCGGCGCTGACGGTGACGAGCTTGCAGTAGTTGACCGCGAGTTCGTCCTGAAGCCGGACGAGCCCGCGCATCTGTTGCTGGTCGCGCGGACAGAAGAATCCGCGGCCGAAGACCAGGATGAGCGGGTAGCCGTCGTCAAAACCCAGCTTTTCATCCATCGGGCTCGACTGGGTGAACCCGGAGAGCCGGCGCGGTTGCTTCCGGTGGTCCGACAGATCGAAGTCGGGAAAAGCGTCGCCGGGGCGCGGAGTGGTCGCCATCTCTAGCCATCCACGGCCGCGAACAGGGAGTTCAGGGACTCGGCGAGGGTGGGGTGGGCGAAGACGCCGTCGCGGAGGGCAGTGTAGGGGAGTTTGCCCATCATGGCTACCTGGATCATCGCCATGATCTCACCGCCTTCGATCCCGAGGATGGCGCAGCCCAGTATCTCCCCGGTTCCCGCGTCCACCACGGCCTTCATCATGCCCCGGCTCTCGTCCATCTCCAGCGCCCGGGCGACGTACTCCATCGGCATCTTCGCCACGCGGACATCGCGCCCCTGCTCGCGGGCCTCAGCCTCGCTCAACCCCACCCGTCCGAGTTGCGGGTCCATGAAAACCGTGTAGGGCACCAGCCGGCTGGAGATCGTCGCGTCGCCACCGTCCAGCAAATTGGCCTCGATCACCCGGTAGTCGTCGTAGGAGATGTGGGTGAAGGCCGGGCCTCCCTTCACGTCGCCCAAGGCCCAGACGCCCTCGACGTTCGTCTCCAGCCTGCCGTTCACCTGTACGAAGCCGCGCCGATCCGCCTCGATGCCGGCCGCCTCCAGGTTCAGCAGGTCCGTATTCGGCGGACGCCCGGCGGCGACCAGGAGGTGCGAGCCCGAAAGGGTGCGCTCGCCGTCAGATCCACCGACGGTCAGTTGGATGGCGCCTCCATCGTCCTGCCGCACGCCCCGCGCTTCGGTCTCAAGCAACACCTCGATGCCGTCCTCGCGCAAGATCTCCGCGACCGCCTCTGCCACGTCCGCGTCCTCGCGCGCAAGTAGTTGCGGGCCGCGCTGCACGACCGTCACCTCGCTGCCGAAGCGCCGGAACATCTGGGCGAACTCCAGTCCCACGTAGCCCCCGCCGAGGACCAGCAGGCTCTCGGGGACCTCGTCCAGTTCCATGATGGTCGTCGAGTCGAGAGACGGTACGGAGTCGAGACCGTCCACCGGGACGCCGCCGGGCCTGGCGCCGACGTTGATGAAGATCTCGGCGGCGGTCAACTCTAGCGCGTCGCCGTCTTCCAGGCGCACTTCCAGCTCCTTCGGGCCGGTGAAGCGGGCCTCGCCCCGGATGAGGTCAAGGTTCTCGGCGTCTTCGAGACGCTGCTCGTTGCCACCGCGAAAAGTCTCTACGATGTCCCGCTTGCGCTGGCGCACGGCGGCCATGTCCACGGTAACCGGGCCGTCGTTCACGCCATAGTCGGCCGAGCGGCGGTCGAGGTAGGCGACCCTCGCACTGGCGACCATCGTCTTGGTAGGGGTGCAGCCCTCGTTGATGCAGGTGCCGCCGACGTGCTCGCGCTCTATCACCGCCGTCTTGCGTCCGGCGCTGGCGAGAGCTCCGGCCAGCGGGTTACCGCCCTGTCCGGAGCCGATCACGACGGCATCGTAGTGCTGTGCCATGTGGAAAAATTCCTTTCTGCTATGGGTCGTGCCTCTACTATTGCGGGAAGTTGCCGGCCCGACATCTCCGGCTTCCGAGGACTTCGGCGAGGTAGCCGTCCATCCGGCTCACGACACCGTACTCGTCCCTCTCTTCGGTCACGATCTCTCCTTCTCTAGCTGCGTTTGCCAAGCGCCCGGTCGAGGTTGAAGGCGGCGCTGATCAGGGTCAGATGGGTGAAGGCCTGCGGGAAGTTCCCGAGCGCCTCGCCAGAGTACCCTATCTCCTCGGCGTACAGGCCCAGGTGGTTGGCGTAGCCGAGCATCTGCTCGAAGATGAGCCGGGCTTCGTCCACCCTCCCGGCCCGCGTCAACGCCTCGACGAGCCAGAACGTGCATAGGCTGAAAGTTCCTTCGTCTCCCGTGAGGCCGTCGGCGGACTTCTCCACGTCGTAGCGGTAGACGAGGCTGTTGGAGACCAGCCCGTCGTCTTTGGGTGGCCGGTTGATGGCTTCGAGGGTCTTGAGCATCCGGGGATCGCTCGGGGAGAGAAAGAAGACCAGGGGCATCATCAGGTTCGAGGCGTCCAGGGTGTCGTCGCCGTAGGACTGGACGAAGGCCTCGCGCTCGGGGCTCCATCCTTTGTCCATGATCTCCTCGTAGATCTCGTCTCGCACCCTCAACCACCGTTCGCGGTCGGCGGGGAAGGATCGCTTGGCGGCGAGCCTGAGCCCCCGGTCCACCGCGACCCAGCACATGAGCCTGGAGTACACGAAGTGCCGCCTCCCGCCGCGGACTTCCCAGATGCCCTCGTCCTCGCGTTGCCAGTTGTCGCAGACCCAGTTGATGAGCTTCCGCAGGCGGGTCCACAGGTCGTAGGAGATGGGGTCCCCGTGCTTGTTGTAGAGGTAGACGGCGTCCATGAGCTCGCCGTAGATGTCGAGTTGTAACTGGTCGTAGGCGCCGTTGCCGAGCCGAACCGGGCGCGAGCCGCGGTAGCCGTCGAGGTGGTCCAGGGTCTCCTCGGTCAGGTCGGAGCGTCCATCTATGCCGTACATCAGTTGTAGGGAACCGTCGGGCGCCGAACTCCGGCAGCGAGCTTCGATCCAGCTCATGAACGCCTCGGCTTCCTTTGTGAACCCGATGCGCAGGAGGCCGTAGAGGGTGAAGGCGGCGTCCCGGATCCAGGTGTAGCGGTAGTCCCAGTTGCGCTCGCCACCGATGCCCTCCGGCAGCCCCATCGTGGGTGCAGCCACTATGGCCCCCGTCGGCTCGAAAGTGAGCAACTTGAGCGCCAGCGCCGAGCGGTGGACCATCTCCCGCCAGCGACCCTGGTACGTGCACCTGGAGAGCCAGCGCCTCCAGTAGCCCACGGTCCGCTCGAACAACTCGCCTTCCTCATCTTCTTCGAGGAGCGGGAGCCTGCCGCCCGCTTCGATCTTTCGCAGCGCGAACACCGCCGTCTCCTCCTCGCTCAGGGTGAAGTCGGCGACCGCTGAGCCCGCGCTCTTTTCCAGCGGAACGCGCGTCGTCAGCCCCAGGTCGAGGTTCCGCGAACGGAAGATTGCGCTCCCTTCAGAGACCTCGGTCTCGTGTTTCTCGCGGGCGTAGTCAAAGGCCGGGGAGCACTCCATCCGGAAGGCCATCTCTCCCCGCACCACCCTGACGCGCCGGACGAGCCGGAGGTGGCCGCTATCCTGGACGCCCACCGGCATGTAGTCCACTATCTCCCCGACTCCCTCCGGCGAGAAGAAGCGCGTCACGAGGATGTTCGTGTCGGGCCAGTAGAGCTGTTTGCGGGTGGCTCCCTCCACGGCGGGCGCAATCTTGAAGCGCCCGCCCTTCTCGTCGTCGAGGATGGCGGCGAAGACGCTCGGGGAGTCGAAGTGCGGGAAGCACAGCCAGTCTATCGAGCCGTCCGTGCCCACGAGGGCGGCGGTGTGCATGTCGCCGATGATCCCGTAGTTCTGTATCGGCTGGTAGGTCATGGAATCCTCCCTCTATTCATGATGGCCGCACGGTTCTCATATACACGTATGCTGCGTCAGCGCCGGATGCGCGGCCACTATGACGGCCACCAGCGAGAGGCCGATCCCCACGAGCCTGCCCGCGTTCTTTTCCACGCGGGCTTTTCGGTTTCTCCGCTCACGCTCGACCCCGGCTTCCCTTCGTCCTCGATGTGTCCCGGATGCTAGAGCACCGATCTTTCGTAACCGTTAAGGGACGCTTACGAAAGGCTTAACTCCGTCCGGATGGACCGGGGATCTCTGGAAATGCTCCTCCCGTCAGATGCCCTGGTTGCGGGATGACGCGCGAGCGCATCCATCATGTTCGCGAGCACCCGATCCCGGTCCACCATTGCGTCAACTTCGCGCCCGTGCCGCGAGAAGTCGCGGGCGCTGGCGGCGACGTGCCCGGCCCACCCGAGAAGGAAGGCGAGCAGAACCCTAAGGGGGTCTCGGTTTCTTGCTCCGGGAATAGCGTAGAGCGCGAGCGCGGCGGCGACGGGCGGGGTGGAGTGGAGCGCGGCGTCGGACGCCCGGAAGCGGCGGCGTCCGCACACCTTCTCGTCGAAGCGTTCCCGTGTGAAGGGAGCCTTCCACCGTGCCTGGAGCCAGAGCCCACCGGCGAGCGCCGGGATGTCCAGGAGTGCGGCGCCTATGGAGGCCCATACGGCGTTGGCTGGATCTGGTGTCCGCCGGGCCGCGGCCAGGGTGAGAAGGACGTGGGAGTAGGTGCGCATGTGGCGGAGTTTATACCGCCGGGGAAGGCGGGACGTTACCATAGGTGGTGGTCCGCAGTCGGAGAGGATGGAGGAACTGGCATGGACGTTCTCGTAAGCGGGGCGACGGGTTTGATCGGCACTGCCCTCTCGTCGGAGTTGACCGGCGGGGGGCATCGCGTGGTAAAGCTCTCGCGCTCCAGGCCGTCCTCCGAGGACACCGTCCGTTGGGACCCTGACCGCGGTTCGCTGGATGCCTCGCGCCTTGAAGGCGTGGACGCGGTGGTGCATCTGGCGGGTGAGATCATCTTCTCCGGTCCCATGGATCGCTGGACCACAGCAAAGAAGCAGCGCATCATGGAGAGCCGGAGGAAGGGGACGCGCCTGCTGGCCGAGGCCGTCGCCGGGCTCTCCGAACTGCCGAAGGTGATGGTCAGCGCGTCGGGGATCAACTACTATGGCGATCACGGCAACGAGCTTCTCACCGAAGAGAGCACGATGGGTTCGGACTTCCTCGCCGGGGTGTGCCGGGAGTGGGAGGCGGCTGCCGACCCGGCACGGAAGGCCGGAATCCGCGTTGCGCACACGCGCTTCGGGATAGTCTTGAGCCCCGAAGGCGGCGCGCTCGGGAACACGCTGCCCATCTTCAAGCTCGGGCTGGGCGGCAAGATCGGAAGCGGCCGTCAATACTGGAGCTGGGTCGCCCTGGACGACGTGGTAGGCGCCATCATTCACTCGCTGACGGACGAGACCCTGAGCGGGCCCGTGAACGTGGGCTCCCCGAACCCGCTCCCCAACGCGGAGTACACGAAGGTCCTCGGGAAGGTCCTGAACCGTCCTACGGTCTTCCCTGTGCCGGCTCCGGCGGCCCGGCTCATGTTCGGCGAACTAGTGGACCCACTCCTGCTGGCGAGCCAGCGTATCGAACCCGCGAAACTGAAGCAGACCGGCTACCAGTTCCGCTACCCGGAATTGGAAGGCGCGCTTCGGCACCTCCTGGGTAAATAGTGGCTGACCGGTCCAGCGAAGGAGCTTCCGCAAACGATCTCTGGCAGGAGTTGAAGGCCCGGATGGACGGCCGCCAGGCAGCGTACCGCCGAAGGTGGCTGCGGGCGCCGCTCGGAGAGCCCGCTCACCAGCCGGGAGGGAAGGAGCTCGCTTCCGACCTGAACCTGGCGGGCGAACTGTACCTGCGGGGCGACGAGACCCTGCGGCGTGAGATCCGGAGCTCCTTCGAGAAATGGGCAGCCGTACGGGACGCATGCTCGCCCAGGCGTGGTCGTTCTCCCACAGGTTCTCTGACACCTGCGAAGCCCGCTGGCTGCGTCTCGGGCTGGCAGCGGTTTCCATGGACGACAACGGCACCGACTTCCGGGACACCTACGTGGTGCTGGGGGATTTGTACGTCTGCGCCGTCCGATGCGGCATGGAACCGGAGCCGTACTTCCAGGAAGCCGCGGACATCTCCTCCGGTGTCCCCAGCATCGGCCAAACCTCGATGCGAGATTTCCTTCTTCGTTTCGAGGGGTCGGCCTACTTCGGGGAGGCCGTCGCGCCGAAGCTACGGCGTCTTTCATGAGGGTTGGCCCATAGCGCCAGACGAGCGACTATTGCCGGCAAACGAGATCCATCAGGCGCAAAGTTCCTGAAAACCCGATGCCTGAAACCGTGGCTTGCGGAAGGCTCCTTCCGCAGGCCGCTTTGGCCCTGTAGCTCCGCCCCGAAGCCCTCGCTCGACGAGCGAATGAGCGAGGATGCAGGCGTCAGACGGGGACAAGGCCGGTCATGCGCTCGCTCAATTCCCAGAGGCTTCGCCCGATGGCGGGGTCCGTAGCGGCCCTGGCGGGCTTCGTGTTCTTGCCTTTGCCGTCCACGTAGAGGCCGGTGACACCCTCGAGATCGGACGCGGTGGCGAGGCGGAGCGTCACCTGCGCGACCCGCTCGGGTCCCGCAATGAAAGGGCGGAGCACGGCGTTGGAGAGCCTGATGAAGCCGGACGCTGACGCGCTCATACCCGTGCGCATCGCGCCGGGGTCTACGGCCGAGACGGTGACGCCGCTGCCGGCCATCCGGCGGGCGAGCTCGACCACGAACGCCATGTTGACGAGCTTGGATGTTGCGTAGGTCCGCAAGGGGGAGAAGCCCCGCTCGGCGTCCGGGTCGTCGAGGTCGAGCCTGCCCAGCCGCTGGACTCCGGAGGAAACATCTACGACGCGGGCGGGCGCGCTGGCGCGTAGCGTCGGCAGCAGGAGGTTGGTGAGCAGGAAAGGGCCGAGGTGGTTGGTGGCGAACATCGTCTCGTAGCCGTCCTCAGTCAACCTCCGCTCGGAGAGCATCACGGCCGCGTTGTTGACGAGGACGTCCAGACACGGGTGGCGCCCGGTCAACTCCTCCTTCGCCCGGCGGATGGAGGCTTGCGAGGCGAGATCGCAGACGAGGAACTCGACCGCATGATTGCTGGTGGTCCTCGATATCTCGGCGACGGCCTCCTCGCCGCGCTCCGGGTTCCTGGCAACCACGATGACCCGGGCGCCGCGTCCGGCGAGCACGAGGGCCACCTCCTTGCCGAGGCCCCTGTTGGCTCCGGTTACGACGCAGACCTTGCCTTGCATCGGTGCGTCTTCGGACATGGAGTCTCTCCTTCCTGGCGCTTTCGGGGTCTCAGCGCCGCGTCGTGCGCACGGGTGGGGCGGTACGCAGCCCTTCCTCGAAGCTCTTGAGCCCAGGGTGGATCTCGCGCAGCGTGGGTATGTCGGCGCGGTATCCATTGGTTGCGAACCACCGGAACATTGCGCCCAGGTCTCTGTCCATGCGCCCGAGGAGCCACGGGGGGAGCGGCACGTACTTGGGCCGCCGGCCTTTGGCGGCCCGGTAGGCGGCGACGGCTTGCGGGAGCGTGACCTCGTCGCCGGCTATCTCCGTGGAACGGCCGATCCAACGCTCCGGGTCGTCGAAGGCGATGTCGGCGAACGCGCCGATGTCGTCCACGGAGATCACCTGCAAGCTCTTCTTGCGTCCCAGTGCGCCGGCCACGGCTCCCCAGAACACCGCGTTCATCGCCCCGCTACCCGCCAGGTTGTCCGTGAAGAAGACGGGCCGCAGGACGGTCGCGGGCAGGCCGATCCCGGCGATGCGTTCCTCTATCCGCCGCTTGCTCTCGAAGTGGGAGATCCCGGTGTTCCGCTCGGCGCCGCCCACCGACGAGTAGACGAAGTGCGCCACGCCCGCGGCCCGCGCCGCCTCGGCGAGCGCGATGCCGTCTCGGGTCTCCTTCTTGGTACCGCCCTGCATCTGGTTCTGCACGCCGTAGACGCCGTACGCCCTGTCGAGCGCGGCCTCGAGCGATGCGAGGTCTCCGAAATCTCCCCTGACGACCTCGACGCCCTTTTCGGCCAGCGCCCTGGTGGCGGGTTTATCCGGGTCGCGGCTCATCGCGCGGACGGTCCAGCCGCGCGAGATCAGGCGCCGCAGCACCGCCCCGCCCTGGTTGCCCGTCGCCCCCGCGACGAGTATCAGCTTCTCGCTGGACACGGGATCCCTCTACCGCTCGCCAAATTGGGGCGCGCTGACGACCTGGCGGAGGGGTGAGATCCGCAACACGACCCGCTCGCTGTCTATCGGACGCCCATAAGGGCCGCCATGGTACTTTATCGAAAGCTCGTCGATGTGCGACCGGGCTTCCGGCCCCGCTTGCACCCCCACGACCTCGCCGCGCACCTCGGCGTAACGGTAGGGGTTTTGCGCGTCCCAGATAGTCACCGTGACCCTCGGGTCCCGCCGTGCGTTGCGGTACTTCTGGTGGTGCGTCTGCGTCTTGATCAGGAGTTGGGCGCCGTCAGTGCCCACCCAGGTCACCTGCGTCTGCGGATGACCGCCGGGCATCAACGTGGTGAAAGCAGCGTAGTTGGGTCCCCCAGCCAACTCCAGCACCACGGGATCCAAACCCTCTCTATCACCAGCCGCCATGAACGCCTCCCTTCAACGAGATCGACCACCTCATTGCTATACTATCTCAACATTTGAAGTAATCAAATATTGAGGTAGACAAACGTGGTAGAGTTCACGCGCATGACTTTTTCCGAAAGAGACGTTGTAGAAGAAGCTGCGGGGCCTGGTGAGACGTGGGTATTGGTCTTCAAGTTATTCAGGCTGATGCGGGCGCACTTCGAGGCAGTGTGCGCGGAGTTTGGGCTCTCGCCGGCGCAGGGGCAGGCTTTGATCGAGTTGGATCCCGGGCGTCCGCGGGCGATGGGTTTGCTTGCCGGGAGGCTCGGGAACGACGCCTCGAACGTCACCGGGATAGTGGACCGGCTAGAGGCTCGCGGCCTGGTCGAGCGGCGCGTCGCCGAGAGCGATCGTAGGGTGAAGACGCTAGTGGTGACCGGGGAGGGGGAGACGTTGCGCGGGCGATTCGTGGCCCGGCTCAAGGAAGCTCCGTCCCCGATCACCGCGCTCCCGGAAGAGGATCAGCGTGTCCTGAGCGACATCCTGCGCCGGGTCCTCGGCGAGGCTTGATCCTCTGTCTCGAAAGCTCCGGTCAGATCACGGCCGCCACCTACGCAGGACACGAGGACCTCGGACAGGGTCCCCGAGTAAGGTTCCCGAAAAGATCCGCCTCCACGTAAAGTACAGTGACGTCCTCTTCGAGGCAATGGCCCGGCGGGTACAATGAGAGAAGACGCGCCGGGAAGATGACACGAAGTAGTGAGGCCGGGATGACCATCCAGTCCAGGCAGGTTACAGCCGAAGAGCTTCTGGAGATGCCGGAGGACAGCGTTCGCCACGAGCTGGTAGAGGGGAGTTGCGAGAGATGGTGCCGGCGGGCAACAAACACGGTCATCTAGCCCAGACCTGCTCACAAACCCTGCGAAGCATGACTGTCGCCACGATGAGAGGAAAAGCGCGACTCCGGCGGGCATGGCGCGGCGGGGTCCTGGGACGTTTGCTGGCCCCTAGGATGGTCCTCG
>Ga0183260_10002285_pt1 | contig 15864 bp, 18 predicted proteins | sample AntDrymUQ4972206_2_FD_129768 | JGI IMG/M metagenome (GOLD analysis project Ga0183260, IMG submission 129768) | Polar desert sand microbial communities from Dry Valleys, Antarctica - metaG UQ497 (22.06) (version 2) (version 2) | ecosystem: Environmental > Terrestrial > Soil > Desert | place...
CGGCGAGACGCTCCTGGGCTATCTCGCCCGGCGCACTGGTATCGCCGACGCGGAAGAAGCCGTGAAGCAGCATGCGGCCGACTGGAGCCCGGAAGCATACGGCGCCGCACTCGAGCGGTTCCTCGCGCTCGGCGGCGGCGACCTCGAGGCCCGCGCGCGGACGGTTTGCGCGGAGCTCGGCCTGCCGGTCTCGCTCGACCAGGGGACGGCGACGCTCTCCGGCGGGGAGGCCGCCCGGGCGGCACTCGCGGCGATCCTGCTCTCCCGCTTCGACCTGCTCCTGCTCGACGAGCCGACAAACGATCTCGACTTCGACGGACTCGAGCATTTGGAGCGCTTTGTCGGCGGATTCTCCGGCGGCCTCGCCGTCGTCTCGCACGACCGATCCTTTCTCGACCGAACCGTCACCAGCATTGCGGAGATCGACCGCTGGACGGCCACCCTGCGCGAATACACGGGCGGCTGGAGCGACTACGCGGCGGCGCGCGAGCTCGCTCGGTCGAAGCAGTACGCGGCGTTCGCCGACGCACAGGAGCGACGCCGCGAAGTCGAGGCGCTCCTGCACGCTCGGCGCAATCAGGCGCGTGCGAGCGGCGGCTTTCTCGCCAAGGCGACGGGCGGCGCCGACCGTCGAGGGACGAAGGCGCTTTCCGGCAAGGTGCGGCAGGCGAAGCGTGCGCTCGAGCGGGTAGAGCACGTCGAGAAGCCCTACGAACCGTGGCGGCTGCACATCTCCTTGCCGGCGACGCAGCGGGCCGGCGACCATGTCGCCTCGCTGGAGGGCGCCGTCGTGGAGCGAAGCGACTCTTCAGGAATCTTCGCCCATTCGGTGCCTTCAGAGCAACGCGGCGGCTTCCGGCTCGGGCCGATCGACCTCGACCTCGCTCCGGGGGAGCGCGTCACGATCACGGGCCGCAACGGCAGCGGCAAGTCGACGCTGCTCGCTTTGCTTCTCGGCGAGCTTTCGCTCGTGGCCGGCCGCCGCGTCGTCGGCCGGTCGACCGTGCTCGGTGCGCTCGACCAGCGGCGCCTCGCCTACGACGGCTCAGAGTCGCTGCTCGCCGTCTTTGCCGCGCGCAGCGGGCTGGAGGGCGGCGAGGCGCGCACGCTGCTCGCGAAGTTCAACCTCGGCGCCGACCACGTCGCGCGGCGATGCGTGACGCTTTCGCCGGGCGAACGCACGCGAGCGAATCTCGCCGAGCTGATGGCCCTCGGCGTCAACTGCCTTGTGCTCGACGAACCTACGAACCACCTCGACCTGGAGGCGATCGAGGAGCTTGAGACGGCGCTGCACGCCTACCTGGGAACCCTTGTTGTCGTCTCGCACGACCGCCGCTTTCTGGAGGCTGTCGCGCCCACCAGGTCGATTTCTCTGTAGCTATACTCGGCAGCCGCTCATGGCAGTCCCCAAGAAAAAAACGTCGAAGGCCCGCCGAGACAAGCGTCGCGCACAGCACGGCATCGAAGCGCCGCGCGTCAACATCTGCCCGACCTGCCATCAGCCCAAGCGACCGCATCGCGTCTGCCCGACGTGTCACACGTACAAGGGTCGGGAGATCGAGCCGCTCCGCACACCGGCCCCGTAGCCTTGGCTCGCATCGCGGTCGATGCGATGGGGGGCGACCGCGCGCCGGACGAGATCGTGGCGGGCGCGCTTGAAGCTGCCACGGATGGCATCGAAGTGATCCTCTTTGGCCCCGCCGGTTTCGAGACGGGCGGTCTCAAGCTCGTAGAGACAACTGAGCTGATCGGGATGCACGAAAAGCCCGCCGAGGCAGTGCGCGCTAAGCCGGGCTCGTCGCTCGTTGCCGCGCACAGAGCCGTCGCCGACGGCCGGGCGGATGCCGTCGTCTCGGCCGGGAACACCGGCGCGATGCTCGCCGCGGGCCTACTCCATTTGCGACGTCTGCCCGGGGTGCTGCGCCCCGCGATCGCCGTCCCGATCCCGACGCGGACGGGACCTTCAGTTCTGCTCGACGCCGGTGCCAACGCCGACGCGCGGCCGGAGCACCTACTCCAGTTCGCGCACATGGGTGCGATCTTCGCCGAGGAGATCCTCGACCTCGCGCGCCCGGATGTGCGCCTCCTCTCGATCGGTGAGGAGCCCGAGAAGGGCAACCGGCTGACGCTCGAGGCGCATGCCCTGCTCGCCGCGAGTGAACTCGGGTTCGCAGGCAACGCCGAGAGCCACGACCTGCTCGCGGGTGCCGCCGACGTGGTCGTCTGCGACGGCTTCACCGGCAACATCGCGTTGAAGCTGCTGGAGGGGACGATCAAGACCGTCCTCGACAGCATGCGGGCCGAGATCGCCGCCACGCGGCGCGGGAAGCTCGGTGGGCTCCTGATCCGGCCTGCCGCACGCCGCCTGCGCACGCGCCTGGACCCCGACACCTACGGTGGCGCGTACCTGCTCGGTCTCCGCGGGCTCTCCGTGATCGCGCACGGCAACTCGTCCAGCCGTGCGATCGCGAACGCGATCCGTCTGGCCGCCCGCGGCGTGGAGCACGACGTCCCCGGCCACCTCGCCTCACGGTTGCCGGTGACCTCCCGAACGGGGGCGGGGCAAAGCCCCGCGCCCGCGAGAACTTCATAGGAACGAGCGCAGTTCGCCGGCGACTGTATGATCGGCGCGCTTTCGCCCAAACCAACGAGAAGCGAGGTCGATTTGGCAGCGTCGCGTGAAGAAGTCCTCGAGCGGGTCAAGGAAGTCCTCACCGAGCAACTCGGCGTCGACGATGCTGAGATCACCGAAGAGGCGTCTTTCCAGGAGGACCTGGATGCCGACTCGCTCGACCTCGTCGAGCTGATCATGGAGCTCGAGGATCAGTTCGGGATCAAGATCTCGGATGAGGACGCGCAGAAGATCACGACCGTGGGACAGGCCGTCGACTACGTTTCGACGCACCAGTAGCACGGCTCCGACCGGTGATCCGACCCAACTCGGGCACCTGATCGACGCACTTCCGCGCGAGCGGATCGAGCACGTCTTCACGCATACCTCGTGGGCGCCCGACAGGGCCTCATCCTATGAGCGGATGGAGTTCCTCGGCGACAGCGTGCTCGAGCTGGCGATCGCGAAGGAACTCTACGAACGCTACCCCGACGCCTCCGAGGGCCAACTGGCGAAGATCCGCTCGCACGTCGTTTCGCGTCAGAGCTGCGCCGCAGTCGCACGGGAGCTGCGCCTGGGCGAGCGGCTCGGCGAAGCCGCGGCCGAGGCGCTCGCCGGGGACGAGTTGAGCCGCATCGTCAAGAGCCGCAACGTCAGCGCGGCGCTGCTCGAGGCGGCGATCGCCGCGCTCTTCCTCGAGCACGGCTACCAGCCGATCGAGTCGGCGATCGTCGCAGCCTTCTCCGACCGGATCGAGTACGCGGCCACGACCCACGTCGACCACAAGACAGAGCTTCAAGAGGCGCTCGCGAAGTCGGGCCGGAGCGTTACCTACTCCGTACTCGACGTGGAGGGCCCGGCCCACGAGCGGCATTTCTCCTGCGCCGCCCAGATCGACGGAGTGGAGCTCGGCACGGGCACCGGCCGCACGAAGAAGGATGCCGAGCAGGCGGCCGCAAAGCAGGCGCTGGCTGCGATCGGCGCCGGGGTCCCGGAGGCTTGATGCTCACCTTGTGCCAACTAACGCTGGCTGCGATCGGCGTCGGGGTCCGGGAGGCTTGATGCTGACGGGATCTTGGGCCGCGGGCGGCCCCTTTAGGGGTCTTCGCGCGGTGAGCACCCGCTTTCGCGGATGCTCATCTTGCGCCAACTAATCAGCCCAGTAGCCGGCGATGGAGCTCTTGTGTCGGCGCGCTCGGGGCGGCGCCGAGTTCGTCTCGCAGGCGGCAGCGGAGCGCGTCGTAAACGAGTAGAGCCTCAGCCGTGTTGCCGCGGGCGGCCAGCGTCTCCATCAGCAGGCGGTGCCCGCTCTCGCGGTAGGGCGCGTGAACAATCAGCCTCCGGGCAGCCCGCTCGGCCGTAGCGAGCTCGCCGCCGCCGATCTCGACGCAGGCGCGGCCGACGAGCTCGAGCGAGCGGACGAGGATCTCCTCGAGCCGCCGCCGCTGCTCGGCGATCCAGGGCGCATCCTCGCCGGCGAGGAACTCCCGCGAGGCCACGTGCTGCGCAACGCGGCCGGGGCTCCAGGCGCCGGCGAAGTCGCTTTGCGCGACTGCGCTCTCGGCGCGGTGCACGCCCTCTGAGGCCGCCTCGAGGTCGATCCAGGCGTCGCCCGGGAGCACGAGGCGCACCTCGCCGCGACCGTCGAGGGGCACGACCGAGCGCAGCTTCGACAGCAGCGGGCTGAGCCGATCGGAAGCTGCAGGCTCGTCCCAGAGCGCGTCTGCGAGCTCGTCGCGTGGTACCGGCCGGTGCCGGTTCACGGCGAGGAAGACGAACGCGAGGCGCCCCTGCCGGCCGGGAAGCTCCGGCTCGACCCGCCGGCCCTCGATCCGGGCGACGAGCCTGCCGCAGAGCTGGATCCTCGTCTCCCCCAAGGTTTCCACAAGGTAACGCCAAGCGGGTCGAGAGACCATGCGCGCATGTCCAGTCTCCTGATCCAAATCACGCACGGCCCCGAGGCGCCGACCCGGGCGGCCCTCGGGTTCCTCGTGGCGCGCACGGCCGCCGAGGCGGGTCACGAGGTCTCGCTCTTCCTCGCCGGCGACGCAGTTCAACTGTTGCGCGAGCCGGTGCTCGACAGCCTCGTCGGCCTCGGCACCGGCAGCCTTCGCGACTCCTACGACGCGATCGTGCAGCGAGGTGGCAAGTTCTACGTCTCGGGCATGTCCAGCAAGGCGCGCGGCTTCGAGCCGAACGGCCACGCCGAGGCGGCGATGCCGGACCGCCTTGTCGAGCTCGTGCTCGAAGCTGACCGTGTGCTCACCTACTGAGGAGGAAACACATGAGCAAGGTAATCAATTGCGAGTGCGGCGAGGTCGTGCGCGCCGATGGCGACGACGAGCTCGTCCAGAAGGTCGAGCGGCACGTCGGGGAATCGCATCCCGAACTCGTCGGGAAGATGAGCCGGGGCGACGTGCTCGCGATGGCCGAGGAGGAGTAGGCGTCGAGCTGCTTCCGGCCGCGGAGCGGCCCTTTAGGGATCTTTGCGCGCTGAGCATCCGCTTCCACGGATGCTCGGCTTCCGCCGGCAAAGGCCGTCCGCGGCGCCCGCTAGGTTCCCTGCGTGCACCTGCGCTCTCTCCGCCTGCGCGGCTTCAAGTCGTTCCCCGAAACCCTTGAGCTGAAGTTCGAGCCCGGCGTCGCCGTCGTCGTCGGGCCAAACGGTTCCGGCAAGTCGAACGTCGCTGACGCGATCGTCTGGGCGGCCGGCTCGCTGACGCCCTCGGAGCTACGCGCGGAGAAACCGGACGACGTCCTCTTCAACGGCGCCGAGGGCCGGACGCCGGCCGAGAGCTGCGAGGTCGAGCTCATCTTCGACAACGAGGGCGGCGGTTTCGGCGACCTCGACTTCTCCGAGGTCTCGATCGCACGGCGCTTGCACCGCGGCGGCGAAGGCCAGTACCTCGTCAACAAGGCGCAGGTGCGCCGCACAGACCTCGTCGAGCTGCTCGCCGACGTCGGGCTCAGCGGCTCGATGCACTCGATCGTCAGCCAGGGCAAGGTCGAGGCCGTGCTCGCATCGAAGCCGGAGGAGCGGCGCGAGCTGGTCGAGGAAGCTGCCGGTCTCGGCAAGTTCAAGCGCCGCCGCCACCGGGCGGAACTCAAGCTCGCGCGCGTCGAGATCCAGGTCGACCGCGCGAAGGACGTCGAGGACGAGGTGCGCAAGCGGCTGCGCCCGCTGGCGCTGCAGGCGACTGCGGCCGAGCGTGCCGAGAAACTCGTGGACGAGATCGCCGGGCTGCGCGCCCGGATCGCGCAGCTCGATCTCGGGGCCGCCGACGCTCGCCGCGAGGCGGCGGAGGAGCGGAAGACGGCCGCCGGGATCGGCCGTCGCAGCGCGCACGAAAAGCTGCAGGCGCTCCTTGCCGAACGGCAAGCAGCCGAGGAGGAGCTCGCCGACGCGGCCGGCAGGCGCGAAGGGGCGATCAAGGCGCTCTACCGGCTGCAGGGGGCGACCGAGCGGATCGCGCTAAGGCAGGAGGGCGCTCACGAGCTGCTCGAGCGGCTGCGGGCCGATCTCGGCGACGCCGAGGCCGCCACCGCCGCGCACACCGACGCGTCGACGGTCACGCTCGAGCAGGCGGCCGCTGAGGCCACTGCCGCCGCTCGCGCCGCCGCCGCCGCGAGTGGCGCGAGCGCAGAGCGCGCCCGCGCCGCGCAGGAGCGCCTGGCCGCGCTCGAGCGGGGTGCCGCCACGGTGGCCGAGGAGCGGCTCGACGCGTTTCGCGCCGAGCGTGAAGACCTCGAATCCGAGCTGGCCGACGCGGCCGGCGGCCGCGAGGGCGCCACCGCCGCGCTCTACCGACTCGCCACGGCGCGGGAGCGAATCGTGTTGCGGAGCGAATCCGTGTCGAGCCTGCACGAGCGCTTCCGGGTCGAGCTGGTCGAGGCAGAGGCGGCGGTGAAACGACCCGGCCCGTCCCCGGCCGAGCTCGAGGCGGCGGCGAACGAGGCGACCGCGGCGGCCCGGGCCGCTGCGCACGCACGCGACGACGTCACCGAGCGTGCCGCGCTCGCCAATGACCGGCTCGGGGCTCTCGAGAGCTCGCTCGCCGAGCGCGAAGGAATTCCGCCCGCCGCGCGGGCGTTCGCGGACGAAGGGGCGAAGCTCGCGCTTGCCCTCCTCGACGTCGAGCCCGGGAGCGAGCGAGCAGTCGCCGCAGCGCTTATGTGGCGCGCCTCGGCCGTCGTCGCGGACGATCCCGCCGCCGGTCTGGCCCTACTGCAGCGAGCCCGCGACGCGGGACTCGGCAGCCTGGCCGTGCTCGTGGGGAAGACCCCATCGGACCGCGTCGCCGAGCTGCCGGTCGTCGCCCTCGACGCGTTGCTCTCCGCGCGTGTCCCGTCGGTGACCGCCGAGGGGTTCGGCTTCGACCCGCTGCAAGGTGAGCTCTGGTTCGCAGGCGAGGCGGCCGAGGCGGTCCTGCTCGAGCTCGAGACCCGCCGGCGTGCGCTCGAGGACGACGTCGCCGGGCTGTGGGCCCAGGCGAAGGAGACAGAAGCGGAGGCCCGTGTGGCGGCGGAGACCGCCAAGGCTGCCGAGGCCGCGTACGCCCAGGTCGCGCATCTCCGCGCGGCGTACACAGCCGATCCCGAGTTGCTCCGGCGTCTCTCGGCCGGAGCGGAGCGGCTCGACGAGGCTCTGCTCGCCGCCGTCGCTGTCGCCACTCGACTCGAGCGGCCGCTGGGCGAGCGCGTCGAGGCGGGCTCGGAGCGTGCGGCGAAGCTTGTGGGGGAGCTCGCCCGCGTCGGCGGGCTCGAGCACGAAGCACGCCGGGAGGCCGCTCGCGCGAACGAGCGTGCAGCGGCCGCAAAGCTCGAGCGGGCCCACCTCGGTGGCGAAGGCCAGATCAGGATGCTGGAGGTGCACGAATCGGAGCGCGAGCAGGTCGAGCGGGAGGCGCGTGAGCTGACCGAAGCGGCCGCGCACCTTGCCGCCGCGGCGGCTGAGGCGGCAGAAACCGCACGGACGGCGAGCGTTGCCACTTCCGAAACCGGCGGACGCGCTAGAGCGCTCGACTGCGACCTCCTCATGCGCGTGCTAGTCGGCGCCGAGCGTCTCGACGAGACGCTGGCCGCGGCCGCCGCGTCGTCGCAGCGGTTCGAGGCGCCGCTCCGGGCCCGAGTCGATGCGGGTGCGGCCCGCACAGGTGAGCTGGGGGCCACGCTGCGCGAGCTCGGCGCCGCCGAAGTCGAGCTCCGCCGGAGCGCCGAGGAGACCGCTCAGCGGGCGACGGAGATCGAGATCGATTTGACCCGGATCGAGGCGGAGGCGGCCGATGCCCGCCGTCGCTTGGAGGAGGCCGCCGCCGAGCCGGTAGCGGGAGACGAACGTCACGAGCTCGCCGCCCGCGTAGAGCGCCTGGAGCAGCGGCGGATCCAGCTCGGCCAGGTCAATCCGCTCGCGAAAGAGGAGTACGAGGCGGAGAAGGAGCGGCTCGCCGAGTTCGAAGTCCAGCGTGAGGATCTCGAGCAGAGCCTGAAGGAGTTGGCCGACCTGCGCGACGAGCTCGCGGAAACGGTTGAGCGGCGGTTCGCAGACACGTTCCATGCGGTCGCCGAGCACTTCGAGGAAGTCGCGGGGACGCTCTTCCCCGGCGGCGAGGGCCGGCTTCGGCTCGTCGAGCCCGAGGAAGCGGGCGGCGAGACCGGAGTGGAGGTCGAGCTGCGACCGGCGGGCAAGAAGATCACACGCCTCGGCATGCTCTCGGGGGGCGAGAAGGCGCTCGGCGCGATCTCGTTCCTGTTCGCGCTCTTCCTCGCCAAGCCGTGCCCGTTCTACCTCCTCGACGAGGTCGAGGCCGCGCTCGACGACGTCAACATCGGCCGCTTCGTGGAGTTGCTGCGCCGCTACGCCGACCGCGCCCAGTTCGTCGTGATCACGCACCAGAAACGCACGATGGAGGCCGCGGACGTGCTCTACGGGGTCACGATGGGCGGCGACGGCGTCTCCCAGATCGTCTCGCGCCGCCTGTCGCGCGAAGACGCCGTCGCCGCCGCGTCTTAGTCGCCCTCTCCTAGGATCGGCGTGAGATGGCCGAGCCGACCTCCTATCCGGAGCTGAACGACGTGCTGCGGGAGCTGGTAACGAGCGCCCGGTCGATCCTGTCCGAGAACTTCTGCGCTGCGTATCTGCAAGGCTCGTTTGCGATCGCTGAGGCCGATGCCCACAGCGATGTTGACTTCGTAGTCGTCACGCACGACGAGGTCGGGGAGCAGCAGCTGGCCGGGCTCCAGCTCATGCACAAGCGGATCCACGCGCTCGATGTGCCGTGGGCGCAACACCTCGAGGGCTCCTACATCCCCCAAGATCGTCTACGCCGTGTCGATCCCGCTCGATCGCCCTTTCTGTTCCTCGACAACGGGGCCAGCGAGCTGGTCTGGGACGATCACTGCAACACCGCGGTCGTGCGTTGGTTGCTCCGCGAACACGGTATCGCGCTTGCCGGCCCCGATCCGAGACAGCTCATCGATCCCGTTTCGTCGGACGAGCTCAGATCGGAGGCTCTGGCGGCGATGCCGGAGTACGCCGCGTGGGCGCGCGCTTCTAACGAGGCGGGCGCGATGAGCTGTTGGCAGCAGCCGTATCTCGTTCTGGCCTTCTGTCGGATGCTGCACACGGCGCACAGGGGGACAGTCGCCTCGAAACGGGAAGCAGGGGAGTGGGCTCTGGGCGCACTGGATCCGGAATGGGCAGGTTTCATCCGGGGAGCGTTGGCCGACCGACCAGACCCGTGGCGACGGGTTCACGAGGCAGCTGAGCCCGAAGACGTCGACCGAACACTGGCGTTCATCGACTACGCGATGAACACGGCCGGCGTCTGTTCGTAGCGGTGATCGGGATCTAGTCCAACGCATGCTGCGCCACGAGACGCTTCGGCGCCGCGAGCAGCCAGGCGTCGAGCAGCCGCTCGCGCACGTCGTCCTCCTCGGCGTATTCGAGCCAGATCAGCAGGTAGCCCGGCGACCGCTCGAAATGCGGCGTCAGGCGGTAGGCGTCCGGGTTCGACGCCACCAGCAAAGGCCGCTCGTCCCGGTCGCATCTGGCCCAGACCGCGCCGTCGTGGCGGGTGCTCAGCCCGGCGAACGTCTTTCCGCGCACCTTGAACGACGGCTTGCCCCACGACGTCGTCTCTTCGATCTCGGGCAGCTCGCGCGCAAGCTCCGCCACCCGTTCCCACATGACCATGAGGATGAGGCTACTCCCGGCGGCGTCTCACTGCCACCGCGTCACTCAGCACGGGTTCGGCGGGAGCTGCCCTGACCGGACGACTGACCGGACGGGCTCGAGCCGGCCGCGCACCGAGTCCTGTAGCTGATCAACGAGCAGTGAGACACCCGCCCACACGCCGCCGCACTCCTCGATGAGCGCGCGCGCTCCGAGCGCCTGGCTACCGGTCTCGGCCCAGTCGTCGACGAGCAGTACGCGATCGCCGTCGGCGATGGCGGCTCGCTGGATCTCATAGGCGAGACTCTGGCCGCGCCAGTCCGGCGCGGAGACGTGGACGGCCTTGGAGCCCGGGTGGATGGACCCCGGCTTCCGGACGGGAACGAACCCCGCGCCCAGCCGCATGGCTACCACCGCGCCGAAGACAAAGCCGCGCGCCTCGACGCCCACTACTTTCGTCACGCGGGCGGCCTCGAACGGCTGGGCAAGTGCGGCGACCGACCGGACGAGGAAGCCGGCGTCGGCTAGCGGTCCGAGCACGTCTGCGTGGCGGCCGACCCAGCGGAAGCGCAATAGCAGCTCCTCTGCGAAGCCCGGCACCGGCGGACCGTATCCTGCCGGGGTGGCCAGGTCATGGGCAGAGCTGCTGGGTGACGCCGAGGGGCCGCAGGAGACCGTCGAGGAAGAGCAAGGCTTCTTCGGCCGGCTGCGGGATTCGCTCGGCAAGAGCCGCCGCGCCCTCACGGGCGAGCTGGCGACCGCAGCCTTCGACCCGGGCTCCGGCGAGGACTGGGAGCGGCTCGAGGAAGCCCTGATCCAGGGCGATGTGGGCGTGCGCGCCACCGCCGAGCTCGTGCGCCGGCTCGAGGCAAGGAACGAGCTCGGCGACCTCGGCTCCGCGCTCGCGGAAGAGATCGCCGAGATGCTCGGTGAGCCCGCCACGCTCAACCTCCCCGGCGCCCCGAGCGTGATCCTCGTCGTCGGGGTGAACGGCACCGGCAAGACGACGACGATCGGAAAGCTCGCGCACAAGCTGCGCGAGCACGGGCGCTCGGTGCTGCTCGGCGCGGCCGACACGTGGCGCGCCGCGGCGGAGGAGCAGCTCGAGATCTGGGCCCAGCGCGCCGAGGCGGACTTCGTCGGCGCGGCCCACGGAGCCGACCCTGCCGCGGTCGCCTACGACGCCGTCGAGGCCGCCCGCGCGCGCGGCAAGGACGTCGCCATCGTCGATACCGCCGGGCGGCTGCACACGCAGTCGAACCTGATGGAGGAGCTGGCGAAGGTGCGCCGCGTGATCGAGAGCCGCGTTGCGGGCGCCCCGCACGAGACGCTCCTCGTCGTCGACGCGACGACCGGCCAAAACGGCCTCCAGCAGGCGCGCCTTTTTGGCGAGACGGTCGGCGTCACGGGCGTCGCGCTGACGAAGCTCGACGGCTCTGCGAAGGGGGGGATCGCCGCCGCGATCGCCTACGAGCTCGGGTTGCCGGTCAAGCTGATCGGCGTCGGCGAGGGCCTCGACGACCTCCGCCCGTTCGACCCTCACGACTTCGCTCGCGCCCTCGTATCGGGATAGGTTGAATCCATGAGCGAGCGTTACGAGGCCGCCGCGAACCTCTATGACACCGCAGCGGAGGAGCTCGAGCAGGGCGCGGCGCACTGTCGCACCGCCGCCGGAGACTTTCGTGACGGCGAGGTGCCACGGGCCGCAGCGCACGCATGGGCCGCCCGCGGCCACATGCTCGAGGCGACGCAACGGCTCGACGAGCAGGCGCGCGAGCACGCGCGCCGCTCTACCCCCTAGACGCCAAGTAACAGACTGTTACTTGGCGTCGCTGGTCTTAGCCGTGGCACTGTCTCGGTCGAGTGCTTCCTAGTAACAGTCTGTTACGAGGAAGCTCGGATTAGCGCTCGATCGCGAACGCGATGTTGACCGTCGTGCGGAACGTCGTGATCTTGTCGTCGCTGACCTCACAGCTCATCGAGATCACGTCCGCGCCCGAGATCCCGCGCAGCGTCTTCGACGCCTCCGTCACTGCTACCTGAGCCGCCTCGGCGAAGCCGTCGGGGGAGTTGCCGATGATCGTGATCACCTTCGCGATGCTGGACATGCCGCCTCCTTGGTCTGGTTACAGAGGTATCTACACTGTTCGTCCGTGTTCGACACCCTCTCAGACAAGCTCCAGCACGCCCTCGGCGACCTGCGCGGCAAGGGCCGCCTCGACGAGGAGGCGATCTCGAAGGCGATGCGCGAGATCCGGCTCGCGCTGCTCGAAGCGGACGTCAACTTCCAGGTCGTCAAGGACTTCGTCGGTCACGTCCGGGAGCGCGCGACCGGCCAGGAGGTGCTGAAGAGCCTCAGCGCGGGCCAGCAGGTCGTGAAGATCGTGCACGAGGAACTGACCTCGCTGATGGGTGCCGGCGACTCGCGACTCGCCTTCGGACGTCCGCCGACCGTGATCCTGCTCGCAGGACTTCAGGGCTCCGGCAAGACAACCACGTCCGCCAAGCTCGCGCTGCTGCTGCGGAAGGACGGCAAGAAGCCGGCGCTCGTCGCCGCCGATCTGCAGCGGCCCGCCGCGATCGACCAACTCGAGCAGCTCGGCCGCCAGATCCAGATCCCGGTCTACCGCAAGGACACGCAGGATCCCGTCGAGGTCGTGAAGTACGGGATCCAGGCCGCCCAGACCGCTGGTCAGGACGTCGTCATCGTCGACACCGCCGGTCGCCTGCATGTCGACGAGGCACTGATGGCCGAGCTTGCGCGCGTGCGCGACGCCGCCAAGCCGACGAACGTGCTGCTCGTGCTCGACGCGATGACCGGCCAGGAGGCCGTCAACGTGGCGCAGTCGTTCTTCGAGCGGATCGCCTTCGACGGAGTCGTCCTGACGAAGCTCGACGGTGACGCGCGCGGTGGCGCCGCCCTGTCGGTAAAGGCCGTCACAGGCAAGCCGATCAAGCTCGTCTCCGTCGGCGAGAAGCTCGACCAGCTCGAGTACTTCCATCCTGATCGCATGGCCTCACGGATCCTCGGCATGGGCGACGTGTTGACGTTGATCGAGAAGGCCGAGGCAGCGGTCGAGGAGGACGAGCAGGCGGCGATGGAGGCGCGGATGCGCGCCGGCATCTTCACCTTCGACGATTTCCTCGCCGCGCAGAAGATGCTGAAGAAGATGGGGCCGCTCCAGGGCGTCCTGAAGCTGATTCCCGGGCTCGGCAACCAGCTCAAGGACGTGGACATCGACGAGCGTCAGCTCGCGCGCGTGGAGGCGATCGTGCTCTCGATGACGCCGCAGGAGCGGGGCAGACCGCACCTGATCGACGGCTCCCGGCGCAAGCGGATCGCGGATGGCAGCGGGCAGACGATCCAGGACGTAAACAAGCTCCTCTCGGCCCGGAAGCAGATGGAGAAGATGATGAAGCAGATGGGGAAGGGAAAGATGCCTACACTTCCCGGGCAGCTAACCAAGACAGGCAGACGTTGAAGCTGCGCGAACGTTCCACGGGCGGAGCCGGGCTTTGCCCGGCGCAGCCCCGCTACGCTTCACTGGTACGCAGACGAGAAGGAGGGGGCTCATGGGGGAACCATGGGTTCCCCCATGACTCAGGACGGAGATAAAAGCTCTATGGCAGTACGCATGCGGCTGACGCGAGTCGGCTCGAAAAAGAACCCGATCTACCGCGTCGTCATCGCCGACGCACGCTCCCCGCGTGACGGCCGCTTCATCGAGATCGTCGGCCGCTACAACCCGCAGACCGACCCTTCGACGATCGAGCTCGACGAGGAGAAGGTAAAGGACTGGCTTGGCAAGGGCGCCCAGCCCTCCGACGCCGTCTCGAAGCTGATCAAGGCCGCCGGCATCGGCGCCTCCTGATGGCCGAGCTGCTTGCCTGGCTGGCCAGCCAGCTCGTGGACGATCCCGACGCCGTCCGCGTCGAGCAGGTCGAGCGTGAGGATGCCACCGTGCTCGAGCTGTACGTCGCGCCCGAGGACCGCGGCAAGGTGATCGGTCGCCAGGGCAGGCTCGCCCGGGCGCTGCGCACGATCGTGCGGGCGAGCGCGGCACGGTCGCAGCGCCGCGTGATCCTCGAAATCGTGGAGTGACCGACGAGCTCGTCGTCGTCGGCCGGGTTGGCAGGCCGCACGGGATCGACGGCTCCTTCTTCGTCGAGGATGGCAGCGACTCGGCGGAGCGCTTCGCGCACGGCGCGACGCTCCTCGTCGACGGCGTCGCGGCCGAGATCACCGGCTCGAAGCGCGGTGCGGGCGGGCGGTTTGTGATCAAGCTCGACCGCCCCGTTCCGCGCGGGGCAACGCTGGCGGTGCGACGCGACGAGCTGCCCGACCCCGAGCCGGATGCCTACTACGTGTTCCAGCTCGTCGGTCTCACAGTCGAGGAGGAGGGCGGCCGGACGCTCGGCGCCGTGAACGACGTCTCTCCTGGCCCGGCGAACGACGCGCTCGTGCTGGACTCGGGCCTGCTCCTGCCGCTCGTCGAGTCGTGCGTGCTCGAGGTCGATCTCGAAGCGCGGCGCGTCCTCGTCGCTCGCGGCTTCGCCGACGCCGAGTAACCTGGGCGGCCGTGCGTCTCGACGTCTTCACCCAGGTTCCGCACGCGTTCGCGTGGATGACCGAGCAGCGCCCGCTCGCCGCGGTGCTCGGTACCGAGCTCGAGCTGCGCCTCTTCAACTACCGCGACACGACGCCGCTGCGCTCCGGTCAGGTGGACGACGAGCCGTACGGCGGCGGCGCCGGCATGGTACTGCGGGTGGATGTCGTCGCGGCCGCGCTCGAGGCGGTCTACGGCGGCGTGGCGGAGCAGAGCGTGATCGCGCTCACCCCACAGGGACGGCCGCTGACGCAGGCCGTGGTGGAGGAGCTCGCGTCCGAGTCGGCGCTGACGCTCCTCTCGTCCCGGTTCGAGGGGCTCGACGAGCGGATCGTCAGCCAGCTTTGCTCGGACGCGATTTCGATCGGCCCCTACGTCCTCTCCGGCGGCGAGCTGCCGGCGATGGTGCTGCTGGACGCGATCGCCAGGCGCCTTCCCGGTGCTCTGGCCGCGGGCTCGGGTGAGCACGAGAGCTTCTCCGTGGAGCTCGACGGCGGTCTCGAATACCCGCAGTACACGCGCCCGGCCGAGTTCCGCGGCTGGCAGGTGCCCGATGTGCTTCTCTCCGGCGACCACGGCCGGGTCGAGGAGTGGCGCCGAGCTCAGAGCCGCGAGCGGAGCGCGCAGTGAGCGATCGCGAACCGGAGGGCCCCGAGCCAGGAGGATGGGACGCCCACCCGGGTGAGTTCTTCCCGCCGCCGATCGTCTCCTCGCTGCCGCCCGAGACGCAACCCGAGCCCGAGCAAAAGGTGGGAATTGCGCTGCTTGCGGGCGGCGTCGCCGCCGTTCTTGGCGGGATCGGCTGGGGACTGATCGTCAAATGGACCGACTACGAAGTCGGCATCCTCGCGCTCGGGATCGGCGTCCTGACCGCCTTCGCAGTCAATCGCTCCACCGGTGGGCGTCGCGGCCCCAAGCTCCAGGCGGTCGCGGTCGGGACGGCGCTGCTCGGCATCCTGATCGGCAAGTACCTGAGCTTCGCGTTCGTCACCCAACAGTTCCTGCCGGGCATCGGGTTGTTGTCGGGCGAGATGCTCCGGCTCTTCCGGGCCGGTCTGCGCGACATCTTCGGGCTCTACGACCTGCTCTGGGTCGGGCTCGCCGCCGCCGCAGCCTGGAGCGGGCTTCGGGCAGGCGACACCGCGACGGGGGGGACCGCGCCACCGCAGCAGTCGGTGCAGCTGCCGGGCGCGGCCAAGCCGCAACGGCGCTCCCGCAACCCGGTCGACCGGCTCACGCAGGGCTTGCCACACGGACTGCGGATCACGGTTGACTGGATCGTGACGATCGCGGGCGCGATCGCGATCGTGCTCGCAATCAAGGCCTGGATCGTGAACCCGTACCGGATTCCTTCCTCCTCGATGGAGACCACGCTGCATTGCGCGACGCCCGCCAACGGGTGCGAGGCGCGCTTCTCCGACCGCGTGCTCGCGAACCGGTTCATCTACCGATTTCGCGATCCCGAGCGGGGGGAG
>Ga0183260_10002286_pt1 | contig 15852 bp, 16 predicted proteins | sample AntDrymUQ4972206_2_FD_129768 | JGI IMG/M metagenome (GOLD analysis project Ga0183260, IMG submission 129768) | Polar desert sand microbial communities from Dry Valleys, Antarctica - metaG UQ497 (22.06) (version 2) (version 2) | ecosystem: Environmental > Terrestrial > Soil > Desert | place...
AGGGCGGCGCGAAATTCGAGTACCACAAGGACCCGGAGAAGACGAAGGCCTCACAGCACGCCAAGGGATGGACGACGCTCGGCGATGTCGGTCGTCTCGACGAGGACGGCTACCTCTACCTCACCGATCGCAAGGCGTACATGATCATCAGCGGTGGCGTGAACATCTATCCGCAGGAGGCCGAGAACCTCCTCGTCACGCACCCGAAGGTCATGGACGCGGCGGTGTTCGGCGTCCCCAACGAGGACTTCGGCGAGGAGGTCAAGGGCGTCGTGCAGCCGCTCGATCCCGCCACCGCCGGGCCCAAGCTCGAACGAGAGCTCATCGCGTTCTGCAAGGAACATCTCGCCGCGTTCAAATGCCCGCGCTCCATCGATTTCGAGGCCGAGCTCCCCCGCCACCCGACGGGCAAGCTGTACAAGCGACTGCTTCGCGATCGGTACTGGGCCGACCGTGAAAGCAACCTCGTGTGATCCCCGTTCAGGAGCGCATCGCGACGCGGGGAATGGTCGCGACCGTCGATCACCTCGCGTCCGGCGCCGGTGCCGACCTGCTGCGCGCAGGAGGAACGGCGGCCGACGCCGCGGTCGGCGCATCCGCCGTACTGGCGGTCACCGCGCAGCACCTCTGCGGAATGGGCGGCGACCTGTTCGCGGTCGTGCACCACGGCGAGCCACATCCGGCGGCGTTGAACGCGTCCGGGCGCGCCGGCGCGGGCGCGTCATCAACGGCACTGCGCGACGAAGGTCATCGCGTGATGCCGTTCCGGGGTGACGTCCGCACCGCCACGGTCCCCGGCTGCGTCGACGGTTGGCTGGCGCTGCACGCGCGCTTCGGGCGGTTGCCGCTCAGCGAGGTATTCGCACCCGCGATCGCGCTCGCGGACGACGGCTTCGCGCCGTCTCCGACGTTGCGGGCGATGCGGGCGACGATGGGTGCCGTACCCGGCGGCGAGGATTTCTCCGGCGACGCCGCGCTCGTCGTGCGACGTCGCGTCGCCGACGCGCTGCGCGCCGTTGCCGCCGGCGGTCGAGCGGCGTTCTACGAGGGATCATTCGGTACCGGCCTCCTTGCCCTCGGCCGCGGGTGGTTCGACACCGCGGACCTCGCGACACCGCAGTCCGAGTGGGTGGAGCCACTCGGTCGTGACGCGCTGGGCCACGTGCTCTGGACGATCCCACCCAACTCGCAGGGCTACCTCGCGCTGGCGAGCGCGGCGGTTGTCGACCAGCTCGACCTTCCCGACGATCCCGACGATCCCGCATGGGCGCATCTGCTCGTCGAAGCAAGTCGCGCCGCCGGACATGACCGGCCCGTCCGGCTCCACGACCGCGCGGACGGCGCCTTACTGGTCAATGACGAAAGCGTGCGGGCGCGGGCGGCGGCGATACGTCCCGATGCCGTAGCCGAATGGCCGTCGGAGCGCTGGGCCACAGGGGGCACGATGAGCCTGAGCGCGGTCGACGCCGACCGCATGGCGGTGACGTTGATCCAGTCGAACGCCAGCGGGTACGGCTGCGGCATCGTCGAGCCGCACACCGGGATCTTCCTGCACAATCGCGGGCTCGGTTTCTCGCTGGTCGAAGGGCACCCGGCAGAGCTCGCGCCGGGCCGGCGTCCACCACACACGCTGAGCCCGATGGTCGTCACGCGCCGCGATGGATCGCCAGCCTTGGCCATCGGCACGATGGGCGGGGACAGCCAGCCTCAGATCCTTCTCCAGCTACTGGTGCGACTGCTCGTACACGGCGAGTCACCCGCTCAGGCTGTCGCCGCGCCGAGGTTCACCCTTGTCCCGCGCGACGGCGGATCGGGATTCGAGACGTGGACCAGCGGCGGGGTGAGCGTCAAGCTCGAGGGTCACGCACCCGGGGCGTGGGCCGAAGGACTAACGGCGCGCGGCCACCACGTGACCGAAGGTCCCGCGTTCGACCACGGCGCCGGCCATGCGCACCTCGTCGCCATCGGCGGTGAGTACCTGCACGGTGCCGCCGACCCGCGCTCGCGGAACGGCTCCGCCGCCGGCTACTAAAAGCAAGAAGGGCAGGAGGGGGGCTTTTCGCGACTAACAGGTTGGCCCTTAGAGCCCCCTACGCGGCGTGGGAGGCGGTCCAGTCGAGGAGGTCGTCAGCGGAGCGGGTGTTCACGACATTCGCGGGATCGACACCGCACTCGACGGCGCGGTCGCAGCCGTAGGGTTGCCAGTGGAGCTGGCCGGGCGCGTGGGCGTCGGTGTCGATCGATACGAGCGCGCCGGTCTCGGCCAGGAAGCTCAGGAGCCGCTTCGGCGGATCGAGCCGTTCGGGCCGGCTGTTGATCTCGATGGCCTTGCCGAAGCGGGCGGCGGCGGCGAAGACCATCTCGTAGTCGAACTCGCTCTCCTTGCGGCCGCGGCCGACCACCAGCCGGCCAGTGCAGTGCCCGAGGATGTCCATGTGCGGGTTGGCCAGCGCCGCGACCATGCGACGCGTCATCTCTGGCCCGGGCATGCGCAGCTCCGAGTGGACGCTGGCGACCACCACGTCGAGTTGCGCGAGCAGCGCGGGATCCTGGTCCAGGCCGCCGTCGCTCAGGATGTCGACCTCGATGCCGGTCAGCAGGCGGAACGGGGCCAGATCCTCGTTGACCTCGGCGACGAGCAGGATCTGCTCGCGCAGCCGGTCGGCCGACAGGCCGTGCGCGATCGTCAGGCGCGGCGAGTGGTCGGTCATGGCGAGGTACTCGTGGCCGAGTTCCTTCGCGGCCACGGCCATCGTGGCCACCGGGCTCCCGCCGTCCGACCAGTCCGAGTGCGCGTGGAGGTCGCCCCTCAACAGCGCGCACAGCGACGACCCGACACCGCTGTGGAGATCCGGGAGGTTCCCCTCGAGCCGCGCCAGATACGCCGGCTTCTCACCAGCGAGCGCCTGGGAGATGACCTGGGCGGTCTTGTCGCCGACACCGGCGAGCTCGGTGAGCTTGCCCTCGACGTCAAGCGCGGCGAGCGCCGCCGGTCCCACTTCCCGCGCTGTCTTCGCCGCGTTGCGGAACGCGCGGACGCGGTAGCTGGGCTCGCGCATGCGCTCCAACAGCTCGCCAATGCGGTCGAGCGCCTCCACCGGGTCCACGACTGTGAATCCTAAGGACTGTGAATCCTAAGGTTCGCCGAGTGCGCGCCGAGCCGCTGTGGTGGGACCGGCCGCTCCCGCCCGCCGACGTGTACGTCGTGGGCCTCGGTGCCGCGGGCCTCGCCGCGTGCATCGAGGCGAGGCGCCACGGCGCCAGCGTGGTCGGTCTCGACAGCGGCCGCATCGGCGGCGGCGCGTCCGGCCGCAACGGCGGCTTCCTACTCGCCGGCGGGGCGAAGTTCCACCACGCGGCCGGCAGCGGTGATCTCTACGCCGCGACGGTCGAGGAGATAGCCGGGCTCGCCCGTGAGCTGCCGGGGTGCGTTCGTCCGGTAGGCAGCGAACGCCAGTGGTTGGATGAGGAAGAACGGCTCGACTGCGAGGCCCACGCCGCCGCGCTGCACGAGCACGGCTTCGCGGCGGAGATGCTGCGGGCGTCGCTGCTCCTGCCCGACGACGCCGCGTTCGATCCGCTTGCGCGCGTGCTTGCGTGGGCGGCGCACTCGCGATCGGCCGGCGTGTCGCTGCTCGAGCACCGCGGTCTGCCCGAGGGCGGCGTCGCCGCTCTCCCCGCCTCGATGGTCCTGGTGTGCGTCGACGGCGGCATCGAACTCGTCGTCCCGTCGCTCGCCACGCATGTCCGCACCGCGCGACTGCAGATGCTCGCGACCGAGCCGACGACGGAGGTGCGTATCCGGCGACCCGTGTATTCGCGCTGGGGATACGACTACTGGCAGCAGCTACCCGACCGGCGCGTGGTGCTGGGCGGCTGTCGTGATCTGCACTTAGCCGACGAGTTCTCGTGTGACGCGCGTCCGACCGACGCCGTGCAGGCAGACCTCGGCCGGGTGCTCCGCGACCGCGTCGGTGTCCGCGCGGCTGTCACCCATCGCTGGGCCGGACTGTCGGCGTACCCGCACGACGGCAAGATGCCGTTCGTCGGGGCGATCACGCCGAACGTCTGGGTGACGACGGGCTACGCCGGCACCGGCAACGTCATCGGCCCGCTCGCCGCACGCGCTCTCGTCGCGCGCGCGCTGGGCGGCGCGCCGGTTCCGGCCTGGCTCGGCCGGGCGCCCGAGACGTCGCTTACGGGTTGAGCCGGCGCCCTGTTGTCGCCCGCAGCTCGCGGCGCTCGAGGGCGCCGTTCAGCACCTTGAGGCCGGCGCCGACGACGGCGATCACGATCAGGAGCTTGACCGCGAACAGCACGGTGCCCAGAAAGACGCCGAGAAGCTTGAGCGCGAGCCAGCCAACCACGACGACCGCGATGGCGCCCACTGCAAGGTCGAACCCACCACGTTCTTTGCTCATGCGCCGAGCGTACGCCGGGCGGTGTCGGGCCAGCCGGCATGTGACTGACGTCACAGGGCGCCGCGGAAACGCACGAGGCCGCTGTCGATCACCACGCCCGCGGCGGTCGCGGTTTGGAACAGCGCGCTTTCGCCGTCGACCCAAATCGACACCGTGAGGTCGTCGCCCGGGAACACCGGCTGCGAGAAGCGTCCCTCCATCGAGACGAACCGCGCCGGGTCACCGTCGCACACGGCGTTCAGGAGCGCGCGGCCCGTGAACCCGTAGGTGCACAGACCGTGCAGGATCGGGCGGTCGAAGCCGGCGGCGGCGGCGAAGGCAGGGTCCGAGTGCAGCGGGTTGCGGTCACCGGAGAGCCGGTACAGCAGCGCCTGGTCGGCCCGCGTCGAGTACGTGATCATCTCGTCAGGCTTCGCGCTCGGCGCCGTGTTCCGGCCGCCCGACGGCCCGCGGTCGCCTCCCCATCCCCCCTCGCCGCGGATGAACACCGCCGAGCGCGTTGTAAACCGCGGCTCACCGGTAGTTCCGTCCACGGATCGGTTGGTTACCTCGATCACCGCGCCCTTGCCCTTGTCCCACACACCCGTGATCTCCGACGTCGTCGCGACCTTTCCCTCCACGGGGATCGGGCCGGCGAGCTCGATCGCCTGCTCGCCGTGAACCAGCATCGCCGGGTTCCACGTCCCCGCGTCGCGCATCACCGCGCCGCCGCCGCCAACAATCACTGCGAACGTCGGGAGCACCTGCTGGTCGACGCCTTTGGAATTCTCCGTTGTGAACGACAGCTCTTGCGCTGCGTTTACCGAGCCCGCTCCGACGCCGACGGCGTAGAGCAGCGCATCCTTGGCTGACCACGACCGCTCAGCCGTGCTGGTCGCACCGAGCGCGTCCGGGTTGATCGGCACGTCACGCCTCCTTGGTCGATTCGCGAGCGCGGTACGCGTCGCGCAACCGCCGCTTGTAGATCTTGCCGTTGTCCTCGCGCGGGAGGTGGTCGACGAAGTCGACCGTACGCGGACACTTGAAATGGGCAAGATTGGCGCGGCTGAACGCGATCAGCTCCTCGGCGAGCGCGGGGCCAGGCTGTGTGCCGCGCGCCACCTCGACGACCGCCTTCACCTGCTCGCCCATGTCGTCGTCGGGCACGCCGATGACGGCGACGTCGGCGACCGCGGGATGCATCAATAGGACGGCGTCAACTTCGGCCGGGTAGATGTTGACGCCGCCGGAGATGATCAGGTTGGCGCTCCGGTCGGTGAGGAACAGGAACCCGTCGGCGTCGAGATACCCGACGTCGCCGAGCGTGAAATGGTGACCGCGGTGCGCAGCCGCCGTCTTCTCGGGGTCGCCGAAGTACTCGAACGGATCGGTTGCGCCCTTGAGGTACACGCTCCCCTCGACGCCGGAAGGGCACGGGTTGCCTTGGTCGTCGACGATCAGGATGCCGTCGGGCTCTGCATGACGACCGACTGTCCCGGGTCGTTCGAGCCATGTCCGGCTGTCGACAAGGGTGCCCGCCCCTTCGGTGGCCGCGTAGTACTCCCACACGATCGGTCCAAGCCAGTCGATCACCCCGCGCTTCACCGGGACCGGGCACGGTGCGGCACCATGCACCACCACGGCCAGCGAGCTGACGTCGGAACTCGCTCGCACCTCGGCCGGCAAAGCGAGCAGGCGGTGGAGCATGGTCGGGACCACGTGCGTGTGGGTGACGCGGTGGGCTTCCACCAGTCGCAGCATCTGCTCGGGGTCCCAGCCGTCCATGAGCACCACGCCCGCGCCCCACTGGAGCGGGGTGATCAGCGAGATCACGAGCGGTGCTGCGTGGTACAGGGGACCGGTGACGAGATGGGTCGTGTGACCTCCCACGTAGCCGGAGATGTTCGGACCGACCGGCGGCGGCTGGCGGAACACGCCCTTGGGCTTGCCCGTGGTCCCCGACGTGTAGAGCATGTTCCACCCGCGCATCGGATCGGCGATGTCCGCCGTGGGCTCGTCGACCGCGAACTTCTCGAACGACTGGCAGCCGGCGACGTCGCCGATCGAGAGACGAACCTGCGCCGCGTCTCCTACCGCCGCGACCGCGTCGGCCGCGGCTGCGACCGACGCGTCGACGACGAACGCCTTCGCCGCGCAGTTCGTGACGACATACGCGATCTCCGGACCGGTCAGGTGGAAGTTCACCGCCGTGAGCCAGAGGCCGGCGCGAGCGGTCGCCGCGTACACCTCCACGAACTCGGGCCGGTTGCGGCACAGCAACGCGACGCGGTCGCCGACCTCCAGGCCCGCGGCGCGAAACCCGAGGGCAAGCTGGTTGGCGCGCGCGTTGAGCTCGCCGAAGGTGCGGTCGCCGTGGGCAGAGATGACGCTCGGTCGAGCCGGGTCCTCCGCGGCCGCGTGCGCCACGCTCATGCCCGCGTGTGCGGCCTCTTCGTAGGAGGCAAAGGCCGGGGAATCCATGGCCGCGGACCGTAATGCCGCGGGTATGGTCGCCGCAGGATGACGTCTGACGATACCCGCACGTTTCCGGGCGCACGCCGTCCCGACCGTTCCTACCGGGTCGACGCGCACGGCTTGTCGATCGCCACGTACGAGTGGGGCGCGGCTGACGGCCCACCGGTGCTCCTCGCGCACGGAGGCTTCGACTTCGCCGGCACCTTCGACGTGTTCGCTCCGCTTCTCGCCGCCGCCGGCTGGCGGGTGATCAGCTGGGACCACCGGGGGCACGGTGATTCCGAGCACGCCGCGCTCTACAACTGGGAAGCGGACGTCCGTGATGCGCTGTGCGTGCTCGAGTCCGTGACCCCTGCGGCGGTCCCGGTGATCGGTCACTCGAAGGGCGGCGGGATCATGCTCCAGCTCGCCGATGCGTGCCCGCACCGCGTGAGCAAACTCGTCAACATCGACGGCCTACCTTCGAAGCGCCGGTTCCCCGATGTGTCCGACCGGGAGCGCACACGCATGCTGGCGGGCGAGCTCGCGGGATGGCTCGATCACCGCCGCGGTGCGGTGAACGCCTCCCGCAAGCCTGGGACGATCGAAGAGCTCGCACAGCGACGGGCCCGAATGAATCCGCGCCTCCCGCTGCCCTGGCTCGAGTACATCGCCACGATCGGCGCCCGGAAGGACGCCGACGGATGGCGCTGGAAGATCGACCCGATCATGCGCTTCGGCGGCTTCGGCCCTTGGCGCCCCGAATGGTCGCTGCACCGCGTGCCCGGTCTCGGGATGCCCGTGCTCGGGGTCCTCGGATTGATCGAAGAGGACATGGGTTGGGGCACCACGCCTGACGATGTGCTCCCCTATCTGCCCGCCGGTGCTCGTCTCGAAACATTTCCTGACGCCGGGCACTTCGTGCACCTCGAACAGCCCGAGGCGGTCGCCGCGCTCGTGACGGAGTTCCTCGCGTCATGACGACGATCACGCAGCTCCGACTCGGCCGTGCCGATCTTGCGCTCCACCGGCTCCGCGATACCGGCAACGCGCCCCTGTTGCTCCTGCACGGCCTCGGCGAACGCTCGCCCGATGCGATCCCGCCCGCGGTCGCAGAACACTGGCAAGGATCAGTCGCCGCACTCGACTTCCTGGGCCACGGCGAGTCGTCGCGCCCACGTGGCGGCGGTTACACCGCCGAGCAGTTGATGGGCGACGTCGATGCCGCGCTCGGCGAGCTCGGCGAAGCGACGCTGCTCGGCCGTGGGCTCGGCGCGTACATCGCGCTGCTCGTGGCCGGCGCCCGGGCCGAGCTCGTCCGGGGAGCGATTTTGGCCGACGGGCCGGGCATCGCCGGCGGCGGGCCGTCACCCAGCTCACCCCTAGTCCTCACCGGCGTTCCGCGCGATGCGCCCGGTGATCCGGATCCGTTCGCGCTCGCCGAGCTGGCGCGTGACGTGCGCCCGCCGGACTACGCGGTGACGTTCGCCCGTCTCGCCACCACGTTGTCACCGCTGACGACACCGGTTGCCGTCACCGCGATCGCTCGCCCCGACTGGCTCGTCGCGGTGCTGGGCGAGCCGGGCGTCCAAGAGTGCAGGCTCGGGGAAGCGCTGCGAATGTTCGAGGCGCTCTAGCTCTAGGGAACCGCGACTACATAGCCGTCGGCGCGCAGCCGGTCGATCAGGCCCGGGAGCTGCGCGACGGTCTGGCTGCGATCGCCGCCGGCGTCGTGCAGCAACGTGACTCCGGAGGGCTGCACGCCAGACACCACCCGGTTCATGATCGTCTCGGCACCCGGCGTGCGGTAGTCCGCAGGGTCGAGCGACCATCCCAGCACGCGCATGCCTTCGGAGCGCGCGTGGGCGATGATGAACTCCGACAGGTTGCCGCCAGGCGCGCGGTAGAAGCGCGGTTGTTGTCCTGTCAGCTCGCGGATCATCTCTGTCGTGGCGTCGATATTCCGCCGGATGGCATCGTCCGGCCGCTGCCGCAGGTTCACGTCGTGGTCCATCGTGTGGTTGCACAACACGTGCCCCTCGGCGTGCGCCCGCTTCACGAGGTCGGGGTACCGGCGCATCTGCGTCCCGACGACGCAGAAGACGGCCTTGACCCCCTTGTCGCGCAGGATGTCGAGCACCATCGGGGTCCAGCGATGATCGGGACCGTCGTCGAAGGTGAGCACCACCTCGCGGCCCGAGGTGGGCGCGGCGGCGACGGGAGCCTCGATCACGGTTTCGCTGACGACTTCGCCCGAGTGCTCACCCAGGACCTGGTCGACCACCCCGTCGTGCGACTGGTGCCACAGCTGGGTCTCGATCGGCGGCAGGGGCGAGCCGTGACGGACGACGCGACGCGCGATCGTCGCCTCCACCCAATCGCGGCCGTTGCGGATGACGACGGCGTCGCCCTCCTCAACTGCGTCGTCGCGCCCCACGGGCCGGCCGTTGCGCAGGATGTCGGCCTCGTCGATTGCCACCTCGAGGGCCGTGTGGCTTGCCGCCGAACGCATGACGCCGACACGGGGCCGCACACCCGCGAGCTCGAGGGCGTTACCTACCGTCGCCGAATCGGCCGGAAGGCGAACCAGCCGGCCCTCGACGAGCACGCCGACCGGCTCGGGTCGCGCCTCGGCCGGGAGCGCGCCGAACAGCAACGCGATCGCTATCGCGGGCGCGAACAGCTGGCGCTTGCGCGCCGTGGTCCTAGGGGAAGTACCCACAGCACCGCAAGTGTGGCAAATGCGCAGGTCAACGCGCCAAAAACGGCTGCCTGGGCGCGAGGCACCGGTGTGCCCGACTGGCCATCGCCCCGAGTCAGCTCCCAAAGGAAGCCGCCCAGCGCCACCACAACCACAGCGTTGTAGGCGACCCCGACTGCTTCGAGGCCGATCTGCCGTTGCCGCTCGTCGGCGTCGGAGGTGCCGATCACGGCGAACTCCGACCGTGACAACCCGAGATAGGCGCCGAAGGCCGTCAGCAGCAGGAAGCCGAAGATCGCCAAGCCCACGTCCCCACCAACGAGCGCGGCGGCGCCGGTGATCCCGCCAAGCGCGATTGCGCCAAGGAACACTCCGCGACTATTTCGCAACCGCACCTGAATCCTCTGCATCGAATATCTCCTCTACAGGCATGTGGAAGAACCGCCCCATCGTGAGCGCAAGCGGGAGGGACGGCGTGTAGCGGTCCGTCTCGATCGAGTTGATCGTCTGCCGTGACACGCCGAGCTCTCCGGCGAGTTGCCCTTGAGACAGACCAGCGGCCTCTCGCAGTTCCCGCACCCGATTGCGCACGTGACAAGTGTGCTTTACACGTGCGCACTTGTCAAGCGAGCTTTACATTGGGCGAAGCGGCGCGGAGGTTTCACCGAACTTGCGCAGCGCCTTTCTGGCTTGGCGGTGCCTCCGCCGTAATCGGATTCCTCGCGGATGGTTACCGCCTCGGCTCGTACCGCAGCGCCGCTGCCCCCGAGTCGAACTCGAGCTGGCTCACAAGCTTCAAGTCGACATGTTTCGACAGTCCCGCGGCCAGCGCATTCCGATCGTGTGGCTGGTCGACTCGGCCGGAGCGCGTATTCAGGCGACCTCGGGTTCCACCTCGCCGCGGCCGAAGCGCTGTTCCGCGAACAGGTTGCGCTGTCCGGCGTGGTTCCCCAGGTGGCGGCCATGCTCGGGCACTGCGCGGCGGGAACGGCGTAGCCGGATCGCCGGTAGCCTGCCTCGGACGATAGGAGACCGCACGTGACCGACGCCGATGTTCGCGTCGACGACGCCCTGCGCTGGGGTAGCGCCGCCGTCGCGACAGCCGCAGGTACGCATTTCGACGACAGCCGCGGGCCTGTGGCGGGGAAGCTCGCGGCATTTCCGCGCTTCGTCGACCGGACGAGCATCGGCCGCTTCCTCGTGAAGTCTCGGATCTTCGACCAGGTGCTGCCCGTGCAGGGCTCCATCGTGGAGTGCGGCGTCCACGACGGCGGTGGCCTGTTCACCTGGGCGCACCTGTCGGCCCTACTGGAGCCGCTGAACCACCGTCGCCAGGTCATCGGGTTCGACACGTTCGGTGGATTCCCGTCGGTACACGAGGAGGACCTGACGACCGGGAGCGAGCACGCCTTCGTCGGGAACTACGCCGGCGCAACGCGCGCGGAGCTCGAGCAGGCGATCGCGCTTTTCGACCGTGGGCGTGCGCTGTCGCACCTGCCGAAGATCGAGCTCGTCGAGGGTGACTTCACGAAGATCGGACCACGCTACGTCGCCGCGAACCCCCATCTCGTCGTGTCGCTGCTCTACCTCGACTTCGACCTGTACGAGCCGACGAAGGTGGCGCTCGACGTCTTCCTGCCGCTGATGCCGGCGGGGGCCGTCCTGGCGTTCGACGAAGTGCACACCCGTGACTTCCCCGGCGAGACGACGGCGATGATCGAGTCGCTCGACCTGCCTCGACTGCGCCTGCAGCGCGCGCCGATGACCTCGATCTGCTGGGCGGTGCTCACGGGCGACGAGCGTCGCTACAGCGAAACCTCGTAGAACTCATACGGCACGCCGCCGCCGCCGTAGCTGATCTTGTAGGCGTACGCGAATCTTCGAATACGACACCTCCCCAGACGCGAGCGTGTCGGCGAGCACCTTGCGCTTGGCGAGTTGCTTGGCGACGCGCAACTTGTCCTTCGCGGTGGGCTTGGCCAGCCCGCAACGATCGACGAGCGACGCCACACACGACGAATGGCCGTCTACGGCCCAGGTACCCCACGTATCGAAATCATCCAACTGCAACAGCCATGCCGCCAGACAGGTGTCGATGTGGCGCAAACCATCGATCAGCTCCTGGCCCTGCGTCGTCGCCGACGTTTCCATCCCAGTACCTCCAACACCAGCGTTTCGAAGAGGTCGCCTGAGCGTTCCTCTGAGATCAGTTGGGGGGCGGGGCTGGCGGCGCGAAACCACTCTCCGGCGTGCGCGTCTACGTCGGGGCTGTCGACGACGACCGCGCCCGGCGGGGGGAAGTCGACGGGGTCGACCAGCATTTGCGCCCCTGCCGCCACGTAGCGCTCGGCCGACTCGCCGCCGCGACCTCGACAACTTGTCGATCCCTGCCGGCCCACTTGCGAGCAAAGCGAGAACCGAGAACGAGAGCAAAAGGACGGCCAACAAGGCGCGTCACGAGGGCACCCGTCGTCACGCGTACAGCGTCACCGCCAGCCGTGCGCCCGGCAACCACGCCACAAGCTGTTCGCGCCAATGCCCGTTGGTTCTGGTCGCGCTTGGCGACTGGTGCTTCCGGTGGGGGTCGAGGCGCACCTATTGCGCTATGGCTCCGCTCATCGACGTGCACAGAACCGGCGATCGCGTCGGTCGGGAGGTAGCCCCTAATGCGCGGCCGCCGACCGCGGTCGTAGCCCGAAAGTGCCGGGTGACGCACTTGGCGGGCGGACTTCTCTCCCTACCGGCGGAGGAGGTCCTTCGCGATGTGCGTGATCTGGATCTCATCGGTGCCGGCGTAGATCTGCAGCACCTTGGCGTCGCGGGCGAGTTGCTCGACGCGGAACTCGGCCATGTAGCCGTTGCCGCCGTGCACCTGCACGGCCTCCATGGCCACCTCGGTCGCCGCCCGCGCCGAGTACAGCTTCATCGCCGACGCCTCGGCCAACGACAGGCTGCGACCGGCCGCCGCCATCTCGAGGTTGCGGAACACGAGGTTCTGGACGTTGAGGCGGGCGACTTCCATCCGCGCCAGCTTCTCCTGGATCAACTGGAACTCGCCGATCGGCTGGCCGAACTGCACGCGGTCCTTGGCGTACTGCACGCACAACTCGAGACACTTCTCGATGATGCCGAGCGCCATCGCCGCGACGCCCGAGCGCTCCATCGAGAACGTGTCCTTGGCGCCGGATCGCCCGGGGCCGTCCTCGGTCTCGCCGAGCAGGCGGTCGCGGCCGACGCGGACGTCGTCGAGGAACAGCTCCCCCGTCGGGCTCGAATGCATGCCCATCTTGCGCAGCGGCTTGCTCTGCGTGAGGCCGGGCATGCCGGTGTCGAGCACGAACGTGAGCACCTTGCGCTCCTCGGGGGGGTTGCCCTCGTCGAGCTTGCAGATGAAGACGATCGTGTCGGCATACGGCCCGTTGGTGATGAACGTCTTGGATCCGTTCAGCACGTACTCGTCGCCGTCGCGACGCGCCGTGGAGAGCATCGAGCCGAACGCGTCGGACCCCGAACCCGGCTCGGTGATCGCCCAGGCACCGATCTTCTCGAGGGTCAGAAGCTCGCGCGCCCAACGCTTCTTCTGGGCGAGCGTCCCTTTCGACATGATCGCCGCCGCAGTGAGGCCCACGCTCACACCCATCGCGGTGATGAGGCCGGGGCTGTACTTACAGATCTCGATGATCGGCAGCATCATCATCCCGCCACCGCCGCCGCCGCCGTCTTCCTCGTCGGGCTGTGTGATCGGCTTGGCGACCTCCCCGGCTTCCTCCTTCGCGATGCGACGGTCGAACGCCGCCGCCGCCATCGTGTCCATGCCGAAGGTCTTGAACATGAGCCGCAGCACGTCGTAGGGCGGCGTGTCGCCATGCTCCAGTTCCTCGACCCGCGGCGCAATCTCCTTCTCGACGAATTGCCGCACCGCGTCGCGGATCATCTTCTGTTCTTCGGTCCACTCGAACATCGCCGCAACCTACCGGGCATCGCGTGATACGCGGCAGGTTGCGGCGACTCTCAGACCGCTACCCCCAGCGGAGCGCGTCGTCGGGATCGATGCCGAGGCACAGCTTGCCGATCACCTCGTGCGCGAGGAGCGAGTTGCCGGGGTGGAACTTGCCCATGCGGGCGTCTCGGAAGATCTGCTCGAGGCGGTTGCGCTTGAACGACGCCGCGCCACCGGAGAGGTCCATCGCCTTGTCGACGACGTCAAACGCCTGCTCGATGACGAAGTACCGGGCGCCGACGATGCGAACGGGCCAGTCCGCGTGCTCGACGCCCTCTGCCCAGTCGGACGACACCCGGTCGAGCAGCGCCTGCGCGGCGTCGAGTTGGATGCGCATCTCCGCGACGCTGTGCTGGACCTCGGGGTGGTACGCCATCGAGCGGGTGAGCGCGATCGACGACCGCTGCGGGACCCTTGCGCACGTCAGGTCGAAGGCGCGACGCGCCATGCCCAGGTACACGGACGCGAACCCGAGCAACGCCCAGGCGAAGATGTTGAGCAGGAACGGCGTCGCCCCTGCGAACCCCGGAACGGTCACCACCGGGCACAGCTCGTCGGGCACGAACACGCGCTCGAGGATCGTGTCGTGGCTCTGCGTCGCCCGCATGCCGAGCGTGTCCCACGTCTCGACGATCTCGACACCCTTCGTGTTGCGCGGCACGAACCCGTGGACGATCTTCGGGTTCGCCGGATCGGCGGTGTCCATGGCGTGGAAGCCGGCGTAGGTCCAGACCGGCGACAGGCTGCCGAAGATCTTGTGGCCGGTGATGATCCAGCCGCCGTCGCCGCGCTCGGCATTGGTGGTCGAGAGCATCGCGGGGATGTCGTTGCCGGCCTCGCCATGAATCGCCGCGAAGATCTCCCCGGCGGCGCCCTTCTCGAGCATCCATCGGCAGGTGTCGTCGCCGCTGCGCAGCAGGTCGGCGGCCAGGCCCATCCAGTAGCAGTGCATGTTGACGGCGAGCGCGGTCGGCCCCGCGTAGTACGCAAGCCGTTGCTGCAGCTGCAGGTACTCGTCGAGCCGGACGCCGTTGCCGCCGAGCTCCTCGGGGATCGGCGCAAGGAGGTACCCGCTGTCGCGGAGCTCCTCGAAGTCCTCGGTGAAGAACCGGTTCTCACGGTCGTAGATCGGAGCGCGCTCGTCGAAGCGGGCGAGCATCTCGTCGGTCAACAGGGCGCGCGAGGTCAAGGTGTCGGTGCTCATCGAAAGTGTCTCCTTGTCGGTGGTAGTCAGGCAGGCAGCGGGTTCATCTGGCTGACCTCGGTGATCGCGTCGGCGGGGAGGCCCAACCGGACCGCCGCTTCCTTGATCGCCTCGGGTGACTCCGCTTCGTACAGGCAGTACGTCTTCTTCCGGTCGGCCGAGAGGAACGAGTACACCCAGCGGACGCCAACGTCGTCGTTGACGGCCTTGATACCGGCCCTGTCAGCCTCGTCAGGGTCGAGCTGCTCGGCGAAGTTTCGTTCGATCACGAACAGCGGCATCGCATTCCTCCGGACCAATCTGTGTCGACAAGGTGACGGTACGCCCGCCCGCTCGGTCTGGCATGACTTGATTTCGCCTTTTCCCGAAACGGGTGAACACGGCCGTCCGTCCCGACGATAGTCAGATCTGACTATCGTCGCCGTGGGATGGCGACCGCTACGGCGACGATCGTGTTCACCGACGTCGAGCGTTCCACGGAGGTCCGGGCGCGGATCGGCGAGGCCGTTGCCGACCGATTGTTCCTCGAGCACGAGCGCCTCATGGTCTCGGCGGTGGAGCGGCGCGGCGGGCGCGTGCTGAAGAAGGCCGGCGATGGCGTCATGGCCGCGTTCGAGTCCGCGTCGGACGCGGTACTCGCGGCCACCGATATGCAGCGCGCCGTCACTCGACAGAACGACGACCTCCGGATCCGCATCGGCATCGCCGCAGGCGACGTGCGTTGGGAGGACGGCGACTGCTTTGGGTTACCGGTCGCCATCGCCGCGCGGCTCGAGAGTGCGGCCGAGGGCGGCCAGATTCTCGTCAGTCAGGTGGTGCGCTGGCTGGCCGGTGACCGTTCGGGGGCGACGTTCGAACCGGTCGGCGCGCTCGAGCTGAAGGGCATCCCCGAGCCCATCGACGCGTTCGCAATCGCGTGGCGCTTGGCGGGCAACGACGGCGACGCGCAGGAGCAAGTTCCACTCCCGCCGGCGATGGGGGCGACGAGCGGGGGCAGCTTCGTCGGGCGAGCGGCCGAGTGGGAGGCGCTCGAGGACGCGTGGCGCGGCGCGCTCACAGGTTCACGGCGGGTGATGCTCCTCGGCGGCGAGCC
>Ga0183260_10002287_pt1 | contig 15852 bp, 10 predicted proteins | sample AntDrymUQ4972206_2_FD_129768 | JGI IMG/M metagenome (GOLD analysis project Ga0183260, IMG submission 129768) | Polar desert sand microbial communities from Dry Valleys, Antarctica - metaG UQ497 (22.06) (version 2) (version 2) | ecosystem: Environmental > Terrestrial > Soil > Desert | place...
AAATGACGGCCTACTTCGGGCTGCCCATACCGGGCGTCTTTTCCATCATGTTCATCATGTTTCTGCACATGCTATGGCGAGCCCTCTTAGGAACCGCTCCCCGGCATCGATCAGATCGTCATGCCGGATTTCACCAACGTACCCCTCCGCAGCGCCCGCCGCTTCATGAGGTGGAAGATGACCGGCGTGATGATGAGGACGTGGATCGTCGACGTCACCATGCCGCCGATGATCGGCCCGGCAATGGGTTTCATCACGTCCGAGCCGACGCCCTGGCTCCACATGATCGGAATCAGCGACGCCATGACGACGGTCACGGTCATCAGCTTCGGCCGCAGCCGAAGGACGGAGCCGGAGATCGTGGCGTCCCAGATGTCACGGTCGATATTTGGCGGAGCGGGTGGGATTCGAACCCACCAGGAGCCTTTGGATTCTGTAAGTTACAGATTCCACAATGCCGCGGTTGCCGCGAATGCCGGCGCTGCCGTGGCACCTTGCCCGCTAGTGCCCGCACGGCCGAGCTTAGAGGTCGACGCGGCAACGGCCCCTCTCTGGTCGCTTTTTTGCTTAGCGCTAAGTAAAATAGAGGCATGAACGCATCTGAGATGGCCAGAGCATTGGGGCGCAGAGGGGGACGAGCCCGCGGCAAGCGATTGTCCGCAGCGGATAAGAAACGCATCGCGTCGCTGGGAGCCAAGGCTCGGTATCGGTCACTCCAGGCAACCCGCCGCATTGCCGACAATTTCCGATATGCCGCCGTACTTGCCGACCTTCGCGGGCAGCCGACCACCGTCAGGCGCCTGAGCGCGTTCGCCGGACCTTTGCCGGGGATCTATCCCGCGGGATCGTGAATGCCCGACCCAGTTGATCATCTCCAAACAGTCGGCGAAATCGTCCAGGGTCTCCGCGCTCTCGGCCTCGAGCCAGTGCTTGTCGGAGGCATGGCCCTTGTGGTGCTGGGATCACGACGAGTCACGCGCGATTTCGATTTCGTGATCGCGCATCCGGGCGACCGTCTCGCTCGCACGATCGGTCTCTTCTATGACCGTGGACTCCAACTCGTCTCACGTTTGAACGAAATGGGAGAGGTGCTCTCGACGATCGCCAACCGTAAGGTAGCGGCCATCCGGCTGCGCTTCGATGCGCCGGCGAGCGCGTACTTCTTCAACGCGGAGACAGGTCTTCGCGTCGACCTCCTGTTTGACTTCCCCATCGCTGCAGCGGAACTCGCCGAGCATGCGACGCGAACCAAGATTCGCACGCATGTGTTCGACATCGCCTCCGAGCAGGACCTCCTGCGCCTCAAGAGGATCGCCAAAGCGGCGCGTTCGGCACCGGGCGACGCCGAAGACATTGCTTTTCTCGAGTCACGCCGGAAGAGCTCCACATAGTGCGCTGGATGGTCAGACCGGACACGAGGCGCTCGACTGAGAACGTGCTCGGCCCCGAGGGTGCGGATGGCCGACCGCAAACTTGTCTGGTCGATCTCGATCTGCCGGCGTGGGACGGCTACCTCCGGCGGGCCCATCGGCGATAGGCGTCGATCCACTCCGAGCCCTTCGGTGCCGGGTTTGGAAGGGGCAGCTCGACGAGCCGTATCCGCTGGCGGGACCTGCCCCGTGCACAGACCGCGCGCGTTTGACCTATACACAATAATGTGTGAATCTTACACATCAGGGCATCATGCGGACGAACATCGACATCGACGACCGGCTGATGCGGCAAGCAATGCGTAGCAGCGGCGCGCCGACAAAACGAGCGGTGGTCGAGGAGGCGTTGCGCCTGTTGATCCAGACCAAGGGTCAGAGCAGCATCCGCCGCTTGCGAGGTAAAGTCGCCTGGGAAGGGGATCTCAACGCGTCCCGTCTCGAGCGACTGGCCAAATAGCGCGTGGTTATCGTCGACAGCACCGTCTGGGTCGACTACCTCAAAGGTGTTCACAATCCCGAGACGGAGTGGCTCAACACGGAACTTGAGCGCCAGCGTCTTGGACTCACCGACATCATCCTGTGCGAGGTGTTGCAGGGCGTCCGCGACGACCTGACGGCTAAAGAGGTTGAAGAGGAGCTGGCGAAGTTCGAGGTGTTCGACACAGGCGGCGTCGCGCTGGCACGAGAGGCAGCCCACAACTATCGCGCTCTTCGGAGCCGCGGTCGTACGGTACGGAAGACGATAGACTGCCTGATCGCCACGTTCTGCCTGCGTGAACAGCACGCACTGCTTCACCGCGATCGAGACTTCGACCCGTTCGAGAGATTTCTCGAGCTCTCCGTCATTCATCCTTGAACGTGGTCACCGGACAAACGGCAAGGCTCAGGCGTGGGTCGCGTCCCTGACGCCCGGAGTCCAACAGACGCGATTCATCGCAGTAGGCTTGCCGCAACACCGGAATCTGAGCAATGGTTACAAACTACTTGCGACTGGCATTCGCGCTGCGGGACACGACCGGCATAGTCGGCGGGCAAACGGGCCGATTTTCGCCAGCGCGGACGCTAGTGGACTGTCTCAGTCATTTCTAGAGTTACCGGATGCGCCATGCTGGATCAAAGCATATGCCCAGCGGGAGGTGCATTTCGGCCCACCTCCCCATCCCTCCGCCAACCTCTCTCTCGCCTCAACAACCGCAGGCTTACCAGGAGCCGGGGTGCGGCCGTGGGCCTGAGGAGGAGGTCTGCCGTGTGAAGCCCCTTCGCAGCGGTACGTCCTGCCAGACCTCGGCCCCCCACTGCAGAGAGTAGGCGGTGGTGTACCCGCTTGACGACCTGCGGACGTGCCAGGTCCCAGTGCGCGGACGCCACACCGCCAGATCGGCACGTCCGTCTCCATCGTAGTCAGACGCCACGGGAACATCGTCATGTGCACCGGCTCCCCACTGGAACGAGAAGAAGCTTTGGTACTTACTCTCAGACGTGCGGATGTGCCATACCCCGTCTCCTGGCCGCCAGACCGCGATGTCCGTTCGCCCGTCGCCGTCATAGTCAGCCGGAACGGGAAGATCCCCCAGGCCCCCTGCGCCCCATTGAGTCGAGAAAGAGCTCTGATAACCACTCGTTGACGTGAGGATGTGCCACATGCCGTCTCCGGGCCGCCAGACCGCGATGTCCGTTCGGCCGTCCCCGTCATAATCAGCCGGGACGGGGACATCGCCCAGGCCCCCTGCGCCCCATTGAACCGAGAAGGCGCTCTGGTAGCCACTCCTGGACGTGCGGATGTACCAGATGCCCTCTCCGGGACGCCAGACCGCTATCTCCGCTCGGCCGTCCCCGTCGTAGTCTGCGGGAACAGGGACATCCCCCAGGATGTCGGCACCCCACTGGACTGAGAAAGAATCCTGAAACCCGCCTCCCGACCGCCGGATGTGCCACATGCCTTCCGTCGAACGCCATACCGCCAGGTCCGTGATCCCGTCGCCATCGTAATCGGCCGGAACGGGTCTGTCGTTCAGAGCGCCGCTTCCCCACTGAAAGACGAGCAGCCTGGCCTCCCTGTCGCACGAGGACTTGATATGCCACATGCCATCGACCGGACGCCAGACCGCGACGTCCGCTCCGACATCGCCACAGGCCTCCTCCGCCGCGTGCCGCACCGGTCGTTGAGCGCCGGCCTGGTGGAGTACAAAGAGGGCGGCGCCGATCGTGACCGTGCCAACGCGGTCCTCCGACCCGGAGTTCGCATCCACGGTGTACCGCACGCTACCGCTTCCGGTGCCTCCCGCGGACACGTGGATCCAGGGTGAGACACCCTGCCCAACCGCCCATGAACAGGACTCCGGAGCCAGGACCGCGACCGTGCCACTGGTCCCCTCGCTGCTCACAACGATCGTCGCGGGTTCAATCCTCACGGCGCAGTCGCGACCGATGAGCGCCCCTGATAACACGAAGGTGGTAATGACCGCGTACAAGGACTCGCGTCCGGGGCGTACGACGGTTTGGTGGTCGGTTTGCCACGACACGTCGTGAACACTGCTCGGTGCGTTGACGACCGTCTCAGTGATTCCTCGGGGCCGCGAAGGATGCCGGGGGTTGTACTCTCCTACGTGGAATCGATGGGCGTCGTAATGCAGATAATGGATCAGACGGTCCTGATCCTCGTCGTACGCCGCTCGCGTGCGACGGGTGACCTGTTTGGCCGACGCCCACGGCGTAGACAGGCTCGAAAAGACAAAGTCCTGTCGTCCGGTCTCCACGATCAGGGGCCTCGGCGCGACCAACGCGCCATAGTCGGACACATCCAGATACTCGTGGATATCAGCGTTGTTCCACCGATAGCACGGATGGTTGCCGTGTAGATCCATGACGTGCATGTCGGGGGCGTAACCCGCCACAACGACGAGGGAGATCCTCAGGTCCAGTGCCGCGGTAATCATGGCGACCTCACCCCCCATGGAGAGGCCTGCCATGTATATCCCGTCAGTGTTCACGTCCGGCAGCGATTGCAGGTACGTGAGAGCGGCGGAGCTACTGGCACTTCTCTCGCCGTCCTCCTCCCAGTCCGAGGAACCGAATCCGCCGCCGACAACAGACGGGTGGACCGGTCCGGGTGCGTTCCATTCCGCTCGATGTCCGACGTCGACCGCAAGCACCACCATGTTCCGCCTTGCGGCGGACTCCCCGTACCAGGAACCTCCCTCGGGGTCGCCGTCGTCCTGCAGGAAGAGATGAGCCGCGCTGCTGCCGTGGCCGTTGACGACCACGGCAGCAGGAAACCCTCCTGGTGGCGGGCTCCCGTGTGGTACCGCCAGATAGGCCACGAACTCCCGCAGGGGCGGGGCGTTCCTCGGGGCAAACCGGTTGGGCACCTGAATTGAGAACCGCAGGCGCCGCAGGCTGTAGTTCGGCGGCCACTGAGCAGGATTGTCGTCCCGCTCGGGCGGATAGCTCTCACCCGTTGTGAACGGGCAGCCTGTGCAAGGCACTTCTGTCACCGTGACCACAGGCGGCGGGGTGCTGGCGAGGCGCATTCCCTGCGTGAGGTTCATCAGCCGCGAGCGGGTGGCTTCCTGCCACGACCCGCGGTCCGCACGCCAGGACGTCCGACTGGATACGCGCGAGCCGAGCCCGAATCCCAGCACCTGAGATCGTGTTCCGCTCCAGTTGGCCGGCGCACCACTGCCGCCATGGAAGGTCCCGCCGATGAACCGGCCGCTTGCCGTTCCGGTAAAGTACTGCGCGGCGCCCGCCGACAGGTGCCTGGTGAATGCCACCCTTGTTCCGTCCCAGCTGACGTCAGCGAGCTCGTACTCGAGTCCCTCCTGGACGCCAGGCACAGCGGAGTTGTCGTAGATCTTCAAGCGTCCCACGAGCCTGGCGTTGGAGTCGCGATCAATCCGCAGCACCGCCCGGTAGGTTCCGTTGACGGTCAGCCGCCATGCGCGGGGGACGATGTCTGTGTCGAGGTGGCTCGAACTCCACCCTGTCACGTGGAACGAGTACTCGGAAGGAGCAGGCTTCTCAGCACCGGTGCTGTGGGAGAACCGGCCGGCCGAGACACCTTCGACGAGGCTCATTCGATACCACTGATAGGTGTTCGCGCCCGCGCGTCGGAATTCCAGCCAGCGGCCGACTTCATCCCACGAGATGTGCGAGATTTCTTCCCGCGTTCCTCCGTCCTCCTGGAGGGCTCCGATGAACCCACTTCCGGATTCGGCAATCTCCAAAGTGAGGCGATGACCGTTGGCGTTGAGGTACCAGATTCCCGCAGGCGAGGAACTGTCGGCATGCAGGACGGGTGTCAGGAAGGCCCACGCGAGGATGACGCATGCAAACCGAATCGCGGCCTCGCACCGACGTCTCCCTCGGCGCGCCGGGCTAGAGCCCATGGACGGTCAGCGGGCCCAGATGCCCGGTCACGCGGTCGGCTTCGATTCGCGAACCGGCGACCGGCATGTGCCGGGGGGGGCGCTCGGCTCCAGCGGCGGCCGTCAGTACGCACCAGTGGCGTGTACGAGCGATACTCATGGTGTTTGCGAGAAGCACACACATCGGCTGCAACGGGTGTGCCCGCGTTCACCAGGTGGCGAGGTCGGGCGGGGCACGGCGCGGCGCCAGAGGTGCCGTGCACCGTCCACGGAAATTCACCTCCGCACCCGCGCGCACGTCAGAGCCAATTGACAGGACGATTTGCAGCACTTCGCCGGCGATGCTGGCCAGGTGTCCGGCAGCGCGACCGCCAGTCATCGTGCCGAAGACACGGCACGTCACCGCGGTCGCGATTACAAAATCGGGGATTGAACTACACCTTTGAACTCGACTCTTCTGGGTTGCCGGCGTTCGTCAGCGAAGGGCCGCCGCGGGACGTGTGGGCCCGGATAGGGCTCACGCCGCGTGGAACGGGTGATTAGAAGCGGGAGGACTGGGGAGCGGCATGGGGATTCCCCTGGCCGCGTCCCCCTTACGATCACAGCTGGCGCTTGTCAGCCAGGACACTGGCAGGGCCAAACGCGTCCCTGAAACCTCAGTCCGTTCTCACCCGCGGGCTGATGCCCATGTCGTACATGATGAACGCATAGATATCCGCCGTCGTCTCAATCTGCTTCGTGACATTCCTGGAGCCGTGTCCAGATCTCGTCTCGATGCGGATGAGCACCGGGTTCTCGGAACTGGCGGCCTTCTGCAGAGTCGCAGCGTACTTGAACGAATGCGCCGGGACGACCCGATCGTCGTGGTCGGCCGTGGTGATCAGCGTTGCGGGATACTTCTGCCCGGGTGTGATGTTGTGCAGCGGCGAATAGGCGTACAGCGCCTTGAACTGTTCGGGATTCTCCCTCGACCCGTAATCCGCGATCTCGTGCATCCGGCCCGAGGCTCGTGCGAGCAGCAGGTTTGCGATATTGCAGCAGCCGATGAGGAACAGCAGCGCCGCGGCCGCAGAGCAGCCGAAGGGCCAGCCTGATGTCGTTGATCACCACGTCTGACAGCGGCGGGGCCACCGCACGAACATCACGCTAGGCGACCCCCCGTCGCGCTGAAATGACGCGCGCAGCTCCGCGGCCGCCTGGGCCGGCGTCGCCCCGGGGGCCAGCCGTCGGAGCGGAACGACCTCGAGCCGGGTGAACAGGTTGAGTGGCACCTAGAATTCGGCCCCGGCCGGGTAACTCGAGACCAATGCGTGCGACGCCCACAATCGTATGGGTGACCTCCTTCTCGTGCAGCGTCAACGTGCGCCCGATCACGCCGTGAGCGCCACCGAAGTAGCGGCGTCAGCGGCGAACACGGCGAGGGTGCTTCGCTCAGGCCTGACGAGAGAGGCAGTCAGATAATGCCGCAAAGCAGCACCCGAATTTCGCGGCGCTCTCGGTAGCGGTTAGCCAATCTCAGGGAAGGCCAGCAGGATCCCGGCACGCTCATACATGCAGCGAACCGTCCGGTAGGCGGCCGGCTCGTTCTCCTCAGTGATGTAGTCGTAGATCAGTGAAGCGCGCCGAGCACGTTCCTGTAGTCGTCCGTCCACAGCGGCTTCGCGGCATTCGCCGACAGCCGGATCCAGCGTGGCGCCGAGCGCGCGAGCTGTCCGAGGTCCCGCTGGTCGCGCGCCACCACCACCCACGTGGAGGCACGCTTTGCCTCCGCTCGCTTGTCGGGCGGCAGGTCCTCATCGTGGCGGACGTAGGCGACGAGTCCGCGGTCGGCGGCGAGGCGGGCGATCACCGGCGGTAGATCAAAGAACCGGCTCGACACGTGGAACGCGAGCAGGCCGCGGGACTTCAGCCGTGATTCGTAGATCGCCACCGCCTCGCGCGTTAGGAGGTGCGCCGGGATGACGTCCGACGAGAAGGCGTCGAGGACGATCAGGTCGTAGCTGCCGGCGGGCGCCGCCTTCAGGCCGAGCCGGCCGTCCACCGGTATCATCCTGATCGCGATGCCCGGGCGCGCGCGCGCATCCGACAGATACGTGAAGTACCGTGGATCGTCGGCAATCCGGATGACCGCCTCGTCAATCTCGAAGAAGTCCATGCGCACGCCGTTGCCGGCGTAGGCGGCGAGCGCGCCGGCGCCGAGGCCGACGACGGCGACCTCCCGGAACCGGCCTTCAGGCACGAGCGTGAAGACGACGTCACCGATCGGACCGGACGGGTGATAGTAGGCGGTCGGCAGCGAGCGGAGCTTGCCGCGCATGCCCTGCAGCCCATGCGTGGTCGTGCCGTGCGTCAGCACATGCCAGGCGCCGTCCTGGACCGAGGTCACCTGGTGCACGCCGAAAAACGTTCGCTCGCGCACGAGCACCTCGCCGCCCGTCCTTACAGTGCTCGCCGCTGCGAGCAGCCCCGTCGTGAGGCCAGCGAAGAGCAGTGCGGCGCGCGGCCGCAGCAGCAGGAGTGCGGCAGGTACGGCGAATGTCACCCGAACCAGTCGCTCCGCACTCTCAGCATCGGCAGCGAGCGCACGCGTCCATGCGAACAACCCGCCGGACACCCACTCGCGCCCGGTCGTGCCCTCGGCGAACGCCGAGACAAGCCAGTAGCCCGCTATCAGCAGGGCCACGGCCGCGGCGCGCCAGAGCAGACGCACAATCGGTGACCGCGCGGTGATATCGGCACGAACGGTATGCGGCCGGAGGAGAACAGCCGCGCCGACGGCCAGCGGATACTCGAGGACGGAAGAGAAGAGAGCCGGTGCCACGAGAGTCGCGAAGAGGCCGCCGAGGACACCGCCGAGCGAGACGCACACGAAGTAGCCGGTGAGGTGTGCCGCGTGCGGCCGCCGCTCGGCAAGCCGTGCATGACACATCATCGCGAGCACCGTGAAGGCTGCCAGGTGGGCGAGCGTCACCGCAATGATCGGGTAACGCACCTCGGCAAGGGCGACGACGAGGACGAGCAGCGCAGCCACCGGCGCGACCGCTCCCCACCGCCTTGCGCTGCCGAACCCGCGCGCCGAGAAGGCAGCGACGAAAGTGAGCAGGTACAACGCGAGCGGCACGGCCCACACCAGCGGCGCCGAGACGACGTCCGTTGCGAGGTGCTGGGTGACGCCCAGGAGCAGCGCCGAGGGCACCAGCGCGAGCACGACCCACATCGCCCGGTCCGACATGGGAAGGGAACCTGTTGCTTTGCCACGCGCCCGCGCCGGCGCGTATGCGGGGGAGCGCCTGGCCGCGTACCCACAGGCGGTGACCAGCGCGGCGACCGCCCAGAAGCCCGCCGACCAGCCCAGGGCCTGTGCCTTGCGCGCGGCGAGCGGCTCGATCGCGAGATACGCGACCAGACCAAGAAGGCTGCCGGCGTTGCTGGCGGCGTAAAGGAAATAGGGATCCCTGGCGCCGGGATCCGACGTTCGCGAGAACCACTGCTGGAGGAGTGGCGCCGTGGCGGCGAGCGCAAAGAATGGCAGGCCCACCACTGCTGCCAGCGTGCGAAGCGCCCACCAGCGAGGATTGCCTGGCCATGGCGCGTCGACTTCGATTGCCAGGGGCAGCACGAGACTCGCGGCAAGCAGGATCGCGCCATGCGCGGCCCACTGCCGCTGCCCGTCAACGCGTTTGGTGAGCGCGTGCGCGTAAAGGTATCCAAGCAGAAGCACCGCCTGGAAGAACAGCATGCAGCTGCTCCACACGGCCGGGCTACCGCCCAGCACCGGCAGCAGAGTCTGGCCGACCATCGGCTGAACGGTAAACAGGAGCGCCGCCGATAAAAAGATCGCCAGCGCGAACCGCCCCTTCATGCCGAAGAGATCTTTGCTCGATTTCAACGAGGCGCGCCTGAAACCCGCAGAGCGAGGGCGAGAGGGGGGCCGGGGGACGACGTCCCCCGGACAAGCCTTAGAAGCTGAATTTGGTGACGAACGTGAAGAACCGCATGATGCTATTGGTTGCCGTGGTGATGCGGCCGAAGTTCGTGCTGGTCGGATCGAGGTTGGGGTTGCCCCACTGCACGGCGTCGAACAGGTTCTGGACGTCGACGCGCGTCTGCAGTTGTCGCCGACCGCCCAGGGAGAAGTTGCGGACGATGTTGGCGTTGACGAGGAACATGCCGGAGCCGCGCACTCCATCGATGCGGAACGGGAAACCGCGCTTCTGGAAGGCCGCGGGCTGTCTGGCCGCGTCGCGCTCGAAGCCCGCGTCGATGTTGATCCAGGTCTTCGTCAAATCGATGGTGCCGTCGCGCTGCAGCGCGATCCCCGGGTCGTCCTTGGCGATGCTGCTCAGATCGCCGTTGAAGAACAGGTTGTTCCAGTCGAGCAGCGCCCCCGGCTGCAGCTCGAACGTGCCGCCGGTCTGCCAGCCGCCGAGCAGCATCGAGGCGATGCCACCGTTGTTGAGGAAGGGCTTCGACCTGCCGAACGGAAACTCGTACACTGCCCCGCCGCTCAGGCGCCATGGCCGCGCATTCTGGCTGGTCTGCCAGAGCGTCGGCGCGCGGTCGTAGGCTTCGACCGTCCGGTTCTCGGTGACGCGCCGCGCTGCGAAGGCGACGTTGGCGCTGAGCCCGGCGGAATAGCGCTGCGTAACGGTGACCTCAAGCGAGTGGTCCTTGACCTCTCCGAGGGGCAGGTTCGCGTAGACGAGACCGCTCAGCTGCGGGAAGCCCCGCAGCAGGTTCTGCCGCTGCACTGTCGCCGCGGTGAAGAACGCGTTGCCGGCGAGGCGCGCGTAAAGCGCCGGATCGGTCGTCGCCAGCGAGGCGAAGTTGCTGATGTGGAACGGATTCGGCACCTGCTGCTGCAGCAGCGCCTGCGCGCTGGCGTCGCGCACGTTAGTGACGGTGCTGTAGTACTGCTCCGGGACGTACACCTCGTTGATGTTGCGCCCAACGCGGTCGGCGTAGGAGCCGGCGTAGGCGAGTTCCACGGCCAGGCCGCGCAGCACTTCACGCTGCACGCCGAGCCGCCAGCGCTGCACGCGCGCGTGCTTGCGATTCGGGTTCTCGCGCGTGAAGCCCGAGCCCAGGATGGCATTGACCCCCAGCGCATCCTCGATCGGCACCTCGAAGCGGCCGCCGCCGACGCGCACCGGGAAGGGATCGGCGATCGGCAGGATGCCGTTGCGTGGATCCCCGAGCAGCCAGGTCTGACCGAAGTCGGTGCTCGACAGGTTCGTCGTGGTCGCACTGTAGCCGAGCTGATTGAAGCCCGTGTAGTCGCCGGCGTTCAGGGTGTCGTAGAACAGGCCGTATCCGCCCTTGACGACCGTACGCTCGCCTATCGTGTAGGCGCCCGACACCCGCGGCATCCACATCGACTCCCCCCTCCAGCTCAACCCGCTCGCGCCCGGAGCGCCGGCGTAGACCGAGCCGCCGAGCACGCGGAACGCGCTCACCGGGACCTGGGGAATCGGACTGCGCGCGTAGGCCGGCTGCGCCAGATCGGTGATAGCGAGGTGGGCGTCGGGGTCGAACCCGGTAAGCCAGCGGTCGTCCTTTTCCCTGATACCGTCCTCGAACTCGTAGCGCAGGCCGAAGTTGAACGTCAGGTTGGACGCCACGCGCCAGGTGTCCTGGACGAAAGCGCCGTAGTACGGGTTGCTCATCGAGATCGGCGCGTTCTGCCCGATGGACACCGACGTCGGGATGCCCAGCATCAGCGCCGCCAGGCTCGGGCCGACATTGTTCGTCGGGAAGACCGCAGTCGTATCCGCCGCCCGCGTGAAGGTGTTGTCGAAGCTGTAGCTGGACGACACGTTGCCCGCCGCCATCAAGCCGCCGCGCCGCATCGCCAGCCTGTAGTCGAGGCCGCCGCGCAGGGTGTGCGTCCCTCGTACGCTGGTGACGTTGCTCTGCGCCTGAAAGTTGGTCGTCTGCAAACCGCCATCGGCATTGTTCGACACGCCCTGGTAGCCGGCAATGCTGATCGTCGGCAGCATGCAGTTGCTCAGCGCCTCGCAGTATTCGTCGAGGTAGGCGGGGAGGCCGACGTCCGTGGGCTTGTACTTGTGCAGGCCGCGGCGCTGCTGATCCTCATAGAAGCGGTTCGCCGACACCTGGGTGTCGACGACCGTGGAGCCGCGCACTTTCGTCCAGTTGCCGGTATACGACCACGAGGCGCGCGTCTTGTCGTTGGCGTGCAGGCCGGCGTATTTCGTCTCGTAGGTCCAGTCGACGTTGTACTCGTAGAACGTCGTGCCGGAGGCGCGGAAGAAGAACCGATCGGAACCGGAGTGGTTGTAGTCGATCCGGCCGCCGAAGTTCTGCGCCGTGACCTGGTTGGGAATGCCGCCCTGGTAGTAGTTGCCGCTCGGCACCTGGCCCTGCTCCACGAAGTTCTGGTTCGGCGGCGGCACCATGTCTCGGTACAACCCGAAGAGCGGGTTCTTGTAGGTGCCGTTCGGGTTCATGAAGCGCTCGCGCGGGATGATGTTGTCGGGGAACGGCGTGCGGACGATGCTGCCGGGGCGCGCCGGATCCGGCCGCGCCGACAGCGGATCGTAGATTTGATACTGGCTGCCGTTCGGCAGCCGCAGCAGGTCGGAGAAGTCGCCGTTCAGGTGCTTCTCGTTGGCGGGCACGGTGCTGGTGGGCGTGCTCTGCGCCGGGGCGTTGTCGTAGTTGCGCTGATAGTTGCCGAAGAAGAAAAGCTTGTTCCGGCCGTCAATCAGACGCGGGATCACCACCGGTCCGCCGAGCGTGGTGGCGATGTAGTTCTCGTAGCCGCCCTCGTAGATCTTCCCGGTCGCCGGCCGTTGGCTGAACGCCAACTTTTGCTGCGGGTTGAGCGAATTGATCTTGTTCGTCCAATACTGGTAGTTGGCCGTGCCGCGCAGCGAGTTCGATCCGGCGCGGGTCATCATCGCGATCGTGCCGCCGGTGCCGTGCCCCTGGGCGGCGTCGAAGTTGGATGTCTCGACGCGCATCTCCTCGATCATGTCGGCGTTCGGCGAACTGGCAATGCGGCGGCTGCTGCCGGCGTTGGTCGCGCCATCGATCGTGTAGTTGAACCCGCCGACGCCGCCGAGCGTCGTGCCCGCCGCGTTGGTTGGGCCATCGATCTGGCCGGAGATGACCTGCACCTGGGTCGTCGGGCTGACCACGCCCTGGGCGAAGCGCGAGAGCAGGATGGGCATGTTGGAGGCCATCGGCAGGCCGGAGATGAGCGCCTGGTCGAAGTTCTGCCCCGATGAGACGGACGTGGTGTCGAGGAGCGGCGCCCTGGCGGTGACGTCGACGCGCTCCGAGATCGCGCCGACCTCGAGCGTCAGCTTCAAGGTGAGGGACTGGCCGACCGACAGCGTGATGCCGCTCTGGGTTACGCCTTTGAACCCTTCCATGTCGACCGTCACCCGGTACGGCCCTGCCTGCAGCAGCGGGGCCTCGAAGTACCCGCTGCCGTTGGTGACCAGCTTCTGGCTCTGTCCGGTGTCGACGTTGGTGATGGTCACGGCCGCGCCCGGTATCACACCGGACGAGTCCTGCACCGTGCCGTTGATGTTGCCGCGCGTTTCCTGCGCGCCTGCCGGTGCTGCCGCCAGCAACGCCGTCACGAGAAGGGCCAACAATCGCGTCCGCATACCGCCTCCGTTCGTGGTCCTGTGGGCAGCAGAGGCAAAGGCGCACCACTCCCAGAAGCGGGGCAGACATTAACACGCTGCTGTTCTGCATGCAATACCGCTACGCTGAGGGCGAGCGTGTCGCCTGGAACGGCGGTGACAGTTTCGCAGGGCATGCTGGGGGCACCGACGCTCGCAGAAATCCAGGACGCGCCTTCGACCCCCACGGTCGCCTTCTGGAACGTGCCTCCGTTTTTCCATAACAGTCAGGAGGCACAGGACAGCCGTCTCAGGGAAATACACCTCGCCAATGGGTTCCTCGGGTTTATAGCCACTTGTTTGGATCAAGCACGGCAGGCCGCAGCTTTGGCGCAATCCGCTGACGATCGTCGAGCAGGATCTGTTCGGGGCGAATCAGCCGCGCGAGATCGCGATCATCGCAAGGCTGCGCCGCGGCGTCCCCGCGGAACAGGCTCAGGCGGCGCTGACCCCGTTCATGGCGAGCGTCGTCGAGCGAGCGACGATGTCCGGGCGGAGGTGCTCCTGCAGGCCACGCCAGTCCCGCTGACCCTCGAGCTGCTGGCAATCCTGTCGCCGGTGTTCGCGGCGTTCCTGCTCGTCCTGGTCGCAGCCTCCGCAAACGTGTCGAACATCATGGTCGCGCGAGCGAACGCCCGTCATCGCGAGATCGGCGGGCGGCTCTCGCTCGGGGCAAGTCGAGGCAGATTCGTCCGGCAGCTGCTCACCGAGGGCCTCGTCCTCTCCGCGCTGGCTGGCGTCGCCGGCCTCGCACTCGCGGCGCTGCTGCTTCGCGTGGGAATGACGGCCTTCTTCGCGCCGCTGCCGCGCGTGGCCCCCCTGATACGCGTGCTGCCGCTCACCTTCGATCTCGTCGCGGTCTTCATCCATCTGAACAGTGTGTCGCGTTCATTGTGGGGCGTCGACGTACGCGAGGATCGCCGCGCGCAATTGCGGAATGCTGGTGTCCGATCCGCGCCTGAGCGCCTTCTCGGTCAGCACTCCAAAGAACCGCTCCACCAGATTGAGCCCCGACGCGTACGTCGGCGTGAAGTGAAACTGCACGCGCGGATGACGCCTTTCAACGAATGCAACTCGGCGAGGGTGGACTTCGGGAATCGGCGGTCTGGCTGGCCCCTGAGAGCCTGGATCCCGCGCCGTTCTTGGCGTCGCTACGAAGCCTTCCAGCTCCTTTAGAACTGGATCACCCTGAACGGCGCGTGGCGCCTGTCGTTCAACTTCGGCTGGGGCCCGGTGCGCCAGGAGTCGCGCATCATGCAGAACCCGGGCGCTCACACCCTCGACGGTCTGCACGCGATCCACTACGACGAGGTGCAGCGGCACCTGCCGCTGGACACGATGCAGCAGCTGGTCGGCCGTCGCGCGAAGTTCTACGACGACTGGCTGGCGAACCCGGACTACAACGCGTACTGGAAGCCGCTCAACGTGGAGGACACGTTCGCGAAGGTCGCGGTGCCCGTGCATACCTTCGGCGGCTGGTTCGACATCTTCAGCCAAGGCACGCTGCGCGGGTACGTCGGGATGAGCCAGAACGGCCCAACCGAACGGATTCGCCGCGGCAGCAACATCGTGATCGGGGCGTGGGGGCACGGTTCGACGCAGAAGACCGGCGACATCGATTTCGGCCCCGCAGCACACGTCAACGAGCAGGCGCTCCAGCTTCGCTGGTACGACTACTGGCTCAAGGGGATCGACAACGGGCTCGCGGCCGAGCCGCCCGTCAAGCTGTTCGTCATGGGACGGAACGAGTGGGTGTTGGAGAACGAGTATCCGCTCGCGCGGACGGAATACCGGCCGTTCTACTTCGCGAGCGGCGGCAGGGCGAACAGCGACCGCGGTGACGGTCGCCTGACGTGGCAGAAGCCGGCCGGCTCTTCCCCGGCGGACCGGTTCCGCTACGATCCAGACGATCCCGTTCCGTCACTTGGTGGCAACAACTGCTGCGGCACGCCGACGCCCGCAGGTCCGCGCGACCAGCGCCCGATCGAGCGGCGTCTGGACGTCCTCGTCTACACCTCGGAGCCATTGGCGCACGAGATCGAAGTCACTGGGCCGGTCAAGGTCGTGCTCCACGCATCGTCGGACGCACCCGACACCGACTTCGTCGCCAAGCTCGTGGACGTGCATCCCGACGGGACCAGCTACAACATGGCCGAAGGCATCGTGCGCGCGCGCTATCGGGAGAGCGTCGCTGCGCCCACGCCGCTCACGCCGGGCAAGGTCGATCGATTCGAGATCGACATGGTCGGGACGTCGGTCGCGTTCCTGAAGGGGCACCGCATCCGCGTCCACGTCACGAGCAGCCATTTCCCGCAGTTCGATCGCAACCCGAACACCGGAGCGAGGTTCGGAGCCACGAGGGAAGTGCGCGTCGCCGAGCAGACCATCGTTCACGAC
>Ga0183260_10002288_pt1 | contig 15850 bp, 9 predicted proteins | sample AntDrymUQ4972206_2_FD_129768 | JGI IMG/M metagenome (GOLD analysis project Ga0183260, IMG submission 129768) | Polar desert sand microbial communities from Dry Valleys, Antarctica - metaG UQ497 (22.06) (version 2) (version 2) | ecosystem: Environmental > Terrestrial > Soil > Desert | place...
AATGTTGGTGACCCTGGCTGGCGGCGTAGCCACCGCCGTGGCGCAGGAGCGGCAGGCCGGCCTGAAGGTCGGTGTCAACGTCGCCTCGGTGGTGTTCGACAACGACCCCAGCGGCGGCTACAACGACCGCCGTGTCGGGTTCCTGGCGGGAGGATTTGCGGTGTTGCCGGTAAGTGGATCGGTCGCGGTCCAGATCGAGGCGCTCTTCAGTCAGAAAGGAGCGAAGTTTTCGGTGGACGAGGAGGATCTCGAGGCCACGCTCGAACTTGATTACCTCGACATCCCCGTAATGCTTCGTATCCAGGGACCGGTTCTCGGAGGCAACCGCTTGCACTTCTTCGGCGGTCCGTCCCTGGCCTTTCGCACCGGGTCCCGCAGCAAATTGTCCGATCAGTCCTTCGAGTACGCGCAGGGCTCGATCGATGACATCGAAGACAGCATCGAACGGTTCGACCTCGGGGTCGTCGCCGGCGCCGGCCTCGACATCGGCCGCCGCATCGTCGTCGACGCCCGCTATTCGTGGGGCCTGTCCAAGATCAACAAGGACGCAAGCGATGGGATCGAGCTGAAGAACCGCGTGTTCTCCTTCTTAGCCGGGGTGCGGTTTTAGCGCTTCGCGCACCCGGGTCAACTTCCAACTTCCAACTTCCAAACTCCAACTTCCAACGAACTCCAAACGCCCCACTCCGAATCCGACTCTGTTGGAAGTTGGTAGTTGGAGGTTGGAAGTTGCGAGCGCAGCGAGCGTCAGTCGCGCTCGCCCGCGTCGTTTCTTCGCTGATACAGATACGACGCCACCAGCAGCAGGACGCCGACCGCGAGCACGGTGAGCATGCGGTAGAAGCGATCGAGACCGGCGATGTCGTTAAGAAGGACCTTCGCCACCGTCAGGCCGAACAACGCGATCGCGAAGTAGCGCGCCGGAGCGTAGTGCCGGCGGATACCGATGGCGATCAGCACGACGGCGTAGAGCGCCCACGTCACCGACAACGTCAACTGCTCGGCAAGGCCGGCGGACGCAGCGGCGATTCCAGCGCCGGCGATGGCGGCATCGACAGCACGCCCCGCGAAGTAGGCATGGATCTCGGACGACAGGAATAGAACGGCCATCAAATTTGCAACGATGATGACCGCGTCGCGGGCGCGGCCGCGGACCTCCGCGTCAGCATCAGCCCGCATGCGCCACGCGAGCCAGGCGAGCAAGCCGATGACGAGGACGGCCGCAAGGGCCCGCGAATTCACAATGGGTGCGTCGCCGGCCGGCAGCGGATTGGCCAGCTCCCCTGCAAGGTGGAGGCTTCCGAGCGCGATCAACGCAGCGCTACCCAGCCCGAGCACACGGCTGCGCTCGCGCATCGCGAGCCATCCGAGCACAGCGCCCTCCGCCGCCCAGCCGACTGCCACGACGGGACCGTCGAACTCCAGCACGATTGCGCACGCCGCGAGAGTCGCGCTCACCGCGGTGAACTGCAGACTCATGCGCGGCGCCCGCGCCCTCGCGAGGGCTGCGAGGACGGCGTTCCACGCCGACAGCGCAGCGATCACGGCGGCAGTCCATGCCGCGGCTCGATCCTCGAGGAATAGATAGAGCGCGAGCGGCAGCAGAAGTCCGTTCAGCTGGGTGTGCGCGGTTTCAGCCAGCGGCAGCGGACGATCGTCCGCGCCCTCATCTTCACCTTCCCACTGCGCGACAAGGTGCAGTCCATAGAGAACGAACATCGTGCCCACGGCCGCCACATTCCAGCGCGGATACTCGAGGACGCGCAGCCACACGATCGCAGGAAGTCCCACGAGCAGCAGCGCCATGACACGCAGCCACGCCGCTTGTGCACGCTGACTGATCGCCAGGCCCGTCACCGTCGCCAGCACCAGGTAGAGCAGCCAGGCGCCGGGATGATCGTTCAGAAGAATGATGGATGCGAGGTGATAGACGAGCGGCGCGGTTGCCAACGTCGCGATCGCAAGCTGCGCCGGCGCAGATCTGTCTCGCGAAGCCAGCAGGGTCCACAACAGGTATCCGAACAGGCCGACATACAGCGTCAGGAACAGCTCCGTCCGCAGCCAGTGGATCGCGTCGTACGACGAGAAGAACCAGCCGACCACCAGCAGGATCGTGCAGACATAGCTCCCGCCGCTCAGCAGCGGCCAGGTATGTCGCCGGGCGAGAGTCGCAGCCCCGGCAATCAGAATGGCGATGTACGTGAAGAGCACCACCTGAACGCCGCGCCCGCCGCCGACGAGGGCTGGCGTGGCGAACCCGCCGAGGAGCGCGAGCGCGGCGAGCGGCTGCGACTTCTGCCGGTCGGCCAGCCAGGCGGCAGCGGCCGTCACGAGTGTCATCAGCGCGAAAGCCGGCGCGGCCGAGATCAGCTGGTAGAAGTGCAGTGCCGAATAGATCGAGACGTACAGAACGACAACGCCACCGCCCGCCAGCGCCTGGCCGAACAGTCCGAGCCCGCGGGACGAAAAACGCGCGCCGGCCGCAATCAGCCCGATGCCGATCATCACGCCACTCGAGACCCGCAACGGCTCGCTGATCCAGCCGTTGTCAAAGGCGAACTTGATGAAATAGCTCATGCCGAGGACGACGGCGGCGATCCCGGCGTAGAGCAACCAGCGACTGCCTATCTGCTGCTCGAGGTCCTGCCTCTGCACTGGCGAGCGGGATTCACGGTGCTCGGCCAGAGGTCCCGGTTGAACACTCGACTGAGAAGCTGGCTCTAACGGAACTGGAACGGGGTGGGCGACCGGGGTGAGGTCGGGTTCCGCAGCTGGAACATCGGGGATCGTCGGCGCTCCGGCGGTGGATCGGGACGCGTCCGGCGTGGCGCGTAGCTGCGCCACTTCCGTTTCGAGGCAGGCAACCCTTCCCTGAAGATCGCTCGCGATACGCCGCGCCGCCTGCGCGCGCACGAACGACAGGATCGGCAGCACCAGTGTCAACAGCAGGAGACCGGCGGCAACAATCAGCCCGAAGACAAGTTCCAGCACAGGCGCATTATGGGCTACTGCCGCCGAGGTGCGGAAACGGCGCACGGCCGGGTGGATCCAGTAATCGCGCTCCGCGCGGAGTAGTGCGAAGCCGCACACGAGACGTCATCGGCGTCGACGTCTATGCTCCGCATTGCGGATCGCCCACCAGGTGCGAGCCGCAATGGCGATCACTGCAACGAGCATCAGTACAAGGACGACGCGTGTCGCGGTCATGGTCATGGTGCGATTGCTGCCCCGGATCGCGTGTCACGCGCTGGCGCGGGTCACCTTCAGGATCTTCACGGTGTGCTTCGGAAACGGGCGCTCCAAGTGTGTCCGGGGATGGTATCCCGGATACGGGCGACCGGGTTGTCCTCGATTCCAGCCGATACGCTGGCGCTCCTTAACTGCTGAGCGGAGGGCTGAAAGATGCGTGTGTCTTCGTTAGTAAGTGGCGTTGATTTTGACGGTGGGTGTTGTGGCGGCACGCGACAAAATGTGGCTTGCGCCCGGGTAACGCGTCCAGATCTGGTAGGCTTCGCGCCACATCCATGCACAGATCAACGGGCGGTACCATCGCGATCGTCATCACTGCGGCGCTCGCCGCGCTGACCACGTCGGCCGAGTCTCCCAACGCGCAGCAACCTCCGCCGGCCAACGCTGGACCGGTGTTCGTCGATGGCCAGGCGCAGATCGTTCCCGAGTTCCAGAACAGCGCGGACTGGATCCGGCAGACGCTGTGGGTCGAAACCGAGTTCGACTCCGATCGGAACGGACGACGCGATCGGGTGTTCGTGGATGTCACGCGCCAGCGGCAGACCGATACCGGCGGACTCAGAGTTCCAGTCATCTACGAATCGTCGCCGTATTTCGCCGGCACCTCTGGCAACCGGCAGTTCCTGTGGGATGTGAAGCAGGAGCTCGGCGTGGAATCGCCGCGCCGAACCTCGCAACCGCAGATCGCCTTCCGTCCGACTCGCGAGAACGTCTCGACATCGCTTGTGAGCACGTGGGTCCCGCGAGGCTTCGCGGTGGTCCACTCCGACGCGCCTGGCACCGGGCTCTCGCAAGGATGCGTGACGGTGGGCTCCGATCCGGAAATGCTGGCGCCGAAGGCCGTCATCGACTGGTTGAACGGCCGGGCGAAGGGTTACCGGACGATCGAGGGCACCGAGGAGGTCAGCGCGTCGTGGTCCACCGGCAAGGTGGGCATGACCGGCACGTCATACAACGGCACCATTCCGCTTGCGGCCGCCGTGACCGGCGTCCACGGCCTGGAAGCCATTATCCCGGTGGCGCCCAATACCTCCTATTACCACTACTACCGGTCCAATGGACTCGTCCGTCATCCGGGCGGATGGCTCGGTGAGGATATCGACTTCCTCTACGATTTCATCAACAGCGGCGACCCTCTGGGTCGTGACAGGTGCAACGCGGTCTACCGCGACGGTGAGTTCGCCCGGGGTCGCAATCGCGCGACTGGCGACTACAACGACTTCTGGCGCCAGCGCGACCTCCTCACCAGGGTCAAGAAGATCCGCGCCGCGGTCCTGATGGCGCACGCGTTCAACGACTGGAACGTCGTGCCCGAACACAGCGTCCGCATCTACCAAGCGCTCAAAGGCCGCGTCCCCCTGCGCGCCTACTTCCACCAGGGCGGGCACGGGGGCAATCCGCCGCTCGAGATGATGAACCGCTGGTTCACGCGCTACCTCTACGGTGTCGAGAACGGCGTCGAGCGCGAACCCAAAGCGTGGATCGTTCGTGAAAACGCCATCGACGCTGATGCACCGGCAGCCGAATCCCAACCAGCAGGTCGAGGCCGCGGGCGCGGCTCGATGCCGGCGCCGACGCCGTATCCGGACTATCCCAATCCCGCGGCGCGTGCCGTGAGGCTGCATCTCTCTTCGGGTGGCGCTCGCGCCGGCCAACTCACGCTCGACCGGCAGCGCGAACAGGGCACAGAGAAACTGGTCGACAACGTCGAGGTCTCAGGGGCAGCACTCGCGGCCGCGGAGACGTCGTCACACCGGCTCCTCTACTCAACCGCCGAACTCACCACGCCACTGCACGTGTCTGGAACACCGCGCCTCAAGATTCGAATCGCGTCAAGTAAGGCCGCGGCAAATCTCTCGGTGTGGCTGGTGGTCCTGCCCTGGACTGAGGGTCCGATCGGCCCCGCCAACGTGATCACCCGCGGATGGGCGGATCCGCAGAATCATCGCTCCTTGCGCAAGGGCGGCAATTACGATTCGCGAGATCGAGGAGAGCCACTCACCGCCAGCCGCTTCTACGACGTGACGTTCGATCTTCAGCCGGACGACCAGGTCATCCCTGCCGGCAAACGCATCGGGCTGATGATCTTCTCGAGCGACCGCGACTTCACCTTGTGGCCGGCGCCAGGCACCGAGCTGACGATCGACGTCGACCGTACGTTGATCGATCTTCCGGTCGTCGGTGGGCGGGCGTCGCTCGAACGCGCGGGGATGCGGTAGACCGATCGCGCCAGCAGACTTCTGACCGTTACGGACGCTCAGGCAGTGCGGCTGCTACGTCGCTGTTCGCTGAGCAGGAACTTGTGCCAGGCGTCCCGCTCGGAAGACACCTGCAGCGGGGTCAGCGCCATCATGCCGGTGGGGCCAATCGCCTTCTCGAGATAACGGACCTCCGCCAGCGCCGCATGCACCTCATCGTCCAGGGGCACGTCGAGTCCGGCGTCGCGAGCCATCAACATTCCCTTCGCGCGAATCCCGAGCTCCAGTTCGACGCGCATCAGGCAGAACATGTCGGCGACTACCGGACCGGGGAAGCGCGACCGAAGCTCGGTCAGGTAGGCACCGAGCCGCGTCTGACCGAAATTCTCCGACAGCACCAGCTTCAGGAGCTCGACGTCGAGGTCGAGGCCCGCGCTCATCCACTCGCGCGTCGCCCGTTCGCTTCGCGTGAAGATACCCAGCAGCACCGGGGGCAGGACGACCAACAAGAGAAGCGTGGCGACGACGGGCGGGAACACGAACTGGTTGTAGATGCCGTGGAGCGCGATCGCGGCCAAGGCCCCAGGCACGAAGACGCTGAACCCCTGCCCATGCCGGCGAGCGGCCAGCGTCTGGGCGCTGATAGCGGCAATCGCCGTGGCGGTTCCGTGCAGGATGGCGGCGCCGAAGCCGCGAACCAGCCAGAGCACGACGTCCGGTGATTCGAGGGCCAGCAGGTAGTAGCTGTTCTCCACGACCGCGAAGCCGGTGCCGACGGCAAAGCCGACGATCGCCGCATCGACGGGGAAGCCCACCCGCCGGAACCGGACGGCGTAGATAACAAACACGAGCTTGAAGAGCTCTTCAACGACAGGCGCGGTCAGCCGGGTCACAACCGCCATCGGCACAGCGAGGTTGTCGATCAGCTGCAGATGAAGAGCCAGGGCCAGGAGCGCCGCCGCCGCGCCGCCTGCCAATGCCTGCACGACGAACCGCATCGGGACCAGCTTGAAGCTGTCCATCAGCATGAGCAGGGCGAGCAGGCAAAGCACCGGCGCCAGCGCGGCCGTCAGGTTCAGCACGGCCACGATTCTATCGGAGGATCTTGAGCGAGATCATGAACTCGCGCCGGGCCGGACGATCCCGCTCGAAGGCAGTCGCGCCACCGACGGAAAGCGTCATGTCGAGCGCCGACAGGGTTGAGAGCTGGAAGTCGAGCTGCGCGCCGAGATTCGCCACCGTCCGTCGCGATGCGCCGTGGTCGAGATTCGTGAGTAGCCCGCCGGCAAATACGGCCGGCCGCATCCATGTCACGTGGAAGCCGGGAGTGCCGAGGCGGCGGAAGCGCAGCGGCGGCAGGTTCCACTCGAGCGTGGACTTGAAGAAGTTGCGTCCCGATACCTCATTGAGATCGGCTCCTGGGAAGGCGAAGTACTCGCGGTAGCGCTTCACCTCGCCACGATCGACCCAGTTGTTCCCGAACCCGCCGAAGAAGAAGTTCGCAAACGGATCATTACGATTCCCCGGTGAGGCGCCGCCGGCGCTGCGCAGCCACATCGACGAGTGCTCCCAGGCGAGTGGATAGCCAACGTCAAGGGTGCCGTGGGCGCGCGCGTACCACTCCCCCGCCGCACGGGTCCCATCAACCGCGGCCGACCAGTGGACGCCTTTCTCATCATCCACCTTGCCGAGCGAGGATCGCATGTCGCTGCCCGTGAGAATGCTCTCGAAAGCAAAAAGGCGATCGACATCGACCTCTACGTTCTGGTATTGCGGCAGGCGGTCGATGTCGGCAGCGAACATGACATCGGTATCGAGATCGATGCGGCGGGGCTCGTCGAACAGCAGCGTGCGGTGGTGACCGAGCCCGACCGAGTAGCCTTTGCGACTGGTCTTGGTCGGACCGAAGAGATCGTAGAAATCCGCGTCATTGTATGTGGCGCGGGCGCGCCAGTCGTAACGCTGATAATCGGCGCGAAGATGCAACCGTTCTTCTGTGGGCAGGGATGGCGCAGGGCTGTACGAGGCGGTGAGATTCAGCTTGTTCAACTGGAGCGGATCGGAGAAGTTGGCGCGAAGTCCGACCGCGCCGGAAGACTTGTAACCCTGCAGCACCGGGTACATCGACTCGAGGCCCAATCCGCCGGCAAGGCGATAACGTCCCGTCGTCAAGCCCTTGGCGGGAATGTCTACGTCATTCGGCGAACCCGCCAGCCACCCTTTGAGAACCGGGTGCGCCTCCACGAGTCGCTCGCCGAAGAACGTGATCGCACTCACATCGTCGAGCGGACGCGTCTCGATCCTGGCCGGAACAAATCCCTCGCCGGAGTAGCGGAAGACGAACAGATCACTGTCCTCGGGCCGAGGGACCGGGCGGAAGAACCCGGTTTCGGCGTTGGTCAGCGCGGAGACCTTCCCGTCGGCAATGTCGTACTTGAAGATGTTCGAGACGCCAGTGTAGTAGGAGCTGCCGACGAGCGACTTGCCGTCGCGAGTAAAAACGAATCCGGACGGCACGGAAGGGCCAAAGTCGAACGTCGCCTCGGGAGTCACGACCCCGGCCAGCAGCTGGTCCGTCGAGAACACGCGGACGTTCTGTTTGCCGTCGATTTCACCGAACGACGCTGACAGCCGGGAACCATCCGGTGAGACGTCGAGGTCGTAGACGACCGTTCCGTACGGGAAGGAGTGAACCCGCGTCCATTGCTTGTAGGGCGGCTCGATGCGGACGAGCGACACGATGCCGTTGAGATGACGAATACCCCACAGCGTGCGGTCGGCGCGGTTGAAGGCAAGATCGCCGATCCGCGCGTCCTTCATCAACTGCTCGGTCTTGCGCGTACGCGGATCGACACGAACGAGATCGCGGTGCGCGCCGTTGTCAGTCGTGTAGTACAGCTGCTGCGCGTCCGGATCGAAGGCAAGAGAGGTCACCGTGTAGATGACAGGTCCCTTGATGTCCACGATCCGGTCGAGATCGCCTGACGCAAGGTCGACGGCACCGACGTGCGCAACCACGCCAGGGTAGTTGAATGCGGCGTAGAGCTTGCCGGCCTTCTCGTCGTAGAACGCCTTCGAGATCGAGCCCAGCGCACGGCGCGACACGTCGCGGGAGGGCGTGACGGGATGCAGGCGGATCGCGTCCAGGTTGGCCTGCTGGAATGTTCGCTCGGAGGTAATCCATGCCTTCCAGGCGTCAGTCAGGGAGCGCTTGTAGATCTGCCGGAAGTGGCTCGAGTAATAACCGTGGCTCCCCTCCTGCCGACGCACCCACTCGACCAGTTTTTCAGGACCGTAGGTGTTCGCGAGCCACATCATGAATCGCGTGCCATACAGGTAGGAATTGATCTGAAGCTGAAAATCGATCTTGGTCCCTTCAGACACCAGCCCGAGCGGATCGTAGAAACGGGAGTTGTCGCGGACCATCGAGCGGAACACCATCTCGTCGTAGCCGCTCTGGGCCCGGCCAAGACCGCCCGCCATCCACGTGTCGACGAACACCGCGATACCTTCGTGGTACCACCTCGGCGCCGCCACGCGTGGGGCGGTCAGGTACATGTAGAGAATCGTTTCCGGCTGCTCGGCGATCGGGTTCACCTTCCCGCTGAACAGCTTCCTGAACATCCGGTCACGCGCCGTCGCCTGGTCCATCGTCGCGACATGCACCAGCTCGTGATTCATGATCGTGTTCATCCGCTCATTGGCTGCCATCGTCTCGAAGGCAAAACTGAGGGGCGAGACCTGGATCATCATCGTGCTGCGAGGGACGACTGAGACCCCCGCATTCCCCCAGTCCTCGAAATCAGCGAGCAGGACCGTGATGTCGGTGTCGGGTTCGTATCCAAACAGCTTGCGCTGCGACGCCAGTGCATTGAAGAACGTTCGCACGGCGTAGGGCACGAGGTAGGACTCGGCACCGTCGAAGTACACCATGCGCAGCCGCGAGCCCTCCTGCGTCGCCAGCTGCGCGGCCGCAGGACGGCACAGGAGCATTGCCGCACAGACCATCACGAAAACAGAGGCGGATCTTATGGGTCGCATCGGTTACCGGAGGAGAATGCTATCGCGGTCCGGGAGAGCGGAGACAAAAAAACGCGCCGGGCAGGGAGGGCGCCCGGCGCGTGAAGGCCGACGGATGGTCGGCTGCTAGTTGGAGGAGCGGGCTAATGCGGTCGCGAATGCCGGCTGACTGAGCGCGGCGGCGAAGCCGTTCTGCCGGAGCGCGTTCTGCAGTGCGCTTGACCGCAGGGCAGCGTGCATCTCCGCGCTTGCGAACTGTTGACGCAGTTGTGCCGATGACAACATGCTCCTGACCTCGGCCGCCGCCAGCGCCTGCGACATCTGCGGCGAGCTGAGCGCCGACGACAGGTCGGCCGACATCAGTGCGTCCCGGAAGGAGGCCGACGCGAGGGCGGACCGGACCGACGCATCCGCGAGTGCACCCTGGAATGCGGCATCACTGAAGGCGCTGCGCAGATCGTCGCGCAGCATGAGGTTTCGCAGTGCGGCCGACCCGAGCGCCGCCCGGACGCCGGCATCGGCAAGAGCCGCCTGCATCTGTGCACTGCTCAGCGCAGCCTGCACGTTGGCGCGCGAGAGCGATGCCTGCAGATCGGCGTCGGCAAGGGCGTTCTTCAGTTGTGCATCGGCGATCCCGGCCCGGGCGGCGGGGTTGGCGAGCGCACTCCTGAACTGTGCGTTCTGCAGTGCGTTCTGCACCTCCGCCTTGCCGAATGCGGCCATCAGGTTGGCATCCGCAAACGCCGCACCGAGCCCGGCCGCGCTGAATGCGTCGCGCGCTTCCACCTGTTGAAGCGCTGCGGCGACGGCGTTGTCGGCCAGGGCGGCATGCATTTCGACGTCGGTGAGCGCCGCGCTGACATTCGCCTTCCCGAGAGCGGCGGAAAAACTCTGATCTGCGAAGGCGCTCGCAAGCGCCGCGTCACTCGAGATGCGCTGCAACGCCGAAGCGAACGCCGGCTCGGCGAGTGCGGTTCGCACCTGCGCGTTGGCCAGCATCGTCCGCATCTCGGGACTGGCGAGAGCCTTCCGGGCGGCGGGATCCTTCAGCAGGCGATCGAATGTTTCACTCTGCATGAAGGCCTGCGCCTCGGTGCCGGTGACGGCGACATCCTTGCCGGCAATCTGCGGCGCCTGGTAGCGCTTGGCGGCACCGATCGTCGCTTCGCCTCCGTCGTGCGCGGGTGGAAGCAAACCTGCCGCCCACAGTCCGACAAGAACAATGGCCGCCATAGCACTGACGCCCCAGACGATTTTCGACCTTGATGACATAACTTCCTCCAAAGATCTCGATTCCCTCATCGAACTTCCTGCCGGCTCGAATATTCGCGACGCAGCATGTCGTAGCCGCACTCCAAGGCGGGGTCCCTCAGGACGCGGTGCCGCGTGGACGCGCGCCATGATCTCGTGGACGGCTCCGGCCGGGCTCTCTACTTGCTCGCCGATTTCGAGCCCTGTGGCGAGTCCCTTCAAGGCCGCCGCCGTGACGCGCGCATCGGCGTCCGACGCCAGCAACGTCTCGACGCGCTGAAGCTCGCCGGGAGTCAACTCCCCGTCCTGATGTCTCTGAAGCAGATCGAAGTCGCTCGATGTCATTACTTAAACCTTTGCGGCGAGAAGCTCGCACAGCCGTTGACGCGCGCTGAACAGCCGGGACTTGACCGTCTTCTCAGGAATGCCGAGCGCCGCCGCGATCTGCTCGTATCTCAACTCTGAAAAATAACGAAGAATGACGACGTCGCGCTGACCTTCAGGCAGCTGCAGAAGCGCCCTCCGCACCCGCAGCCGCGTCTCACGCTGTTCCAGGGCATCCGCGACGGCACCTGACGCCAGGTCGTCGTCGAGCGCCTGGCTGGGCCGCCTCGCCCTCAGCGTGTTGAGGCACTCGTTCATGAGGATCCGGTAGATCCAGCTGAAAAACCGACGCCGGCGATCGTAGGTGCCGAGCGCCTGATATGCCTTCAAAAACGCCGTTTGCGTAACGTCCCTGGCCTCTTCTCTCTCACCGAGCAGTCTCGACGCTGCCCTGAAAAGGGGGCGGTGGTAACGTTCCACCAGGGGCTCGAACGCCGCGCTCTCACCCGCGAGGCACCGGCCAACCAGCCCGTCCTCGTCTTGTTCGCCCATTTGTAAATACACGTTGGTCCCTGGAAAGTTGGTGACTTATAGCACAACCGCCCCGGGGGGACGAGTATGATGAGGCCCCACGACCATGGATCGGCACTTCGCCGGACGTCACACGCAAATTGAGAGCAAACGGGGCGCGACCGCCCAGGTGGTCGAGGCGCTGGACGCCTTTTGCGACGCCGAAGAGGTGCCAGATGAGGTTGCCTGGCGTCTCAGGGTGGTGCTGGACGAGATCGTGGCAAATATCGTCACCCACGGCCGGGCCGGATCCGGATTACAACCGGCCCTGGACGTCTGGTTCCGCGCAGAATCTGCCGCCGTAGAGGTCACGGTAGCGGATGACGGCCCCGCCTTCAATCCGCTCCTCCAGCCCGAACCCGACACTACTCTGCCGCTGGCGGCGCGACAACCGGGCGGCCTTGGCATTACGCTCCTCAAGTCACTGATGGACGACGTTCACTACGAGCGGACGGATCGCAACGTCCTCACCATACGCAAGGGGCTGGGTCCGGCAGCGGGCACGCCCCACGGGAATCGATGAACATCGAACAGACAGATCAAGAGGGCGTGTTGGTGATTGCCCCTTCGGGGCGCATCGACACGACCACGAGCGGAGCGGTCGAGGAGGTGCTCAAGCGGACGGTGGATGTTGGAGCCCGCCGCCTGATCATCGACTTCTCGGGTGTCGACTACATCAGCAGCGCGGGGTTGCGCGTGTTCCTGGTACTGGCCAAGAGAATGCGGGATCTGCACGGCCGATTGATCCTGTGTGGCATGCCGGAGCCGGTGGCACAGGTGTTTCGACTGGCCGGCTTCATGGCGCTCTTCCAGGTGGAGGCGTCTCGTGAGGCCGCGGTTGCCAGGATGGGTGCGGCTGCGTGAGTGCGATCCGGCTCAGGATCCAGCCACCTGAAGGGCCAGTGTCCGAACGGGATTGCGCGACTGGACTCCTGACCTTCGGACGCGGATCCGACTCCGACGTCGTCATCAGCGATCACGCGATGTCTCGTCATCACGCCAGGGTGGTCGAGGAGGGTCACGGCTGGTTCGTTGAAGATCTCGGGGCGCGCAACGGCACCTATGTGAACGGGACCCGCGTTGACGGCAGGCAGGCGGTGCGCGCAGGCGACGTGATCCTCATGGGCGGCACGCGCGTCTACCTGCGCGACCCGGCCGATACCTCCGAGCGGCTGGCAGGTCTTGACCTGAGCTCGTCGATCTTCCGTCGCGTCACCGACATGCACGGGGAGGATCTCGATCCGGCTGGTGGCACCCCCGGCCGGGTCGCGGCGCGGCTCAAAGCCCTGAACGACTTTCATCGGGCGATCGCCGGGCCGATTGCGCTCGACGCGCTTCTCGCGCTGCTGCTCGAACGCCTCTTTGCGGCACTCCATCCTGAAGAAGGCGTGATCCTCCTGCGGCAGAAGGACGGCAGCCTCGCAACCGTCGCGAGCCGGCGGCTGCCGGGTGCCTCAGGCGAGCTGCTGGTGTCGCGACGGCTGATCAGCGAAGTGGTCGACAAGGGCACCGCGGCGCTCGTCTCCGACCTGGCGATGGACGATCGCTTCTCCGGGTCGGACAGCATCATCGGCGCCGGAATCCGCAGCATCCTGGCGGCGCCGATCAGCGATTCCGAAGGGTGTGTCGGGATGGTCGCGGTCTACTCCCGCGCTCATGTCCGCCGCTTCGGCGAGGACGACATGGAACTGCTCGTGTCACTCGCCGCGGCCGCCGCGCTGCGCATCCGCAACGTTGCGCTCGCCGAGCAGGCCGCCGAACGGCGCGTCCAGGATCACGAACTGGCGCTCGCCCACGACATCCAGATGGCGATGCTGCCGCGCCAGTTCCCGGACCGTCGCGAGATCGAGATGGGCGCCGCACTGATTCCGGCGCGCGCCGTGGGGGGTGATCTGTACGACTTCCTGCTGGTCGACCGGATGCTCTGGTTCATCGTTGCCGACGCGGCCGGGAAGGGTGTCAGTGCGGCACTGTTCATGGCGGTGACGCGAACGCTGTTCCGGGCCGTCGCGCAGGACGCGCTGTCAGCCGGGTCAGTCATCGAGCGCATGAACAACGAACTCGCGCGCGATAACGAGCGGCAGTTCTTCGTCACGGCGGTGGTGGGACGGCTCGATCTTGTGTCAGGAGATCTGACCTACGCGAACGCCGGGCACCCTGCCCCGCTGCACGTGACGAATGCCAGCGACACGGCCTCGCTGGACGAGAACGTCCTGGCTGCTCTCGACGGCGCCGGCAGCGGCGTCGCGTTGGGAATCATCGAAGGTGCGCCCTACACCGAGGTAAGAACAATCCTCGGCCGCGGCGACGTCCTGCTGCTCTTCACCGACGGGGTGACCGAGGCGATCAACGGGCGCCACGAGCTCTACTCCGATGCAAGGCTTGCGGCGAGCTTCACGGCCGCCGCGACGCTATCGGTTGGGAAGATTGTCGAAGCGGTCATTGGCGGTGTGAACCAGTTTGCCGGCGGGCAGCCCCAGGAGGACGACATCACCGTCCTCGCGCTCCGCTATCTTGGGGCGTCGGCGTAGCGCGCCCGCCGACCGATGCTCGCGCGGCGCGCGCTGCAGTTGCGCGAGCTTCCCTTCGGCGAGTTCCTTTACCGCCGGACCGGTTTCGGTCAGCTGAGAGTTCGATGCCGCGGCCGCCTTGAATGCGGTCTCGGCCGCCGCGCGATCGCCGAGGCTCTCGGCCGCCAGCCCGACGAGGTATTGCACGGTGCCGTTGCCGACGCCGGTCTGCTCCGGCAGTTTGACGCGCTGCAGTTCCTCGAGCGCGCCCGCCCAGTCCTCGACGCGGGCCATTGCCACCGCCATGTTCAAGCGGATCACAGACTGCTGGTAGGGATCGGTCGCCGCCGCCAGTCGGGAGCGAAGATCGAGGAGGATCCGATTGGCGAGCAGACCGTTCTCCGAAAGGCCGATCAGTCGGGGAACAGGTCGCACCTGCACATCGGCCTTCGTTGCACCGGTTGCGCCGACCAAATCCAAGGCAAGCATGTCGCCCGGGTTACGAGCCGCGACCAGATCGAGGATCGCGGCGGCAGCAGCGGCTGGCTTCCCGCCGGCCTGCTTCACGACGTCTCCGACCTGTACGCCGCCACCAGCCGCGGCGTCGACAGCAGTGACGACAACGCCCACATCGGCGACGTCCACGAGCTGAACGCCCAGCGCCGGTCGAGACACACTCAGCGCAGCGTCGAGCCTCGAGACCGCCGACGCGATCGAAGCGGGATTGTCGAGTGCGACTTCGATGACGTCAGGAGTGGAGCTCCCTGCTCCGAGCAGCGCGATGACCACTTTGGACGGCCCCACCATCGTGACCGATCCGACACCTTGCGTGCGGAACGCCTCCGCCAGCTTGAGCGACGCATCCTTGCGCAGCGGACCGGCAATCTGCGCGGACGCACCTACAGGACGCCCGCTGGCGTCGGTGGCGAGCCAGTCCGCCGACAGCTGGTTGGCCTTCAACACCTTGTCGGCGTCATCGGCCGGGGGCGCGAACAGTGTCACCGTCTGTGACGCGGCGAAGGCGCGTTCGACAATCAGCCGAACATCCTGCTGCGGGGCACCGGCAGCGCCGCCACTTGCCGATATCAGCGCGAAGGCCGGCTTCAGGATCGCCTCGACCGACAGGTCGCTCCCGGCGCGCAGCGGGACGCGCCTGGAGTAGCTGCCGAACCGGCTGCGCAACTCGAGGAGGTGGTCACCCTCGCACAGATCCGGGACGGTAACGGGGGCGCCTCCCCGGTCCTTGCCATCGACGAAGACCTGGGCCCCGGGCTCGTTCGCCGTGATGGCGATCCTGGCCGTCGCCGACTGCAGCGCTACTGGACCAACGGTGTAGTCGTTCGGCGTGTCGACATCGACTTTCTGCGTGACCGGAACAAAGCAGGGTCGGCTCAGCGCGATCGTTCGGGCTCCGGTCGCAACGTCGGCGATGACAAACGGCGCCGAAATACCAGCAAGCGCGTCTGAAGCCGCCGGCGTCGCGGGTGCAGTCCTGCCGGCAACCACACCGTCGACCTTCACCTCCACATCCGAAGGGGTCGTGGTAATCCGGATGACAGACGACACTCGCTCCAGTGTCAAGGTGACTTCCGAGGCTGTGCCCGCAACCGCCGTGATGTTCTGGGTGGCCGGCGAATATCCGGACTGCGCCGCCGACACCACGTGATCGCCGATCGCTACTCGAATGATCCCCGGACCCGGGATCGCGACGCCGTCCACCAGCACGGT
>Ga0183260_10002290_pt1 | contig 15842 bp, 15 predicted proteins | sample AntDrymUQ4972206_2_FD_129768 | JGI IMG/M metagenome (GOLD analysis project Ga0183260, IMG submission 129768) | Polar desert sand microbial communities from Dry Valleys, Antarctica - metaG UQ497 (22.06) (version 2) (version 2) | ecosystem: Environmental > Terrestrial > Soil > Desert | place...
GCCCGGGTCGAACATGCTGCCCCGCTCGGAGAGCGCGATGCAGGCGATCGCGTTGGGCGCCCCCTCGGCGGCAAGCGTGGTGCCTTCCAACGGGTCGACGGCGATGTCGACCTCCGGTGGGGTACCGTCCCCGATGTGCTCGCCGTTGTAGAGCATGGGCGCCTCGTCCTTCTCCCCCTCGCCGATGACCACCACGCCGTCCATCCGGACGGAGGAGAGGATCACGTGCATGCCATCGACGGCGGCCTGGTCGGCGGCAAGCTTGTCGCCCACGCCGACGAGGCGCGCCGCGGCGAGCGCCGCGGCCTCGGTCACCCGGCCGATCTCGAGCGCGAGGTTGCGGTCTGGGCCCTTGGGGTCCAGCGCAAAGGTCGTGTCGGCCATCAGATGGTCCCCTGGAGCTTGTGCATCGCGATCCACTCTCTCCCGCTCACGGCGCTGAACTTCATCGGCCCCGAGCCTATACGGTCATCCGATCCAGGCGCGCGCCGGCTGGCTCAGCGTTGCGCCGGCGCCACCGCCGCCTCGGCGGCGGCCGCCTCGCCCTTGGGCGCGTGGCGGACGCGGTCGCGCGCCTCGGCGAAGCGGATTGCCTCGTAGGCGATCAGGCCCGCGCTCAGGGAGAAGACCACGCCGAGGGCGGCCAGGGCGGGCAACCGCGTGGCCAGCGGCGTGAAGGCCGCCACGGCGACCAGGTCGACGAGCCGCTGGCGGTTGAGCGTGTGCACGTTGCGCAGGCGGAAGAGCACGTGGCCGAGGAGGTAGAGGGCGACTCCGCCGCAAAGACCGAGGGCGGGAATCGTCTCGAGGTGGCCACCCACGTCGCCGAGGGTCTTCTTGACCCCGAGGGCGAGGCGGACGACCGCGGCCCGCAGGTCGGGGTTTCCGCGCGAGGCGATCGCGTAGAGCACGATGTGCAGAGCGCGGACGAGGAAGTATCCGACGCCGAAGAGCAGGGCCTCCTCGTCGAAGGCCTCTGGCGCGGCGAGCGAGACGACGAGCATCGCCGCCATGGCAGCGAACATCGCGAGGCGAACGATGCCCTCATCGGGATCCACCGTGTTGGTCAGCCAGGCGTAGGCGACCCAGGCCCACCACAGCACGCCGAGGACGAGCAGGCCGCGGGCCAGCCCCGCCCACGTGGGGTCCTCGGAGAGCATGCCCGTGACCTGGGTGATCGCGAAGACGAAGACCAGGTCGAAGAAGAGCTCAAGCGGCTTGACCCGCTCGTCGCCGTCGACCGTGCGGGGCACGAAGGCGGCGCGAGCGGAGCCCGTCGTGGCGCAACATGGACGGAGGGTAGGCGGCACGCCCACCCTCGGCCGGTCACCGTGCTCGCAGGCGCTCGGCGGGATCGCTGCCGGCGGCTGTCGTCGAGAGCGCCGGGTAGCCTCCCGCGCCGTGCGCCTGCGCCGCCTGCTTCCCGAGCCCGGCGAGCTGGAGACCGACGAGCTGGCCGGCGTCCTCGCCCTGGGGAACCGCGCGCCCGGCGATCGGCCCTACGTCGTGGCCAACATGGTCTCAAGCGCGGACGGGCGCGCGACGGTCGCCGGGCGCTCTGGGCCGCTCGCCGGCGAGGCCGATCGCCAGCTCTTTCACGCGCTGCGCGCGAGCGTCGACGCCGTGCTCGCCGGCACCGGGACCGTCGCGGTCGAGCGCTACGGCCGGCTGGTCCGCGATGAGGCCCGGCGCGAGCGGCGCGCGGCCGCCGGCCTTTCGCCCGACCCGCTGGCGGTGATCGTGACCCGCCGCGGCGACGTTCCCTGGGATGCGCCGCTGTTCGCCGCCCCAGAGCAGCGCGTGATCGTCTTCACCGGGGAGGCGGTCGAGCCGCCCGCGAAGTTGGCGGCACAGGTGGAGATCGTTCCGGTGGCCGGCGGAGAGGCGACCGTGACTGCGGCGCTCGCAGAGCTCCGCGCGCGCCACGGGGTGCGCAGCGTGCTCTGCGAGGGCGGGCCGTTGCTCCTCGGAGCGCTGCTGGCAGGCAAGGCGCTCGACGAGTTGTTCCTTACCATCGCGCCCCTGCTCGCCGGCGCGGGCGAGCGAACCGTCGTCGAGGGCAGCATCCTCGCTGATGCCGCGGCCCTGGAGCTGACGTGGCTGCTCGAGTCCGAAGGCGCCTTGTTCGCGCGCTACGGGGTCGATGTAACACCCGCGAAAGGTGAACGAGCGTAGTGGCACGGTAAGGTCCGCCGTTCGCTGGCGCCGTCGCCGCTTGCTCACGCCCCTGACCGGCGTCGTTCGCATGCCCTCCCACGCCCCCGTCACCGAACCGAGCACCGCCGTCGCGGCGCTCGAGGATGCACGCCGGCGCACGTTGCGCCTCGTCGAGGGCATCACCCAGGAGGATCTCGAGCGCGTCCACTCCCCCCTGATGAGCCCGCTGGTCTGGGACCTCGGGCACATCGCGGCATTCGAGGACCTTTGGCTCGTGCACCGCCTCGGCGGCGAGCCGATGCTCCGCGAGGACCTCGGCCACGTCTACGACGCCTTCGAGACGCCCAGGTCAGACCGCGGCGACCTCCCGTTCCTGCGCACGCCGGAGGCGCGCGCCTACCTCGGCGAGGTGCGCGAGCACGCGCTCGCGGCGCTTCGCCGCCCCAGCGCCGACGGCTCGACGATCCCCGAGCTGGTGATCCGCCACGAGCTCCAGCACCAGGAGACGATGCTCCAGACCCTTCAGCTTGCTCGCTTGGAGCACTACGAGGGCCCGGGGCGCGAGGAGCCGCCGTGGTCGCCCTCGGAGCGGCACACGGGACTGGAGACCGTCCTCGTCCCCGCCGGCCCGTTCGCCATGGGCGCCGGCGCCGACGGGTTCGCCTACGACAACGAGCGCCCGAGCCACACCGTCGAGCTTGAGGCCTTCCGCATCGGCGCCGCGCCGATCACCAACGGCACCTGGATGCGCTTTGTCGAGGGCGGCGGCTACGAGCGCCGCGAGTGGTGGAGCGACGAGGCCTGGCACTGGAAGGAGGAGTACGACATCACCCACCCCGGCGGCTGGACGGACGACGGGCGCGAGTGGCGCATGGGCCGGTTCGAGCCGCTTCTTCCCCAAAGGCCCGTCGCCCACGTCTCCTGGTTCGAGGCCGACGCCTTCGCCCGATCGCACGGCGTACGGCTCCCCACCGAGGCCGAGTGGGAGAAGGCGGCGACCTGGGACCAGCAGACCGAGACGAAGCGCACCTGGCCGTGGGGAGAGGAGTCCCCGGAGGCAGTGCCCCACGGAGTGCGACCACTCTCCGCCGGCGGTGGGCACAGGCTCCCCGGCCTGCAAGGCTCCGGGGCAAGCGGAAGGCGACAGCCGCGCGCGAACCTCGACGCGCGGGTCTTTGGCACCGCGCCGGTCGGCGCCTACCCCGCGGGCGCGAGCCCGTGCGGCGCCCTCGCGATGGCCGGCGACGTGTGGGAGTGGACCTCGAGCGAGCTCCGCGGCTACCCGGGCTTTGTCGCGGACCCCTACCCGGAGTACTCCGAGGTCTTCTTCGGCCCCGACTACAAGGTGCTGCGAGGTGGGTCCTGGGCCAGCGCGGGCCGGGTCGCCGTCCCCACCTTCCGCAACTGGGACCTCCCGGGGCGGCGCCAGATCTTCGCCGGCGTGCGCATCGCGCAGGACGAGGCATGAGCAAGAGCGCGAGCGCGATCGCGCCTATCCGCATCGACCCCGCCCTCGACGAGCGCGACGAGCGGCGACTGGCCGATGACGTGCTCGACGGGCTCACCCGACCGTTCAAGGAGATCCCGCCCAAGCACTTCTACGACACGCGCGGCTCTGAGCTCTTCGACCGGATCTGCGAGCAGCCCGAGTACTACCCGACGCGCACTGAGCTGGCGATCCTCCGCGAGCGGGCGACCGAGATCGTCGGCGATGCCGCAGAGCTCGTCGAGCTGGGCTCGGGGGCGGCGACCAAGGCCCGGGTGCTGCTGGGCGCCATGGCGCGGCGAAACGGGTCGATGCTCCGCTACGTGCCGCTGGACGTCTCCGAGGTGGCCCTGCGCGAAGCGGCCGAGGCACTCGTGGCAGAGCATCCGGCCCTCCAGGTGCATGGCCTCGTCGCCGACTTCGAGCGCCACCTCGACCGCATCCCGCCGCCACTGGAGGGCGTCCCGCGCGTCGTCGCCCTCCTGGGCGGGACGATCGGGAACTTCCCGCCCGGCACGCGGCGGCGACTCCTGCGCTCGATCGCGGCCATCCTGCGACCGGGCGACCGCTTCCTGCTGGGCACCGATCTCGTCAAGGACACGCGGGTCATCGAGGCGGCCTACAACGACGCGGCGGGGATCACTGCGGAGTTCAACCTCAACGTCCTGGGGGTGGTCAACCGCGAGCTCGGCGGGACGTTCGACCCCAATGCCTTCGAGCACGTCGCCTTCTTCGACCGCCGCCGCCGCTGGGTCGAGATGCGCCTGCGCGCCCGCCGCGCCTGCACGGTGTGGATCGACGCGCTCGACCTCCAGGTCGAGTTCGCGGCCGGCGAGGAGCTGCGCACGGAGATCAGCGCCAAGTTCACGCCCAAGCGCCTTGAAGTAGACCTCGCGGCGGCGGGCCTGGAGCTCTCAGAGCTCTTCACCGACCCCCAGGGGCTCTTCGCGCTCTCGGTCTCGGTAACGCGGTAGCGTCCGGCGTCGCATGCGGATCGAGGGCAGCAGCGCGATCGTGGTGGGCGGCGCCTCGGGCCTGGGCGAGGCGACCGCTCGCGAGCTTCACGCGCGCGGCGCGACGGTGACCATCGCCGACGTCAACGCGCAGAAGGGCGAGGCGCTGGCGGGCGCGCTCGGGGAGGGGGCGCGGTTCGCGGCCTGTGACGTGCGCGAGGAGGACCAGGTCCGGGCAGCGGTCGAGGCCGCAGCTTCAGTCGCTGGCGGGCTCCGCATCTCGGTCTGCTGCGCCGGCGTCGGCTGGCCGGAGAAGATCGCCGGGTCGCGCGGGCCCCACCAGCTCCAGTCCTTTGAGACCGTGCTGGCCATCAACCTTCTCGGCACGTTCAACGTGCTGCGCTTCGCCTCGTTCGCGATGCTAGCGGCGGAGCCGTTGGAGTCCGGCGAGCGCGGGGTGTGCGTCAACACGGCGTCGGCGGCGGCCTTCGACGGCCAGGTGGGCCAGGTCGCCTACTCCGCCTCGAAGGGAGGCATCGTGGGGATGACCCTTCCCGCCGCTCGCGACCTGGCCGACAAGGGCATCCGCGTCGTGACGATCGCGCCAGGCACGTTCGACACGCCGCTGCTCGCCCTGCTCCCCGAGGAGCAGAAGGACGCGCTGGCGGCGCAGATCCCCTTCCCCAAGCGGCTCGGGCGCCCGGACGAGTTCGCGGCGCTGGCGGCTCACATCGTCTCCAACCAGCTCCTCAACGGAGAGACCATCCGGCTCGACGGGGCGCTGCGCATGCCGCCGCGCTGAGCGGTTCGAGCGCGACCCAGGCGCCACGGCCGGGAGAGCGAGGCAGACGGACGCGAGGCCGACGGACGCGAGGCCGACGGACGCGCCCGCTTCCGGCCCTACCCGCACCGCGTTGCGACCAGCTGCTCCAGGCGCTTCACACCTCTCGCCAGGGCGCGCCCCTCCTTCTGGCGCCGGTTCAGGCGCTTGGCGGCCGCGGCGTAGCGCCGCGCCTCGCTCTTCGTGAGGCCGCCGCGGTTGCGCCGCTTCTTCAAGCGTGTCAGGGATCGCGACTGCGAAGCCAAGCCGCGCCGCAGGGTTGCCAGCGCGACGCGCTTGCGCGCGAGCGACGTGCGCGTAGAGCGACAGATCGTCGACTCGGAGGCGCCGCCGGATTGCCCGTTCCCTGCGACAACTGCGCCGGACTGCGCGGTCCCCGAGCCCCCGCCGGTGGCGCCGGCGCCCGACTGCCCGGCCCCGGCCCCCGCGCCAGACCCGCCGGCGCCCGGCGTGGCCGCTGCGCCGACGGTCACGTCTAGTACCGCCGTGGCGCTCGCGCCCTTGTCATCGGTCGCGCGTAGGCCTACGCGGTAGGTGCCGGGCGCGTCGAAGGTGCGCCTCGCGGTGGCGCCCTGGGCCTCGTCGTAGCCTCCGTCACCGTTGAGGTCCCAGGCGAGCGCGGCGATGCTGCCGTCGGGATCGGTCGCGCTCGCTGTGAAGGTGACTGCTTCGCCGGAGACCGGCGAAGCCGGCGAGGCCGAGAACGCGACCACGGGATCCGCGTTGAGCGCGAGGGTGAGCGTCCGGTCATAGAAGGCGGGGTAGCCGGTCGACGGGTCGGTCGGCCCGAGCGGCGCGCTCGAGCTCTGCTGGCCGGCGACGCCGTCGCGTTCGTCGAGCACGGGCGTCGAGGAGCCGGTCCTTGCCACCCGGAACCCGTAGGCGCGGGTGGCGCCACGGTCGGTCGCGACCAGGCGCAGGCCCACCGTTCCCGCTCCGCCCGCGACGGAGATCAGCGCCCCGGTCACGTCGGCCGACCGGTCGCCCAGGTAGCCGACGCAGAAGAGGCGGACGCGCACGCCCGTCGCCGGGCGGATGGCGTAGACGCAGAGGTCGTCGTCGGCGTTGTCGGCGCGGACGGTGTAGCGGGGACCGCGATACCCCGGCGGTGCGGGCGGCAGGAGCACCGGCAACTGCCCGTCGCGGTCGGCGACGAACGTGCTGTCGGCCGTGTTGAGCCCGGGGTTGCTGGACGGGAAGGAGCCGGCGCGCGGGGCGGTGTTGAAGTAGTCGTCGCCGTTGCAGTCCAGCAGCGCCTCATGGGAGGGGGGGCAGACCTGGAGCATCTGCGGGTAGCAGGGATCGTCGGAGTAGCACATGAGGTCTGACTCGCGACGCAGTGGTATCCGCCGCTCGTGTTGGGAGCCGCCGGGTCCACCGCCGACAGGTTGTGCATGAGCTCGTGCAGGCCGAAGTGCCCGTCCCAGCAGCGCTCGTCCACCCGGGCGACGTTGCCCGGCGCGTAGGCGATCCCGCAGTAGACGTTGGCGTCGACGAAGGTGAGGTACTTGCGGTCGTCGCGGTTGTAGCCCTTGGCCGCGAGCTCGATCGCGGTGTTGCGGAGGCTGTCGTCGCCCGTGGTCGAGAGCACGACGTTTCGCACGACGACATTGCAGCCCTCGGTCACGTAGCGCACGGTGCGATACCCGCCGGTCTCGGCGGCGCTCTGCTTCATCCGGTCGGCGATGTCGCCCGCAACGCCCTGGATCAGCGAGACGGCCTGCGCGTAGCGGTCGGGGCGGTCCGGCGCGCGGGCGTAGATCAGCTCCACGCGGTCGCCAGAGGCGCCGTCGCCGATGCAGTCGGCCGACTCGGGGGCGTCGTCGAGCTGCGCCTCTTTCTCTTCGGCCCGGAGCTCGGGGACCGAGCGCCGCTCACGGACGTCCTCGCCCGCGGGTGCGGGATCGGGGCCGTGCGTACACGCGTCGGGGGCTCGTGGGACCTCGACGCGCAGGCCGGCGGGGCAGCTCGGATCCGCCACCAGCCCGTCGAGCTGGACGCCGCGCGCGGGGTCCTCGGGCCGCGCGGGGGCGGCCGACGAGGCGGCGGGCCACGCCGCCACGGCCAGGACGGCGAGCGTCGCCAGTGACCCCCGGGCGGTGAGACGCGAGGACGAGGCTGGGCTGGGTGCGAAGAACGGCGAGGGCATCTCGAAGTACCGTCCCGCGGTCCAGGTCGACGCGCGGTGTCACCTATGGTAGGCGAGCCCAAGCGTCCTGGGGAGCGCCTTCGCGCCCCGGGACGCGTGTACTACCGCAGCCGCTCGACGATCATCGCCTGGCCCATGCCTCCCGCGACGCACATGGTCTCCAGGCCGATGGTGCCGTCGAGGGTCTCGAGGCCGTTGAGGAGGGTCGTCATGATGCGCGCACCGGTCATCCCGAAGGGGTGGCCGAGGGCGATCGCTCCGCCGAAGGGGTTGAGCTTGCCGGCGTCGATGCCCCACTCCTCGCGGCAGGGGACCACCTGGGCCGCGAAGGCCTCGTTGAGCTCGAGGACGTCGATGTCGGCGACGGTCATGCCGGCCAGCTCGAGCACGCTCTTGACCGCGGGGAGCGGACCCAGACCCATGATCTCGGGGCGAACCGCCGCGACCGAGGAGGCGATGATGCGCGCCCTGGGCTTCAGCCCCAGCTCGGTGGCCTTCGCCTCGGACATGACCAGCAACGCCGCCGCGCCGTCGTTGAGCGGGCACGAGTTGCCGGCGGTGACGGTGCCGTCCTTGCGGAAGGCCGGACCGAGGCCGGCGAGGACCTCCATCGTGGTGCCGGGCCGGGGCCCGTCGTCCATTGCCACCTCGCCGCCGCCGCGGGGCGTGGCGACGGGCACGATCTCGCTGTCAAAATGGCCCGACTGCTGGGCGTCGACCGCGCGGTTGTGGGAGATGACCGCCCACTCGTCCTGCTGCTCGCGGGTGACCTTGCAGCGCTCGGCGACGTTCTCGGCGGTCAGCCCCATCCCGATGTAGACGTCGTAGAGCGAGCCGTCGGAGCCGTCGAGCCGGGGGTGCTTGCAGTCGTCGGGCATGGCGGCGCCAAGGCCGGCGCGCGAGACCGACTCGACGCCCGAGGCGATGTACTGGTCGCCCTCGCCGGCCTTGATCGCGTGGAAGGCCATGCGGGTGGTCTGCAGGGAGGAGGCGCAGAAGCGGTTGACCGTCGTCGCCGGGACGTGGTGGTCGATCCCGGCCAGGAGCATCGCGTTGCGTCCTACGTTGTAGGCCTGCTCGCCGATCGAGGAGGCGGCGCCCATCATCACGTCGTCGGTCTGGGCGAAGTCGACCTCGGGGTTTCGCTCCTGGAGCGCCCTGAGCGGGATGGCGGCGAGCTCGTCGGCGCGGACGTCCTTGAGCGACCCCTTGAACGCACGCCCGATCGGGGTGCGGATCGCGTCGACGATGACGGCTTCGGGCATTCGCGCTGCTCCTCGGTCGGTGGGGCGGGCAGTCTATTCCCAGCCCTCGTCCTGGCCGCAGCCTCCGCCCCCTCCGCGAGGCGCCTCACAGTCCCAGGCCCCGCACGCCGCTCTCGTCCCAGCCAAGGTGGTGGGCAAGCTCATGCCGGACCGTCCGCGTGACCTGCGCGCGCAGGAGCTGGGCGTCGTGGCCGAAGTCGCGCACGAGGGTGTCGCGGAAGATGACGATGCGGTCGGGGTAGTCGTCGCGGGCGATCGTGTCGCCCTCGTAGAGGCCGTAGGCCCGCCGGCGCCGGCCCTTGGCCGACACGATGACCGGGACCCGCTCGAGCGCGCGCTGGAACTCGAGCGGGAGGTCGTCGAGCGCGAGCTCCACGAGCCGGTCGAAGTCGCCGGGGTCGCGCGGATCAAGGCCGTCCCAGCCCAAGCCGTCGTCCTCGTCGCCCTCCTCTTCGTCCCATTCCTCGTCCGCCTCGCCGGAGATCCCTTCGCGCGCGAGGCGCTCGGAGCGCTCGACCACCTGCTCGAACTCCGCCTCAGACTCCGGCGCCCGCCAATCGGCCATGCGCAGCACGATCCACGCCAGGCCGCCGAAGAGGATCACCGCCCCGGCCGCGAAGACCGCCAGGCGCTGGAGGGCGCCGACGAGCCAGGCGTCGCTGTAGCCGATCACGAGGCTGACGAAGGCGAGGCCGATGAGCAGCGATATCGCCGCTGCGAAGGCAATGCGCCGCACGGGGATCGACGGCCGGCCGGTCATGTGGTGGTGAGCGTAGTGACTGGATAGCGGGTGGCGGCCAGGCCCCCGCGCGAGCGCGGCTGAGGGGACGGCTACCCGAAAGGTTGGGCCTGGCCATCGAGCGCTATGCCCCGCGGGCGCTTCGCAACCCCGTAGGCAACCGCCCCGCCTACGGCGAAGATCACACCAACGATCAGCCAGGGCCAGGGGTTGAGGCTCCCGCAGCTCTCAACGGTCACCGAGTCCCGGGTACGTGTGGTCACTTCGCCGCTTGGTGGGCAGCTCCAGTAGTCGGCGTTGAGAGCGACGATCAGGAGACAGACCGCTGCGATTCCTTCGAAGATCCCAAGCGCTTCTGGCCAGACACGAATGAACCTGGCGATCAGAAAGACCGCCACCAAGCCCACCGGGAGAAGGAGCACACCGATCGCACTGACCTGAAGCCCCAGCACTATCCCGGGCACCGCCCAGAGTCCAAAAGCAGGCCAGCCGGTCTTGCGCATCCTCATCGAGGGTGGGACCTCCTAGTTGACATCATCACCTCTCGGCACCTTTGCTACGCCTATGGCGCCACGATCGCTCAATCGGTGCCGCTCGCTTCCTCCTTGAAGCGAAAGGGCTTGCCTCAGCGGCTCATGGCCCGCGAGATCACACGGCGTTGGATCTCGTTGGTCCCCTCGTAGATCTGGGTGATCTTCGCGTCGCGCATCATGCGCTCGACGGGGGCTCTGACCGGTGGGCCATAGCGCATGCCCTGTAGAGCAGCTCGCGGGCCGCGGCCGTGCGCGTCTCCATGGGGGATCTCGTAGACGCCGTCTACGGCCTGCATCGTGGAGATCCTAGTGGTGGCCCAGAGGCCGGCCGTGCTGTCTGCGCGCACGAATTCGTCCAGCCCGTGGCGTGAGCCGCTGGCTGGACGGGTAGGCTTCACGACCATGAGCCTTGGCGCCTCGCTCTTCCTCATCGCCGTCGGCGCGATCCTGCGCTACGCGGTCACCGAGTCGATCTCGGGGCTCGACCTTCAGACCGTCGGCCTCATCCTGATGATCGTCGGGATCATCGGCTTGCTCGTCTCGGTCGTCTGGATGATCACGAGCAGCCGCGGGCAGCCGGTCGCGCGCGATCCGCGCGATCCGCGCGATCCGCGGGACCCCTACTACCGGCCGTAGGGCTAGACGGTCGGCCCGCCCGGGAGCGGCTCCTCCGTGGGCGGCGGCGCTCCTCGGCCCGGCGGCGGCGGCCGCTCGCTCGGATCGGGCACGCGGCGCCACTCGCGAATCTTTCCGCCCGTGACGACGAACGCGGTCGCCGCCTCGCCGCCGGCGCCCGGGCCGCAGTCTCCGCCCGGCCGCTTGGTGAGCACGAAGGTCGCGACCGTGTAGCGGCCGGTGCGCTTTGTGGCCTTCAGGCGCGCTCCGCACGGAAGGGACGTGTTGAAGGCGAGCGCCTCAGCGGGCTCGTTGAGGCGCACGGGCGGCGTGCCGTTCTGGACGACGCTCGGGATCGCGAAGTAGGAGGCGGCCTTTCTTACGTCCCCGCGCCGGAGCGCGTCGGACCACGCTCGGATCACCTGCGCCGTGGCCGGGTCCGCCGGCCGGCCCGGAGAGGAGGAGCCGCCGGATCCCCCCGATCCTCCTGGATCGGCTCCCGACCCTCCGGGAGCCCCGCCTGCGCCTCCATCCGTCCCGCCGCTTCCCTTGACGCCGCCAGAGCCAGTGGCCCCGCTCGTGGAGCCGTCGTCGCCGCAGCCGGCTGCCGCTAGCGCGAGCAGCGAGGCGGCCAAGCCGACGAGCGAGCGCCCGGGGAGCATTGGAGGATCTTCGCATGGCCGCCTCCCCGCCGACGGCGGCGAACGCGCCCGCTCGCGACGAGCACGAGCGCCTCGAGCGGGGCGACCGGGCCGCACAAGCGAAAGCCACGCTGACGCGGCAACGTCGAATCACCCCCGGGCTGGATCCATCGACGGGCGACTCGCGGCCGCGGCCGAGAGTCCCGGGAGCACCAGCGGAGTGACGACCTCGGCGCCGCCGAGCCGGCCGCCCAGCGTGCCGCCAGCGCGCAGGCTCACGGTCCCGCGCATTGAGCCCTCGACCCGCAGCGTTCCGCGCAGGGCGGCGCCGCGCCGTTTCAGCGTGCCGGTGATCCGAACGCCCGGCACGTAGCTGAAGCGCTCGAGGACGATGGCATCGACGACGACGGTGCGCGCGCCCTCAGCGCGCGTCCTCGTCTGCGCGAAGCCCGCGCGCATGCCGCCCAACGAAAGGACGAGGCGGCGGACCTCGGCCTCCTGCGGGCCGACCGCCAGCGCCCCGCGGCGCGCGTCGTCGAGTGCGAGCGCCACCGCCCGGAGGCTCTGGCCGGGAAGGCCGGCGGTGCCCGCGGCGGCGGGCGTCGCCGCCAGAGTGCGCGGCGGCGGCGGGCGCGGGGCCAGGGGCCGCGGGCCGTCGCAGCGCGTTGGAGTCGGGCGATCGGCGAGGAAGTCGCGCAGTGCCCGGCCGGCGCACGCGGTCTGGCTTGTGCGCGAGCCGCGCGAGAGCACGGAGTGCCCGACCGCCGCGACGGTCAGCGGACGTGCGCCCGGCAGCCGCGCCGCGAGCGCCTGGAGCTGCTCGACGGGCGTACGCAGATCGTCCTCGCCGTTGATCAACAGGGCCGGGACGGCGGGCAGCGGCCCCGGGCCGAGCTCGGGCACGCGGGAAGCGGCCGGCCAGTCCACGCAGAGGCCGATGGCCTGGGAGCTCAGCGCCGTCGCGCGGTCGAAGGGGAAGAAGTCCGAGTCCGGGCGGGCGGTCGCTGCCTCACGCGCCGCGCTCGTGGCGATGCGGTCCGCGGCCAGGGCAGCGCGGTCTCCTCGCAGGTGGTCGCGATGAACAGGGCGTCCGAGAACTCGGGGACGCCGGCGGGGTCCTCCTCCCCACCGACCGGCGTCTGCGGCTCGGGTCCGCCGTAGGCGAGGCGAAGCAGCGGGGTGGGATCGCCGTCGAGGGCTGCCCGCACCGCCCCGGAGAAGTCACCGCGGATCCGGGGGTCGAAGTCACCCTGGATGAGGAGCCCCAGGAGCTCGCTGCGGCGCAGGCTGGCGCGCTCGCGTGAGCCGTAGGAGTCGGTGAAGTCGCCCCGCAGCGGCCGCCTTGCCATACGCGCAACGAGCGCCCGAAGATCCGCCGCCGGGTCGGCGGTGAAGGGTGCGCACGCTGGCCCGCAGACGTCGCGCAGCACACGCGGCATGGCGGAGAAGCTGTCGCGGGTGAAGGCGTCCGGCCCCTCTGGGACGAGGTTCGAATCGAGGATAAGGCGCTCCACCTGCCCCGGGTAGCGAAGCGCGTAGGCGATGGCCAGCTTCGTTCCGTAGGAGACCCCGAGGAGGGCGAGCTTGGGGACACCGAGCCTCTGGCGGATCGCCTCGACGTCCTCGACGGAGTCGGGAGTCGTGAAGAAGCTGCGCTTAGGGCCCAGATCGCGCCCGCAGTCGCGTGCCACCCCTGCCGTACGAGCGCGTGGCGATGGTCGCTCGCTCCCGGCGAGCGCATCGCTTCCCGGCGCGCCCGAGCACCGCAGGTAGCCCGACCGGCCGGTGCCGCGCTGGTCGAAGACGACGAGGTCGCGGGTGGTCAGCGCCTCGGCGCCGATCAGGCCCAGGAACCGGCGCCGCGCGCGCGAGGCGTCGGTGAGCGCCACGGTTGCCGACTGGCCCGGGCCGCCCGCGAGCACGACAACCGCGCTCTGGCGGGCGCCGGTGGCGGCGCGACGCTGGACGCAGAGGGCCACTGACCCTTCACGCCGCCCGAGCGGTCGAGCGGTACCTTCACGCGCTGGGCGGTGAAGCCGGGCGGGGCGGGGCAGCCGAAGCGCGCAGCGCCCGCCGCGGTCTCGGGTTGGCCCGTTGCGAAGAGGGCACCGGCAAGCGTCGCGACAAGCACGCTCTGTCGCCGGCCCAGTCTCGCCACCCGGGGCCGATGTCCGCCGCTACTCGCTACGCGGCCAGCGCGATGATGATGATGATGACGGCGATCAGGTAGATGGCTAGTAAGCCGAGGCCGACGCAGGCGAGGACCTTCTCGATTCCGGTGACGGGCGCCTCCCTCGCCTGGCCCTGCGTCCGGTGGTCCCAGTACTCGTTGAGCGCGTTGGCAACCTTGGGGAAGGCCCAGAAGGCCCCGAAGGGCACCAACATCCCGACGACCAGGAGCACCGTCACGTTGAGGTCGGGGAGTCGGTAATTCTGGGTGCGGACGGTGTTGAGGTCATCCCACAGCTGGTAGACGAGGACGATGTTGTAGATGGGGATGAGCATGCAGGCGGTCTTCACGCCGGCATCGTCGGGCTTGCCCATCTCCCCGTTGAGCTTCTTGCGGGTGTCATAGAACCAGTAGTAGCCCCACAGGCCGACGCTCATGGCAAGGAGGATCACCTGCCGGCCGATGGGGCGCTTGAGCTCGTATGCCGACCCGGGCGAGCCCATTCCTGCCGGCTGACCAGCGGGCGCCGCAGCGGGCGGCTGCTCGTAGGCGGGAGGGGCAGCCGCGTAGCGCTGCGTCCCGTGCTCCTGGATCGGGGGCGCCGCGAAGGGCGGCGGGGCGGCGGGCTGAGGAACAGAAGCGGCTGCGGGCAGCGGCGCCGGCTCGGGCTCGGGCTCAGGCGGCGGGCCAGCGTCGAAGCGCGTCGCCTCTTCTCCGGACGGTCCCGGCGGACCGAACGCGACAGTGCCCTCGGGCAGACCGGACGGCGCGGGCTCGGGAACCGGAACCGGAATCGGAACCGGGGCCGCCGCCCCGCCGGGCGGACCCCCGAACATGCCGCCCTGCGGCTCAGCCGGAGGGGCAGACTCGGGTGGGGCGCCGCCGCCGAGCGGATCGCCAGACGACATGCCTTGCGGACTCCCGAGGGGGTCGCCGGAGGTCATCCCCGCCGGCGCGCCGAACGGGTCCCCGTGCGGCGAGGCCGGCTCGGCCGGCTGCGGCTCGCCGAAGGGGCCCGGCTGGTGCTCGATCTGCGGGCCGGGGCCCGGAGGCGGACCCGGGGGCCCGGGCCACGGCGGCGCGGGAGCGGGGGCCGGCGGCGCCGGAGGACCCGGCTCGGGGCCGGGCGAAGGGGGCATCGGATCGGGGGCCGGCGGCGCCGGAGGACCTGGGCCGGGGCCGGGCGAGGGGGGCTGGGGCGAAGGCGGAAGCGGGACCTCCCCCGCGGGGACCGCGCCCGCGCCCGGCGCAGGCTCCTCCGGCGACGGCGCCGGCGGCTTGGCCGACGGCGGACGCTTCCACCACGGCACCGGCTTACTCGCCGGCGGCGCAGGCTCGGACGACAGGAGCCCGAGCGGCTCGGCTAGCGGCGGCTCCGGCTCGAACGCAGCAGGACCAGGCGGCTCTACAGGCGGCGCCGGCGGCGGCTCGAAAACCGACGGCGGCTCGACCGGCGGCGGCTCGAAAACCGACGGCGGCTCGACCGGCGGCGGCTCGAAAACTGACGGCGGCTCGACCGGCGGCGGCTCAAAAGCCGAGGGCGGCTCGACCGGCGGCGGCTCGAAAACTGACGGCGGCTCGACCGGCGGCGAGGCCTCCCACAACGACGGCGACGGCCTCTCAGCCGCGGTCGCGGGCTCCCACGACGGCTGCGCGGGCTCGTCTGGCGGCGGCGCAGGCTCCCACGACGGCTGTCCGGCCGGAGACGGCGCCGGCTCGGATGCAGGCGGCGGCAGCGGTGGCGGCTGCTCTAAGCCGGGCGGCGTCGGCTGGCCAAACGAGGGCGGTGCGCCGAGTCCGGGGGGCGCCCCCTGGGGCACCGCTCCGATCACGGTGCGGTCCGCGCCGGCCGCCAGGTCGATGTGCACGTTGATCGTCGTCTGGCCGACGCGGACGGTGTCGCCGGCGTTGAGGCGTTGCGAGCCGACGATGCGGACGCCGTTGACGTGGGTGCCGTTGGTCGAGTTGAGGTCGGTGATCTCCAGGCCGCCGTCGGGCGTCCGGGCGATGCGGGCGTGCTGGCGGGAGAGCTCGGGGTCACCGCCGAGGCTCCCCTGTCCGCTTTCGGTGCGGCCGAGCGTGAAGGTGTCGTCGAGGGGGATCTCGGTGCCGGCCGCGGCACCGAGCACGACGCGAAGGGTCTCTCTAGGCATAGCGGCAACCCTACTCACGCCCGGCGAAGGATGGAACCCCCTCTGTGAGGATCCGTCCTTCGCCGGCCCGTCCGGAATCAGACGGGGCCGAGGTAGCGCATGAAGATCTGGCGCGGCCCGTCGCTGCCCAGCGGCGCCGA
>Ga0183260_10002291_pt1 | contig 15840 bp, 8 predicted proteins | sample AntDrymUQ4972206_2_FD_129768 | JGI IMG/M metagenome (GOLD analysis project Ga0183260, IMG submission 129768) | Polar desert sand microbial communities from Dry Valleys, Antarctica - metaG UQ497 (22.06) (version 2) (version 2) | ecosystem: Environmental > Terrestrial > Soil > Desert | place...
ATCCCGTCGTCACCGAACCAGCCGTATGACATGCACGACCTGGTGCACATCATCGCGGACGAGGGCGCGTTCCTCGAGGTTCACCGCCACTACGCCAAGAACATCATCGTCGGCTTCGCACGGCTCGGTGGTCGCAGCGTCGGCATCGTTGCCAACCAGCCGGCGCACCTGGCCGGGACACTCGACATCGATGCCTCGGTCAAAGCGGCCCGCTTCGTCCGCTTCTGCGACGCGTTCAACATTCCGCTCGTCACGTTCGAGGATGTCCCTGGCTTTCTGCCCGGGACCCGCCAGGAGTACGGCGGGATCATCCGGCACGGCGCCAAGCTGCTGTTCGCCTACGCCGAGGCCACGGTTCCAAAGCTCACCGTCATCACTCGCAAGGCTTACGGCGGCGCGTATTGCGTCATGTCGAGCAAGCACATTCGCACCGATGTGAACCTCGCCTGGCCGTCCGCCGAAATCGCGGTAATGGGCCCGGAAGGCGCGGTCAACATCCTCTACAAGCGCGAGATCGATGCGGCGGCAGACAAGGACGCCGCGCGAGCCAAACGTGTCGCCGAGTTCAAGGAGAAGTTTGCCAATCCCTACGTCGCCGCCGCTCGCGGCTTCGTGGACGAAGTGATCCGGCCGCGCCAGACGCGTTCCCGGCTGATCGCCGCACTCGCCTCTCTTGACACCAAGCGCGACAAGAATCCGCCCAAGAAGCACGGCAACATCCCGCTCTAGACACGTGCGGCGTGCGAGGTGCGACGAGCCACGTGCGGTGCCACGTGCCACGTGCGTGTGAGGTGCGAGGTGCGAGGTGCGGGAACCTTATCTCCTGCTACAATTTACGGTCACCATACCTATGAAAATCCTGGTCGCCAACAGGGGGGAGATTGCCGTCCGGGTCATCCGCGCCTGCCGCGAGATGGGCATTCCGTCGGTCGCGGTCTACTCCGACTGCGATCGTGACGCGCGTCACGTCCGTGAGGCCGACCAGGCGGTGCATATCGGTCCGAGCCCCGCCGCCCAGAGCTACCTGCGCATCGAGGGCATTATCGAGGCAGCGAAGCGCACCGGTGCGGACGCGATCCATCCTGGGTACGGATTCCTCGCCGAGAACGCGGGCTTCGCGAGGGCATGCCGCGATGCCGGGTTGACCTTCATCGGGCCGACTCCCGAAGCCATCACCAGGATGGGCAGCAAGACCGGCGCGCGGGACGTTGCGATCAAGGCGGGCGTGCCGGTGGTGCCCGGTACCGATAAGGCCTTTGACGCGGATGCGTCTGACGAGGAGATTGTCGCGGCGGCCGCTGCGGTTGGCTATCCGCTCGTCGTCAAGGCGGTCGCGGGCGGCGGTGGTAAGGGCATGCGCACGGTCGAAGCGCCGGCGGATCTTCTCGGCGCGATCGCGACAGCTCGCTCGGAAGCCGGTTCGGCGTTTGGCGACAGCGCCGTTTATCTCGAGCGGCGAATCGTCAAGCCTCGACACATCGAGATCCAGCTGCTCGGCGACCAGCACGGCACCGTCATTCCGTTCGTCGAACGCGAGTGCTCGATTCAGCGTCGCCACCAGAAGGTAGTCGAAGAGTCGCCGTCGATCGCGGTCAGTCCGGAGCTGCGGCGCAAGATCGCGTCCGCCGCCGCCGCCGTCGCGAAGACGGCCGGCTATTCGAACGCCGGCACGATTGAATTCCTGCTCGACGAGGACGGCTCGTTCTACTTCCTCGAGATGAACACCAGGCTCCAGGTCGAGCACCCGGTGACCGAGATGGTCACCAGTGTCGATCTCGTCCACTGGCAGATCCGCATCGCTCGCGGCGAGAAGCTCGACATCGATCCCGAGGTGGCGCTGACTCCGCACGGCCACGCGATCGAGTGCCGCATCTACGCCGAAGACCCGGACATGAGCTTCATGCCGTCCCCGGGTTTGATTCGCGGGCTGAGACCGGCAGCAGGTCCCGGGATACGGGACGATGGCGGCGTCGGTGTCGGGTACACGGTGCCGGTGTTTTACGACTCGATGATCGCGAAGCTCGTGGCCTGGGGCAGCTCCCGTCCCGAGGCGATTGCCCGGATGGGCCGAGCGCTTCGTGAATACCAGGTCCTCGGCATCAAGACGACGATCCCATTTTTTCTCTGGCTGATGCGGCAGCCTGAATACAACAACGGCGACTACGACACGACCTACCTGGATCGCCTGCTGACGTCGCGGGCTCAGAGCTTCAGCGAACCTGAGGCCGCGGACGAAGACCTCGCAGCCATTGCGGCAGGGCTGGACGCCTGGTTCCGCGCGAACGTGGCCGCAGCCGGCGATCAAGGCGCGGTCAATCGCGGCAGCATGTGGAAGCAGTCGGCGCGCCGCGAGGCCCTCCGGGGATGACATTCGAGGTCGACATCAACGGCCGCACCAGGACGGTCGCAATCGAGAAGACATCGGACGGCCACTACCGGGTCGTGCTGGACGGCGAGGTGCATTCGGTGGACGCCGCGCGAGTCGGTGTCTACGGGCTGTCGCTGCTGATCGACGGTGAGGGCGGGACCAGCCACGACGTCCAGGTCACGCCCGGCGCGACTGGCGGCGAACTACTGATCACGCACGGCGGCCGGACGCTGACCGCGACGGTGAACGGCCGGCGCACCGGGCGGCGCGGGCCAGACACCGGTGCCGGCGCACATGGCGAACAGGCGGTGCTCGCCCCGATGCCTGGACGGGTCGTGCGCGTGCTTGTCGCCGTCGGCGACGACGTCGCAGTCCGTCAGCCCGTTGTGGTCGTCGAAGCTATGAAGATGGAGAACGAGCTGCGGTCCCCGAAGGCCGGACGGGTGAAGGAACTGAACGTCACGCCGGGCACCTCGGTGGACGCCGGGCGCGTCCTGCTTGTGATCGAGTGACCATTGCTCCTTGAGGGATGACGCTGAGCGACGACGAGCTGCCGGCATCGGGCGCGGACGAGACTCCAACCCCACCTGAACCGCAGCCCGAGCCGCGGCGGGGTCGCCGTGTCGGCAGGTTCTTCCTCCACGCTCTCGCGCTCCTCACCGCCATCGTCGCCGGCCTGATCGTGACGCTGTTCACGGTCGACATGGGTCCATTCGTGAAGAAGGAGGCTGAGAAGCGCGGCACTGCCTACCTCGACCGGCCGATGACGATCGGCAGTATCTCGGCGAAGCTGACGCCCGGCGACTTTGACCTCCACGACGTTGTGATCCAGGGCCTCCGTCCGGAGGACCGTCCCTTCCTGAAGGCAAAAAGGCTGACGGTGTCGCTGCCGTGGTGGACCATCTTCAACAAGGAACTGATCATCGAAGGGATCGAGATGATCGACTGGGAGATGGTCATCGAGAGCTTTCCCGGCGGGCGCCACAACTTTCCCCGCGTCAAGGGGCCGCCGAAGGACCCCAACAAGCCGCAGAAAAAGCGCTGGTTCACCACGACGCTCCGCCAGGTGATGGCCTCGCGCGGGCATCTGACGTACGTGGATCACGGGACGCCGTGGTCGATCGAGGCGCCGAACATGCGGGTCCAGCTGTTCCGCCGGCCGGCGCGCAACGACTACGGCGGGACGGCCTCCTTCGATGGCGGCACCGTCAAGATCCAGACCTACGAGCCGTTCAGCGCGCGGATGCAGTCGCGCTTCAGCATGAAGCCGCCGAACCTGCATTTCGATCACATCAACCTCTTGACCGACGGGGCGGTGTCCGTTCTCGACGGCGATCTGCAGATGGACAAGTGGCCGGAGCAGATCTACCGGATCAAGTCGCAGATCGACATCGCGACACAGAAGAGGATCTTCTTCAACCAGGATCCGTTCACTGCGACGGGGGACGCGGAGTTCGGGGGCACGTTCCACTACTTCAACGGCGGGCGCGAGCTCAAAGGCCGCTGGCAGTCGCCCGTCGCTCACGTCAAGCTCGGTGAGAACAACTGGCGATTCCCCGAGTTGCGCGGCGACGTTCTCTGGCTTCAGGACCGGCTCGAGGTGACGAACGCGAAGAGTCGCGTTTATGGCGGCACCGCCGATTTCGACTACCGCATCCTCTCGATGGACCGGAAGTCAGGTCCAAAGCGCGCAGTCTGGGACGTGAAGTATCGGGACGTGGATCTCGTGCAGCTCACCGATTTCCTGAACACCGAGGGCCTCCGCCTCGCCGGTCGCGCAACCGGAACTAATCGCCTCGAATGGCCGATGGGGGGCTGGGCGCAATTGCGTGGAGCCGGCGAGGTCGCGGTCGACGCCCCCGCCGGTCTGCGCACGATGACGCGTGAGTTCGATCCGGCGCTGGTCGCGGCGCAGGCAGCGAAGGAACCGGAGGCCGGTCCGTTCAATCCGAGGGCGCCGCTCGGCTACGTGCCGATTGCCGGGCGCATCGCCTACAAGCTCGATCCCGAGTGGATCACGCTCGGGGACAGCTGGGTGGCGACCGAGAAAACGCACGTCAGCTTCGACGGTCGCACCGCCTACTACCAGCGCTCGCGCATCCCGTTCCACGTCAGCAGCCTCGACTGGCAGGAAGCGGACCGCGTCTTCGCCGGAATATTGACCGCGTTCGGCTCGTCGACCCCCGCCGTGCCGGTCGGGGGGATGGGAGAGTTCGAAGGCGTCCTGTACGGTGCCTTCAACGATCCCCGGGTCGAGGGCAACTTCAAGGGCGACCAGATGCGTGCCTTCGGCGTCGTCTGGGGACGCGCCGACGCCGACGTGATCATCGAAGACAGTTACGCCAACGTGAGCCGAAGCTCGCTGTGGAGTGGTGATTCCGAAGTCAATGCGACCGGACGGTTCTCGCTGGGCTATCCGCGCCGCGACGCTGGGGAAGAGGTCAACGCGCGCGTCGTGCTGAAGCGCCGCCCGATGGCCGACCTGAGGACCGCGTTCGAGCTGTACGACTGGCCGGTGGAAGGATTGGTGTCCGGCGAATACACGCTGACGGGGAACTATGAAACACCCTTCGGCAACGGCACGCTCCTCGTTGAAGACGGTGTCGCATACGGCGAAACGTTCGAACGCGCGACGGCGCAGTTGAAGTTTGAGCGCACCGGCGTGCGGGCGCAGCAGTTCGAGGTCAAGAAGAGTGCAGGCGGAATTACCGGCGCGGCGTGGATCGGCTGGGACGGCAACTACTCGTTCACGGCTGATGGCGAGCGGATTCCCGTCGAATCGCTGAAGACAACCGAGTTTCCCACCGCGCCGCCCTCCGGAGTGCTCCGCTTCAAAGCCACCGGGACAGGCACCTTCGAGGTGCCGTCGTACGACGTGAACCTTGGCATCGTCGACCTGTTCGCCGGGGACGAAGGCATCGGGCAGCTCACCGGTCACCTCGCGATGCGCGGTCAGCTGCTGACGGTCGACTTCGAGGCCGCTTCGCCGCGACTCGCGCTCTCCGGTGCCGGACGCGTCGCCATGACCGACGAGATGGACGCCGAGTTGACGCTGCGTTTCAACCAGACGTCACTTGACCCCTACGTTCGTTTCTTCGAGCCGCGGCTCTCGCCTTTCACGAGCGCGGTCGTCGGCGGAACGGTCCGTGTCGCCGGTGAGCTGACCAACGTCGATCAGCTGGTGGTCGAGACGCGGGTCGAGGATCTCGACCTCACGCTGTTCGACTACAAATTGAAGAACGACGGTGTCATCGAGGTCGACCTGAATCGGCACGTCGCCGAGATTGGTCAGCTCAGGCTTCGCGGCGAGGGCACGCAGCTCGGGGTCACGGGGAGCATCAGCCTCCACGACAACACCATCGACGTGAACGCCACTGGTGACGCCAACCTTGGCATCCTGCAGGGCTTCTTCCGGAACCTGCGAACATCCGGCGTCGCCACCCTGACCGCGGGTGTGACGGGGTCGCTCAAACAGCCGGTCTTCTCCGGGAAAGCAACGATCAGCGACGGCCGCGTGCGGTATTTCCCGATGCCGAGATCGCTGGACGCGATCAACGGCACGGTGTCTTTCGACGCTGGCGGCGTTCGCCTCGACAATGTCGCCGCGACGCTCGGCGGCGGCGCGGTGGTGTTCGGCGGGCGTATCGCGATGAACGGGTTCGTCCCCGGCGAATTGAGCCTGACCGCGACCGGTGAGCGGATGCGGTTCAACTATCCCGAGGGCTTCCGCTCGGAAATCGATGCGGATCTGACGCTACGCGGGAGCGTTCGATCGCCGCTGCTCGCCGGGAACGTCACGGTGCGTGATGCGATCTACGGCCGCCGGTTCGATACTGATCCAAACTTCTTCAACTTTGGCGGCACGACGCTGCCCGGCGGGGCGCCGGCGCCGGCGTCTGCCGTGCCACTCAGATTCGACATCCGCGTCGATGCGCCTGGTGGAAGCCTCCGCGTCGAGAACAACATCGCCAGCGTCGCCGCTCGCGCGGATCTCAGGGTCCAGGGCACCTACGATCGCCCGATCCTCTCAGGGCGCGTCGAGATCGATCGCGCCAGCATCGCCTTCGAAGGAAATCGCTTCGTGACCACTCGTGGCACCATCGATTTCTCAAATCCGAACGCGATCGAACCGTACTTCGACATCGAAGCCGAAACACGCGCCCGGGTGTCCGACCAGACCTACCGGGTCACCATCGGACTGCTGGGGACGATGCGCAGTTTGATCCCGACGTTTACTTCCGATCCGCCGCTGGCGACGAGCGATGTCATCAGCGTGCTGCTCGGGCAGGACCCCGATCTCGCCAACGCCGAACTGAGATCCTTCAGTGCTGAAGCCGCGTCGAGGAGCGAAGCCGACTTGATTCGCGGTCTCGGCTCACGGCTGCTCGCGAGTCCCTTCTCGGCGCCGGTCGGAAAGATCGCGGAGGAAGTGCTGGGTAGCGGCGCCACGGTTCTGATTCGCCCGAATATCGGCACCGATACAGATCCATTCGAGACGTCGGCGCACATCGTGATCGGCAAGCGCATCTCCAGCCGCGCCTACCTGACGTTCTCGCGCGCGCTGGGCAACAGCAATCGCGAGCAGATCATCGTTCTCGAGTACGACCAGAACGATCGCATCGGCTGGATCATCACCCAGAACGGCGACCGGTCGTTCGCCGTGGACTTCAGGGTCCGGCACGTCTTCTGATGCGATCCCTTTTCGTCCTCTTCTGCGCACTGTTCACCGCTGACGTCTATGCGCAGCAGCCGCCTGTGCCCGGCAGCCTCTCCGCCAGCGGGCCATCCGGTGCTGCCGCTTACGTCGGCAAGCCGGTCTCGGCCGTTGTCCTCATCGTCGAGGGCAAGCCGCTCAATGACGCCATGCTGCTGGGGCTGATCGAATCCCGCGCCGGCTCGCCGCTGTCGATGGCGGCCGTTCGAGAGACGATCGCGCACCTGTACAGCCTCGGGCGCTTTCAGGAAGTGTCAGCCGAAGCCGTTGCGGACGGTGGTGGTGTCCGCCTCACTTATCAACTCGTGCCGGTGCACAGCGTCCAGAGGCTGGAGTTCACCGGCAACCTGGGCCTCTCGAAAGGCCAGCTGCGCGGCGCCGTTGTGGATCGCTTCAGCGCAACGCCCTCGGCAGCGCGAGCGGCCAACGTCGCCGAAATGCTGCAGAACTTCTACTTCGATCGCGGTTACCTTGCCGCCGCGATCCGGCCGGTCGTCGATGTCCGGCACGATCCCGAGGCGACGATCCTCACGTTCGAGATTGAGTCCGGACCACGCGCCAGTGTTCGGAACGTAATAGTGGAAGGCGAACCGCTGCAGCCGCGCGAACCCTTCCTCGATCGCGTTCATGCGACACCGGGGCGCACTTACCAGCGCGTCGATGTCCAGGAGCAGCTCGCCGAGTACGTCACCCAGATGCACCGCCAGGGTCGGTACGAAGCGCAGGCGAGTCACCGGATCCTGGCGCAGTCTGACGATGGGCGGAGTGTTGATCTGCTGGTGACCGTCGATCCAGGTCCGGCGATCACCATACGGTTCGAAGGGGACCAGCTGCCAAAGGCGCGGCTTGACGAGCTGGTGCCGATTCGGCAGGAAGGCGCGGCCGACATCGACATCATCGAGGACTCCGAGCGGCGGATCGTCCGCTATCTTCAGCAGCAGGGCTACTGGAAGGCGGCCGTGACCTCCGAGCGGCGCGAGGCCAAAGGACAGATCGAGATCGTGTTTACCGTCCGGCAGGGTCTGCAATACCGGATCGATGGCGACGTCGGCCTAAGTGGCAATGCCTCCATCCCGATCTTGGAACTGCGCCCGGCGCTCGAGAACCTCGAGGACGGCGAGGTCTTCACCATGGCGAACCTGGACGGCGCGCTGTCGTCGATCCGCGGGATTTACCTGCGCCGGGGCTTCGCGCAGGTGAAGGTGGAGTCAGCCGTCAACGAGTCCAACCCATCACCAGCAGGTGAGGGCCGCGTGAAGCCGGCGATCGTGATCACCGAAGGTCCACTGATTACGATCGGCGCGATTACCTTCTCCGGCAATGCGGACCTGGCGACGGACGTTCTCTCGGCGCGCCTGGGGTCACGTCCCGGTGCAGCGTATTACGAGCCGCAGGTCATCCAGGACCGCGAGACGGTGCTCACGCAGTATCTGAATCGGGGATTTGCAAGCGCGTCCGTCGAGGTTGTTCTCACGATGGTGGACGGCTCCCGGTTGACCATCGACTTCAAGGTCACCGAGGGTCCGCAGAGCATCATCGACCACGTGCTGATCGTCGGCAACGTGAAGACGGACATCCGCGTCATCGAGCGCGAGATCCAGCTGCAGGAGGGCCAGCCGCTCGGCCTCCAGGCCATGTTCGACACCCGGCGGCGCCTTGGGGCGCTCGGCCTCTTCCGCCGCGTCAGGATCGAGGAGATTCCCCACGGCGAGTCGAACCGCCGCGACGTCCTGATCACGGTCGAAGAGGCACCGTCCACGACCATTGGCTACGGTGGCGGTCTCGAGTTGTCCGAGCGCCTCGCGAAAGACGAGGCCGGCGGCGCAGTCAGCCGGTTCGAGCTGGCGCCGCGCGGGTTCTTCGAAATCGGCCGACGAAACATACGCGGCAAGAACCGGTCGGCAAACCTCTACACCCGCCTGAGCCTGCGATCGGGTTTCGATGAGGGCGACGGCGGCGGGCAGTTCAGCTTCGCGGAGTACCGCGTCATCGGCGTCTTCCGTGAGCCGCTGACATTTGGCTGGAACGCGGACGTAACGATCACCGGTGCGTTCGAACAGGGGGTTCGTTCGACGTTCAACTTCCGAAGACGTGGCATCACCGGGGAGCTCCTGCGGCGTCTGACCCCGCAGGTGCGCGTCGGCGCCCGCTACACGTTTTCAAATACCACGATCTTCGACCAGCAACTCACCGAAGAGGGTGACCAGGCGACCATCGACCGCGTCTTCCCGCAGGTCAACCTGTCGGCGATCGGCAGCTCGATTGCGCGCGACACGCGCGACGATGCACTTGAACCGACGCGCGGCTACTTCATGAGCGCGGAGGGGAGCGTCGCGTCACGCTTCCTCGGCGGACAGGTCGGCTTCATCAGGTCATACGTGCAGGCCCAGGGCTACCGCAGCCTGTCATCGTCGCGTCGAGTGGTCTTCGCTGGTCGCGCCGCGGTTGGGCTCGCGGACGGCCTGCCGAGGGAGATCACCACGACGGACGTGTCTGGTAATCCGATCACGCAAATCATCGAGGACCTGCCGGCCAGCGAGCGGTTCTTCGCCGGCGGCGACACCAGCGTCCGCGGCTTTGCGCTCGACAGCCTCGGGACGGCACGGACGCTGACGCCCAGTGGCTTCCCGCGCGGCGGCAACGGCCTCGTGCTCCTCAATGCCGAACTGCGGTTCCCTGTCATCGGCAACCTCGGCGCGGGTATCTTCGTCGATGCCGGCAACGTCTTCGAACGGGTGTCGCAGATGGACGCTGCGGAGTTGCGGGCCACCGCCGGGTTCGGTCTGAGGTACCGCTCGCCGGTGGGGCCGCTGCGATTCGACGTCGGTTTCAAGCTCGATCGGCGCTCCTACGGCGATACGGATCGACAGGCGTTCCATTTCAGTTTCGGTCATGCGTTTTAGCGAGGGAGGATGGTCATGAGAGTGCTGGCAGCGCTGTTGATCGCCATTGCCTTCTCGGTTGGTGTGCGTGCCGAAGTGATCGATCGTATTCTCGCGACCGTCGGCGGGGCGCTGATCCTCCAGTCCGATGCGGTTGCGGCGGCGAGATTCGGCTTCGTCGAGCTGCCCGCGCGGGGGAGTTCCCTGCAGTTCACGCTCGATCGGCTCATCGAGCGACGGCTGATGCTGATCGAGGTGGACCGCTACGCTCCGCCTGAGCCGCCTCGCGGGCTGCTCGACGAACGGATGCAGCAACTCGATCAACGCATCGGCTCCGGGGAGCGGCTCGACGCCATCCTGAGAGAGACCGGCTTTACCCTCGATCAACTGCGTCTTTATGTTCGCGATGATCTGCGGATCGAAGGCTACGTGCAGCAGCGCTTCGGCGCCGCCTACCGCCCGTCCGATGAAGAGCTGGTGTCGTACTACCGCTCGCACGAGGCCGAGTTCACGCGCGATGGCCGGCTTCGTCCGTTTGACGAGGTACGCGAGGCGGCGCGCGGTGCGCTACTGGCGGAGCGACAGGCGGCGTCGGTCCGTGAGTGGCTGGCGAGTCTGCGCCGCCGCACCGAAGTGAACGTCCTCTACCTCGGACGCTAGCGGCCGCGGTTCTCGACGGCTAGCGGATGATCTCGACGCGGACGTAGTCGATCGCCGCCGACAGCAGGCGGCCATCGCCACCGAGGCCGACGTCCGCGGGTCGCTGGGTCCGGCTGAACTCGAGCGTCAGGCGATTCACGCCGGCGCGCCACGCGCGCTCTTCCACATCGAAGGCGATTGTCGTCCACTCCGGCGGCACCTCCACCGGTGCGAATCGCCGTCCATTGACGATCGGCGTCATCGATTGCGGCGTGGCGCCCGGATAGTTGAACGCCTGCGCCCGGACCTGGACGCGCAGCGGCGCGGCGTGGTCGAGCGCGATCAGCAGCGTGGCGGGAGAGAACGACCAGCGGAAGCTGACGCCTCCGCCTTCCTCCGCCCCGTGCCATCCCTCTTCGAGCCACAGTTCGTCCGAGGTGCCGATGTCAATCCGTCCGTATGGCCTGAGCTCGTCGCCCAGGAAGCGTTGCGACGACAGCAGGTCGTACGAGCCGATCGGCAGGTCGTTCCGGAGCGCGAACACGAGACTGACTGGATAGGTGAACGGATTGCCGAACCAGCGATGGAACGCGCGGGCCTGGTGCGCCCCGGCTTCGCCGAACGACACCGCTTCGCCGATGCGGACGTGACCGTCCTGCGCCGCGCTCATCAACGTGAGGTTCCACACGATGAGCAGTGCCCCGCCCGATGCGACGGTTCGGAGCGGATGCCGGAGGACCACCCCGGTGATCCAGCTGACGAAGGCCGCCACGCCGAGTGCGAACAGCGGCAGCGTGCCCTCGAAGCGGCGTCCGCCGTAACCGGCGCTGCCCCACCAGTCCTGGATCGAGGCATTGAAGTAGGTCATCACCGCGATGGCGGCGAGCGCCGGCACGCCGATCCACGGCCTGCTGACGGCGAAGAGCACGAGCCCGATCGCACCGAGGTAGAGGATCGGCGACCAGCTGAAGAGTCCATTGCGCGCCGACCACAGGATGTCGACCAGCTGCGGATCCCACCAGCGAATCTGCGGACCAACCGGAGACACCGCGAGGAAGGAGCCGTAGATCGACTTCCACGCGATCATCTGCGGGACGAACCCGATCACCGCACACGCCGTGAAGATCGCACCCGCCACCAGCGTCGATGTCACCGCCGTCCGCTCGCGCCGTCGTGCTGCCGCCACCAGCATCGTCAACGCTTCGTATGCGGGGAGGATGGCGAACAACGCGTTCTGCCAGCGGATGAGCGTGATAAATCCGGCGACGAGGCCGAGCAGCGCCCACTGAAGACGCGTCCGCCGGCCGTGGGTCCGGGCCCACATCCACACCAACCCGGCGACGCCGGCCATCGAGGGCGCGTGCGTCATGCTGGGTTCCTTCACGATGTACCAAAGCATGAAGGACCCGCAGATCACCAGCGCGACCGCACCAGCGGCGAGGCGGCGATCGAAGAACAGCGTCGTGAGCCTGTAAGTGAACCAGCAGCCAAGCAGCGCGTAGAACAGTCCTGCGATGCACACCGCCTGGCGATAGGGATATGAGATGCCGTTGGTGCTGACGTCCGCGCCAGCTGACGCAAGCCGGCCGGCAATCGGATGCGCGGCGGCAAAGAACGGCGCCCACACGATCGCCGGTCCAATCGTCCATGCCGACTGCGCGTAGCCGGTGGGCGTAGGGTTGAAGAGATGGACCTTGTCGCCGAGACCGAGGAGCTTGTAGTCGTTGGTGAACTCGACGTCGCCGTCGAACGCGATCGAGCGGAGGTAGGCAAAATAGTAGAAGCCGTCGCTCTGGAGCCTTGCGCCGAGGTGGATCTGCGCCGCCACACCGGCAGCGAACAGCGCCGCGAAGAGGAAGGGTGCGATCCGGCGGCGGCGGTTCCTCATCCCGTTCTGACCATCTGCACCGGGTGACGCAGAGACACCGGCGCACGCTGCAACGACGGCGACCACGACCAGCGTCCACAGGCCTGGTCGAACGCCGAGGAGCATCTCGGAGATCGAGCGGCGCGCCACTTCCCGGGCGCAGAGCTCGAGGATGACGAGGGCGAGAACCGTCCACGCCCCGAGGCGCAGGATCCTCACGGACGGACTTTCACGATCCGCAGCTCCGGGCCGGGATGCTCATCGCTGGCCGTAAACCGCGCGACCTCCTGTCCGCGCGTAAACAGCGTCATGTAGGCGGTGAACTCCTCGCGGAACTGCGTCGGCGATTCCAGGTACGGTCCATACGCCTGTGAGGACGCAATGAGGTAGTCGGCACCGGACGCAACGTGCTCCTCGTAGGTCAACTCACGCAACTGTCGCAGCCGGTGACTCGCGTAACGGGCGAACGTCAGGTGATTTCCCTCCTGCACGATGCGTGAGCCCTCAGGTACGTTCGCGACTATCCACCGATACGCGAGATCGGTCGTGGACTCCCTGGCGATGATGCGATCGAAGCCGACCGCGGTGACGGCCGGTGGACCGAGCAGCGCAATCGTCAAGCCGGCGATGAGGGCAGTGCGGATACCGCGGGGGAACTGGTATCTGCGCAGCAGGCTCACGCCCGAGATCACCGCCGCGGCCGCCAGCACGCACAGCATCGGCACGAGCGGCAGCAGGTATCGCGCATAAATGATCCGCTGATCGGCAACGATCAGAAAGTACGGGATCGTGAAGACCAGCGCCACCGACCATGCGACTCGCCCCGGACCGCCGACCGCACGCACCAGCCCCATCACCAACCCGCCGGTAATGAGCAGCATTCCCGGCATCCCGAACTGGAGGCGGAGGTGCTTCAAGTAGATGATGATGCCGGCTTCGGCGGGCGGCGCACCGTTGCGGTACTCAGCCGTCAGACTGGCGAAGCGATCCAGAAAGCCCGGCAGGTCGAGGACGGTGAACGGCGCCGTGATGAAGAACGCTGCCGCGGCCGCGCCGACGGTCGCCAGCATGCAGGCCATGCGCGACGGACGTGCGCTCGGTGTCATCCAGCACGCGACCAGCGGCATCAACAACGCGAGCCCGCCGTTGTACTTCACCGCCGCGGCGAGCCCCGCCATCGCCCCCGCTACCGCGAAGCTCCGGATCACCGGACGCTCATGCGCCGACAGCGCCATCAACATCGTCAGCGCCACGAAGAAGGTCAGGGGGACGTCGGTGAGGACGTAGTGCGAGTAGCGCACGTGCAGCGGCATCAGCGCCATCAGCGCCGCCGCCAGCAGCGCGTGGCGCGCCCCCCAGCGCAGTCCGATGCGGAACACCACGAAAACGGTCGCGACGCCGAAGCTGGCGACGACGGCGCGTCCCCACAAATAGAAGCTGTCACTCGTCACCTGGCCGAGCGAGTCCCATGCACCAGTGACCGATCCCACGATAAAGCGGACCACCGAGACGAAGAACTGGATGTAGATGAGGAGCTGGCCGTAGTCGAAGAAGTGCGGATTGAGGGTGCCGGCCCTCATCATGCGCAGCGCGCGCTCGACGATCTCGGGTTCGTCAACGCTGACGGCGTGCGGAATGCCGTGTCCGAGCGCCCAGAAGCGCAGCGCTGCCGCGACCGCGAGAACGAGCAGCAGCCCGAGACGGGAGGGGCGCATGTCGCTCGCCTCGCGCCATTCGCGTTCAGCCAAGTAGATTCAAGCCTCGTGTTGGGAAAATCGTAGCTTACTACACGGGTCCGTAGAGCAGCCGCCGGTAGAGGGTGATGGTCTGCTGGACCGCGGAGGTCCACGAAAACTCGTCCTCAACAATGGCGCGCCCCTCGAGGCCCATCTGCCTCAGTCGGCCGCGATCCTCGAGCGCTCCGCTGATGGCGGCGGCGAGAGCGGCGGGATCGCCGGCCGGGACGATCCAGCCGTTCCGGCCGTTCAGCACTTTGTCCGGAAGTCCGCCGGCGTCGGTCACGACGCAGGCGCGGCGGTGCGCCATCGCCTCGAGCGTCACCAGCGAGCTCCCTTCGTAGAGCGTCGGATGCACGAAGAGATCGGCCGCTTCGTACCACGAGTGGAGCTCGCGGTCGGGAGCCTTGCCGACGAAGAGCACGTTGGGAGTCAGTTTCAATTCGGACAGCAGCGCTTCCAGCTGTCCGCGGAATGGACCGGCACCGACGATGACCCAGCGCCAGCCGCCGTGCGCGAGCCGGCCCGAGTGCTCACGCAACGCGGCCAGCGCCTGCGCCAGCAGGTGAAAGCCCTTGTTCTCTTCGAGCCGGCCGACGCTAAGCAGCACAACCTCGTCGGCGGCAATTCCAGCCGCCTCGCGGACCCGAGTGCCATCCGCCGGACTTGCGAGCCCGTCCACCTCGGTGAGGTCCAGGGCGTTGGGGATGGTGGCGATCTTCGCATCCGCAACGCCCAGGTGCTGGCGGACGGCTGGCTCCAGCGCGCGGTCGGTTGCGATCACCGCATCCGCGCGTCGGGCGCACGCGAGGACCGCACGTCGAAGCGGCAGGTAGGCGGCGCGCTTCAATCGCGCCCGGGACGGATCCGTCGCGCCGAACTCTTCGAGCCCCTGCGGGTTGAGAACGAGCGGCGCGCCCATCGACAGCCGTCTTCTCGCGTATCCAAGAACGCTGGCGCCGAAGCCGTGGACGATGTCTACTTCGCCGCGCGCCACCATCTCCGCCGCAACCGCCCCGGCGCGATAGCCGAAGAGAGGATAGGCTGTGCTCCGATCGATGACTGTCGTGCCGCGACGTCCGGCGAAGGGGAAGGTGCGATACGGCACGAACCTCAGCTGCACATCCGGGTGGACGGCGTCGGCAGGTGCCGGTCCGTGCGGCGTGCGCGTGATCAGCGTGACCCGGACGTCATTTCTCGCCAGGTGTCGCGCCAGATCGTAAACGCTGCGCTCGAGTCCGCCGAGGCCGTGCAGCGGGAACACCGACCGCGCCGTAATCGCGACGCGCAGGCGCCCGCTCACAATCGCGGCTCCCGCATGACGTCCGCGTAGAGCGCCTCGATCCGCGAGATCACCGCCGGTGAATCGAATTTCTCTGCCGTCCGCTTCGCCGCCGCCGCACCGAGTCGCTGCCGCAGCACCTCTCCGTGTCTTAGCCTCCGCACATCGTCCGCAAGGCCGGACGGGCTGTCGGAGAGAAGCCCGGTGATCTCGTCCTCGACGATGTCGGCGGTGCCGCCGGTGTGCATGGCGGCGATTGGAATGCCTCGGGCGCTGGCCTCGAGAAGGACGCGACTGAGCGACTCAGGTCCGCGGGACGGGAAGATGAGGAGCCCGGCATGCGCAATCCACC
>Ga0183260_10002292_pt1 | contig 15838 bp, 12 predicted proteins | sample AntDrymUQ4972206_2_FD_129768 | JGI IMG/M metagenome (GOLD analysis project Ga0183260, IMG submission 129768) | Polar desert sand microbial communities from Dry Valleys, Antarctica - metaG UQ497 (22.06) (version 2) (version 2) | ecosystem: Environmental > Terrestrial > Soil > Desert | place...
ACGAGGTCTGATCGATTTGGACGAGCTGGTGCTGCGGTGCCGGGATACACAATCTCGCGAGCTCATTGCCGAAGCAATTGCCGCATATCACGCCGGGGCGTATCGAGCCGCCGTTGTCACAATCTGGCTGGCGGTGTACTTCGACCTGGCCGCGAAGTTTCGATCGCTCGCTATTGCTGGCAATGCGGAGGCCAGAGATTGGGTAGCGGAACACGAGAGGTACTCGAACGGCTACAACCCTGAGCGGCCTGAAACTGCCTCCAACTTGCTGAGGATCGAACGCGAAATTTTGAACACTGCCGTTTCGCCGGCGTATGAGGTCATCAGCCACGCGGAGTTGGCTGACATCAAGCGCATTCGTACAGATCGCAACCGTTGCGCACATCCAACGATGCAGAGTGTAGACGAGAGATTCCAGCCGTCTGCTGAACTCGTTCGAGCCCATATCCGCAATGCCATCACGTACATTCTGGCTCGACCGCCCATGCAGGGCCGCATAGCGGTCGAACGCTACCTCGATTTGTGTGCTGATTCAGGATTCCCACTCAAGACTGAGGAAGCGCTGGACGAGGTCAAGCGGGTTGGGTTTACAGAATTCAGTGAGTCTAACCTTGACAAGCTCCTGTCTGATCTGCTGGACGCCACGTTTGACCCTGCCCTGACCGCCACTGCGCGGACTCAACGATTTGTCGGCGTCGAAGTGCTCCACTCGCTCTCCCGCACTGGCTTTGAATCAAGCTTTGCCACAGCGCTCAATTCTCATGTCCGGCGGTTATACGGCGAGAAGTGGGCAATACTTGCGAGCCTCCTGACACGTTGGCCGTGGGCGTGGGACCACATGGACGTGATAACCAGAAATAGAACGGTGTTGGCCATTAAAGCCACCGACCTTGACATCGACACAGACCGGCGACTCATTGTGGATGCCCTCTGCTTCGAGCCGCTGACGTCCGCCGCCTTCGAGCGACTGTCCTACTTCTCAACCAGGCAACTGACAGGCGGGTACCGGGCTATACCGGATGAGTTCCTGCTCGACCAGGGGATCAAACGACTATTCGAGTCGAACTCGTTCGAGCAGACGCGTCAGGAGTTGAGGCTACTGATCATGCATCGCACCGGTCTGCTGAACGCCGATAGGACTGCCAGGATCCTTGATGCGTATTTGGAGAATCGTCAGATCGGGGAGTGTGTCGAGGTCACAACCTTTCTGAACCGCCTGTTAAGTGAGTTGCCGATGGATAAGCTCGGTTCGAGGGAAAAATGGCTAGCAGTACGGGCCGAACGTGCTCATTCTCATCACGCGCACGATCGCGACCTCGTCGGCTGGATTGGCGAATACTACGGTGGCACCGAATGACCACTCTCCGTCCCTATCCCGCGTACAAGCCGTCCTGCATCGACTGGCTGGGGGATTTTCAATGTCATTGGAATGCAATGAAACTCACACATGCAGATGCCAGATTATGTGGCGGCGCGGCGGCGCGAGATTCCGCTGGTCGCCTGGCGGCTCCCAGCGGAATGACAATAAAGCGGGACGAGACACGGATCGTCCCCTACGAATGCACGGATGGGGGTCGGAGGGGCGAGATTCCTCTGGTCGCCTTGCGGCTCCCGGCGGAATGACAATCAAGCGGGATGACACACAGGTCGTCCCCTACGAAAATTGTTGGTTGGCGGCGCGGTCAATCGGCCTTTACGCCACACCCCGTTGGGGCGCCGTGGCGCGAGATTCCTCTGGTCGCCTGGCGGCTCCCGGCGGAATGACAATCAAGCGGGACGACACACAGGTCGTCCCCTACGAAGATTCTTGCTGGCGGAGCGACGGCGCGAGATTCCTCTGGTCGCCTGGCGGCTCCCGGCGGAATGACATTTAAACCGCTTCGCGGCGTGACGACTCGTGGGTCGGCGTCACCCGATCGGTAACGGGGAGATAAGCGTTCTATTGTGAAGGACGCCCTCGTCGCGTTCGCTGGCCCCGGCAAGCCCGTTGTGTGGCAAGCTTTCGAACGGCGTATGCCTAGTTAACTGCGATAAGGGTCGTCTCGTCGCCCTCGTCAATGATTAATTTCTCCGCGCTAATCCAGGCCGGCCTCATCCTCGCGCGGCGTTGGCGCACCCAATATTTTCCTGGCCGGCAGCGTGAAGGGAATCCACCCCATGCGACTAACGGTTGAAGCCAGGAGTTCCCTGAAGTACGGCCAACTGTTTAGCGGGAGGTTATTCTCGGCGAATATCTCAAAAAGCTCGTCTGTCATTGGCTCTTCGGAACCATAGTCTAGGCCGAATTCGACATCCACCTTGGCTAACTTTCTGTTCCTCTCGCTCCTGAACTCAGCTGTGTATTTGTGAAATGCCTGAAAGCCGTTGTCAGAGTCTTTCCACGAATGCGAATCGTTGATCGTCACCGAAGCTCCCTGCGGAATGTCCCCACCGAAGGAGTTCGTAACTCTGGAGAACTTAAGCCATATCCGCTCGAGCTCCAACTGTTGAATGAACTCTACATAGTCTTCGCCACTCAACTCGACTGATTCGTCTTCAATTTCAGTCTGGTCGATTACTGAGCTCATCAAGCGGCGAGCGCTTTCGTCTGAACCAGTTTTAGGTTGGACATGTCGCGTTTAGTTATCCTTTGTGAAGCGGAAACACTCCGCTTTTCAACATCGACGTTGTACGGCAAGCGTTCGTTCAAGACCGACAGTTGGATTTCAAGTCCATCCATTCTGACATTGAGCTTCGCCGCGACATTCCGCTCAGCCAGGAGATAGCCGACGTAGGCGTTCAGGCTCATATTTTCTTGCCGAGCCGCAGCAACGAGTTCCTTGTGCAGGGTTTTGGGAACGCGCGTGATGAACTTGCCGCTGAACCCGCTTTGCATGGCCGGTTCAGGAATCGAATTCCCTCGCTCATACTCGGACTCGATCCACAGCGTGCGGATTTCTTCGGCCATCGCCACGATTTCGCTGGCGTCTTCAACCTGTGTGAAACAGTTTGGAAGATCAGGGAACTCTATAAAGTATGCTCCGTTGTCGGGAACAACGGTGAACGGATAGGTCATATCCAGGTAGTGGGAGAGAGGCTCTTGTTGAACTGCCATGTCAGTCAGTCTCGTTCTTGTTGTCCAGGTCCAGCAAATCGCAGATGCGGTCGAGATAGACTCGACTCACATCACCGTTATGCACAGGCACTGGCAGGGTTCGTTCACCAGGTTTGACAAAGATTGCATGACTCCCCTTTGTTCGGTCGTGGGTCCATCCAAATTCCTCAAGCAGCGACTTCACATCGCTAAACTTTGCGGTCGGAGGTCTTCTGCGGATTCGCTCAACCAACTTTTCGCGCCGAGTCATCTGCTCAACCCCATGATACTGCGGGTAGTATCACTCGTCAACTATAGGAGCTGACGAGCGGCATTGCCGAGTTGCTTTCCCATGAATTCGATCTCATCGTTTGTATTGAGCTGCTCCTACATGATCCTACCACGATTACCGGGAGTTCATGCAGTTCTCCACTTGGCCGGCATGGTCCTTTGGGATCCAGCGGGACGACACACGGGTTGTCTCCTACGAAAATTGCTGGTTGGCGGCGCGGCGGCGCGAGATTCCTCTGGTCGCCTGGCGGCTCCCGGCGGAATGACAATAAAGCGGGACGACACACGGGTTGTCCTCTACGAAGATTGCTGGTTGGCGGCGCGGCGGCGCGAGACTCCTCTGGTCGCCTGGCGGCTCCCGTCGGAATGACATTTAAGCGGGACGACACACGGGTTGTCCTCTACGAAGATTGCTGGTTGGCGGCGCGGCGGTGCGTTCAATCGGCCTTTACGCCACACCCCGTTGGGGCGCCGTGGCGCGAGATTCCTCCAGTCGCCTGGCGGCTCCCGGCGGAATGACAGTTAAGCGGGACGACACACAGGTCGTCCCCTACGAATGCCCGGTGGCGGCTCCCGGCGGAATGACAATAAAGCGGGTCGACACACGGGTTGTCTCCTACGAATGCCCGTTGGCGCGGCGGCGCGAGATTCTTCTGGTCGCCTGGCGGCTCCCGGCGGAATGGCAATTAGGCGGCGCAATGAACGCTATGGGATGTTGAGTTCGTGGATGATGCCGGAGTGGGCGATGAGGGCGGCGTCGCCGTTGGCATCAACGGATTCAAGCGTGACCCGGAAGGTCCAGGTGCCGGGGGTGAAGCCGGCTTCCGGTGCGTAGCTCGTGGAGAAGCTGGTGACGCCGTCGACGAGGGTGACGCCTTCGGAGATCGGCACGCTCTCGATGACCTGCCCATCCTGGCTGACGTCAAGCGTCAGCTTGGCGCCGGTCACGGGCTGGCCAACATTGGCGACCTTGACCGAAACCTGGACCGATTCAATTGGCGCACCTTGGGACTGGACAGTTATTTCCCCGAAGACGATCAGGGACGGCTCCTCGTTGTCTGGAGTCGCCTCGAAGGCGGGAGGAGTTTGTTGGCCCGGTTCGCCGGCGAGCGCCGGGACGGTAAACGGCGCGTCGGCGATGGCCGCGGTTTCGCCGGTGTCGGAATCGGTGAGATTGAGCGTGAGGCGGTACTCCCCGGGTGGAGGCGGTTCGGGCAAGGCGACCTCCAGGTAGGTGGCGCCGCCGGCGAACAGCGAATCCATGGTTACGGGAATCGATGCCGCCTCCTCGCCGGTGAGTGTTTCCAGGGTGAGCGTGCCCTGGGGATGGACCGGGATGTTGCCGGTGTTCTCGATCGGGATCTGGATGCTGTCGCCAGTCGGACCCTGGACAAGAGCCGGTTCGCCAAGCTCAAAGGCGGGCGCCAGGTCGCCGGGCACGGTGATGGCGATCGCGGCGACGACGCGGACGATCTGGCCGATGCCCTTCGCGCCGGGAACGGGGATCGGTTCGGTGGTTTGGATCGCGAGGGCGGCGACGTACTGACCGGGTTCGGCATTGCCGGGGACGTCGATCGTGACTGTGCGGTCGAGCGGGTCGCCAGGGTCGAGGGTGAGTGTTTCGGCGTCGAATTGGATCCAGGTAGCAGGTTCATGTTGCTCGGCGCCTTGAGGAGCGAGGCCGAAACCGCCGTTGGGTGGGGAGATCGCATCGGCCACGTAAGTGGTGACTTCGATCGGGGATTCTGAATCTACGGAAAACCGTATCTCAATGGTTTCACGCTCGCCAGGTTCGAGTTGGACGTGGACGGCGGTTGTTTCCTGGCCGTCGACCGTTTCGATCGCGAGTTCGGGGAGGGAGCCGGAATCTTCCTGGGCGCGGGAGATCGGGGACGAGGCGGCGAGGAGGAAGAGGGCGGCGACAATGGGCGGTAGAAACCTCGTCGCTCGGGATGACGACCAGCGGGAGGGAGCGGTTGGAGACAAGGTCCGCGGCCGCACACGGAGGCGACCGGCGGGCGGACACAAGGTCGGCAGCCCTACACGGAGTTGAGGCGAAGCGAATGCGCTGGTCACGGCGGACCTAATCGTAATCATGGGGAGGTGAAGGCTTCGATCAGCACCGTGTTGATGCGGGCGGCGGGATCGGTGGTGGATTGGGTGGTGACCTGGATCATGCCAGCGGTGGACTCGTCGGTTGCGGGTGGGACGAGGATCGAGATTGCGCCGTCGCTGACTGTGCCCTGTACCCCTTCAGGTCCCTCAATGGAGTCGATCGCGATCGATCCATCCGGAATCCCGGCGAGGCCGGAGGCGGCGGTGGCCAGGGTAATCACCAGTTGCCAGCCGCAGGTGGTCGGCGCGTTTTCGTATTGGACCGCGATCTCGCCGATAGCGGCGTCGGCCTCCTCGAAGGAGAGGGTTTTCAGGTCCAGATCGGGTTGCGGGGCGAGTTCGGCGGTAATCGGGACTGTCGCGATCGCCTCAACCGTCGTCAGCGATCCGGGCAGGACGCCGGTGATCTCGAATTCCAGGTTGGCCGCAATGAAGGCGGTGCAACTGAGCCTGACTCCCAGCATAAAGCGAGCGGCGGCGGCATTTTCGAGGTTGTCGATGCCGAGCCGATTGTTGCTGGCATTGAGCAGCCCGGGTGTGTCTGGCGCATCGTTGTCGACAAGAATCAGGCGCCAACCGGGGGTTTCGGTCGTGCCGCGGAGGTCGATGGAGGCGACCTGACCGAAGTCCAGTTCCAGCATGCAGTCGTAGAGTGTCAATTCGCTATTGCCGGGGGTGGGGCCTGTCGCGTCGTCGAGGAGATCGCAGACGACTGTGGCCGAGTCCACCGATGGAGTGGCGGGAAGTTGAGTGGGTTGAACCGGAGGCTGCGGTTGTTGCGGCGGCGGATCCTGGGGCGGGGGCGGGGCCGTTGGTGGCGGTTCCGGGGGGGCAGGAGCAGGTGTTGGGGACGGTTTGGCGGTCGCAGTTGGCGCCGCGGTTGGCACGGCGGTCGGCGCCGCGGTCGGTGACTCGGTGGGCGGGATTGTCGGGGCATCGGTCGGTGGAGGCGGATCGGTCGGCGGCGGTGGATCGGTCGGCGGCGGCGGATCGGTCGGTGGTGGGGGAGGTTCGGTGACCTGGGCGGCGGTTAAAGAAGGCTCGGTTTGGGCAAGGATCTGTGGCGAGAGCGTCAGCCCGAACCCGATCGCGCCCATGAGGGCGATGCAAACCAATGGATGGGCGCGGCGGGCGCTTTGCATGTCTCTCCCAAAATTCCCTGCGGACGAGGTGGCGGATGCAGGTTCGTCCATGGAACCGGCGAAGGCATGGCCCAGCCGCGTACGATGGGCAATCCTGTTGTGGGCAGTATATGGTGCAGGCTGATGAATAAGAAGGAGGCTTGAGTTCGGGCGTGTAGGTTGGGGCACAAATTTCCACATCGCCCGGATTCCCGATTGTCGCCTCTATCGCTACGTGCACGAACTGCATCGTGGTGAAGGGGCAAGGGGGTGATGGTGGTGCGGGACGACACGGGTATCCGGTGGTGATGTGGGAGGACACGGGCATCTGGCGGTCATGTGGAAGGACACGCAGGTCCTCCCCTACGAGGCGGTGGTGATGCGTGTCCTCCCGTACGGATTTCGTGGGGGAGGATGTCAGGTTGGCGGTGTCGGTTCCCAATCCTGCCGGGGCATGGCGCGCCATGCCTCGGCGAGCAGGTCGAAGGCGACGAAGTTGCCGAGTGTGCCGTTGTGGGAGTAGACCCAGTTGATCCGGCCGCATTCGCTATAGCCCTGCTTGCGCAGGGCGGCGGCGGAGCGAGTATTTGGGAAGTAAACCCACGACTGGACCATGTGGAGGCCGAGTCGCTCAAAGCCGTATTCCAGCAGCAATTGCTTGGCTTCGGACCCGTAACCGCTGCCACGGTATTCGGTTGTGCCGAAAAAGCTGCCAGTTTCGGCGAAGCGGTTCTGGTAGTCGATGTCGAGCAGGCCGACCCAACCGATGGGCTCGTCGTTCTCGCGGAGGCAGACGCAGAACGTGATCCATGACGGCAACTCCGCCTTTTCGTGATCCCTCATCCACTCCCCGTACATTACCGGGCTGGTCAGGTGACGCCCGATATCGAAGAATGTCTCAGTTTCGTGGCGTGCCGCGAGCGCCGCCTTGACGCCGTCGTCCGGTTCTTCGGGGCGGAGGTAGACGCGCTTGCCGACCATCATCGCGTTGCGCGGAGGCTCGCCGTCAAGGGTGACCGGGGACGGCACGGGTCGCGGCGCCCCGGAACCGGAACGCTCGATGGGCGAATCATTGGGATCGCCGAGCGTCGCCATCCAGGCGGCGTTGAGGTATTCGTATCCAAGGCGATCGACGCGCTTGCCGTCGCGTTCGAGCATCTCCCGGAAGCGAGCGGTGTTGCGCATTCCCGCCGCCTCGATCCGCTCGATCACGGGAGTTTCGTCGGCTGGTATCTCGATGTAGGCGGTGGTTTGGCCGCGTTCGTCAATCATCCAGGTCGCGACGAGGACGATCGCTTCGCCCTTCCAGCGCAATCCGGAATGGCCGAAGAGGGGATCGGCGACGGCGGTGATCCAGAAGAATACACCTCCTTCTTCGACCCGAATCGAGCCTACGATCCGATCGTCTACCTTGCGGACGATCACAAACCAGAGGTCGTCGGTCTTGGCGAGGTCGTCCTTGATCCATTCCTCGTTGAGGTCGATGGAATGCGGGTACAGCGAGTGTCGCCACGACATCGCGAACTTCGCGTCGGCGACCTCGATGCCGCGCAGGTAGACCTCGTCGCCGACGAGGAATGTTTGGCCCTCGTGTCCTGTTCCGGGAGCAAGTGTTTCTGTTTTGTCCTCGGTACTGGTCGCCGCGGTCATCGGGCGCCCTCCTCTTCGGCGAGTACACCGTTCATGCTGGCTCGTGGCATGGACCGCCATTCGCTGGCCAGCAGATCGAAGCAGATGAAATTTTCGAAGTAGCCGTTGGCCGGAAAATGCCAGTGCATCCGGCCCGCTTCCTGGTAGCCCTGCTTGCGGAGGGCGGCGGCGGAGCGAGTGTTTGGAAAAATCACGACAGATCGCAGCGCGTGCAGGTTGAGCGTGTTGAAGGCGTAGTCGAAAAGCAGATGCTTGGCCTCGGTGCCGTAGCCGCCACCACGATGGTCGGCGCGGTGCATGATGCTCTCTGTTTCGGCCGTGCGATGCAGGTAGTCGATGTGCTCGATGCCGACCATGCCGATCAGCTCGTCATTTTCGCGGAGGCAGGCGGCGAACCGCACAAATTTTTGCGGATCTTCCTTCTGCAAGCCTTCATTCCAGACCTCGTATCCGGCTGTGCTGTACATGAAGCGGCCGCTGTCCCAATTGGCGTCCGGCTCCTGGCGAGACCAGCGTGCCGCGAGGGGGGCGTCCTTTCGTTCGAACGGCCGAAGGTAGACGCGCGGGCCGACGCGCACGGCGTTGAGCGGAGGATCTGAACTCAGCTCGATTGGGGGCGGGACAGGGCGGCCTTCGCCACTGCCGCTGCGCTCAAAGGACACGTCGTTCGGGTCGCCAAGTCGCTCAACCCACTGGCGATTGAGGTACTCGAAGACGAGCACGTCGGCGCGACCGCCCCAGGTCTTTTCCGCTTCCCGGAAACGCGCGATCTGGCGGGCGCCGAGCGCGTTGAGTTGGGTGATTGCCGCGTCCTGGTTTGCGGCGACCCGTGTTCGGACCAGCGGTCGATGCTGCTCGTCGACCAGCCAGGGAATGGCGAGGCCGAGCGCCTCGGCGAGCCAGAGTTGGCCGCGCTCCCCGTAGAGCGGGTCGATCCAGTGGTCGATCTGCGTAAGGGGGTCCTGGCGCCGTGTGCGGATGCTGCCGACGGGGACGTCGTCACGCTTGCGGAGGATGATGTAGGTGGCGCGGCGCTTCTCCTTTACCATCTTTTCCTTAATCCAGGTTTCGTACCACTCCGTGGATTTCGGGAAAATGGTGTCCTTCCAGGAAACGCCGAACTTGTTGTCGCCGGTTTCGACGGCGCGGATGTAGATTTCGTCACCGACGAGGAAGGTCTGGCCTGCGTGACCGGTTCCTGGCGCGGGCGTCTTTGACGCCTCGTCGGTTGTGGCCGCCTGTTCTGACATGACTGGCAATGACTCCTTGCGAGACGCGACTCGTTCTTGAACGAGCGGCTCTCGGCAATCGCCGGGGATGTGTGACCCGGGCGCGGGCGGACGGACCCGTTGATGGGGCGGGCTCCGGACGCGTAGCCGGGTCCCCGCAGACACGATTTCCGTGATCGATTGGGATGTGATGGTTGGATCGTAGCCGAAGCGAACGCGTGGTTAGGCGTGAGCCTCGATCCGCGCGATGCCGGTTGCGGCCGCGCGTGTGTGGACAAGCAACATCATGCTTTCCCCCTTCCGCAATGCGAACCTGATCCGCGGGGAGACGACTCGGTGAGTCGTCTGGAGCGGCTGTTCACTGTGCCTCGGATCGGGTGAAGACCAGACCGGTGAGGCTCGCCATGTTGAGGACGTTGCATCGGCGCAACCGACAGCGATGGTGTGCAGGATCGAACGTCGGTTTCCATGATAACGGGTAAAGGGCGAAAAGTCTGCCCTCGAGGGAGATGCGTTTTTGGCACAGGAGGAAAGACGCATAGTCGCGGCCGCGTGATGAGCGCGGGCTCGACGGATCCTGGCAGGAGTGGTTGGGAAGTGGGGCATTTCGTGGCGCCGCGGCGCGAGATTCCTCTGGTCGCTGACGCTCCCGGCGGAATGACAATAAAGCGGGTCGTCCCCGACGAAGATAGCTTGTTGGCGGCGCCGCGGCGCGAGATTCCTCTGGTCGCCTGGCGGCTCCCTGCGGAATGACAATAAAGCGGGTCGACACATGGGTCGTCCCCGACGAAGATAGCTGATTGGCGGCGCCGCGGCGCGAGATTCCTGTGGCCGCTGACACTTCTTGGGTTCTAGGGATCGCCGGTGGCGATGGGTTCCTGGTCTCCCTCATAGTCGCTGGAGATGTACCACTCGTAGACCTGCCTGGTCGACGGCGCGGCATAGGCGACGCCCTCGCCGATGTTTTCGATGAGCACGACGGAGGCGATTGTTGCTTCGCCATCGGAGCCGCCGTACGCGGCGAACCAGGCATGGGGCTTGTCGCTGTCGTCGAGGGCGTTTTGGGCGGTGCCGGTTTTGCCGGAGATCGGCCAGTCGAAGTCGTTGAAGATCCGGGCCGAACCGACCCCATCGGTGTTGTGGGTTTGCTCGGCGAGGGCGCTTTGAAGGACCGCGATTTGGGTATCGGTGAGTGGCAACTCGCGAATCACTTCGCGTTCTCCGACCTGGCTAAAGGTGCCATCGGGCGCCTGAATGCGGTCCACAATATAGGGCTGGAGAAGGGCGCCGCCGTTGGCGATCGCGGCATAGGCGTTGGCCATCTGGAGAGGGGTTGCATTGAGATAACCCTGACCGATGGCAAGGAGCACGGCATCGCCGGTTGACCAGCCATCGCCGATAACATCGCGCTTCCATTGCGGATCGGGCACGGTGCCGGCGACTTCCGGGAAGTAGGGGATGTTGGTTGCCTGACCGAGGCCAAAGGCTTTGGTCATGTCGGGCAGGGCGTTGTCATCGTGCTGATCGAGAGCGGCGCCAAGCTGGTAGAAAACGGTGTTGCAGGAGCGAACGAGGCCCGAGTGCAACGTCAGCGGTCCCTGGGCGGAAAGGCCATTTTCGACGACCCAGTCATCCCATCCGAAGTCGCCAATCTCGAATCGGGCCGGGCAATCGATCGGGGTTTCAGCCGTGTAATCGAGGTAATGCATGGCCGCCGCGGCGGTAATCACCTTGAAGATGGACCCTGTTGGGTATTGTTCGCGGGTGGCGCGATTTGCCTGCGGGCGAAGCAGCTCGTCGTTGAGCAATGCCCGCTCGTCTTCGGTATAGGTGTTGTTGACGGAGTCGTTGGGATCGAACGTGGGGTGGCTGACCATGGCCAGGATCGACCCATCGCGGGGATCGATGTAAACGGCGGCGGAGCGCAAGCCATCCTGGTTGTCCACGGATTCCTGGGCGGTGAGTGCGGCATCGACCTGCCGCTGCATCTCGAGGTCGATTGTGAGGTGAAGGTTCTGGGGGGGAGTGCCGGCGCTGGTGGCGATCTGCTCCTGAACCGCGCGGCTCTCGCAATCGATGACGTTGAGCGAACCGCCGGGTGTGCCGGCGAGGAGTTCGTTGGCGCCGAATTCGAGTCCGCTGCGCCCGATCATCTCGTTTTGATGAACGGAGCCGGTGTCATCGGTTTGGACGTCATCTTCCGTGGCCGGACTGACCCATCCCGTGATGTGGGCGGTGAGGGCGCCTTGTGGATAGAAGCGGGAGACGGCCGGCTGGACGACGACGCCCGGGATTTGTTGCACCCTGTTGATCAGGTTGGCATCTGGATCACCGGGTATTTCCGTGATCGGCACCAGCCAGTTAGGGTCCCAGCCGTCCCGGTTGGCCATGGACACGATATCGGAGGCGGGCATTTTCACGATCGGGCTAAGGGCGGCGGCCATCGATTGTTGATCAGCAACATCGGCCGGGATCACGCCGATCCTGGCTACTGGCGCATCTTCGGCGAGGATCTTGCCGTTGCGGTCGAGAATGCTTCCGCGGCGGGGGATTTCGCCCTGAAAGTCAATGCAGCCGTTGGATCCGAGTTGGCGGAAGATGAGCGAAGGAGTCCAGGCGACGCGCCAGTCGTTGTCTTCCTTGACCAGCGGGATGACATTGCGTTCGGTGATGGGGCCGACGAGATTTGATTCGAGTGTGATATCGACCAAGACCTGACCATCGAGTCCAGGTTCTCCGAGGATTTCGCCGGAAATCGCGGTCAACCCGGCTTCTTCGGCGATCTGTAGATATCGCGCGGCGAAGGAGTCGCGGCTGGTCGAGGCCTGGACTTCCTTGGACGAGAGATCGTACATCGCGTTGTAATCGCCGGTTGACCACAGGGCCAGCCAGTTCTCGGCGGTGCGCAGGGGGGCCTGGGTATCGACCTCGGTCGCGGTTGGCGGCGGGGTCGGTTCGATGGTGGGTTCAGGAGTCGGTGATGGTTGCTCGGTGGCGGCGACGGTGTCTGTGCCCTCGGGGGTGACACGTTGGGCGAGCTGTCCCAGCGGCGATTGGTCAGGATCGAGGCGATCGACGACGAGCAGGCCGCTGGTGGCGAAGATGGCGAGGAGGAGGAGGGTTGCGAAGATCCACGGCCAGCGTGGCCGCGCGGTTCGTGGTTGGGCATATGGCGAGCCGTAGGCATTTCCGTAACGGGACACGCGCAAACATCCTTGACGCGGAGAGAGGAGTGGCGCTCGGCGAGGCGACGAGCGGTGAAAAGAGAGGCGATTGGGCCCCTGTGAACGTACATGCTAGCACGAGCGCGCCAATCGCGGGATCGCCTTGGCCATGATCGGCCGGTCGCTCTCAACCTGGTGGACGACCGCGGCCGAGGGGCGGTTTCATCGACGAACTTGAAAAGACAAGCCCGGCCGGTTGGCCGGGCTTGCTCGGGATTGGGAGTGGGAAGCAGAAATGTTGCTTCACCATGTTGGGAAGAGACGAGAATCGACAGGGGAATCGATTCTCTTACTCAATACTACGTCGATGCATCGGGATTTGGATGCATCGGTGGTTCGCGGTCTATGAAGTGGCCTCGATTTCGAGGGAAATCTTGACATCGTCGCTGACGAGAACGCCGCCGGTTTCAAGCGCGGCATTCCAGTTCAGCCCGAAATCCTTGCGGTCAATCCTGGTTGCCGCCGAGTAGCCGATCACCGACTGGCCCCACGGGTTCTTGCCCTCGCCGTTGAATTCGGCAGCGAGCACGACCTCGCGGGTGACGTCCCGAATCGTGAGATCGCCGGTGACGGTCAGGGCGGAGCCGCCGGCGGTTTCGACTTTGGTGCTGGTAAAGGTAAGGGCCGGGAACTTCTCAACATCGAAGAAATCCGCCGCTTTGAGATGCTCGTCGCGTTTTACGTCGCGTGTATCGACGGTGGCAGCGTCGATTTCAACCTCAACCCTGGAGTTGGCGATGTTCTGGTTGTCGATTGTGATCTCGCCCTTGACCCCGGAAAAGCGGCCCTTGGCGGTGGTGAACATCATGTGCTTGACGGCGAACTCAAGTGAGGAATGCGAGGGATCGATGGTCCAAACGGTGGCGGCGGTCGCGGTTTCGGTCATGCGCGTCTCTCCTTGTCGGCGGGCGGCGGCAATACAACGGATGCCCTTGGGTGGCCACGCGCCGACAATCGGCGTGTGGGCGAAACTAATCATCTGATATCCACTATATTATCGTAAGTAACCAATGTCAAGTATTTGGAGATATTGGGTTTAGGTCTAAACAACGATTGCCTGATCATGATGGAGAGAAACATGGCGGTCCATGGACTGAAACAGACATCACCACCCGAGGAAACGGACCGCCACTGGCGGCACACGGTTGACGGGATGGAAGGGACAAACCGAGCTGCTGCTCGAGGCGTCGCTAGCCATGATCGAGCGCGAGAGCGCCCGCCGCAATCACCACCGACCTATAGGGGAGCACCTGCGGCCTCTTCCCCACGGGCACTGCCTGTGGGCGAGACTACTCGCCCTTGCCGTACGTGCCGTAGCTGACAATCTCACTGAGCGGGTGGCGCCCGGCCTGGGCGGGATTCGGGCGGTGGTCCTTGAACTGCCTGGGGTACCCAAGGACGACGACCGAGCGGGCGGTCATGCCGTCGGGCACGCCGAGAATTTGCTGGCCTTGTGCTTCCTGCGCTTCATCGCCGAACCAGGCGGTTCCGCCGCCAAGGCCAAGGAGCCGGGCGGCGATCAGCAGGCGCTCGGTGACCCGCCCCTCGTCGTAGGCCTCGCTGATCGTGCTTGTGCCCTTGAGGACGATAGCGATCGCCAACGGGGCGCCAGCCACCCAATTGATCGGTGTCCGAACCTCGCTGATTGCCTGCAACTGGGCCTTGTCCTGAACCACGATGAAGTGCCACGGCTGGGTGTTGCGAGAGCTGCCGGTCCACTGGGCGACTTCGAGAAGGTTGTTGAGGGTGTCGTCGGTAACGGGCCGATCCTCGTATTGCCGTGCTTGGCGCACTTTCTTCAATTGTTCAACGGTTTCGGGATGGGTCGCGCCGGATGTCATGTGGATGCCCTCCTGGGCTTGGCCGCCGGTCGCGTGCCTGGAAAGGCGACCGGCGGCTCGGATTCGCTATGACTTTCCATTGTATAGGAAGCGGGAATGATGGCAAGGATTGGCCACCAGCGCCGTCGCAGTCGAAAGCTGGCGTCACACTGCCGCAGAGTTGGCGTGACCTTCACTGGCGATGATCTCGACGACCTGGACGTCTTTGGGCAGCTCGATCAGGTACTCCTCGTCGCGCGGGAGACGGTGGATGCGCCGCGAGTCGTCGCCCACGAACCGCGACATGGCTTCCACGGATTCCCACCAGGAGATCGTGACGAATTCGCTCTCGTCATCCCGGTCTTCGCGGAACATCTGCACCGCCAGGGCCCTTTCGACCAGCGGTTGCAAGCCGTGTGCCAGCAAGTATCTGGCGTACTCGCCGGCAATCGCCCCGGTTGTGCGACCGCGCCAGATGCGGGCGATGGTGGGGCGGGATGTCGTCGTCGCACATTCCTTGCGTACCCTGTTGTTCGCGGAATCTGGACGGTTTAATCCAGGTGTCGTTGGAGGCGCCATGCTCGATGTCCGCCGTCGGCCCGGATGTGGCTTAGCGCTCAAGGGCCTGGATCACCGCGTCGGGATTGCGTTCAATCACGCGCAGCAGGACCCGGGCGGCGCTATCCGGTTGCTTCTTGCCTTGTTCCCAGTCGCGAATCGTGCCGAGCCGCAGGTGGAAGCGTTCGGCGAACTGCTCCTGGGTGAGGTTGAGATGTTGGCGGATGCGCTGAGCGCTGGGTACGGGCCACATCCTGGCCAGCTCCTCGTCGGTGATTGGAGGGTTGTCGGGATCGCTCAGGGCATTGGCCTCGATTTCCTCTTCGGTCATGGCGTCGAGACGCGCCCAGTCGGTGCGTCCGTTAATGGGACGCGTCGAGCCATCAGGCATGATCTGCACGAACTTGCCATCAGGACCCTTGCGGACCCTGACCATATCGTCGTCGCTCATGAGTCCTTGACCTCCGTACCGAGATTATTCGACGAGCAGTTATCCGGTCGGTAAAGATAATGGTGAAAAAACGGTCCCCGATCTTGCCGACAGCCGTGTGACGAGTCTCGCCATGCTCGGGTCTTGTGACGTCTTCAATAATGTGGTTTGGATCGTCAAAAACGTCCAACGCGTCCAGGAAACTTGATGTGTACCATGAAGGTGAGACACTGAGCCGTCCAAAACGGCGTGCCAAGGAGGTGGTCATCCATGGGCCGACCCTATCCGGAGGAGCTCAAGCGCGAGGCCGTGGCGCTCGTGGCGGCG
>Ga0183260_10002293_pt1 | contig 15834 bp, 15 predicted proteins | sample AntDrymUQ4972206_2_FD_129768 | JGI IMG/M metagenome (GOLD analysis project Ga0183260, IMG submission 129768) | Polar desert sand microbial communities from Dry Valleys, Antarctica - metaG UQ497 (22.06) (version 2) (version 2) | ecosystem: Environmental > Terrestrial > Soil > Desert | place...
TATTCTTCGACATCGCCGACTTCGCGCCGATTGGTTACGATGCGAATCTCGCCTTCGGCTAATTCATCAACAAATTCCTCTGCCTTTTCGTCAAATTCGATTGCTTCAACTCGAACTTCAGTCGTCCGCATCGCTCTGGAAATAAACGATGTGAAAATAATGCCGACAATAAATACGCCGGCAATTTTAATTCCTTCGGGTTGTTCGATGATGTTGACGATTATCGTGTAAAAGAAAATGAGCGTAATTATCAAAAAACCGATCCATTTTTTCTCCAATTTTTTCCACGCGGAAATTGTTACGGCAACCGCCGCCGAAGTCATCAAAAATAAAACGCCGGTGGCATATGCGCCGCCTTGTGCGCTCACATCGGCTTCAAAAAGAATCGTCACGAGAAAAGCGATTGCCGTAAAAACCAGCACTAACGGGCGTGTCGCTTTCGCCCAATCAGGTGCCATTCCGTAACGGGGCAGATAGCGCGGAACAATATTCAACAATCCCGCCAAAGCCGACGCGCCGGCAAACCATAAAATCGTGATAGTGCTGATGTCGTAAAAAGTCCCGAAAATGTCGCCTAAATAAGAGTGCGCTAAATAGGAAAGCGCACGTCCGTTAGCTTTTCCGCCTTGCAGAAATTCCGCCGGCGGAATCAGCATGGTCGTTATGATGCTGCTACTAATCAACATCACACTCATAATCAAAGCCGCGCCGCTCAAAAGTTTTTTACCGTTGCGAATTCGCCCTTGAATAACTTTTTCACTCATCGGCGAAAGCGTTTTGTCGGGTATTTGTGTTTGATGAATATTCCTTTTCACTTCTTTGGAAATTTCTTCACCGCTTTCGACCAGAGGCATTACAACCACGCCGGTTTCAAAACCTGACAAACCGAGCGCAAGTTTCGGAAAAAGCAGAAGCGCAATCAGAACCATTGCCGTTATGCTGCCATTTACGTCGGGATGCGCCCACAACATAGCTTTCCAATTAGCCAGCACTTCGGGCTGAACGACAAAAATTTGATAAAACCCAACACTGATTACCGCAACATTCAGCAGTAAATAAGCAATAACGATAACAACCGCGATGTTGATAGCTTCATTAAATCCTTTGAGAAAAACCGCGCCCAAAAAACCGATGAGAATGAGCGTTACGATAATTTTGTGATTAAGAAATTGCAGATTATGCTCGACAAACGGATTTTCGACAATATGCGCGGTTGCGTCGGCGGCGGAAAGCGTAATGGTGATGATAAAACTCGTAGCGACAAAACCGAGCAAAGCCAATACGAACATTTTACCTTTCCAACGCGAAAGCAAATTTTCGAGCATCGAAATCGAGCCGTCGCCGTGCGGACTTTCTTCCGCCACGCGCTTATACATCGGCAGTGCGCCAAACAATGTCAGCAGAACAAGAACTAAGGTTGCAATCGGCGACAAAGCTCCCGCCGCTAAAAACGCAATGCCCGGTTGATAACCGAGTGTCGAAAAATAATCAACGCCCGTCAGACACATCACTTTCCACCACGGATGTTGATGATGCGTTCCTTCCTTTTCGTGCGGACCTTCGGGTTCTCTTACACCTTTCAACAACCAGGTTCCAAAACGGCTCTTTTTCTTTTTTGCCATAATCTCGTAAATGCAAAAAGACCGCCGGATGCTTTGTTTGCAACCGCGGTCAATTTATAAATGCAAAATGATTTTTGTTATTTCTACCGACACAAATATCGGAGATCAGTCTTTCTATATTTTATAACTTCAAACAATAGGAAAATTTTACGCCGATTATTTTCTAGGTCAAGTTGAAGAATTATGAAGTTCGCAGATTATTGACTCACATGAAACGGCAATTGAAATGAGATTTGATTATTCACCCGCCGCCATTATTCTTTCTGATTTGTTATTTATTCTTTGATTGTTCAAAAAAAACGATATTTTTTAAGGGTTAAAGAAAAAATAATAAATGAGAAATAAAAAGCGGTGGATTACCTAATGCCACGTCTTGAAAATTATTCAAATTTTCTTCGCCTTTGGAAGGTGAGTTATTTAAAAATTAAAAGGGCGACGTCTCCCACACCGTCGCCCCTAGGTCACAAGTCCTCACCCCTCGTGACCAAATGTTCACCGGGGAGGTGAACAGTTATTAGACTTACATAATAAGAATAAAATTGCAACCGCAAAAAAAACTTTTTTTTCGCCCTTTATTCATCTCCAAATAAAAGATAACTATTCCAAGGATTGACGAACTTTTCAACCGTCAAACCGCCGACAATAAAACCGATTTCTTCGTTTTTCGACTGCACAAAAAAACTATATTCACCTGCCGGCGTTTCGGATTTAACTTTTATTTCAAAACTCAAAACGGAAAGGTCTGCGCCGTAATTGTGTTTGGTCAAAGTGTTTGGTGTAACGCTGATATTTGGAGAATTAAATCCGATGGTGAAATTTTCGGTGTCGAGATTTTTTCCGCCGACATAAATTAGATAAGATTTTCCGCCGTTTATCGGCACGGCGAGTCCGGCGATTTGCCCATTAAAACCGACGTAGCGGACATCGAAATTTTTGGCACGATTTTTTAATTTTTTTGTAAGGGTAGAAGTTTTGCCGTTGATAACATATATTTCGCCGAGATTTTCAGTTGAAACTAAGTTTTTTCTCTCGCCTAAATCCTGCGCGTAAATTTGATATTGACCGCTTTCTAAACCTTCTATCCGAAAAGTTCCTTCGGAGTTTGTCAGAACGCCGGCAATGACCCGCCCGGTTTCGGTTTCTTCCGCCCAAACCTGAAAATTTTTAGCTGCTTTGCCGGTTGCCGACGAGAGTTTACCGCTGATTATGCCGCAACAATCTTCGTCAGAATCTTTTGCGCCGTATAGAGCGCGGATGCCTGAAATATCGTCTTCGGCTAAAGTGCGTGAACTAAAACTCGACAAATTATAAACACCGTTTTTTCCTTGATGAGCGTGCATTGTCGCACCCAAAACGGAAGAATGTTCGAGTCCGAGAAGATGTCCGATTTCGTGCGTCAGCGTCGCCTCGAGGTCAAATGTTCCGATTGAACCGTCGGTGGAAAATTGTTTATACGGATTTAAGATGATGTCGGCTTCGGTGATAAAACCCTTGCCGTTATAAAAAACTCTGGTGCGGGCAGAAATTTCTTCCGTGTCGCCGCCGAAAAGCACAAGATTTTCCGCCGTTTGAGCAATAGTTATCAAACTGATTCCGTCGCCGATTTTTCCGGACGGACTAACCGATTGTTTGTCGCTCAAAATTATTTCAAATTTTATATCGGCGACCTTTTCCCAAGTTTCCAAACTGCGCTGAATCGCGCCAAGCACGTCGCTGTCGGCTTTGATATTCGGGTTTTGCTTGGCTAAAGATGTGGAAAGCGCAATCGGAATCGTGCCGATTTTCCAATGCAGTCTGACCGGTTCGCCTTCGTCGGCAAACTGCGTTGTATAAGCCGCCGTTGAAAAAGAAAAATTCAACAGCAACCACAAAACCAGAAAAATTTTGAACGGTTTAGACATCAAATCAAAAACTAGGCAGATTGGTAAAAGTTTTCTAGACATAAATAATTGCTCAAATGGGCTATATTTCTTGGCTTTTACTTTTGCCTTTTTACTTTTTATTTATTCCTCTTTGGCTATAAAACCCTCGATATTTTCTCTGCCGACTTTTTCCAAATCAGCCAGCCCGACAACCGAAAGCAAAACTACTAATGCCAGCGTCGCCAAAACATAAAGAAGCGCGATTTGCTCCCAATAAATCAAACCGCCAATTACAATGCCAACCACTAACAGCCAAAAAAGAGCGACTGTGCGGCGGCTATATTTACTTTGTTTTTCCGTCATATTATTTTACTAACCCTCTGAAATCGGTGAAGTCTTATTGATTATTGAAACAGATTTTTGAGTTTTGGACAATCAAAAAATTTAATTTTTTGCTAAAGCACTTTTTAATCAATTATTCGCAAAGGCAATTTTTCCGCGTTTTTTTCAGTTGTGCCAACCACTTTGAGAATCGGCGGAAACTTTCTTTTTTCACGCCCGTTCTGCTCTACTTCTATGATGTCAAAGGCTTGCAAATTTATATCATCGGCTTGTTTAGCTTTAATTTTATCCAAATCCGCTTCGATTATTTTTGTTTCGTTTCCTTCGCGGCGAAAAATCGTAATTTTTTTTGAATCCGCATTTTTCGTCAAACCGCCCGCACTGTCAATAGCGCGGGAAAGCGTAATTTGTGAGCGCGAAGAAATTTGTTTCGGGTTTGTTACACCGCCGATGAGATAAATCGGTTGGGCTTCCAAAACCGTTATTATATCGCCGTCCAAAATTTGCGGATTAGATTCTTTTTTTCCCGTTAATAAATCACTAATTTTGATGTTGATATAATTTGAACCGTTGGCTTGGCTGGCAGTAACAAATTTTTCCGCGTTGATTTCAGTTTCGGCAGTCGGCGGATTTTTTTCGCTTCCCACCTGAAAACAGTTCAGATTTTGCTGTCGGAAAATTTGAATCTCACCACTCACTTTATCAGTAAAACCGCCGGAAACGACAATCAGTTCGTTGAGAGAAATAGGACGTTTTATTTGAAAGCGTTGCGGCGTTTTGATTGCGCCATACAAAACAACTTGCGGACGGTTTGAACGGTCAAGAATTCTGACCGCGACTTGCGGATTTCGCAACAATTTGCTGTAACCTGTCGCCACATCTGCCGCCACCGCTTCTTCGCTTCGGCACAGCGCGTAAATCGGATTGTCAACAAAATCAATCCCGTTCAAAAAACCTTCGGGATTGAGTGTGCCGCGCCAATCATATTCGGTGCTGCCAATAACATCAACCTCAATCAAATCGCCTAAATGAATCAAACCAGCTTCGATTTTTGCAATTTCGGCGGGAGAATTTGCAGACACATTTTCAGGAGTCGGCGTTTGAGCAAAAAATAAACTTTGCTGACAGAAGATACAAAGAAAAATATATGAGATGTAATACTTGCTTTCCATCTTCTTAAAACCTACGATTGTCTGATTCTTACCTTTTTTTTGACTCTAATTATGTTACTTGAAATGGCTTTCTCAGAAACTTCCGTTTGCTCTTCTTCCGCTTGGTTTTCTAATGTTTTTTCGATATTGGATTCCAAATTTTCCGCTACATTTGCCTCTTCTATTTCTTTAACATCAGTTTCTAAATTTTGAATTTCATCCGCCTTAGATTGTTTTTTGTGTTTTCTGGCTGGTTTCACCGAAACGGTGCCGGGAACAGCAAAACCCTTAAATTCCCAATTGCAAGCGTTACAGAGAAGGTTGTATCGAAACATAAGTTTCGACCAGAATCGGGTTGGACGATAACCGCGTCTAATGCGGTCGCTGTGGCATCTTGGGCAATTTTGGCTAATCATTTTTACGTTTTCTCACAGATCTTTTTGAAGTAATTTTTTTATTTTCTTCGGGTGGAAGTCCGTGTATTTTTTCAATTTCCGAGTTTATCTTTGCAGCAATCATTTCTTTTTCTTCGCTGTCGGCATTTTCCCGCCCCAAAAAGAAAAGAGCATCCTGATAATGATTTACCGCAAGTTTGTAGTTGCGTTTGAAAGCCGCCCGTTCCGCTTTTTCAATTAAATGCGAGATTTTTATCGAAGCTGCAAACTCTTTAAGTGCTTCGTCTGATTCAACCAATTGCGGCTCATTCGGATAAAATTGCAAGGCAAAATCCAAAACCGTCAAAGCCTTTTGCGACATTTCCAATTTTTCCGATATTATAACACGATTTTGTGCTTCTTGGGTAAAGAGGCGCGACTCTAATTCCGCCCAAGCCAATAGATGAAAGTGATGTAAATCCTGCACGATTTCTCTGCCGTGCAACAATGCCGCCAGACGCGGCGAACCTTGTCCAACCGTTTCAAGCTGATTTTTATTGACCGCCAAATATTCGCGGCACATTTCAAAAACTTCAAGGTGTCCTTCGGACAATTTACCCAACACTTTGGCAGCTTCCGATTTTTTTTGAATGGCTTTGATAATTTCAGTGTTTTGCTGCACGGACAGTTTGTTTGCATCGCTGTTTGCGCTAACTTGCGACGCAACTTTATTCAAATTGTTGTCGAGCCTTTGTTGGGCTAATAAAAAATTATTTCGCGCCCTTTTGAGAACGATTTCGCGCACAACAACCGCGCTGACTAACAAAAGACTGGCTCCGATTCCCGCCGTAATCCAAGGCATATCTTCGCCGCCTTCGTGCAAAATCCCCCATAAAAAAAAGAAAAAAGCGATAGCAATTGCCGTCGCTAAAATATAATAACTAGACGCAGGAAGCCAAAACGGACGGCGATAGATATTGGAATCGCGCCCGATTTTTCTGGTTACCAATCTTTGTGTCTGATAGGTGTTGTTTGGTCTTCTAGTCAAGTTTTTTCTCCCAAAAACTTCTATCCTTGCCCGTTTCAGTTTATAAAAACTAAAAGCCAAATGTAACTTTATAGTTAAATTTTATTAACAAGTTGTCAACAAGCATTATGTTATAAGATGAAAATATGAGATTTTTGTTATAATTTTTAGACTATGGAGGGCAAGAAAAAGAAAAAACCAGAGCGTCCGATTTTTGATTCGATTCGCAAGCCAACCGCGCCGCCGAGTCAGAAAATCGGCAAAGCCAAACCTGACGAAAAGGCGCGTCCTTCGCGTCGTAAAATCAAACACAGGAAAAGCGAGGATTTGGAAAATTAAATGAACTTCTTCAAAAAATTTTACAGCAAAATTGTTCACCCGACGAATGTTTGGGCAAGACCTGAAATGCCGATAACTTTTCGCGCTGAAATTATGCCCGGAAAAAGCCGCGAAGAGCGAACCTTTCGCATCAAAGATGTCTTACAAAACGGGCGCGTTACGCTTTACGGTTTTACGGGCGAACATCGGGAACGAGAATTTGAACAAGTGAACTTCAAGCGCGAGAGGTAAAAAATTTACAGATTATAAACTTGTCCGACTTTGAGAATGTCCAGATTTTCGATTTTCAATTCGGCAACTTGCCGAACAACTTCCTCAAAATACATCGGCTTAATATTTATGACATAAATCGGACAATTTTTTTGATTAAATTTTTTGAGTTCTTTCTGCAAAGTTTTCGGAGTAAGATGATGTGAAATCTGCGCTAATTCTCCGAGTTCATTCGGAAAGGAACATTCCACAAGAAGCGCGTCAAGATTTTTTTCGGCATTCACGACTTCCCAAAATCCGTCCATCTCCGCTGTGTCGCTGCTCAATGCAAATGTAGTTTCGCCGTCAGAGATTAGAAACCCGACGGTTGGGACTTTGTGATTGACTTCGACGGCTTTGACGCGCAGATGCTTTGCCAAAAATTCTTCGCCGCTTCTAAACGGATGATATTCTAAAACCGCGCCATTTTCATTCGTAAGTTCCGAAAAGCGCGGATAAACCGACCAATTAAAAATATCGCGTTCGATAACTTCGATTACTTCCGAAGTGGCAAAGACACAAATCGGCTCAGTCAAACTTGCAAATAAATCATCAATAAAAAGCGGCAGACCGGCGATATGGTCAAGATGCGCGTGAGTTAAAATTACGTTCCGAATCTGTTTTTTTTGCTCCGCACTCGCCGCCATTGCCAAACTTCCCGCGTCTATCGCCACACAATCATCAACGACAAAACACGCCAAATGCTGCCGTGCCGAAGCGCAACCGTTTTCATCAAACGTGCTGGGAAGAAGTTGAAGTTTCATCAATTCAATCGAAAAATTTCAAACTTATTTTTGCCGCAAAAAAGCACAAAACTCACAAAAATAACTTGGCTTTCTTTTAAATTTTTTGCGTTTTCTGTGCATTTTTGCGGCTGTTCTGTTTATCTTGCACAAGTTTGAGCGCGTCCGCCGTCAATTTCGTAAGTCGCGCCAGTTATCCAAGCAGCTTTTTCCGAAGCTAGAAAATAAATCAACTCGGCAATTTCCGTTGGGTCGCCGACTCGTCCAATCGGATGCGTCGTTTTTGAATGTTCGAGAAAATCTTTATATTTCTCGTCTTCCATTCCGCCGCGTTTGTGCAAATTTGTTACGACAACGCCCGGATTTACCGCATTGACGCGAATGCCCTGCGGTGCGAGTTCAAGCGCGGAACAGCGTGTCAATTGGTCAACTGCCGCCTTTGAAACGCAATACGCCAAGACATTTGGAAAAGCACGAGTTCCTGCAACGCTGGAAACATTGACGATATTACCTTTCGTTTTTGCCAGATGCGGAACGCTTCTTTGCATCATAAAAAATACCGAACGAAGATTTATGCTCATCATTTTATCCCAATCGTCGAGTCTTGTATTTTCAATCGAACCATTTGAGATGATGCCCGCCGCATTTACCAACACATCAATCTGACCGAAATTTTCAGTCATATAGCTGAAAAATCTTTCAACCTGTGTAGTTTCGCGGATGTCGGCGAGATGAATTTTTATCGTTCCGTCTTTTTCCAACGCTTCATCGCGCAGTGCATTTAGTTCTTTTTCATTGCGCCCGACGGCGACGACTTTTGCGCCGTTTTCCGCAAACAGCAAAGCCGTTGCGCGTCCGATTCCGCTACTTGCGCCCGTGATAATAACTACTTTTTCCCGCATATTTTTATGGAGTTTAGCATAACTATTTTTCAAACAAAAAGACAGTCAAAAATGACTGTCTTTCAGAATTTTCTTAGATGTTTAAGTGAGCTAAAAAACTAACCGATTTGAAACATTTCGTATTAAAAAACTACACGCCGTTGGTTTGCGGTTTGTTTGTAAAAAACTTTTCGATAGCTTGTTTTGTTTCTTGGCGGCGGCGATGTTGAAAATCGCTAACCCATGTCGAAACGGTTGAAACCATTTCACGCGCCGACTCTTGTTTAGTTTTTGTGTTTATCTCAACAGGTATTTCCGCGATTTTTATTTCGCTCTTTTTAATTACTTTTATTTTAGCTTTTGCTGACATTATTCCAATCTTCCTTTTTATGTATGAATCCGATACTACTAAATGTTATGAAATCAAGTTTTTATTCCTCGTTTTTTTTTCTGTGCAATTTGAATGCCACTTTTCAGACGTTTGAGTGAATCGTTTTTGCAAAGTGCCAAGTATTATATTTTTTTTTGCGCTTTGCTAATTTGGTCTAACGCTTTTTCACTTTTATTTGTTCCGACTTTTTTCGCTTTGTTTCAATGATTTCGGCATTTGCTGAAAGAACGCTGATAAATTCAAAACCTTGCAATAGGTTGGCATAAACATTGCCCTAAATTATTATTGATGAACTTAACCGACTTTTTAATAATTTATCTGGCTTGCGGCGCACCGTTTGGTGTTTATTACTTTTTGCAAAATCGCACGAAATTCGTTTCAAGCAAACTTTGGCTCAATACGTTTTTTAATTTTGCGTTTTGGATTCCGATTGCTTTTCGTCTTTTGCGCGAAAATAAATTTTTGAATAAGTCCGCTGCCGCCAAATTCGATACTGAACAAGGTTTAGATGCAACTCAAGAGAAAAAGCTCAATTTAATTCAAAAGCAACTTGAACAAATTTTGCAGAAAAGCAGTTTGAAAATTTCGATTTATGAGTTTCGTGAAACGATTGACCGATATATCGGATTAACATTTGCAAATAAAAGCCACAGCAGAAAAGGAAGTCTAGCAGATAAAGAATTTTTTCGCATCTCGGAAAATGAAAATGTCGAACTAGCCGCAATATGTCTTTATCGGCGCAACCAAAAACGACTTTCTTTTCATCATATCGGGGCGCGTCAAGATTTTTTACATTTTATAAATCATCTGTCTGAGTTTAGTTCAGACAAAAAAACAATTGGCAATCTTGCCGTTGAATTTGTTAAAATTTTAAATGATCTTGAAGCGCAACCTGCGCTTGAAAAAATGTTTATCCAATCTTCGCAAACCGATAAACATTTTGCCGTCAAGCAATTGGAGAAAGATTTATGGAATACAGAAATACACAAACCATTACCTATCAACCAAATTTCGACTCGACTTCAAACTATGACCGCGACGGCGAACTTACGCGGCAAAGACTAGACGCGCTGCTCGCCCTCAACGCCGCCACCGCCCGCGAAAAATTCTTGTATCGTTCGGAACAGGAAAAAACGGAAGCTGCGCTGATGAAAAATCCGCTTTCAACTAAACAGACTTTTGCTTGGTTCGGAGTTCTTCTCGGAACATTTCCACCCGCCGCGATTTTCACGCGCTTTTTGATTGATTCGAGAGGTTTGAGCGACGGCGATTTGTGGATTCTCGGCGTAATCGCTATTGTCAATGTAATTTCCGCCGTCGTCGGTTATTTCTCCGGCAAACTTATCGGTAAAATTGTCGGCGAACTCGAAAAAACTTCGTGGCTGCCGATGATTTTTGCGCTTCCGTTTGTCGGCATTCTGTGGGGAATTTTAGCCGGCGGCGCGGGCGGAGTTATCATCTTTATCATCGGCGCATTTTTTGGTGCGCTTCTCGGCAGTGCAGTTGGAAGTATTGCGTTGCCCGCCTTTACGATTTTTCACCGCTTATTAAAAAAAGGCGATATGATTGACCGCAAACATTTCTTACCGTTAGCTTTCGGCATCACATTTATTATTTGCGGATTCATACTCGGCTTGTAATTTTCATCGAAACCAATTATTTTGCTTGTAACAAGTTTCTAACAACTTTGTAACATTGGTTTCGATGAAAATAATAATTTCAATTGCCGCAATTTTTCTATGTTCCGCCTCCGCTTTTTCGCAAACCGTCCCGCTAGATAGCGATATTCAAATCTGGAATGATACGTCCGTTTCCTTTCCGCTTATCAAATCCAAAGATAAAAAAGGCAAAGAGTTTGACCGACTTTCGCTTTCAATAAACGGCACACTGCGCTTCGGGCGCAATGTTTCGCGCCCGGTTGACGAAAGAATCGGTGTCGGATTTAGTTACCGAATTAACCGATACTTCAGTCTTACGCCGGATGTTTTTTATCGCAGCGCACAACCTTTTAAAGGACGCAGAGATTATGAAAGCCGCTTTAGATTTGCCGTCGTCTTGGAAAATAAGTGGAAAACATTTTCGTTAGCCGACCGCAATCAGATTGAATATCGCCTGCGAAACTCGCGCCAAGACACAGTTCGTTATAGAAACAGATTGCGCTTCGATTATCCGCTTATCAAAGCAAAAAAAGAGTTGTTCACGCCGTTTGTTTCAGACGAGATTTTCTACGATTTTCAGGCAAAAGCATGGACAAGGAATCAGTTTTTCGTCGGCATCGGCAAAAAATTTAATAACAACTTTTCAACCGAAATTTATTATCTTCTTGCCAAAGACAGAAGTTCTCCAAAAACAATCAACGGCATCGGCGTTAGCTTAAAATTCAAAGTTGACTAAAAAAAGTTGTTAGTAGTAAATGGTTAATGGTTAATCGAAACTTTTTAGCGAACATCAAATAAACAATTAACCGTTTGCAAAAATGTTAGTTCTACTCCATCTTTTCGCGCTTTTTTTGTTGGTTTTGCTTGGATTCTATGTTTTCGTGGCAAATCCGCGCAACCGCGCTCATCAAACTTTTGCGGCTTTTATTGCGTTTCTCGCGCTGTGGACGATAAAGGATTTAATTTTTTGGAACTTTCAGACTGAAAACATTTCATCGAATTGGTGGGCTTCGGCGAGTTTTATTATCGCGCTTTTGATGCAGTGCGCTTTAGTCGTTTTTGCTTGGGTTTTTCCCGAAAATTCGCGCACACCGCGCCGCCGCGCCGCCGTTCTTTTCGCGCCGAGTCTGGTTTTAATTCCCGCCGCGCTCATTGGGCTTTTGTGGCGCAAAGTCGGTTTTAACAACGGCGAATTTATCATTGACCTCGCGCCACTTGCTTATACTTTTGTCGTCTATGTCTATGTCGTTTTCGGTTACGGCGCGGTTGTTCTTTTTCAGAAATATCGAAAATATCGCGGAACGCAAAAAGGTCAGCAAGTCGGCGCGATTCTTTGGGCAGTAGCCATTACGGGCGTTTTGAAAACTTTGGCGAATATTGTTTTGCCGTTTTTCGGCAATTATGAACTTCTGCCGTTTAGTTCGATTTTCGTTCTGCCGGGCGTTTTGATTTACGCTTACGCGATTTCCAATTTCAAACTTTTTTCCTTGCAAACCGCGCTCGACCAATTTCGTCTGTTTCCGATTGCCTACAAAATCGCTTTGAGTATTGCTTCCGTTGCGATAATCAGTTTCATCTTGTTTCAAATCCCGATTGTCTATTGGGCTTTTCAAGACGGAATGACATTTGAGGCGTGGCGGAAATATCTGGTTTTCAGCGTCATTTCCGCGCTTGTGCCAAATCTTTTGTTAGTTCTTTTGATTGTGCGGATATTTTCGCGTCCGCTTCAACGAATCACTTTAGCGGCGGTGCAAGTTACCGAAGGCGAATATGGAACTGAAGTTGATTTGCGAAAAAGCAACGATGAAATCGGACTTTTGGCAGAATCATTTAACGAGATGAGCCGCAAAATGGCGGACGACATCGAACAGTTGCGCCGATTAAACGAACAACTCATCCGAACGGAAAAACTCGCTGCGATGGGAACGCTTGCCGCCGGTGTCGCGCACGAAGTAAATAATCCGCTTGCCTCGATTTCCTCCTTGATTCAAATGATGCAGTCAAACCAAAATCTGGACGAAGAAACAAAAGACAAACTAAAGCTAATTTCAACTCAAATCGGGCGCATCACCCAAGTTACACGCGATATGATGGATTTTGCGCGGGTTCGCCCGGCGGCGAAAAGTCTGGTTGATATAAATGCCGGTTTAGAAACTGCTCTGCGGCTGGCAAGTTTTGACAAATCATTTCAAAAACTGCAATTAAAAAAATCTTTCACGGAAAATCTGCCGCCGGTTTTAGCCGACACCGACCAACTGCAACAAGTTTTTCTCAACCTTTTCCTCAATGCGCGTGATGCAATGCCCACGGGCGGCGAGCTTTTTATCAAAACTTTTCCAAAAGATAGCGACATTCAAATCGAAATTGCCGACAACGGTAGCGGGATTGATGAAAAAAATATCAAACAAGTTTTCGACCCGTTTTTTACTACTAAGCCGACGGGCAAAGGAACCGGTTTAGGTCTGGCGGTTTGTTACGGAATTATCACGGCGCACGGCGGACAAATCGAGGTTTCGGAAAACAACGCTCGCGGAACGAAATTTGTAATTTTGCTTCCAACAGACGTATCGAGCTAAAATATCAGACATCGGTTATAATTTATCAATACTAATGCGTAACGAAACAATAAAATGCGTTGGCGTGGTCGTCAAACCGAATCATAGCGAAGCTTGGGAAACGGCTTGCAAACTTTCCGATTGGCTGGCTCAACGCGGCATTGACCTCATCGGCAAGCCGCACACTGAAACCAAAATCTGCAACTTTCAAACCGCCGAAGCCGAAGAATTTAAGACTAATGTTGATTTGATTATCGTGCTTGGCGGCGACGGCACGATGATTTCAACGGCGCGGTTGACGGGCAATCGTGAAGTTTTAGTTCTGGGCATCAATTACGGAAGTCTCGGCTATTTGACCGAATTTCGTATCGAAGAAATGTTTCCCGCATTGGAAATGATTCTTGAAGGCAATTATGAAATTGACCGCCGCGTAATGCTCAATGTCGAACATCTGCGAGGTGAGGAAACGCTTGCAACCGGGCGCGTTCTCAATGATGTCGTCATCAACAAAGCTGTTTTGGCGCGGATTATTGAAATCGAAGTCAATCTTGATAATCTGTTCGTCAATTCGTTTCGCGCCGACGGTTTGATTGTCGCCACGCCGACGGGTTCGACGGCATATAGTCTTTCGGCGGGCGGTCCAATTATTTATCCTTCGATGAATGCAGTGGTGCTTACGCCGATTTGCCCGTTCACGCTGACTAATCGCCCGATTGTCGTGCCTGATACGGCGGAAATAAACCTGCGTTTGAAAAACGAAAGCGACGGCGTAGTTTTGACTCTCGACGGACAAATCGGCTACGCCGTGCAAACCGACGATTGCATTTCGATACGCAAAAGCGCGACGACTTTTAATCTCGTCCAACCACCGAATCGCAATTACTTTGACGTTTTACGCAATAAACTAAAATGGGGCAGATAAAGACAAATTTTCGTTTGCGACACAGCTAATTTCTCAAATTGATTTCTGCAACTGCCGAAAATTTATTTTCGTTGTATTATGTGGAACACGGAGAAAAATAATGACATTTGGCTTAATGACAATTTTTTTGGCAATCGGCGGAATCGGATTTTTGTTTCTCTTAATTTCGCTGATTGTCGGCGATATTTTCGAGGCAATCGGTTTTGATTTAGATTTCGGTTTGGACGCAAGCCACGATTTCGGCATCTTTGACAGCCGCGTTATCGGCGTTTTTCTGACAGCGTTCGGCGGTTTTGGCGCAATCGGCACGGCAATCGGCTATGGCGCGGCGGCGAGTTCTTTATTTGGTCTGCTCGGCGGCGTTATTTTCGGGGCGTTGATTTTTCTGTTCGGTTATTTTCTTTTCAGCCAACAATCTTCGAGTTCCGTCAGCACGGAAGATTTAATCGGGCGCACGGCGCAAGTCGTCGTCGGTATTCAGCCAAACCAATTAGGACAAATTTCCTGCCGCATCGGTGAAGAAAAAATCGAAAAACTCGCCCGCACAATTGACGGAACGGAAATAAAAGCGGGCGCGATTGTCCGCATCGAACAAGTCGCGGGCGATTCGGTGTTGGTCAGTGTGGAGGACGGCGAATTTTCGTTGTTTTCCGAAAAAGGTTGAATAATTTAGAAGCGCAAAGAAAAAATGGTAGTGTATTGAATTTTATGACGTTTGATTTTGGCGGTTATTTTACTTTTCGGAATAGCTATCAGCTTTCAGCTATTCCGAAGAAAAAAAATCATCTTTTTCTAACGCGGCATAAAATCTAAAACATCACTAAATTTTTCAGATTACAAAAAATGAGGTAAATAAAATGTTTGAAATTCCAATTATCATCATCGCCGTCGTTTTATTGATAGTCGGCGGCGCGTTTGCGGCTCTGATGCTTATCAGCCGCAATTACATCAAGGTTTCGCCCAATCAAGCGGCGGTTATTTCCGGGCGGCGGCGCAGATTGACCGATGGTTCGACAGTCGGTTATCGGCAAGTGCGCGGCGGCGCAACGCTGGTCGTGCCGTTTTTGGAAAAGGTCGAATATCTCGATTTAAATGTGATAACCGTGCCGCTTGCTACGTCCCGCGCTTACACTTCGCAAGGCGTTCCCGTTTCGGTCAAAGCCGTCGCCAATGTCAAAATCAAAGGCGATGATGAATCGCTTCGGGCGGCGGCGGAAAGATTTTTGGGAATGCCACAAGAGCAGTTTCACGGGTTGATTTTTCAAACTCTCGAAGGACATCTGCGGGCAATTTTGGGAACTTTGACCGTCGAAGAAATCAACAACGACCGTCAGAGTTTCGCGCAAAAACTAACGAGCGAAGCGGCGGGCGATTTGGAAAAAATGGGCATCGGACTCGACGCGCTGACGATTCAGGAAATCTCCGACGACGAAGGTTATCTCGACGCTCTGGGCAAAAGACGCACGGCGGAAGTCAAACGCGATGCGGAAATCGGGCAGGCGGAAGCGAATCGCGATTCAAAAATCAAAGCATCTCTGGCTTTGCAGGAAGGCGAAAAAGTGCGGCTTAATACCGAAGCATTAATTGCCCAATCGAACCGCGAAACCGAAATTCAAAAAGCGCAGGTGCAAGCCGAAATCGAAAAAGAACGCGCCAAATCTATGCAAGCCGGACCGCTTGCCGATGCCATCGCCAAACAAGAAGTCGTCGCCGAAGAA
>Ga0183260_10002295_pt1 | contig 15827 bp, 12 predicted proteins | sample AntDrymUQ4972206_2_FD_129768 | JGI IMG/M metagenome (GOLD analysis project Ga0183260, IMG submission 129768) | Polar desert sand microbial communities from Dry Valleys, Antarctica - metaG UQ497 (22.06) (version 2) (version 2) | ecosystem: Environmental > Terrestrial > Soil > Desert | place...
ACCGTCTGGGGCTCGGCTGACGCCCCTCGCGGAGGACGGGCAAGCTTCTTGCGCGGCCATAACTCGGCGCGCCGGCAGCGCTGTGTTACATACGTCTACTGCACTGAGATGGAGGACCAGTTTACCGATACCCCGGGAGCTGGCTCGCCCTTTACCATGCCTACGATCATGATTAGGACGCCGACCGCCATCACGAACAACGCAGCGCCCAGACGAATGGCCCAGCCCATCAGCCCAGATTGCTTTTCATGGGGGCTACCATAGCGGCGCGGAGTGCGGGTCGCCTCATCCGCGACGACTCGAGGCTGCGATCGGCTCCCGCGAGGTCGTGACGACGACGATCATGTGCCTCACGCTTCACCGATACGCCTCCGCCCTCCGCCGCGGTGAGGGGCGCGACATCCACAAGTCAGCAGTCGGAGAACGAGCAGAGTGAGCGCGGCTCAGCCCCTCAGCGGGACCCTCACCCCGTCATCGCCACCACGGCCATCTCCACGGTGTTCCGCCGTACGTGCCGCCGAGAGTTGAAGTCGGTAGGCCGAGGGCGAACCAAAGATACCGTCCGTCAGCGTCCGAGCTGCGCGCCGAGCGGCCCAACCAGGTGTAGTCGTGTCTGCCCGACCGTGCGCCGGCGACGTGGGTCAGCTAGACGCCGGCATGACGTCGGGACGGTAGGTCCGCACCCAGTCACCGATCCTGTCCGACTGCCACTTGCGGTCAAACGTTTGCGCGAGGACGGCGATCAGGTCCTGCCCGGTCTCCTCGTCGACGCCGTTGATGCCGACGTTCTGCTCGAACTGCCACCGCGCTTGCGCTGGCGCGTTGGGTTTCAGAGCGTGCGTTCCGAGTCCGAGGATGCCGATCTGGGTGGTGAAACGGCTCGGCCGATCAGCGGAGCCGATGTCGGAGCCGATCGTCGCGCCCCCGCGACCCAGGAAGGGAAGCGGCGTTCGCCTGAGGTCGACCCCCTTTGGGCCTTTGGCCAACCCGACCGCGCGGACCCCGCTCCACGCGATCTCAAGCGTCGTCGCGGGGTCGTCGACAATGAGTCCGGGGGGCTGATCGTCAGCGATGTGCCCTTCCGTGCCTTCTCGAGCTGACGCTTCTTTGCCGCGATCGTCGCCGCCATGAAGACGGAAGCGGCGAGGAATGCCGCGGGCGACGGGGAGACCAATCGCGCCGAGGATCAGCCAGCTGATGAGGAACAGGAATATCGTGGGGACTATGGCGGCGATCAGGAAGTCCTTCAGCGTCGCCCTCACCTCGACGGTCTCGGGTCGATCAAAGCCCGGATGAGCCTCAGCAGGTGGTTGTGTCATCGGTACTCAGGCCCATGTCCCGAAACCAGTCGCTCGTCCGCAGATCAGGGTGCCTCGCTGCGGTCGTTTGCAGTGACCCACGTTAGAGAATCCGCTCGAAGCGAGGAGGCGAGAAGCTCAACCCAAGCGAGGCTCACACCCTGAACCCACTGAGCGGCCCACCCCGCCGCTCGGTGGTATGAGGCTCGCTCGCTAACAGGAGACGAGCCCGTCACCGGGCGACCAGTACAGGCGGTCCACTTGGCGCCCCTTGTCGTCTTTCACCACGAACCGGGTGTACCGGCGGTTGCGGCGGGTGGGTAGCCGCTTCACCGAATCGCCCACGCTCGCGGCCGCCCGCCGGAGGCGGATCGTCGCCGTCCTCACGGACTTGGGCGGCTCGCGCCCGAAAGTGGCCCGGGCAGCGTCGCAGAGCGCGGCCCGTTCGCGAGGAAGCTCCCGCTCGCTGCGGGCGCGGCTGATGTCACGCGCACCCTCGATCACACCGCCCGAATAGCGTGACCTCGCCAGAAGGGCAGCGTCTTGCGCGGCTCGCCTCGTCCGCAGCTTGCGCCGCAGCAGACGGACCTCGACGCCCGAGTCCTCGGAGGTCTGATCGATGACGACCACGCCGAACCCGCCGCCCGAGATCTTGCCGGTGCAAAAGAAGATGGCGCCCTTCTTCGGCTTACCCGGAGACGGGCAATCGACCCGCGACAGACGCCCCTGCGCATCCTTCTGGGCGTTCTCCTCGATCAGGTCGAGCTGGATGCTGTCGACGTCTGCCTTGAAGTCGCTAAGGTAGTGGTGTCCCGCGCTGGAGACCCTGGCGGTGACGGTGACGGTGCCCTTCCAGTCCCCGGACGTGACCGAGCACTCGAAGCTGTCCTCGGCGTCCCCCAAGTAGTCGGGTTCGATGTCGACCTCGGCAGGACAGATCACCGTGGCGTCCGTGATCCCCTTGGGCGAAAGCACCTGGCTCTTCACCTGCGCTGCGACCTCCGGGCCCTTGAACGTCGCAGTGCCGCAACCCGCCAGGTACGGGACGCTCGCGAGCGCCAAGACGAACAGGAAGACGGCGACTAAGAGTAGCGTGGGGAGACAGCCGGCCATCGGTCGGTTTGTGTCGCGGGGGGTCATCCTGGGCTCGGCGATCCGGTGGCCGGGGCGCCCGGCAGCTTGTCAGCTTGTACTTCTCGACGGCATAGCCCGTCAGCTCGTTGAGGACAGCGCACAGTTGGCGACCTCCGCCATGATCGTCCGAGGCGGCGCGGCAACCGCGTTGACGGAGCTCTCGGGGAAGGTGCTGATTCTGTCCTCCGGCACCAGATCGACCTCCTTGACCTCGGGGAGCACCGCCCTGATGTCTGATGTCGCTAACGGTGAGGAGACTGCACGTCAGCCGACGGCGAAGACGACCTGTCCGAGGAGGCCGAGCGCCGGCTGCTGTCGCACCTGCTGGTCTACCACTGTTGCGAGAGCAGGCCGGAGTGGTGGCGCTACCACAAGCTCCGCGAGCTCGCGCTTGAATCGTTGGCCTAACGAGCCCGATGCCGTGGTATGGCGAGCGGATCGCCGTTCCTGGCAAGGACGCAGGGAGGGTGCAATGGCCGCGCCATTGCCCCGACTGAGGACGCCGCCAGGGGCGGCGAGGCGCCGCCAGAGGCCGCCGTACTTGCGGCGGGGCCCACTTAGGCGCCGGCACCGACGAGATCATGCTCGACGTGGTCGGCCGCTCGTACGGGCTGTAGTACGACCGGTAGGAATCGCTACCATCTTGTTCCTACATGAAGGCGATCGTGTCGGAAAAGGGTCAGATCACGATTCCGAAGAGCCTGCGGGAGCAGCTCGGTATCCGTGCCGGTGAGACGCTCGAGTTCGAGGAGGACGAGGGGCGCCTCGTCGCCCGCAAGGCGTCTGACCGCGACCCGGTCGACGAGCTCTACGGCGTGCTCGAGCTCGAGGAGGGAACGGACGCCTTCGTGGAGTCGGCCCGAGGAAGCACCCCCGCCTGATCACCGCGGTCGACACGAACGTCCTGCTTGACGTCTTCACGGCCGACCCGTCTTTCGGTCGCCCCTCCAGCGACGCGCTGCGCGATGCGCGGAGGCAGGGCGCGCTGGTGGCTTGTGAGGTGGTGTGGGCCGAGGTGGCGGCAGCGTTTGCCAATCACGCACGAGCCACCGAAGCCCTCGAGCGGCTCGAGATCGAGTTCTCGGCGATGCACCCGACAGCGGCGGTGGACGCCGGCGTGATCTGGCAGAGCTACCGCAAAGGCGGCGGCCCGCGCCATCGCATCGTCCCCGACTTCCTGATCGGCGCGCACGCGGCGTCTCGAGCGGATCGACTCCTCACCCGCGACCGGGGCTTCTACCGGTCACACTTCACGGGGCTCACCGTCGTCGATCCATCAGAAGGCACCTGACCGGCGGACATGGCAAACAAGCTGGACCGGACCGCGGCACCGAGTGGTTCGAGTTCGAGGACGGCCGCATCCGCGAGGTCCGCGCCTACCACCACGGCGCGCCGAAGAACCCCAGCGGCGACCTGCTCGGCTTCGACCACGCCGGCCGGGGTCACACGACACTGTGAGTGCACACGCCGCCGTCCCGCAGCAGTGCAAGCCGCTGCCGCCCTTCAGCGAGGAGCACGGCGAGCTGCGCGAGAGCGTTCGCCGCTTCGTGGCCAACGAGCTGCGCCCCAGGCCACCGAGTGGCGGGCTGCCTGGTGCTCTGGCCATCAGCCAGCGCCTCGCCCGAGTGCTTTACCGGGCAGGCCGCCGACCGCGTCGCGGCGGTCCTCGGCCCGTACCTCTACCCGTGCTAGCCATACCAGCCGCCGCTGCTGCCGCCGCCGTAGGCGCGCCACGTCTTCAGACCTCGGTTGAAGTCGATCGAGCCGCGCATGGAGTCCAGCGCGATGTTCACGGCGTCGACCTCCCCCTTGCCTTCAAGCCCTAACAGGTCGCCCACCGTGCGGGCCGCCTTCGTCGGCCACCCACCTTCGAGCGCTGAGTCGTACAGGTCGCCCACGGCGTCGAAGGGATCGAAGGCCACGCCGTCGCTGACGTACGCGAAGTCCAGGTCGAGGTCCCCGCCGCGGCGGCGCGAGCGCCCGCGCAGCCGCGCCAGCGACGCGAGCGACGCCGGGACCAAGAGCGCAAGGGCACCGGCCGCGGCCGCCGCCCGCGCCGCCGTCTGGGGACTGTGCTCCGACTCCTGCGGCAGGCCTTCGAGGCGCTGGACGTGCTGCTCGGCGGTCCGCGCCCAGGCGTCTCCCGAGGCGGTTCGCCGGGAGGACAAGTAGTTCTGCAGCCCCCGCAGCCCCTTCCCGGTGCGCAGCTCGGCCAAGCCGCGCTCGGTAAGCTCGGTCCCAGGCAGACTCCCGAGCTCGCCGGCGAGCTTCTCGCCCCCCGCCCACAGGCCGCGAGCACCGCAGGCGTGCTTGACGACAGCGGCGACATAGCCGGGGGTGTGGGGCCGCAGCACGCCGTCGAGCTTGGCTAGCGGCCACGGAAGGGGCGGTGGCTGTTGAGGCAGGAGCACGACGTCGCCGATTCTCCAAAAACGGGTGTCGCCCATCTGGATCCGGTAGGCACCGCGCACGATCAGCTCCTTGAGGGCGAGGCAGACCGCATCCTGCGCATCGCTGACCCCAAGCAGGTAACCCATCTCCTTCTGTGTGGGCTGGGGCACCGGCCCGCCCTCGGGCGGGGCCGGTGGCAGGGCGAGCAGGAGCGCGGTGGCGGCCGCGGTGAGCGGCCATTGCTGGATCTCCACGGCCGGCGCCTCGCGGTGGGCCTGCTCGGCCTCGGGCTCGCGGTGAGCCTGCGCGGCCTCGCCCTGGCGGCTCTGCTGCTGGGATCGGAGGATGGCGAGGTTGCTCTGCGCTTGGGCGCTTCCCGCCGCAGCCGCCTGGCGGTAGGCCTGCTCGGCCTCGCCCTGGCGGCCCCCTGCTGGTAGAGGCGGTTGCCGAGGTCGGCCCACTCGCCCGACATCGACGTGACTCTACAACACGTGTCCGGGAAGCGCAGGCGAGGGTACGGCTTCGACGGTCCATCGCGGTCAGATCACCCACGAGGCCCTCGAGCCTGACCCCGGAGCTCAGCTCAGAGCTTCGCCAGCTGGCGGGGGGTGAGGGGTCCCTTGTATCGCGTCTGGGCTTTGAGAACCCCACGACGAATGGTAGCTTTCTGGTATCCGCAGGACACTCCTCATCCTGATCGTCGCTACGTTCCTCGGCATCGGCTGCGGCGGAGACGAAGGCAACGGAAACGGCGGCCAGAGCGGGGGCAACGGAAACGGCGGCCAGAGCGGGAACGGCCTCACGGGCAGACGGCTCGAGGACTGCCTCGTCCGCGCGCGGCAGCTCGGAGGTAGCACGGGAAGAGCGGTGGAGGAGGGCTGTAGAACAGGCAAGCCCCCCGAGCCGCCCCGAATACCCAACGCTCCACAGAGCGGATCTCCCCCCCCCAGGCCCTCCCGGCTCTAGCAGCGACCCAACCGACGCGCAACAGCAGTGTATCGAGAGCGTGGAGGAGATTCAGCGCGCCGGCGGACTTGGGCCCAACGACCGAGGGGGCGCTCCCGCGCGCGAGATGTGCAGGCGCATAGGTCAATGACCGCGCCACGCTGGGTCGCGCCGGGCCGTGGTGCGTAGCGCGCGGGCGCCAAGCCCGGCGACGGTTTCGGCTGCGCCCTCAGCTCCGGGCTAACCTGGCGCTGAGGCTTCCCGCGTCGCGTGAGCGTGCCCGCGTCCGCCCGGCAGCCACACACCCACGCGCCCGCTCAGCCCCTCAGCCCCTCCCGCCTCCCCCGCTATTGCAACCGCCTCCTCCGCCAAGGCCACCATCGAATCCGCCGAGCGCGAAGGGAAGCAGGGCGCCGGCCACGGCGAATGCCAGGGTGGCTTCGAAGTCTCCTGCCGCTATGCCTACGATGAAGCCGACCGTCGCGAGCCGTACGGCCAGAGGCGGACGAATGCCAAAGCGCAGCCAGCCAGACCCCTTGGGGCGTCCGGCCCGGTACACCTCGTGGGCCTGCTCGACGGCCGGCCCGCTGGTCGAGTCGACGTCGCCCGCGATGACCGCGGTGCCGCGCTCGCCGGGGAAGGCCCCGCGGGACCACCAGCCGGTCTCCTCGGTCTCGACGGGGACCTCGAGCGATTCGTCGGGGTTGAGCCCGAGCTTGATCATCGGGGCCTTGACGCCGATCGCCGGGATCTCGACCCTGCTGACAGCCGGGCCCGACGCGGTTCGCTCGACGGGGACGCGGCTGCGGGGCGCGGCGTCGCGCGCGACCCGGGCCTTCGGGGCCGGCTTCGCGCGCGCGGGGCGCGTGGGTGGCGCCTCGGCCGAGTGTGACACCACAAGCCACGCGCCGATGCCGGCGCCGGCTACGAGCAGAACGGCGAGAAGGCCCGCAGCGAGCAACCGGTCCGCACTGCCTGCTCCTTGCAGGCTTTGAATGGTCGGCCAACTCGGTGGCCTCAGCCTGCCGAGGGCGGGCCTCAGATCGGGGACAGCGGGCAGATCGGGCTCCCCTCGACGCGAGGAGGACGTGTGGATGCCCGATGCAATCGCGCTCCTCAGCCCGCGGCGGCGTCGGCCTGCCGCCGCTCCCCCACCGCCGCCGCAAGTGCCACGCCAAACACCACGTAGAGCAAAGGCGTCCCGAACCGGCTGAACCCCTGGAGCGCGCCGCCCCCGGTGAAGAACTCGAGCTTGGAGAGCTCGTGCGCGGTGAGCGACCAGTTGATGAGCGTGACCCCGACGAGCCCGTAGCCGATGTAGATGAACAGCCGGCTGGCGCGCGGGAGACCGGGGCTCTCCTGGTTGACCCACGGGCCGAAGGTGAGCACGTCCCACACCAACCCGAGCGCGATGATCGCAATGCCCGAGAAGCCCACGAAGGGGGCGAACGGGTCGTCGAGCAGCGCGGTCTGGCCGATCAGCACGACGATCGCGAGGATCAGCAGCAGGGCCTGTGCGCGTGCGGCGGTCATCCGCCCCCCGACGAGCCACACCGCGGCCGCGGCGCCGACTCCGGCCACCCACCACAGGCTGGCGGCATCCTGGTCGAAGCTCAGCGCGCCCAGCAGGCGCCCGGGCGCGGTGAGCTCCGACCACAGGTGGAGCAACGCCACCAGTGCGAGGTAGACCGCGAGTAGCCTCCGCCCACGGCGACGCTGCCACGCCGCCACCCCCAGTACCACGAAGTCCACGCCGATGGTCCACAGCTCCCTGTAGTCGCCAGGCTCGAGGCCTCGCGCCAGCGCGACCAGGGGGCGCCTGTCGAAGTCAACCGGGAGATCGATCAGCGTCTGCAGGCCCAGCTGCTCGAGCTGAAGCCCGAGGACCAAGCCCTCATAGAGCAGGATCAGCCACAGCGTCGCGCCGCGTCCCATATCGGTGACCGCCTCCGGGCCGGGCCGGAGGTCGGCGTTAGGCGCGTCGCCCGGCGGGCTTCGGCGCCCCATGAACACCCACCAGGCCGCGCCGACCAGCAGCGGGACTCCCAGTGCACCCGCGTAACGTTCCGGCGCTCCGCCGTCGCCCACGTCCTCCGAGACCTGCGCCAGCCCCGCGACCAGCTGCCACGCCAGGCCGAGCACGAGGAGCACCCCGATCAGCCAGGCGCGGCGGGTCTCCCGGGCCACCGCCACGGTCCAGTCGGCGACGCGATGGGCGAAGTCGGCGATGTCGATGCCGATGAACAGCAGAAGCGGGGTGACGAGAACGACGAGGACCAGGATCGTCCTCTGGAGCTGGGTGACGGTGAGGACCCCGTTTCCAACAGTCCCCGTGCGGTCGAGCTCCAACAGCCGGTCCTGCCCGACGGCCAGGACCGCCGCGACGAGGATGAGCAGCACGCAGAAGTCCAGCGCCGGGTGCGACCGGCCGCGGCGGCGCACGAGGAACACGATCGGGATGAGCGCCAGAGGCCCCCAGGCGATCGCCGAGGCCGCGGAGAAGTCGATGAGGCCGAAGCCCGGACCCCTCCAGTTCCCGCCGGCCAGGGCGAGAAACGTGACCAGCGCCGCGCCCGCCACCGCCGGGCGGGCGCGCATCGCTCCACAGAGCATGAAGGTGCAGCCGACCGACAGCAAGAAGAGCGTGACCGGCAGCAGCGCGGTGGGCTGCAGCGTCCCGCGCCCGGCCTGCCCCGGCGGGGCGTCCAGGAGCGGGAAGGCACGCCAGAGGTCGTTGAAGACGAGCGACGCCACCATGATCCCGAGCAGCAGGAAGCCGATCGCCCCCAGCGCCCGTGTGGTCGGGGGAAGGCCACGCAGGGACACTGCGTTGTCGCGCAACTCGCGCCAGAACAGCTCCCGCATGAAACCCACCGGGACCCGCCGGACGAAGCCGCCCAGGGGGCCGGCGCGCAGGCGTGTGGCGAACGAGGAGCGGACGCTCACCGGCCCGGCCTCCGTGGCGGGGTGGTCGAACGTGCGGGGCCGCCAGGTCGCAGCGCGCCCCCGCTTACGCCGGGCGGCCCGAGCCGGAAGACGACCGCCTCGTCGCCCAGCCACGCGGCTCCACCTCCCAGCGTCGGGCCGAACACGAAACCGGCCCTGCGCTCGCCGGACAGGAATCCCCTCCTGAAGCGGGGCCTGAGGTCATCGCCGGGCGCAGCCGGGCCCGCCGACCAGTGACCCCGCTCGCGCCCGGCGAAGTCCAGCAGGCGAACCAGACCGTCCTGGGATGCGGCGATCATCCCCCCTACGGCGACGGCCGGCGGCCCGACGAAGGCCCGGTCGCGCAGCGTCCACCGCTCCCGGCCTGTCTCGCGGTCAAGCGCCGTTAGCGTGCCCTCCTCGGAGACCACGAGGAGCAGGCCCCCGCCGAGCGCCGGGGCCGTTCGGAGCGTCCCTGAGAGATCACGCTTCCAGCGCACCGTCCCGTCCTGCGGTGCAAGCGCCGCGACGACGCCCCGCCGCGAGACGGCGTAGGCCACACCCGCCGCCGGGATGATCGGAGCCTCGACCGCTCCCCCCAGCTTGCGGCGCCAGCGCTCGTCGCCGGTGCGCGGGTCCAGCCCGTAGACCGACCCGTCGTCTGAGCCGATGGCGACGGTGGCTCCGATGACCGCCGGCGCGGAGACGACGGGACCGCCGGTCCGCACCCGCCAGCGGCGCGCCCCGGTGCCGGCGTCGAGGCCGTAGACCGATCGGTCCTCGCTGCCGAACACCACCGTCTCGCCTGCGACGGCGGGCCGGCTGGCGACGTTGTCCCCGGTGCGGTGAGACCATAGGAACAGTCCACGCGCGTCGAGCGCGTAGAGCCGCTTGTCCGTGGCCCCGAAATAGATGCGCCCACGGCGGCGATCGATCGCCGGGGCGCCTAAGATCGGCCCGCCGGCGTGAAACCGCCAGCGCTCCTTTCCGGCTTTGGCGGCGTCCAGGGCGAGAAGGTCGCCGGTGTTGGTCGCCGCCAGCACGGTGGGCTGGTCGCCGCCCAGCTCGGTGGGCCGATCGCCGCGCTCCAGGTAGACCGGCGCGAATGTGCTCGAGCCGAACGACCCCGCGTCGCGGGTGCGGACGCGCTCGAGTCGCCAGCGGCCAGGGTCGGTGAGCCGCGCGCGGTCGGGCAGCGCCACGGCGGGCGGCGCGCCGGCGCGGGTCCCCTTGCCGTCGGTTCCGATCGTGACGGTGCGGCTCACGAGTCGCCCGGCGGGGTCGAGCACTCGCCTCTCGACGACGCCTACCCCGGCACAACGCCGGTCCATCGTGTGGCTGCCCTCCTGCTTGGCCACGGTCCCGAGCGTCAGCCTGGTGTCGACAGTGAGGCAGTCGTCGAAGCTGCCCTGGGGGCCGCGATAGGAGCCGCGCGAGCCGGCGCTGCCGGTCAGCACGTAGGGGACCGGGCCGAACTTCCCTCGACTGCGCCAGCGCCGGCCGGGGCGCAGACCGGAAGGAAGCAGCTGGGCCGGCGGGTCGACGATCAGCTCTTGGCCGCTCTCCTCGTTGTATTGGCCGATTAGCAGCAGGCCGCTCCGCTCGCGCAGCAGCACGCCGAGCTGCACGGGCTGCAACCGCGCCGGGTCCGCGAGGTCCAGCCGGTTCGTGCGCAGCTGGATGATCTGCACGCCCTCGTCCTCGAGGCGACGCGGGAGCTCGCTGATCGGCACCGACTTCTCGCCCCCGCGCGCGTAGAAGGTCCTGATCGCGTCTTGGAAGCCGATGCGCAGGTCGAGCGCCCGCAAGGTGGGCATGCGCGCCCTGTTCACCGTCTCCCAGCCCGCGATGCGCCCGCCGGCCGCGCGTACCACACCGAGGCGGGAGGCGGACTCGCGGTCGGGCTCGTAGCGCTCGAGCTCGGACCCGCCCGGCGTCGCCTTGGGCAGCCAGGGAAGCGCGAAGGCGAGCGCCACCGCTGCGAAGGTAATCGCCACCGCCACGAGGCCGAGACGCCGCCGCGCGGGACTCTCCGTCAGCGTGCCTCCGCTTCGCCCGATTCGCGCATCTTGCTATCGATGGCCGACGGGATCAACCTGCAGCCCGCCGCGGCGGCGCTCACAGGGATAGCCGGCGTTTCGCTCAGAGCGACGTCGTGACCGGGGTGGGCGGGCCGTGCTCGTCGCGCTCGCGCTCGTAGGCGGCGATGGCGTCCTCCTCCTGGAGGGAGAGCGCGATGTCGTCGAGACCGTTGAGGAGCCGATGCCTTATCTCGGAGTCGATGTCGAATGCCACGGCTCGACCGGCGAAGCGGACCTCTTGGGCCTCGAGGTCGACTTCGCCCTCCCCCGCCTCGGCGAGCGCTTGGCAGGCCTCCTCGTCGAGCGCGATCGGCAGGAGCCCGATCTTCGTGCAGTTCGAGCGGAAGATGTCGGCGAAGCTCGGCGCGACGATCGCCTGGAAGCCGTAGTCCTCCAGGGCCCACGGTGCGTGTTCGCGCGAGGAGCCGCAGCCGAAGTTGCGCCCGGCGACGAGGATGGGGTTGGCCGGGAGCTCGAAGCCGGGCTCCTTGCGCCAGTCGTGGAAGAGGTACTCGCCAAAGCCCGTGCGCTCGACGCGCTTGAGGAACTGCTTGGGGATGATCTGATCGGTGTCTATGTCGGGACGGTCGAGGACGGTGACCGCTCCCGTGATCGTGCGAATCGGCTCCATTACCGCTCCCACTCCCGAATGTCGACGAAGTGCCCCTCGATCGCCGCCGCGGCAGCCATCTCGGGTGAGACGAGGTGGCTGCGGGCGCCTCTGCCCTGACGACCCTCGAAGTTGCGGTTCGACGTCGAGGCGACGCGCTCGCCCGGCGCGGCGATGTCGGGGTTCATGCCCAGGCACATCGAGCACCCGGCGGTGCGCCAGTCAAAGCCGGCTGCAGCGAAGACGCGATCGAGGCCCTCGGCCTCCGCCTGTGCTCGCACCTGCTCGGAGCCGGGGACGACCATCGCGTTGACGGTGGGCGCGACCCTGCGACCCTCCACCAGGCGCGCAGCCGCGCGCAGGTCACCTATGCGGCTGTTCGTGCAGGACCCGATGAAGACACGGTCGAGGGGGATATCCCGCACCGGGGTCCCCGGCTCGAGCGCCATGTACTCGAGCGCCCGCGCGTCGCCGGAACCGGCGGGCTCGGGCACGGTGTCGGCGACCCCCACGACCATTCCGGGGTTCGTTCCCCAGGTCACCTGGGGCGAGAGCGCTCCGGCGTCTACGGCGAGCTCGGTGTCGAAGCTCGCACCCTCGTCCGTGCGCAGCGCGCGCCAGCGCTCGACGGCCTCCTCCAAGGCGCTGGCGGCCGGCGCGGCGGGCCTGGCCGGTTGGGCTCGTTCGAACCACGCGAACGTCTCCTCGTCAGGCGCGATCATTCCGGCGCGCCCACCGCCCTCGATGGTCATGTTGCAGACGGTCATGCGGCCCTCCATCGAGAGCGACTCGATGGCCGGCCCGGCGTACTCGACGACGTGGCCGACCGCACCATCGACGCCGATCTGGCCGATCGTCGCCAGGATGAGGTCCTTCGCGGTCACGCCGAAGCCCAGCTCGCCTTCGTAGCGGATGCGCATCGACTTGGGCTTTCGCTGTACAAGGCACTGCGTGGCGAGGACGTGCTCGACCTCGCTTGTCCCGATGCCGAAGGCCAGCGCGCCGAAGGCGCCGTGGGTCGCGGTGTGAGAGTCGCCGCAGACGATCGTCATGCCGGGCTGGGTGACGCCGAGCTCTGGCCCGATCACATGCACGATCCCCTGTCGGTCGGAGCCCAGCGAATAGATCGGGACGCCGAGCTCCTCGCAGTTGCGCTCGAGGGTCTGGACCTGGACCCGAGAGAGCTCGTCGCGGATGCGCGCGGCGACCGGGGTGCCGTCGGTCGGGACGTTGTGGTCGGCGGTGGCGAGCGTCCGGTCGGGCCGGCGGACGGGGCGGCCGGCAAGGCGCAGCCCGTCGAAGGCCTGCGGGCTGGTCACCTCGTGGACGAGGTGGAGGTCGATGTAGAGCAGGCCCGGGAGGACCTCGTGGGCATCCCAGATCTTGTCGAAGAGGGTGGGGGGCATTCGTCAGGCTCCTCGTGGCTGGCTAGCTGCGTCGCAGTCCGGCGCTGACGACCGCGAGCAGGCTCGCCGGACCGCTGCCGGGGTTCTCGAAGTGGTGGGGAAGATCGGCGTCGAAGGTCACGGCGTCGCCGGCGCTCAGCTCGTGGCGCTCGCCGTCGCAGACCAGGACCGCTTGGCCAGCGTGGACCACCGCCGTCTCGCGGCTGCCCGCCTCGTGCATCGGGGGGTCGCCGGGCCCGCCCGTGCTGGCGCCGGGAAGCAGCGTGTGTCGCGAGACCTCCGCACGCTGGCCGGGCAGTGGCGGAGTCAGGATCTCGTAGCGGTGCCCTCGGCGCCCGCCCTTGCGGCCCTTACCTCCGCGCACGACGCTGACCGAGCCCTCCTCGTCGAGGCGCAGGAGCTGGGAGAGCCGGAGCTCGAGCCCCGCGGCGATGCGCGCGGCGACCGCCAGGGTCGGGCTCGTCTCGCCCCGCTCGACCTGGGAGAGCATCGGCGCGCTGACCCCGCAGCGGTCGGCAAGGTCGCGCAGGGAGAGGTCCATCGCCTCCCGCAGCGCTCGGACGCGCGGTCCGAGGTGCAGGGCGGTGTCGGCGTCCATCGCGACGGTGGCCATACGCTCGTATGTTATCGCATACAACGAGAGGAAGAAAGGCTCGCCAGCATGGGAACGTCTGTTCGGTTTCGTAGAGTCTCCACCATGGCTCTCCCCGGACAGCTTCGCCTAACCACAGCGGCTCCCCGGCTCCTCCGCGGCAAGGACGGCAAACCTGCGGTTGCAGTCCGCACGCGCGCCTATCGTCATGCGGTGAGGAGCATGGAGACCCATTTCGACGAGGTGCTCGTAGCTGAGCTGGCTGCAGCTGAGAAGCAGGTTCAGCAGAGCTACCGCCCTATTATCGCTGTGCACAAGTGGTTCGCACGGCGCCCCGGCACGCTGTTTCGCGGCTTGACGCTGGCCGAGCTCGTGCACGAGCCGCTGGCGGACCACTACTTCACGGCTCACGACCTAGATGGCGTCGTCCTCGATCCTTTCATGGGAGGGGGGACCACTCTTTTCGAGACGAACCGCCTCGGCCTTTCGGTGGTCGGCTACGACACGAACCCGATGTCTCGTTGGCTAGTTGAGCGCGAACTCGAGGACCTCGACGTCGAGGAGTTCGAGCGAGTCGGGGAGAGAATCGCGGCGTACGTGGAGGAGGAGCTTCGAGACATCTACACCACCCGCTGCGAGGAGTGCGGCGACGACGCGCCCGTCAAGTTCTTCATGTGGGTCAAGACCCATGTTTGCGAGTGCGGACACGAGAAGCTGCTCTTCCCCGGCGCGCTTGTCGCCGGTCGCAAGATGGGACGTCACACGCACGACGTTGTCGTTTGCGGGAGCTGCCGAACCGTTGACCAGTTCCTCCCCGACGAGATGCCCGATGACTGCCGGCACTGCGGCGTCTCCTTCGCCGACACAAAGGTGCCGGCGAAGAGCGAGTGCCTGTGCGGGCGCCCGTTCGTCGTCGGTCGTCCCACGACTGAGGCGCCGCCCAAGCACACACTGTTTGCTCTGGAGTACCACTGCAAGAATTGCAAGCTCCGGGAGGGGCGCCGCGGACGCTTCTTCAAGGGCGCTGCCGCTGAGGACCATGCCCGCTTCGGACGGGCACGAGACCGCTTCGCCGTCGTGGAGTCGCCGCACTGGCCGGAGGACCCCATTCCCGGGGGCGATGAAACGAACCGTCTGCTGCGATGGGGGTACCGCCGCTTCCGCGACCTTCACAACGAGCGGCAGATGCTCGGCCTCGCCATCCTGGCCGACCGCATCCGAAAGGCGCCGGCCGAGCTACAGCCTGCTCTCGCCACGGTCTACTCGGACTTCATCCGCTATCAGAACATGGTGTGCCGCTACGACACGGCGGCACTGAAAGTGCTGGATGTCTTCTCCGTGCACGGCTTCCCCGTGCACCGCGTCCAGTGCGAGGCCGCCCTCATCGGCATCCCGCGCGTCGGCTCGGGTGGATACCGCCACTTCCTGGCGAAGTACGGGTCCGCGAAGCGCTACTGCCAGGAGCCCTTCGAAACCATAAAGGTCAACGGTCGCAAGAAGAAGGTCCACGTGGCAGGAGAGCACATCGCCTCGAACCTCATCGAGGACCCCGCTGACCTCGACCAGAAGCGGGCCACGCTGCTGCGCTGCGCCAGCATCAGCGTTGAGGGCCTGCCTGAGGCCTCCGTTGACATGGTGCTTACGGACCCGCCCTACTTCGCGAATGTGCAGTACTCGGAGCTGATGGACTTCTGTTACGCGTGGCTGCGGCACCTCATGCCTGACACTCCGTTCTTCGAGCACAACACAACGAAGTCCGACGACGAGGTGACCGGCAACGTCACCGGCGGTCGAGGCATCGACGCATTCGCGGAGAGCCTGTCCGGCGTGTATCGGGCCGCCGCTCACGCGCTGCGTCCCGGCAACCCCTTCGTCTTCACGTATCACCACAACGACCTGCACTCCTACGCGGCGCTCATCATCGCTGTCCTTGACGCGGGCCTGGTGCCGGTCACGACCATCGTGTGTCCGTCGGAGATGCGGGGGTCCATCCACATCAACAGTGCCGACTCAAGCCGAGTGGACACTGCCTTCGTGCTGCGTAAGCCGCCCACGCCAGTCGTGGGAGACCTCGGTGTGCCGGTCAACGAGCGCCTCACCATTCATGTGGAGAACCTCGTCGCCGCTGACCTGAAGGTCACCACCGGCGACCGGCGGTGCATCCGTCACGGCTTGCTCGCGGAGGACACCATCCGCGCCCTCGCAAGCGGATGGAACCCGAGCGCCCCTATCCAAGACCGCATGGCGGCGGCGCGTCAGACGCTGGTCGAGCTGTCGAACGCCGCCGGCGTCGACGCGCCGGAGCCCGTCGAAGCGACCGCGTAGGTCAGCGCTTGCGCGTTCCCACGTAGGGCGCGAGCGGTCCGCCGTCCTCGACGAGCTTCTCCAGTTCATCGAGCGTGTACACGTGACCGTTGCACGCCTTGAGCAGGCGGTTGAGGTCTG
>Ga0183260_10002296_pt1 | contig 15826 bp, 14 predicted proteins | sample AntDrymUQ4972206_2_FD_129768 | JGI IMG/M metagenome (GOLD analysis project Ga0183260, IMG submission 129768) | Polar desert sand microbial communities from Dry Valleys, Antarctica - metaG UQ497 (22.06) (version 2) (version 2) | ecosystem: Environmental > Terrestrial > Soil > Desert | place...
CACCCGCACCTCCACTCTTCCGCCGCAGGGGGCGTCGTACCGTGGCTTCGCAGTCCGACCGCATGGCCGAGTTCGGCACCAACGTCTGGCTGGTGGACGAGATCTACCAGCAGTACCTCGCCGACCCGACGTCCGTCGACCAGGTCTGGGTCGACTTCTTCTCCGACTACTCCGGCCCCGCCCCCACGGCGCAGAGCGAGGACAAGCCGGCCTCGTCTGCGGCCCCCGCGCCGGCAGCGGCGGCAGCGCCGACCGCGTCGTCCACACCCGCGACGCCGACTGCGAAGCCCGTTCCAGCCGCGCCGGCCGCGTCCGGCACCCCGCTGAAAGGCGCTGCCGCGCGAACGGTCGCCAACATGGAGGCGAGCCTGGCCGTGCCGACGGCGACGTCGGTGCGGGCCGTGCCGGCGAAGCTGCTCGAGGACAACCGCACGGTCATCAACCGCCACCTGGCCCGCGGCCGCGGCGGCAAGGTGAGCTTCACGCACCTGATCGGCTTCGCCCTCGTCCAGGCCCTTCGCGAGCTGCCCGAGATGAACCGCGGGTACGCCGAGGTCGACGGCAAGCCGACGCTGCTGACCCCCGAGCACGTCAACCTCGGCCTGGCGATCGACCTGCAGAAGGAGGACGGCAGCCGGACGCTGCTCGTGCCCTCGATCAAGGCCGCCGAGACGATGGACTTCACCGGCTTCTGGGCGGCGTACGAAGACGTCGTACGACGGGCCCGCGGCAACAAGCTCACCGCCGACGACTTCGCCGGCACGACGATCAGCCTCACCAACCCGGGCACGATCGGCACCGTCCACTCGGTGCCTCGGCTCATGCAGGGCCAAGGCGCGATCATCGGCGTCGGCGCGATGGAGTACCCGGCCGAGTACGCCGGCTCGTCGACGGAGACCCTCGCCCGGCTCGCGGTGAGCAAGACCATCACGCTGACCAGCACCTACGACCACCGGATCATCCAGGGCGCGCAGTCCGGTGACTTCCTGCGCCGGGTGCACCAGCTGCTGCTGGGCGAGGAGGGCTTCTACGAGAAGATCTTCCTGAGCCTGCGCATCCCCTACGAGCCGGTCCGCTGGATCCGCGACATCAGCGACGCCGGCGAGGACGAGGTCGCCAAGCCGGCCCGCGTGCTCGAGCTGATCCACGCCTATCGGGTCCGCGGCCACCTCATGGCCGACACGGACCCGCTGAGCCACCGCAGCCGTAGCCACCCCGACCTCGACATCGTCAACCACGGCCTGACGCTGTGGGACCTCGACCGCGAGTTCCCGACCGGCGGGTTCGCCGGCGCGCCGGTCATGAAGCTGCGCGAGATCCTCGGTGTGCTGCGCGACTCCTACTGCCGCACCGTCGGCGTCGAGTACATGCACATCCAGGACCCCGAGCAGCGCCGCTGGATCCAGGAGCGGATCGAGAAGCCGCAGGACAAGCCCGACCGCGACGAGCAGCTGCACATCCTCGAGCGGCTCAATGCCGCCGAGGCGTTCGAGACCTTCCTGCACACCAAGTACGTCGGCCACAAGCGCTTCTCGCTCGAAGGCGGCGAGAGTGTCATTCCACTCCTCGACGCCGTGCTCGCGTCGTCGGCGAACGCCGAGCTCGACGAGGTCGCGATCGGCATGCCGCATCGCGGCCGGCTCAACGTGCTGGCCAACATCGTCGGCAAGAGCTACGGCACAATCTTCCGCGAGTTCGACGGCGACATCGACCCGGGCTCGGCGCACGGCTCGGGCGACGTGAAGTACCACCTCGGCGCGGAGGGCACGTACGAGACGCCGGTCGGCGCGAAGGTCAAGGTGTCGCTGGCGTCGAACCCGAGCCACCTGGAGGCGGTCAACCCGGTCCTCGAGGGCATCGTCCGGGCCAAGCAGGACAAGATCGACAAGGGCGCGGACGGGTTCACGGTGCTGCCGGTCCTGCTGCACGGCGACGCGGCGTTCGCCGGCCAGGGGGTCGTCGCGGAGACGCTGAACCTCAGTCAGCTCCCCGGCTACCGCACCGGCGGCACGCTGCACGTCGTCGTCAACAACCAGCTCGGGTTCACGACGTCGCCGGCGTCGGCGCGGTCAAGCGTCTACTGCACCGACGCGGCGCGGATGGTGCAGGCGCCGATCTTCCACGTGAACGGCGACGACCCCGAGGCGTGCGTACGGGTCGCGCGGCTGGCGTTCGAGTTCCGCCAGGAGTTCCGCAAGGACGTCGTGGTCGACATGGTCTGCTACCGCCGGCGCGGGCACAGCGAGGTCGACGAGCCGTCGTTCACGCAGCCGCTGCTCTACGACACCATCGAGGCGCACCGCTCGACCCGTAAGCGCTACACCGAGGCGCTGATCGGCCGCGGCGACATCACGCTGCCGGAGGCCGAGGAGGCGCTGCGCAACTACCACGCGCACCTGGAGAGCGTCTTCGTCGAGACCCGTGACTCCGGCAAGCCGGCCGCCACGCCCAAGTCGAACCCTGACGCTGTGACCGGTGACGCTGTGACCGGTGACGCTGAGACCGGTGACGCTGAGACGGCGGTGCCGGACGAGGTGCTCAAGCGGATCATCGCGGCGCAGCTCGACTTCCCTGAAGGCTTCACCGTGCACCCGCGGCTGCTGCCGCAGCTGCAGCGCCGCGCCACGATGCTCGAGGAGGGCACGATCGACTGGGCGCTCGGCGAGACGTTCGCCTTCGGGTCGCTGCTGCTCGAGGGCACACCGGTGCGCCTCGCCGGCCAGGACAGCCGTCGCGGCACCTTCGGCCAGCGGCACGCCGTGGTGACCGACCGCAACACCGGCGCGGAGTACCAGCCGCTCGCGAACCTGTCCGGCGAGCAGGCGCGGTTCAGCGTCTACGACTCGCTGCTCAGCGAGTTCGCCGCCCTCGGCTTCGAGTACGGGTACGCCGTCGCGCGACCCGAGGCGCTGGTCGCGTGGGAGGCGCAGTTCGGCGACTTCGTCAACGGCGCGCAGTCGATCATCGACGAGTTCATCTCCGCCGGTGAGGCGAAGTGGGGCCAGCGCTCGGGGGTCGTGCTGCTGCTGCCGCACGGGCTCGAGGGCCAGGGCCCGGACCACTCCAGCGGCCGGATCGAGCGGTTCCTCACGCTGTGCGCCGAGGACAACATGACCGTCGCCACGCCGTCCACGCCGGCGAGCTACTTCCACCTCCTGCGCCGTCAGGTGCGCGGCGAGGTGCGCCGACCGCTCGTGGTCTTCACGCCGAAGTCGATGCTGCGGCTCAAGGCCGCGGCGTCAGCGGCGGCCGACTTCACCGAGGGCACCTTCTGGCCGGTGATCGGCGACGCCGCCCACACCACCGGCGTACGGCGGGTCGTCCTCACCGCGGGCAAGCTGCACTACGACCTCGCTGCGGCGAGGGACAAGCTCGGCGTGACCGACGTCGCGCTGCTGCGCCTCGAGCAGCTCTACCCGCTCGCGGCCGACGAGGTGCGCGCGGCGCTGTCGCCGTACGCCGACGTCGAGGACGTGGTGTGGGCGCAGGAGGAGCCGGCCAACCAGGGCGCCTGGCCGTTCATCGCGCTGCACCTGCCGGAGCTGCTCAGCTCGGGGCATCACCTGCGCCGCATCTCCCGCAAGGAAGCGGCGAGCCCGGCCTCGGGAAGCGCGAAGGTGCACGAGCTCGAGCAGCAGGCGCTGCTTGAGGCCGTGTTCTCCGCGTAGCTCGGCATGTACTTCACCGACAAGGGCATCGAGGAGCTCGAGGAGCGCCGCGGCGAGGAGCAGGTGAGCCTCGCCTGGGTGGCCACCCGGCTGCGCGACTACGTCGACCTGTATCCGGAGACCGAGGCGACGATCGACCGGCTGGCCACCTGGCTGGCCCGCCTCGACGACGACGACTGAGCCGCCCGGAGAACGGCGCCGCGCGGGTATTGGAGGAATCGCCCAAACGGGTGAGACTGGGCGCATGAGCGTGCGCGGCACCGCCCTCCGGGCCCTGGCCCTCGTCGCACTCGCCTCCACCGCGATGGTGTCGTCGCCCGCGAGCGCGTCCGATCGCGAGATCGTCGTCCAGGGCAGCCGGTCGGCATACGTCGACATCGAGGTGCGCGACGATGTGTTCCTCAACGACCTCCGCTTCTCGATCGAGTCTCGCGGCCGCTACACCGCCATGATCATCGAACCCGCCGTCCGCTCTGCGGAGACGGTCGGCCAGGCGACGCTCATCGCCTACCGGGCTGCTGGCCTCGGCGAGACCGTCACCAGTGCCGACAAGGGCTGGATCGAGCCCGGCACCTATCGGGTCTGGCTGGTGACCGATGCTCCGGCCAAGGTCAGGGTCCCGGTGTCGAGCGGCGGCTTCGTCGTGCGCCCGACTCGCCGCGTCCGCGCGAGGCTCAGCACACAGTCCTCGGACGTCGTCGTCACCGGGCTGTCCGCCGTCGAGCACAGCTACGACCGCGGGCTGCCGGCGCGGTGGCGCGCGCTGGTCGGCTTCCACGTCACCGGGCAGCGGTTCGAGGGCGACTACATCTGCGCCACCGAGACCGAGGAGTGCCCGCGCGTCCTCGGCGTGCTGCCGCCCCTGCCGTCCACTGACGAGCGCACCCGCGCGGCGTACGTCTGGCCGATGAAGGCAGAGCGTCGGCTTCTCGTTGGCGTCGAGGGGTTCCGCAACGGCGCCGGCAAGCTCACGTCGGCCGCCCTGGTGTTCGCCGAGGGTTAGCCCGAAGACAGGAGTTCGATGAGGACGTTCTCGTTCGGGCCGGTGCTCACCATGAAGGGGCGCAAGTTCAAGGGCCTGCGCGGCTGGGCCGGCAAGCCGTTCCATCCACCGCTGACCGCCCTACCGGTCGCGGCGTACAGCTTCGCGGCGGTGTTCGACGTCCTGAGCCGCAGCGTCAACGACGGTCGCGGGTCGCTCGGTCGGGAGCTCTATCGCGCCGGCACCTTCGTGCTGATCGCCGGTGCTGTCGTCTCGGTGCTCGCCTCGCTCACCGGCTGGGCCGACTGGCACCGTTCGAGCCAGCCCGGCACCCAGGCCCGCCGCACGGTCAACGCCCACGCGATACTCATGATCTCGACGACGGTGCTGGTGCTCCTCGACCTGGCCTGGCGGCTCACGGCCTACCCCGACAACCCCTTCACGCCCGGCCGCGTGGCCGCGCTCAGCCTCGTGGCGGCCGTGGTCGTGTCCGTCGGTGCGACGTACGGCGGCTCGCTGGTCTTCGACTACGGGTTCAACGTCGAGACCTCCGGCGACCACCCGGTGTGGCACGAGAGCGAGACCGACGTCTTCCCGGGCGACCCGCACTAAGCCCGGATCCACCGCTTGTTGGGGTGTTGCGCGGGTCGTAAAGCCGGAATGCCCTTCTGCTGCAGGAGAATCGGTCTTGTCGAGGGACCTGTTCAGCCGCGCAGAAGGGCATCCGGTAGATGCGAGTGTCTCATGGCTTCACGTCAGTGTTCGATGACCCGAATCTCGTGTCGTGCGCCGGTGTCGCGCCGGTGCTCGCCCTCGCGGAGCGGGCCGGTCTGCATCGACTGGTCGCTGAGCATGTGCGCATCGCCAAGCCCGGGGGTGCGAACGCGCAGCTGAAGGTGCCGAGCCTGGTCGCGGGCATGGTCGCCGGTGCGGACTCGATCGACGACATGGGCTTGCTGCGCCACGGCGGGATGGGTCGCTTGTTCGCCGGGGTGCGGGCGCCATCGACGTTGGGCACGTTCCTGCGCTCGTTCACCTTCGGTCATGTGCGTCAGCTCGACGCGGTCGCCTCGCGGCTGGTGACCAGCCTGGCCGGGTGCGCGCCGCTGCTGCCCGGCGCCGCGGAGCTGGCCTATGTCGATGTCGATGACACGGTCCGGCGGACCTACGGCTACGCGAAGCAGGGCGCCGGGCGTGGCTACACCGGCGTGAAGGGTCTCAACGCGCTGATCGCCACGATCTCGACGCCGTCCTCGGCGCCGGTGATCGCCGCAGCCCGGCTGCGCAAAGGCTCGACCGCGTCGGTGAAAGGGGCTCCCCGGCTGATCGCGGACGCGCTGGTCACGGCGAAGGCGGCCGGTGCTACCGGGATCAGGGTGCTGCGTGCGGACTCCGCGTTCTACGGCTGCGAGGTGATCGCCGCCTGCCGTCGCCACCAGAGCCGGTTCTCGGTCACCGTCCGCCAAGATCCCGCTATTCGCAGGGCCATCGCGGCCATCGACGGCGACGCCTGGACGCCGATCCGCTACCCGCACGCCATCTTCGACGAGGAGCAGCAGCGCTGGATCTCCGACGCCGAGGTCGCTGAGGTTCCCTACACGGCGTTCCGGTCGAAGCCGAAGGCCAAGCAGGTCACCGCGCGGCTGATCGTGCGCCGGGTGCCCGACCTCAACCCGTCGAACCAGAGCGAACTGTTCACCGCCTACCGCTACCACGCCGTGTTCACCGACAGCCCGCTGCCGATGATCGACGCCGAGGCTGCCCACCGCGCCCACGCGATCGTCGAGCAGGTCATCGCCGACCTGAAAAACGGGCCCCTCGCGCACCTGCCATCCGGGTCCTTCGCCGCGAACTGCGCCTGGCTGGTCTGCGCCACCATGGCGTTCAACCTCACCCGCGCCGCCGGCGCCCTCGCCTCAGCAGTCCACGCCAAGGCGACGACCGGCACCATCCGCGCGCAACTCATCACGGTGCCAGCGCGCCTTGCCCGCTCCGCCCGCAAACTCGTACTGCACCTACCCGCGTCCTGGCCCTGGGAGCAGGCCTGGCAACAACTCCTCGCCGGCTCGCTGCACGGCCCACCACGACCGGCCTAGCCACCCGCCGTCCGACAGGACCCGACCGGAGACCTCACGTGGAAGAGCCGGACACACCGGCGGACCAGACACGCCCCGAGCCCCCAACGCCACCACGCCCATCACCAGGCAGGCCAGCAACTACCGGACGGTGGATCCGGGCTAAGAAGTTCAGCTTCCCCGGCTCAACGTCGTGAGCGCCGGTAGTGCCTGACTAAGGTCGGCGGGGTGGATGCGTTCGTGGTCCGGCTCGCCGGTCTCGTCGACAGGCTCCGGTCGGCCCGCGGTCGCGTCACCGTCGCGATAGACGGCGCGGACTGCGCGGGCAAGACGACGCTCGCCGACGCGCTGGCGCACCAGCTCGGTGGACACGTCGTCCGCGCGTCGATCGACTCATTCCTGAACCCCGACGACGTACGCCGCGCCCGCGGTGACCTCTCCGCCGACGGCTGCTACCGCGACTCGTTCGACTACGCGAGGTTCCGCCGTCTGGTGCTCGACCCGCTCTCCGGCGACGGCGCACCCGCGGTGCTGGTGGTCGACGGCGTCTTCCTCCTCCGGCCCGAGCTGCGCGACGCGTGGACGCTCTCGGTGCACCTCGACGTGTCGCCGGAGGAGACAGTGCGCCGCGCGCGGGTCCGCGACGCGCACCGGTTCGGTGACGAGCTCGAACGGCGGTACGTGGAACGGTACCTGCCGGCCCAGGAGATCTACCGGGCAGAAGCGGATCCGTTGGCACACGCCGACGTGCTCGTCGGGTACGACGACCCCGCGCGGCCCGACGTCCGGCGCTGGCCGGACGAACGCACCACCGGCGCAGCCCGGGCTCTAAGCGACGGCTAGACGTAGATCGGGTCGAGCGGCTGACGTCGCGGCTGCGTGGTGTAGCTGAACCCGAGCGGGCTAGTCCACGTGCTCGAGCCGTCGGGTTGCCTGGTCAGCGTCCACGGTCCGTGCTTGTTGCGGTGATGTCGACGACTTTCACCAGCCAAGTTGTCCGGCGTCGTCGTCCCGCCCTCGTGGAAGGGGACGACGTGGTCGAGGTCGCACCGCGAGGCCGGCAGGTCGCAGAACGGGAACGTGCAGGTGCCGTCGCGCGAGGTGACGTAGTCGGCCGTCGCCTGGTCCGGGCGGTAGCTCTTGGTCCCGAGGGCAATCAGGTGAGCGGTGCCGGCGTCTGCGATCCAGGCCCGCCACGTCGCGTTCGCGGCTAGTTCACGGGCGAGGTCGGCCGGGATCGGGCCGTAACCGTCGAGGTTGGCCGCGATGTTCGCCGCGCCCATCGCGGTCGCGAGCGTCATCGTGACGCCGAGGCTGATCGGCTTCCCCTTGCGCGTCGGCAGGTTGCCCGCGGCATACCGCTCGTCCACGAGGCCGAAGAAGGCGTCGACGCGGCGCTCGCCCGCGGACCGCGGGTCGTCCGGGTGGCCGGGCCCGGCGAGTCCGTCGAGGAGCTGCCACGCGGCGAGGACCTCGTCGGCCCGGCCGTCGACCACGAGCTGCGCCATGGCGTCCGGCAGTGCGCGCGTGCGGACGTCGGCGAAGGTCCGGGCATCGCGCGCGCGACGAGCCGCGTCGACCGGATCGGCGGTGATCACCGCCGCCTTCACAGCGTTGTCGAATGCCCACGGTGTCTGGTCGGCCGCCTCCGGAAGCACCGCCGCTTCGACCTCGGCCACGGCGGCGTCGTCGAGTCGGGCGGTCCGCTCGGCCAGCACGTCGGCCTTACGCGCCGAGATCAGGCCGGCGGCGAGCAGCTCACCGGTCAGCCGAAGCCGACCGGACAGCGCGCGCGCAGTCGTGAGGAAGCGACTGCCGCTCTGCGAGCCGACACCGAGGGCGCAGGCGACCTCGTCCTGGGCCCAGTCATCCGGCCCCTCGGTCGAGCGGATCGCGGCGGCAGCGGACAGCGCAATCGCGTGGCAGTGCGCCGAGAGCCGCTCGGCGAGCACCATGGTGCGCACGAGCTGCTGGCCGTCGAGCCGCGCCGGGTCGAGCGCCTCGACCACCTCGAGCGTCCACGCGTCCGGTCGGCACGCCTCGAGCGCCTCGAGCTGCTCGTCGACCGTCACCGCACCGAGCGCCAGGCGGGCCGCTGCGGTATTAGCGGATTCGAACATGTGTTCTATATTGCGCTAACTACGCCTGGAGCGCAAGGGGTTTGGCGAAAAATTCTCAAGATTTTCCGGCGGCGCGGCGCGACAGGACGGACTCGACCAGCTCCACCGCCTGGTGCGGGCCGATCCCGCAGGCGGACGCCGCCACCCGGGCCGCCGCCTCGGCGTACGACGGGGTCGACAGCACCCGTCGCACCGCCGCTACGAGGGAGGCGGCGTTGAGCTCGGCCGGCTCGACCATGACCCCGGCGCCGAGCGCGACGACCCGCACGGCGTTGTCGCGCTGGTCGCCCGGACCGGGTACGACGACGAGGGGACGGCCGGCGGCGAGCGCCTTCGCGAGCAGCCCGTGGCCGCCCGGCAGCACGACCGCGTCGACCTGCGTCACCAGCCGAGAGTGCCGGCCGGGCCCGATGCTCACGCCGTCGCGTCCTACCGGCGGCGTGCCCAGCCGCGTCCCGACGACGCGGAACCCGCATCGAGGCAGCACGTCCGCCGCCAGGTCGAGCAGTCCGCGCGCACGGGCACCGGACGCGGACGAGTCCGCGACGAGAACCAGCGGGCGGTCCCCCACCGGCAGCGCCAGGTCGACCTCGTCCGGCTCCCAGACCAGTGGCCCGACGACGTGCGTGTCGGCCGGCCAGTCCGGTCTGGGCAGCTCGAGCGCCGGCAGCGTGGCGACGATGCGCAGCACGGGCGGCGCGTCGTCGGCGAGGTCCAGTGCACGGCGCGCGGCAACGCGCTGCGCATCGCCTTCGGCCTGCGACTTCGCCGACGCACGACGCATCATCACGTCGCGCAGCCGCGTCCATGGCGTCGTCCCCGGCAGCAGCCCGCACCCCGGCGGCGGCAGGTGCTTCGACGGGAGCTGCAGCGTTGTCGCGACGAGCTCCACCCGCGGCACGCCGAGCAGATCCGCCGCGAACCATCCCGCCACGGTGATCGCGTCGGACACGACGACGTCGGGTCGCCACGGTCGCAGCAGCTCGGCGAGCGCCGGGGCCATCTGCTCACCGCGTCCCCAGAAGCGGAACCCCCAGTCCTCGTCGCGGGGGTCGGGCGGCCGCTGCGGCAGTGCGACGAAGTCGAGGCCAGACCGTCGTACGCCGTCGCCCCAGCGGTCGCCGGTGAGGACGACGACGTCGTGTCCGGCCGCGCGCAGTGCGACGGCGAGCGCGACGGCCGGGAACGCGTGGCCCGGGTCAGGGCCCGACACGACCGCGATCCGGCCGCGCGGAGCTCGCGCGGTCACCGCCGGGCGGCGGCGATCCGGTAGAGGCTGCCGGAGCTGTCGGCCATCAGCAGCTCGCCGGCCTGGTCCTCGCCGAAGCTGGTGACGTTGGTGCCGTGGTCCAGCACCAGCGCGTTGCTCCACACGCCGTTGTTCTTCGCGAGGCCCCAGATCTCGCCGGTGCAGTAGTCGCCGTAGACGTAGACGCCGGCCATGACCGACGAGTAGCGCGTGCCTCGGTAGACGTAGCCGCCGATGACGGCGCAGCGGCCGCTCGAGCCGGTCGTGTACTCCCACACCGGGTTGGTGAACCGCTTGCCGGTGCAGTAGGCCCCGCCGTAGAGCGCCGTCGTGTCGTTGGTGCCCTCGCGGCAGTCCCAGCCGAAGTTGAGGCCGCCCTGCCCGCGCGGGGTGTAGTCGATCTCCTCGCGCGCGCCCTGCCCAACGTCGCCGATCGCGATGTTGTCGTAGGTGCGGTCGAAGGAGAACCTGAACGGGTTGCGCAGTCCGTAGTGCCAGATCTCCTGGCGTACGTCGGTCCGTCCGAAGAACGGGTTAGTCGACGGGACCGAGTAGTACTTCGTCGACGAGCGCCGGTTGACGTCGACCCGCAGGATCTTCCCGTTGGTCGAGCGCAGGTTCTGCGCGTTGCCGTTGGGGTCGCCGCCGCCCCCGCCGTCGCCGGTCGCGATGTAGAGGAAGCCGTCCTTCGCGAACGCGATCTGCCCACCGTTGTGGTTGCTGGCCTCGCGGTGCGGGATCTCCACGAAGCCGATCTCGGTCGCCGGGTTGGCCGCGTTGCGCGCCGGGTTGGCGCCGAAGCGGGAGACCCGCAGGTCGCCCTCGGCGTCGGTGTAGGCGAGGAAGAAGTAGCCGTTGGTGCGAAAGCCCGGGTGGAACGCGATGCCCAGCAGGCCGCGCTCGCCGCCGCTGGACACTCGGCTGGTGATGTCGACGTACGGCGTCGCGGCAAGGCCGCCGCTGGTCACGAGCCGCACCCGGCCGGCCTGCTCGGCCACGAAGACCCGACCCGTCCCGTCCGGCGACGTCGCGATCGCCACGGGGCTCCGGAGGCCGGTCGCGATGCGGTTCAGCCCGACCCGCACCGTTCGTGGGTCGGTGGCGAAGCTGGTCTCCACCTCGGTTGGTGGCAGCGCCTGCTCATCTCGCGGGTCGCTCGTGCTGCCCTGGCACGAGGCGATCGCCGCCGCGAGCGCGACGACAAGCGCGCCGACAGCGACCCGTCCGCTGAGCGAGCGCTCCATGACCACCTCCGCTGCGACCCCGGGCTCCACGGTACGTCGTGCGCTCAGCCGCCGCTCATCTCGACCACGAGCTTGCCGAACACCTCGCCCTGCGCCATCTGCTCGAACGCGGACGCGACGTCCGCGAGCGGCCGCACCGAGTCGACGAGCGGCCGGACGCCGGTCGCGTCGAGGAAGCGGATCAGGTCCTCGAGCTCGCGCCGCGACCCCATCGTCGAGCCGACGACCCGCAGCTGGCGGAAGAACACGCGCGCGAGGTCGGCCGACGGGGCGGGGCCACTCGTCGCGCCGGCGACCACGACTACGCCGTCCGGCTCTAGCGACTTGAGGGAGTGGTCCCATGTCGCCTGACCGACCGTCTCCATCACCGCGTCGACGCGCGTCGGCAGTCGCTCCCCGGTGCGCACCGCGACGTGCGCACCCAGCTCGGTCGCGCGCGCGAGCTTCGCGTCGTCGCGGCTCGTCACGTAGACGACCGCCCCCGCGGCGCGCGCGAGCAGCAGGCAGGCCGTCGCGACGCCGCCGCCGGCGCCCTGGATCAGCACTCGGTGGCCGGGCCGCACGCCGCCGCGGACGAAGAGCATCCGGTACGCCGTCAGCCAGGCTGTGGGCAGGCAGGCGGCCTCCGCCCACGACAGCGACGCCGGCTTGTCGACGAGGTTGCGGGTGGGCACCGCGACGAGCTCGGCGAGCGTCCCGTCGTACCGCTCGGAGAGGATCGACATCGACGCCGCGAGCGACTCCTCCCCCGTCACCGGGTCGCCGACGACGGCGTGCAGCACGACCTCGCGGCCCTCGGCCGTGACCCCGGCTCCGTCGCAGCCGAGCACCCGGGGCAGCTCGTCCGCGCCGAGACCGATGCCGCGCAGCGACCACAGGTCGTGGTGGTTGAGCGCGGCCGTGCGAAGTCGCACGACGGTCCACCCGGGGCGGGCGATCGGGTCAGGGTGGTCGCCGACGTGCAGCCCCGAGAGAGGCGAGTCGAACGACTGCGAGACGGCGACGGCGGCGAGCATGCGTCGCAACCTACCCCCGGCGAAAGTGTGTCCGGCCGACCACACGCGAGTGCCGCCGGGCCAGACACAGTTCGCCAGCGGACCCGGGTCGGGCCGCTCTCCCCTCCTTCGGCGGCGGACCGCCTTTGGCAATCCGGCGCCATGCGGCACGATGTCGCCAGCATCGGGGCACCCTGCCCTGTGGTTGATGGGGAGGAAACACGTGAGCATGGCCACCCGAGGTCGCACCGCCCGTGCGCTGGCGACGGGGACGGTCCTCGCCCTCAGCCTCACGCTCAGCGCGTGCGGCAACGACGACGACTCAACCGTCACCCCCGGCGACGACCCCACGTCCGCCGCGGCCACCGCCGCCGCCGACCTGGCCGGGAAGGTCCCGGACGCGATCAAGGCCGACGGCAAGATCGTCGTCGGCACCGACTCCACCTACGCGCCGAGCGAGTTCCTCGCCGCGGACGGCAAGACGATCCAGGGCTTCGACATCGACCTGTTCACGGCGGTCGCCGCGAAGCTCGGCCTCAAGGCCGAGTTCGTCACCGCGTCCTTCGACGCGATCATCCCGGGCGTCCAGTCCGGCAAGTACGAGATCGGCGTCTCGTCGTTCACCGTCAACGACGAGCGCAAGAAGGTCGCCAACATGATTAGCTACTTCGAGGCCGGCACGCAGTGGGCCACGAAGGCGGGTAACCCGACCGGCGTGAACACCGACGAAGCGTGCGGCAAGAAGGTCGCCGTGCAGAAGGCGACCGTGCAGGTCGACGACCTGACCGCGCGCTCGAAGAAGTGCACCGACGCCGGCAAGAAGGCCATCACCATCGACCAGTACGCGAGCCAGGCCGACGCGACGTCAGCGGTCGTGACCGGCAAGGACGACGCGGTCCTGGCCGACTCCCCCGTCATGGCGTACGCCGTCGAGCAGACCGGCGGCAAGCTCGAGCTGCTCGGCGACATCTACGACTCGGCGCCGTACGGCTACGTCGTCAAGCAGGCCGACACCGCGTTCGCCGACGTCCTGGTCGAGGCGCTCAAGGCGACCATCGCGGACGGCTCGTACAAGACGGCGCTCGAGAAGTGGGGCGTCGAGGACGGCGGCATCGACAACCCCGCGGTCAACCCGTAAGTCCCTGTGACCTCTGCAGGTTCGGCAGATCCGGGACGGCCTGAGGCGCTCAAGGCCGTCCCGGTGCGCCACCCGGGACGCTGGGTCGGCATCGGCGTCATCGCCGTACTCGCAGCGATGTTCGTCCACCTCCTCGTCACGAGCGAGGCGTTCCAGTGGTCGTTCATGGTCGACAACGCCTTCTCCGAGCCGATCCGAGAAGGCGCGCGGACCACGATCTACCTCACCGTCCTGTCGATGCTCCTCGGCGTGGCCCTCGGCGTGCTGCTCGCCGTGATGCGGCTCTCGCCGAACAAAATCCTGTCGTGGACCGCGTGGGCCTACGTCTGGTTCTTCCGGTCGGTGCCGCGGCTCGTGCTGCTCGTGCTGTGCGGGAACCTCGGCATCATCTTCGCGGGCGGCCGGGTCGAGCTCGGGTTGCCCTTCGACCGGCAGATCCTCGACCTGTTCGGCATGTCGGGTGACGCGCGGTTCTTCGGCTTCGACAGCTTCGAGGTCATCTCCGGCTTCCGAGCCGCGCTGCTGGGTCTGATGCTGTCCGAGGCGGCGTACATGGCCGAGATCGTCCGCGCCGGCATCCTCTCCGTCGACAGCGGGCAGAGCGAGGCGGCGGCCGCGCTGGGCATGAGCCGACCGCTCGCGCTGCGCCGGATCGTCCTGCCGCAGGCGATGCGCGTCGTCCTCCCGCCGACCGGCAACGAGACGATCGCCATGCTCAAGGACACGTCGCTGGTCATCGCCGTACCGGTCACGAACGAGCTGTTCTTCCAGCTCCAGGCGGTCGGCAACCGGTCCTTCCAGGTCTTCCCGCTGCTGGTCGCGGCCTGCCTCTGGTACGTCGCGCTGACCAGCGTGCTGATGGTCGGTCAGTACTTCCTGGAGAAGCGCTTCTCCAGGGGCGTTGCCGGCCAGATCCGGCAGAAGGCGGCCGGCAAGGTCCCGGTCGGCGGCATGGGCGGCGCGCAGTGAACCCGGCCGGCACGCCAATGGTCGAGGCCAAGGACGTCCGCAAGAGCTTCGGCCATCTCGAGGTGCTCAAGGGCATCGACCTGGTGGTCGAGCGCGGTCAGGTCATGGTCGTCGTCGGCCCGTCCGGGTCCGGCAAGAGCACGTTCCTGCGCTGCATCAACCACCTCGAGAAGATCGACAGCGGCTGGCTGTCGGTCGACGGCGAGCTGGTCGGCTACCGCGAGCACGGCGACAAGCTCTACGAGCTCAAGGAGCGCGAGGTCGCGCGCAAGCGCGCGGAGATCGGCATGGTGTTCCAGCGGTTCAACCTCTTCCCGCACCTCACCGCGCTCGGCAACGTCGTCGAGGCGCCGACGCGGGTCAAGGGCGTCGGCCGGGCCGCCGCAGAGCGGCGCGGTCGCGAGCTGCTCGAGCAGGTCGGCCTGGCCGACAAGGTGTCGGCGTACCCGACCCAGCTCTCCGGCGGCCAGCAGCAGCGGGTCGCCATCGCCCGGGCACTGGCGATGGATCCCAAGCTGATGCTCTTCGACGAGCCGACCAGCGCGCTCGACCCGGAGCTGGTCGGCGAGGTGCTCGACGTCATGAGGGACCTCGCCCGCGACGGCATGACGATGGTCGTCGTCACGCACGAGATGGGGTTCGCCCGCGAGGTCGGAAACGAGCTCGTCTTCATGGACGACGGCGTCGTGGTGGAGCGGGGCGCGCCGGTCGAGGTGTTCACGAACCCGCAGCACGCCCGGACGAAGGCGTTCTTCTCGAAGATCCTCTGAGAGACTCGGCGGCATGGACGTCACCGAGCTCTCGATCCCCGGCGCGTGGGTTTTCACGCCACGCCAGCACCCGGACGACCGCGGCCTGTTCCTCGAGTGGTTCAAGGCCGACGTCGTCGAGAAGGCGATCGGCCACCCGTTCCGGATCGTCCAGGCCAACCACTCGATCTCCCGGCAGGACGTGCTGCGTGGCGTGCACTACGCACAACACGCCCCGAGCCAGGCGAAGTACGTCTACTGCACCCGTGGGGCCTTCATCGACGTGGTCGTCGACATCCGGGTCGGTTCGCCGACGTACGGGCAGCACGAGATGGTCCGCATCGACGACGTCGATCGCCGGTCGGTGTACCTGAGCGAGGGGCTCGGGCACTGCATCCTGTCCCTCGCCGACGACGCCGCCGTCACCTACCTGGTGTCCACGCCGTTCACGCCAGGCAACGAGCACGGCGTCGACCCGCTGGATCCGGCGCTCGGCATCGAGTGGCCGATCGCCGAGCCGCTGCTCTCCCCGCGCGACGCGGCTGCTCCGTCACTCGCCGAGGCGCGTGAGCAGGGGCTGCTCCCGTCGTACGACTAGCGGCCGAAGCAGATCTCGAACATCAAGTAGAAGACCGCG
>Ga0183260_10002297_pt1 | contig 15822 bp, 16 predicted proteins | sample AntDrymUQ4972206_2_FD_129768 | JGI IMG/M metagenome (GOLD analysis project Ga0183260, IMG submission 129768) | Polar desert sand microbial communities from Dry Valleys, Antarctica - metaG UQ497 (22.06) (version 2) (version 2) | ecosystem: Environmental > Terrestrial > Soil > Desert | place...
GCCACTATCTGCTCGATCTCCGGGTGAGGAACTCGCGCATCGCCTGGCGGGCCTCGTCGCTGCTGAACAGTCGCGCCGACAGCGCCGCCAGCTCCGCACCGCGCTCATCGATGTCGCGCACCAGCGCAGCGTTGAGCAAGCGCTTTGTCTCCCGCAGCCCCTGCGGGTGTCCCTTCAGCAGTGCCGCGGTGACCGCCGCCAGCTCCTCGTCGAGGCGTTCGGTGGGTACGGCGGTGGTGACCAGCCCGATCCGGGCGGCCTCGGTCCCGTCGAAGCTCGCGCCGCCGAGATAGCGCAACGCCGCTGCCCGGTCCGGCATCCTCGGCAGCGTGGTCAGCGAGATCATCGCCGGCGTGAGCCCCAGGCGCACCTCGGTGAACGCGAACGTCGCGTCTTGCGTCACCACCGCGATGTCACACGCACCGACGAGGCCGATCCCGCCGGCGCGTACGTGCCCGCCGACCCGGGCGATCACCGGCTTCGACGACGCCAGGAGCTTCCTGAACACGGCGATCAAGCGGCGGCTGCCCTCCTCCATCGCGCCGCTCGCTGCTTCCGACATGTCGGCGCCGGCACAGAACGTCGTACCAGTGGCCGTGAGGACCAGCACCGTGACCGCGGGATCGGCCTCCGCGGCGTCGAGGGCCGAGGCGAGCTGGGCGACGAGCGCGCGCGACAGCGCGTTGCGGTTGTGCGGCGAGTCGAGGGTGACGGTGGCGACGCCATCGGTGACGTCGTGGCGGACGAGCTCGCTCATCGACTTCCGCTTCCTCCCTGACGACCGGCACATGACGACTGGGGCCGGTCTAGAGTACGGCTCAGCAGGCGGGCAGGGGGTGGTGGTCGGGTGTTGCTGCTGCTGACCACCCTCGGAATCTGCTTCGTGTCCGCGCTGTTCCCGCTGGTCAACGCCGAGGCCTACATGAGCGCGCTCGCGGTCACCTCGGACGACCGAGCGGTGTGGCTGCTCGCGATCACCGCGGGTGTGGGTCAGATGGGCGGCAAGATCATCTGGTACCAGGTCGGGCGCAGCTCGCTGAACTGGCGGTGGGTGCGGCGCAAGATCGACTCGGTGACGTGGCAGGCGCGGCTGACCAGATGGCAGGGGCGGGTGCAGGGGAACCGATGGTCGGTGGCCGCGTTCCTCGCCACCTCGGCGTTCTTCGGGCTGCCGCCGTTCGCGATCATCAGCGTGCTCGCCGGGCAGCTGAAGGTGCCCTTTGCGCTGTTCTGCGCCACCGGCCTCGCGGGCCGCATCCTTCGCTTCGCCGCGATCCTCGGTGGCATCTCGGCGTTGAACCTGACTTGACCAGTCACTCGCGGCGGCATCCGGAGTGAGGAACCACCGCGTCGTACGGTGGTCGGATGCTGCGGGCAGCGACGTCCGACGATCTGGTCGGGTTGCGGGACCTCGAACGGTCGGCGTCGACGGCTGCCCTCGGGCACGTCTTCCCACCGCCGCGGTTCCCTTATCCCGACCACCGGGTGCTGGCCCGGTGGGTGATCGTGCTCGACGACCCCGAGGTCGAGGTTCTCGTCGAGGAGCTCGGCGGTCGGCTGATCGGCCTGACCGCGTACGACGGGCACTGGTTGCGGCACCTCGCCGTCGATCCGCGGCACTGGGGGACCGGCCTCGCCGACCGGCTGTTGGACACCTCGCTGGCGCGGATCGCCGCCCGCGGAGCGACGAGCGCGCAGCTGTGGGTGCTGGCCGACAACCACCGTGCCCGCCGGTTCTACGAGCGCGCGGGCTGGCTGCTCGGCGACGGGGAGCGCACCGCGGAGTTCCCGCCCCACCCGATCGAGGTGACCTACGCGTCGCCGCCGCTGGTCGTACCGCGGTAGCGGCAGATCCTGCGTGACAATGCTGGCACGCTGTTTCTGCCGCTGTGAGGCGCAGGGCTGCGACGAACCAAGACATACACATGCTACTGTATGTGCATGTATGCGCGGCGCCTACAGATTCTGCTCGACGAGGAGCGATTCGCCCGGGTCAGCACACTCGCCCAACAGCGCGGGACCTCTGTCGCCGCGGTCATCCGTGAAGCGATCGACCGCGGTCTACCAGTTGGCCAGCCACGCCGGAGGGCCGCCGGGAACCGCATTCTCGCGGCTGCCCCCATGCCGGTCCCTGATGACCCGGCCGATCTGATCGCCGAGCTCGACGATCTGCGCAGTGGTGGCCGGTGATCGTTCTCGACACAACCGTGTTGGTCTATGCCGTCGGAACTGAACACGCCTATCGCGGACCCTGCCAGGATCTGATCGCTGCCGTCACGGAAGGCGCGGTGCATGCCACCACGACGGCCGAAGTGATCCAGGAGTTCTGCCACATCCGGTCGCGTCGCCGGTCGCGCTCTGACGCCGTGGTCCTCGCCCAAGACTTCGCGGAGCTGCTGTCACCCCTACAGGCGGTCGATGAGCAGCGCCTGTCGTCGGGGCTCGACCTCTTCGCCACCCAGCCGTCACTAGGCTCCTTCGATGCGGTGCTGGCGGCCGTTGCCCGCGAGACCGGAGCGACGTCGCTGGTCTCCGCTGACCGTGCCTTCTCCGGTATCCCACGCCTGCGGCACGTCCTTCCCGACCGTGCCGGAGTCGCGGGCCTGCTGGAGTGACTCCCGCCGCAGTAGCTGGGAAGTCATTCCAGGCTGACGCCGATCTGGTCCAGCGACGCATGCAGGTCGGCCGGGTCCATGAACACCCGGAACGCGTGCGCCTCGATCAGCTCCTGCTGGCTGTAGCCGCCGCACATCAGGCCCACGCCGAGCATCTGGGCGCGCCGCGCGGCGAGCAGGTCCCAGACCGCGTCTCCGACCACGATGCACTCGGGTGGGTCGACACCGAGCTGTTCGGCGGCGGCGGTGAGGATCTCTGGGTCTGGCTTGGCCGAGGCCACCTCAGCGCTGCTGATCCAGGGTGGCTCCTCGGGCAGGTCGAGCTTGGCCAGGTGCGACTCCGCCTCGTCGGCCTGGCCGCTGGTGGCGATGATCCAGGGCACGTCGGCCTCGCTGAGCGCGACCAGCAGGTCCCGCGCTCCCGGCAGCGGCTGGACCCGGTCGACGGACTCCGTGAAGTACTCCGTGTGCAGCGCCACGACCTTGTCCTGCTGCTCCTGGGTGAGCTCGCGACCGGACTCGTGCGACACCCGCTTGGCCAGCAGCGAGCCGCTCATGCCGATGCGCTTGTGGATCCGCCAGACCGACAGGTCGACGTCGATCGCGGCAAAGGCGCGCTGCCACGCGGTGACGTGCTGGTAGACGCTGTCCAGCAGCGTCCCGTCGAGGTCGAAGACGAATGCCGGTCTGCCCGAGGAAGTCATGCCCTGGCTCTACCCACGCATGCCACAGTGAAGCCATGCCGGAGCGCCAGATCGTGCCGCAGGTGCGGTTGGCCAGCCCGGCCGGGCGTTGGATCTTGGTGGCCGCCGTTCTCGGCTCGGGGATGGCGCTGCTCGACGGCACGATCGTCAACGTCGCGGTCAAGCCGATCGGTGACGACCTCGGCGCCACGCTGACCGACCTGCAATGGGTCGTCAACGCCTACCTGCTGACCCTTGCCTCGCTGATCCTGATCGGAGGCTCGCTCGGCGACCGGTTCGGCCGGCGGCGGGTGTTCGTGATCGGCGTGATGTGGTTCGCGGTCGCCTCGCTGCTGTGCGGGGTGTCGCAGTCGGCGCCACAGCTGATCGCCGCCCGTGGCCTGCAGGGCGTCGGCGGCGCGCTGCTCACCCCCGGCAGCCTGGCGATCCTGCAGACCACGCTGTGCTCAGCCGACCGGGCTCGCGCGATCGGGCACTGGTCGGCGCTCACCGGCATCGCCGCCGCGGTCGGTCCGTTGCTCGGCGGATGGCTGATCCAGGCGGCGTCGTGGCGGTGGGTGTTCATCATCAACGTGCCGATCGCTGCCGTCGTACTCGTCGTCGCCGCCCGCCACGTCCCCGAGACGCGGCAGACCGGCAAGCTGCCGCGCTTCGACGTGCGCGGCGCGGTGCTCGGAGCGCTCGGGCTGGCGGCGGTGACCTATGCGCTCGTCGAGGCCGAGGGCGGCCGTGTGCCCACCACGGTGATTGCGGGTGCAGGAGTTGCCGGAGTCAGCGCACTGGTCGCGTTCGCCTGGGTGGAGCGGCGCTGCCCCGACCCCATGGTGCCCCCCGCGCTGTTCGCCGACCGCACCTTCACGGTCGCCAACGTCGTGACACTCGGCGTGTACGGCGCCCTGGGCGGCATGATCTTCCTGCTGGTGCTCCAGCTGCAGGTGGTGGCCGGATTCAGCCCGCTGCGCTCCGGACTCGCCCTGGCTCCCTTCACGGTGATCATGCTGCTGCTCTCCGGGCGCGCCGGTGCCCTGGCCGGACGCATCGGACCTCGACTTCCGCTGATCGGCGGACCGCTGCTGGCCGCGGCCGGCGTGCTGATGCTGAGCCGCATCGGCGCCGACGCCGGCTATCTGGTCGATGTGCTGCCCGGAGTCGTGATATTCGGCGCCGGGATGACCCTGCTCGTGGCTCCCCTGACGGCGGCTGTGCTGGCCGCCGTCGAGGACAGCCGCGCCGGGATCGCCAGCGGCGTCAACAACGCGGTGGCGCGGGCTGCGAGCCTGCTCGCGGTGGCTGCGCTGCCGACCGTCGTGGGCCTGTCCGGCGACGACTACGAGCAGCCGGCGCGCTTCGCCGAGGGCTACCAGGCGGCGTTGCTCATCTGTGCCGCGATCCTGGTGGCGTCCGCCGCGGTCGCGCTGCTGCTGCCCCGCCGACGTGCACCGGTGCCAGTCGAGTTGGCCGCGTGAGACGACACCGAGCAGGGTATGTCGGGGGCATGTCACTTCTCACCTCCCTCCTGCGTGGTGCCGCCGCCGGAGCCGCCGGGACCACCGCCCTGAACGCTGCCACCTATCTCGACATGACGCTGCGGGGCCGCCCGTCGAGCTCCACCCCCGAGCAGACCGTGCAGAAAGGAGCGGAGCTGTTCGGCGTACACGTGGGCGACGACGACACGTCGCAGGCCAGGGCCTCAGGCGGGGGCGCCTTGCTCGGGATCCTCGCGGGAGTGGGCACCGGCGCCGTGCTCGGCGCGGCACGAGCCGCCGGCTGGCACAGCGGATTCGCCGGGACCACCGCTGCGACCTGGTCGCTGGTGATGCTTGCCGGCAACGGTCCGATGACGGTGCTGGGGGTGAGCGATCCCCGGACCTGGGGCGCCGACGCATGGGTGGCCGACGTCGTGCCGCACGCCGCCTACGCAGTAGTGGCCGCAGCGACCCTGCTCGGCCTGGAACCGTCCTGAGCGTCCCGGCCGCAACCTACCGGTGAGGCGGGTCGGTCAGGACAGCCGCTGCAGGAAGTCGCGCAGCACCGGGGCGGCGTCCTCGCTGCCCGAGGAGCCGTTGTCTACGAGTACGGCGAACGCGAGGTCACCGCGGAAGCCGATCATCCACGCATGTGTCTTGGAGGGGTCGTCGGAGTCGTACTCCGCCGTACCGGTCTTGGCGAACACCGGCTCCCCCGGCAGATCCAGGGCGCTCGCGGTACCCCGGGTCACGGTGGCGCGCATCATCGCCCTCAGATCGCCCGCCAACGCATCCGGCAGCGGCCCGAGCGCAGCTGCCTCGACCGGCTCCCCCTCGACCAGCCTCGGCACCCTGGGCGTCCCCGAGTCGACCGCGGCGGCGACCATCGCCATCGCCAGCGGACTGGTCAGCACCCGGCCCTGCCCGATCATCGACGCCGCCCGGTCCACCACCGACTCCGCCACCGGCACGTCACCGCTGAACGACGCCACACCCAGCGACCACTCGCCGCCCAACCCCATCCGGGTCGCCATCTGCTGCATCGCCTGGTCACTGATCTCTTTCGCGTGCGAGACGACCGCGGTGTTGCACGACGCGGCGAAGGCGTCGACGAAGGCGGCATCGTCCGGCAGCGGCTCGAGGTCGTCGTAGTTCTTGAAGGACTTGCCGTCGACCGTGAAGGTCTCCGGGCACGACGCGGGCTCGGTCAGCCCGACGATGCCCGCCTCCAGCAGTACCGCGGACGACACCACCTTGAACGTCGAGCCAGGCGGGTACTGCCCGACGAACGCGGTGTTGTAGGACTGGATCCCGGGCCCGACCGCGCTCGCCAGCACGTTGCCCGTGCTCGCCTCGACGGCCACCAGCGCAGTCAGCTTGGACGCTGCCCCGACCGCCCGCTCTGCGGCGCCCTGCACGTCGTGGTCGAGGGTTGTGCGCAGCGGCTCACCCGGTTGCGGTCGCGAGCGCACCAGCGTCCGCAGATCCGCGCCGGACTCGGCATCGGCCAGCACCACCCGCCCACCGGGCACGCCCGCGAGCTGCTCCTCGAAGGCGAGCTGGAGCCCGCTAGCGCCCACGACGTCGGTCGCCGAGGCGTAGGGGCCGGCCGCCGCGAGCGTCTCCTCTGTCGCCGGGCCGACCGTTCCCAGCAGCGCGCGTCCCCAGCTCGGCGAGGGCGTCAGCGACCAGACGTCGCTGTCGACCGAGATCCCCGGCACCCGCAGCAGCCGCCGCGACAGCGGTCGGTAGTCAGCCTCACGCAAGGTGATGACCGGGACGAACCAGGCCGGCGACGCGGCCTCCACGCTGCTACGCAGGGCGCCCGGATCGATGTCGAGCAGGCGGGCGAGGTCGGCGTACGTGCTCGGCTCGACCTTGCCGGCCACCACGCCGACACGGCGGACCTGGCCGTTGCGGGTGAGCCGGCGCCCCTCGCGGTCGAGGATCGGCGCGCGGAGCGGCAGCTCGCGCTCCCGGGTCAGCGTGGTCGCACCGGTCAGCGCGGGATGGAACGTCGACGGCCGCCAACGCACCCGCCACTCGCCGTCGCCGCTCTCGCGCGTCGTCACGGTGGTGTCGTAGGTCCACGGACCGATACCGGCCAGCTCGTGGGTGAGCTCGACCGGCTGGTGACAGCCGGCGTCGTCGCACTGCGGGTCGCCCCGGGGATCGCCGCCGAGCTGGTAGCTGGTCGCGGTGATCGCCAGTGCCTCGGTGACCTGGTCGAGCAGCTGGCGCGCCGGTGCCCGCCGGTCGGTCAGCGCGGCCGCGGTGGTGGTGTCACCCGCTGCCAGCGCGGTGAGGAACTCATCGGTTGCCTCGGTGGCAGCACTGGCAGAGTCTTCCGGTGGCGGATCGCCGGCGCCGCCCCCGGGCGCGCCCGACGTACACGCCGCGGACAGCATCAGCGTGGCTGCGGCGACGGCCAGACGGCGTACGGCGGACATGGCTGGCTCCCCGAGTGGCGTGACGTGCCCCTAGGGTGCCACGGCGTCACTGCTGCTCGAACAGCCAGCGGCCGCTGTGCGCGTCGTACACCCAGAGCGTGCTGCCGCCCTGGTGAGCCTGGTCCACGCGGGGGTTGACCGGGCCGGGTACGACGTTGGGGGTGTCGACGGTGAGGACCACCCACACCAGCCGGTCCTCGTAGCCACCGTGCCTGGCGGTGGTCAGCGACCGGAGCACGACCCTGGTGCGCTCGTCCGGCTCGAACAGCTCGACCAAGCGTTCCCGCGAGACGGTGGGCCGTTCGACGGTGCGCTGGAGCCGCAACCCAAGATCCACCTGGTCCAGCTCGGTCAGCCACTCGGCCCGCGTGTCCGGGATCAGAGCCCGGCTCGCCGACCCGATGACGGATGGTGCGTCGGCGGCCGGCGGTGGGGAGTCGCCGGCGAGTTCAGCGTCGCGGTCGGCGTACGAGAGCCCTCCGAGGGCCGCCAAACCGACGGCGGCGGCCACCGCACCGGCCCCGACCGCCCGCCGGCGGCGGCGGCGCCGGGCAAGTGCCTGGACCACCCGTGCGCGCGCTTCGAGTGGAGGAGTGATCATCGTGGCGGTGACGACGTCGCGAAGCGCCTGCTGGCGCCGTTCGTCAAGATCCTGCATCAGCTGCCCCTTCCTTCGATCGCGCCTTCACCGGCGGGGGGTCGACCGTGGTGGCCTCGCACAACCGCTCGACCGCGCGCGCATGGAGGGTCTCGACCGTCCCGACGGAACAGCCCATAGCCTCCGCGATGTCCGGCAGCGCCAGGTCCTCGACATGGCGCAGGACGATGACCACCCGCTGCCTCGGCGACAGCGTCACCAGCGCCTCCGCCATCCGCCACCGCAGCTCCAGTGCTGCGGCGAGGTCACCGCTCACGTCCGGTCCGACGACCTCGGGCGGGGCCGCCACCAAGACGCTGTGCCGGCGCCACCGCAGGTGGTTGAGGTGCACGTGCACCAGCGCGACCCGGGCGTAGGCACCGGGGTCGCGCTCCCGGTCCACACTCGACCACTTCAGCCCCACCCGGACCAGGGCCTCCTGGGTGTGCTCCCAGGCGTCGTGCTCGTCGCCGCTGAGTGAGTACCCGAGCGCGAACAACTTCGGGAGCTCGGCGTCGACGAACTCCTCGAACCCCGGTCCACCGGTACCCGGCATGCATCACCACCTGTCGACCTCTCTACACCCTGGCGGTGCCCAGCGGTTGACAGCTCCCGGTTCTGTCGGCAATCCGACCGTGTGGTCGCCCGAGCAGCCGCACAGTCGGATTGCCGACGATGCGAGCACACCGGGAGTCGCGGCCGGTCAGGAGCTGGCGTCGTCGATCGGGGTCGGCGGGTAGCGCAGCGCTTGGATGGTCACCAGCTGCGGTGCCCCCTCCACGGTCACCAGCGCCCCGGCGTCGGTGAGGTCGAGCAGCGTCTGCTCCGGCTGGGGCAGTGGCTCGCCAGTACGCGCGTCCAGCAACAGCTGGAACCCCTCGTCGCGCCGGTCGAGCAGGACCAGGCCGGACGCAGCGGTCACCCGCGGCGACGCTACGTCGGTCGGGACCTGCCACAGCGCCTGTCCGGTCTGCAGGTCGATGCCGTGAGCAACGTAGTTCTGATCCACCAGCACAGCCACACCGGACTCGAGGTCGACCGCAGGCTCACCCAGCGGATCAGCGGCCAGCGCAAGCCGCCACAGCGGCTCACCATCAGCGGTGTCGATCGCGACCACCGAGCGGGTGTCGAAGCCGAACAGCACCCCCGCGGTGCTGGCCCAGGCCCCGACGGTCGGCAGCGCCGCGACCTTGCGGCCCGGTATCTCCGTCAGCACTGGCCCCCCCTGGCCCCGGCGCACGACCATCCGATCCGTCGACAGCACCCGGTGTGTTCTGACCGGGGAGCGGAACGTCGCCAGCGTCTCGCCGGTCGAGGCGTCGACCACCAGCTTCGGCTGCTCGGGTGCGGCGCCCACGACCAGCGCGCCCCCGTGCACCTCGGAGGGCACGTTGAGGTTGTCGCGCAGCCACACCCGGGTGCCGTCGAGCCGGTAGCCGGCCCGGATCCCCGCGCCCCCAGCCTCCTCCAGCGGCATCTCCTGGTAGGCGGCGAGCAGCATCGGTTCGCCGACGTCCTCGGCCACGCAGCGGGTCGTCAGCAGCCAGCGTGCGTTGGGTTCCAGTCCGAGCTCGGGCGGCAGCTCGACGCGGGTGATGTCCCCCTCACCGGTCACCGGGTCGAAGACGACGAACGAGTCGCTCTCGATCCCGCCGGCCGGTGGGCCTGCGACGATGCGGTCTCCGCACAGCACGATGCCCTCGCGCTCGGCCAGCGAGGCGCCGCTGATCGTGACGTCGGCCAAGGTGATCGGTGTGACGGTGGTCTGCGTAGGCGTCGGCTCCGGGGAGGACGGCTCGGTCTGCGGCGGAGTGTCGTCCGTGCAGGCGGCCAGAGCGGTCAGCAGCGCGGCCAGCACGGCTACGGCCGACCACAGTCGATGCATACCCGCTCCCCGGACCAGCGCAGGCTCTACCTGCTGTCTTCCACGCGTGCCCACAGGCTAATCGGAGTGGACCAACGGCGCCGGAACCGTGACCCGATCGATAAGGTGGCAGCCGTGCGGAGCCGCAAACTTCTGCTGTCCATCTCGGTCGGCCAGTTCGGGTGCGGAGTCACCGGACTTGCGGTGGCGATCGCCCGCCGACACGCCTACGATCTGCCGGTCCTGCACGGCGATCCGGACGACGTCGTTCGGAACGCGTGGCCATGGGGTACGGCGTTGAGCGCGCCCGGACCCATGCTCGTTCTGCAGGCGCTGGCCATCGGGGCACTGGCTGCCCGGCCCGATCCACGGGCGGCGCGCACCCTCGGTGCGCTGGGTGTCCTCATGGTTCCGGGATACCTGGCTGAGCGGCTGGTGCGCCATCGCCTCACCCGCGACGGCTGGGACCGGTTGGAGTCACCACTCGCCTTCGCCGGCCTCGGGCTAGCCGTCGGGATGGCCGGGTTTGGCCTCGACCGGGCCGCGGGCTGGCGCCCTGGTAGCAGAGTCAGCTGACGTCGTCATCCACCCAGTCCAGGGTGCGGGTGACGGCCTTCTTCCAGTTGCGGTAGAGGCGCTCTCGTTGGCCGGACTCCAGCTGCGGCGTCCAGCGCTTGCCCTCCGCCCAGTTGCGCCGTAGGTCGTCGAGGTCCGACCAGTAGCCGGCGGCCAGCCCCGCGGCGTACGCGGCACCTAACGCCGTGGTCTCGCTGACCCGCGGTCGAACCACGGGTACGTCGAGCAGGTCGGCCTGGAACTGCATCAGCAGCTCGTTGCCCACCATGCCGCCGTCCACCTTGAGCTCGCGCAGCGCCACCCCCGAGTCGGCTTTCATCGCCTCGACCACCTCGCGGGTCTGGAACGCGGTCGCCTCGAGCACCGCCCGGGCGATGTGGCCCTTGCCGACGAAGCCGGTCAACCCCACCAGCGCCCCCCGCGCATCCGCACGCCAGTGCGGTGCGAACAGTCCCGAGAAGGCCGGGACGAAGTAGGCGCCGCCGTTGTCCTGCACCGTGCGCGCCAGCGTCTCCACGTCTGCCGCACTGCCGATCAGGGCGAGATTGTCGCGCAGCCACTGCACCAGCGCCCCGGTGACCGCGATCGACCCCTCGAGCGCATACACCGGCGCGGCCCGGTCGAGCTGGTAGCAGACGGTGGTCAGCAGCCCATGCTCGCTGGCCACCCGCTCGGGCCCGGTGTTGAGCAGTAGGAAGTTGCCGGTGCCGTAGGTGTTCTTCGCGGTGCCCACCTCGAAGCAGACCTGACCGAACGTCGCCGCCTGCTGGTCGCCGAGGATGCCGCACAACGGCACCCCCTCGACCACACCGGAGGCCACGGTCCCGTACCGGGTCGACGAGGAGCAGATCCGCGGCAGCATCGCCGTCGGGATCCCCATCTCGGCGGCGATCTCGTCGTCCCATGACAGCGTGTCGAGGTCCATCAACATCGTGCGGCTGGCGTTGCTGACGTCGGTGACGTGTACGCCGCCATCGACCCCGCCGGTGAGGTTCCACAGCAGCCAGCTGTCGATGGTCCCGAACAGCAGTTCACCGCGCTCGGCCCGGCGCCGCGCACCGTCCACGGCATCGAGGATCCAGCGCACCTTGGGTCCGGAGAAGTACGTCGACAGCGGCAGCCCGACCCGGTCCTGATAACGGGCAGCCCCGCCTCCGAGCGCTGCCAGCTCGGCGCAGATCGCGCCGGTCCGGGTGTCCTGCCACCCGATCGCGTGATGGACCGGCCGGCCCGTGGTGCGCTCCCACACGACCGCGGTCTCGCGCTGGTTGGCGACGCCGATCGCCACCAGCTGCCCAGGCTCGACGCCGCCACGTTGCAGCGCCTCACCGATGACCGCCTGCGTGTTGCGCCAGATCTCCTCAGCATCGTGCTCGACCCAGCCCGCCCGTGGGAAGATCTGCCGGTGCTCCAGCTGGGCCACCGCCAGCACCGACCCGGACCGGTCGAAGAGCATGCAACGCGTGCTGGTGGTCCCCTGGTCGATCGCGGCGACGTACTCCGTCATGATGGTGGACGATAATCGGAGGTGACGGACGTGTTGGCGCTGACCGTCGAACCCGGCCGCGCCGGCACTCTCGCCGTCACCGAGGTGGCCGACCCGGCGCCGGGGGAGGCCGAGCTCCTGATCGACGCACTCGCGGTGGGGGTCTGCGGCACCGACAAGGAGATCGCCCGCGGTGACTACGGCTGGGCTCCGCCGGGTCAGCTGCGCCTCGTGCTCGGCCACGAGTCGCTCGGCCGGGTGCGCAGCGCGCCACCCGGCTCGCGGTTCGCACCCGGCGACCTCGTCGTCGGGGTGGTTCGCCGCCCCGACCCGGTGCCCTGTGGTGCCTGCGCGCACGGCGAGTTCGACATGTGCCGCAACGGCGACTACACCGAGCGCGGCATCAAGTCCCGGCACGGCTACGCCAGCGAGTCATGGGCGGTCGAGCCGGACTACGCCGTACGGCTGGACCCGTCGCTCGGGCTGGTCGGAGTGCTGATGGAGCCGACCTCGGTCGTCGCCAAGGCGTGGGAGCAGGTGGAGCGGATCGGCAACCGGGCCTGGTTCGAGCCGCGTACGGCGTTGGTGACGGGCGCCGGACCGATCGGGCTGCTCGGCGCCCTGCTCGGCGTACAACGCGGGCTCGACGTGCACGTGCTCGACCAAGTCACCGACGGCATCAAACCCCGCCTGGTGAGCGAGCTCGGGGCCACCTACCACAGTGGGGCCGTCGATGACGTGCTCGCCAGGCTGCGGCCCGACGTCGTGATCGAGGCCACCGGAGCCTCCGCCGTCGTCTTCGCCGCACTCGCCGGCACCGCGCCGTACGGCATCGTCTGCCTCACCGGAGTGTCGCCGACCGGCCGCCAGATCAGCGTCGACGGCGGGCTGATCAACCGGGAGCTGGTGCTGGAGAACGACGCGGTGGTCGGCTCGGTCAACGCGAACCTGCGGCACTACGCTGCCGCCGCCGATGCGCTCGCCGCGGCCGACCGGGACTGGCTCGAAGGACTCATCACCCGCCGGCTCCCACTTGCCCGCTTCGCCGAGGCGTTCGGCCCAGACCCGGCCGGCGACGACGTCAAGGTCGCGTTGACCCTGGGTGACGACGGATCGGGTGACAGCCGATGACCAGCCGCGGAGTCAGGCCATGACTGAGTGGCTGCTGCTCGGTCTGTCTCTGCTGCTGGTAGTGGCCTGCGGAGTCTTCGTCGCGGCGGAGTTCGCACTTGTCACCGTGAGCCGGCCCCAGGTGGAGCGGGCGGTCGCCGAGAGCGCGCGCGGGGCGCGTGGGACGCAGCTGGCGCTGCGGTCACTGTCGACCCAGCTGTCGGGCGCGCAGGTGGGCATCACGATCACGAACCTCGCGATCGGGTTCCTCGCCGAGCCCTCGATCTCGCAGCTGCTTCGCCCGCGACTGCGCGACGCAGGCGCCTCCGAGTCGCTCGCCACCGGGATCGGCTGGGCGCTCGCGTTGACGATCGCCACCTTCCTCACCATGCTGTTCGGCGAGCTGGTGCCCAAGAATCTCGCCCTCGCACACCCGCTGGGCGTCGCCCGGATGGTTCAGGGCCCGCAGCGGGCCTTCACCACCGCCACCAAACCCCTCACCGCGTCACTGAACGCAGCAGCCAACGCGATCGTGCGCCGCCTCGGCGTCGAGCCACAGGAGGAGCTGGCGTCGACCCACTCGCCGCAGGAGCTCGTTTCGCTGATCGAGGCGTCTGCCGAGTCCGGTGCCCTCGGTCGTGGGGAGGCGGCACTTGTGCAGGGGTCGCTGCGCCTCGACGACAAGCTCGTCCGCGAGGTCTTCACACCGCGCACCCGGATGGTCTCGATCGCGTCCGACGGTCCGGTCCAGGATGTTCTGGCGCTGGCGCGCGGCGGCGGGCACTCGCGGTTCCCGGTGACCGGCACCGACGTCGACGACATCGTGGGCATCGTCGGTCTCGACCAGGCCGTCGCAGTACCCCCAGCGCAACGCCTGACCCGCCGGGTCGGCGACATCTGCGCCCCGGCGCTGACGGTGCCCGACACCCTTCCCCTCGACGACCTGCTGTGGGCGTTGCGGCGACGCGGCACGACGCTTGCGGTCGTGCTCGACGAGTACGGCGGGACGGCCGGCGTCGCCACCTTCGAGGACGTCGTCGAGGAGATCGTCGGCAACGTCCACGACGAGCACGACGAGGTCGAGACCCCGGTCATCACCCTCGGGGAAGCCGACTGGTCGATCAGCGGCCTGCTCCGACCGGACGAGCTGTACGACCAGACATCGGTGCGACTGCCGGTGGAACAACACGGTTACGAGACCGTGGCGGGGTTCGTGATGGACCGACTGGGGTGGGTGCCACGAAGCGGTGACCGGATCGAGGTCGAGGGGCTCGCGCTCGAGGTCGAGCGGATGGACGGGCGCCGAGTCGACCGCCTGCGGCTGACCCGCACTCAGGGCCAGCAGATGGGTGGCCACCGATGAGCGACACCGCCGCACTGCTCGTCGCCGTCGTCCTGCTGCTGGCCAACGCGTTCTTCGTCGGCGCCGAGTTCGCGCTGGTGGCCGCCCGGCGTACCGCCATCGAACCGCTGGCCGAACGGGGCTCGGCGCGGGCCGGGGCCACGCTGTCGGCGATGCGGCGGGTGTCGCTGATGATGGCCGGCGCGCAGCTCGGCATCACATTGTGCTCGCTCGGCCTCGGCGCGGTAGGCGAGCCGGCGGTAGCCCACCTGATCGCGCCGGGTCTGCACCTGCTCGGGTTGCCCGATGAACTCTTGCACCCGATCGCGTTCACGATCGCTCTGCTCATCGTTGTCGCGCTGCACGTCGTGATCGGCGAGATGGTGCCGAAGAACCTGGCGCTGGCCATGCCGGAGCGCACGGCGCTCCTGCTCGGGCCGGTGCTCAGCGGGCTCGTGCGGGCACTGCGACCGGTGATCGCGCTGCTCAACGCCCTCGCCAACCTGATCCTTCGGCTGGTGCGGGTACAGCCGCAGGAGGAGGTGATGACCGCCGTCAGCGGAGAAGACCTGGCCGAGCTGGTGGAGGAGTCGCGTCGCGCGGGGCTGATGGACTCCGAGGAGCACTCGCGGGTCACCGAGTCACTGGCGTTCAACCTGCGCACGGCCGCAGACGTCGTGATCGAACGCGCGGACGTGGTCGTCGTACCCGCCGGCGCTCCGGGGTCCTTGGTGGAGGAGTTGGCCGGCGCGACCGGCCACTCCCGCTTCCCGGTGGAGTCCGGATGGTCGCACTACGTGCACCTCAAGGACGTCATCGCGCCGGCAGAGGGTCTGCCCGCCCGGCCAGTCGATGCGGTGCTGCGGACGCTGCCCGCGGTCAGCTCCGAAACGGCGCTGCTCGAGGTGCTGGCGGCGATGCGCGATGCGTCCGCCCACGTGCTGCGGGTCGAGCGCGACGGTGCCGTACTCGGGCTGGCCACGCTCGACGACGTACTGCTCGCGCTGCTGCCGTCCCGGTAGGTTGAGGCCCGTGGCCGTCGTCAGCACCCGGGAGCTCAGCAAGAGCTACCCGCGCGTCAATGCGCTCGACCGGCTCAGTGTCGACATCGGCAGTGGCGTCACCGGTCTGGTCGGCGCCAACGGTGCGGGCAAGTCGACGCTGCTCAAGATCCTGCTCGGCCTGCTCCCGGCCACCGCCGGCGCGGCCACGGTGCTCGGCCACGACGTGGCGCAGCAGGGTACGACGGTCCGGGCGCTGGTCGGCTACATGCCCGAGCACGAGTGCCTGCCGCCGGACGTCTCGGCCTCCGATCTCGTCGTCCACTTGGCGCGGATGTCGGGGCTGCCGAGCGACGCCGCCCGCGAGCGGACCGCCGACGTGCTGCGTCATGTCGGCCTGGCCGAGGAGCGCTACCGGCCCATCGGCGGCTACTCGACCGGCATGCGTCAGCGGGTCAAGCTCGCCCAAGCGCTCGTGCACGATCCGCGCCTGGTGCTGCTGGACGAACCCACCAACGGGCTCGATCCCGCCGCCCGGGACGAGATGCTGGCACTGATCCGTCGGATCGGA
>Ga0183260_10002298_pt1 | contig 15812 bp, 13 predicted proteins | sample AntDrymUQ4972206_2_FD_129768 | JGI IMG/M metagenome (GOLD analysis project Ga0183260, IMG submission 129768) | Polar desert sand microbial communities from Dry Valleys, Antarctica - metaG UQ497 (22.06) (version 2) (version 2) | ecosystem: Environmental > Terrestrial > Soil > Desert | place...
ACGCCGGCAATCGCCACGGGGCGCGTGGGGTCGGCAATCATTAACATCTCTTCATCGAGTTGACGCTCCACACCATCAAGCGTCTTTAATGTTTCGCCGTCCCTCGCGCGCCGGACGACGATTTTCCCATCTGTGAGTTTCGCAAAGTCGAAGGCGTGAAGCGGCTGCCCCAGTTCGTGCAGGACGTAATTGGTGATGTCGGCGACGTTATTAATCGGGCGCTGCCCGATTGCTTGGAGGCGATTCGCCAACCACTCCGGCGACGTCGCGACGCGCACGCCGCGCACGATGCGCGCCGCGTAGCGCGGGCATAACGCGGGATCGTGAATCTCGACGGAAGCAAGCGACGCGGCGCTTCCCCCCGTTGAAAACTTCGAGGCTGGTAAGCACACATCCCGTCGTTCAATCACCGCCAACTCGCGCGCGATTCCGAGATGCGACAGACAGTCCGGGCGGTTCGAGGTCAGATCAAATTCCATAATGAAATCGTCTCCCGCCTCATGCACCGTATCCACGGCGAGGCCGACCATCGTCAGACGCTCGGCAACCTCGCGTGGAGCGAGGCTCGTCCCCGTCAACTCCCGAAGCCAGTTGTAACTGATGTTCATGGCGCAGTACTGAGTGCTGAGCACTGAGTGCTGAGTGAAATGCTATTACTCAGCACTCAGTACTCAGCACTTTATGTGAATTGTTCGAGAAACCGCACGTCATTCTCGAAGAGGAGGCGGATGTCGTCGAGACCGTACACGAGGGCGCACATACGATCAATGCCGAAGCCGAAGGCGAAACCGGAAAACTCGTCGGGGTCAACGTCAACCGCGCGGAGCACGTTCGGATGCACCATCCCCGAACCACCCAGTTCGATCCAGCCCGATCCTTTGCAGAGCCGGCAGCCGCTCCCGCCGCATTTGAAACAACTGAAGTCGAACTCAGCGCTCGGCTCGGTGAACGGGAAGTACGAGGGGCGGAAGCGCGTGCGCGTTTCGGCACCGATTAGTTGACGCAGAAATTCTGTGATCGTGCCGCGCAGGTGCGCGAGTGTAATACCGCGATCAACAAGGAGTCCCTCGACCTGAAAGAACATCGGGTTGTGCGTCGCGTCCGGCGTGTCGCGGCGAAAGACTCTGCCCGGCGCGATGACGCGCAAGGGTGGCCGCCGCCGCTGCATCGCGTGAATTTGTACGGTCGAAGTCTGTGAACGAAGCGCAAAGCCGTCGGTCGTGTAGAAAGTGTCACTCGGCTCGCGCGCCGGGTGGTTCGCCGGAATATTGAGCGCCGTGAAATTGTAAAAATCGGTTTCGATCTCCGGCCCGTCCTCGACGGTGTAACCCATCGAAACGAAAATGTCTTCGATGCGTTGCCGCGTCAGTGCGATTGGGTGAAGGTGCCCGCGCCGCTGACGACGACCGGGGAGAGTTACATCAATGCGCTCACGCTCGACCCGCGCGGCGGCGGCGAGGCGTGCGAGCGCGCTTTCCGCCGCATCAATCTTCCCGACGATTCCTGCTTCGAGATGCTGCACGTCTTGACCGAACGTGGCGCGCTCATCGGCGGGCACGCGACCGATCATCTTTTTGAGGTTCGCCAGCGCGCTCTTCCTGCCGGTGTGCCGCGTTCGCACGTCGGCGAGATTGCGCAGAAGCGCCTCAACACCACCGGCTTCCGTGCTGGTGGCGGTGGCTGCTCCCGAAACTTCTCCGTGAAAGCGCGCGAAGCGCTCGAACTCTCGCTCGAACGCTTCACGCACAACATCCATCTGCTTTCGGTGTTCGCTGTCTTCTACACCCATACTGATGCTCGCGGCCTTCAGGCCGCCGCCTGCTGCTGTCCGTTTTCGAGCGCGGTCTTCACCTGCCCGGCGAGACTGGTAAACGCTTCGGGAGAATTCGCCGCCAGCTCGGCGAGAACTTTTCGGTCAAGCTCGATACCGGCGACTTTCAAGCCGTGCATGAACTGCGAATAGTTCAGTCCGTTGAGCCGCGCGGCGGCCCCGATGCGGACGATCCAGAGGCCGCGGAAGTCGCGCTTCTTCAGCTTGCGTCCCGTGTACGCGAATTTTAATCCGCGCTCGACTGACTCCTTCGCCGAACGATACAGCTTCGACTTGGTGCCGCGATAGCCCTTCGCTAACTTAAGTATTTTTTTGCGCCGCTCCGTGCGCTTATTTCCTCGTTTTGCCCTCGGCATAGTAACCTCCGTATTTTAAGGGATGAGGTATGAAACGGAAGCGACTGCTTTCCTTCATCCCTCATCCCTCATCCTTCCGATTAGCTTCGCCCGTAGGGCAGCATGTTCTTCACACGGTTCTCGTCGGACTCCGACACCAACACGTCAATGTCGAGGATGCGCTTCCGCTTACTCGACTTCTTCGTGAGAATGTGGCGGGCGTGCGAGTGGCCGCGTTTAATTTTTCCGGTGGCGGTCATGCGGAAACGCTTTGCCGCCCCCTTATGAGTTTTAAGTTTTGGCATGATTAATCCTCCCAATTGAATTTGGGGTTTTCGATTGCCGATTGAAAAGCCCGAACACTGAACATCAATCCTGACGCTAAATTCTGGATTTCTAATCGCAAATCCAAAATCGCGAATCGAAAATCCCCTCACTGTCCCCCTTGATTATTTGCTTCCGGCGGTTTCGGCACAGCAGGCTTCGCTCCCGCGTCCTGCTTCGGGGCGTCAGATTTACCGCTGCCTTTGTGTTTTTTCGGCGTGAAGACGAAGAACATCTGGTTGCCTTCCATGCGCGGGCGTGTTTCGACTTCGCCGACGTCAGCTAAATCTTTTTCGAGTTTCGCCAGCAGTTGCGCGCCGAGTTCGCGGTGTGTGATTTCGCGCCCGCGAAAAAAGATTGTCGCTTTCACTTTGTCGCCGTCCTGAAGCCACTCGCGCGCGTGCTTCATCTTGAAGTTATAGTCGTGATCGTCCGTGCCGGGACGAAACTTCACTTCCTTAACGGTGATGATGACCTGCTTCTTCTTCGCCTCGTTCGCTTTTTTCTTCGTCTCGTACTGAAACTTGCCGAAATCAATAATGCGGCACACCGGCGGCTCGGCGGTCGGGGCGACTTCTACTAAATCAAGTCCTTGCTCGCGCGCGCGGCGCACCGCATCGCGCGTCTCCAGTATCCCCAACTGCTCGCCGTCTTCGGTAATGACGCGCACCTGCGGCACGCGAATTCTGTCGTTGATACGCACGGCGGGCGCGCGACGATTGTCAGGGCGCTGGCCGCGACCGCGAAATCCTACGATTGCTCCACCTCCTCGGTTAAGAGTTCAAAGTCACCGATCCGGCTTTGAACTTTGACCCTTGAACTTTGAACTACGTGTTATTGAGCGCACGCGACCCGACGAGGGCCTGCGCCATTTTCTGAAATTCTTCGAGCGACATCACGCCGATGTCACCCGCCTTGCGCTCGCGCACGGCAACCTTCGCTTCTTCCGCTTCGCGATCACCGAGCACCAGCATGAACGGCACTTTTTGCAGTTGCGCGCTGCGAATCTTGGCACCGATTTTTTCGCCGCGCACATTCACCTCGACGCGCAGACCTGCCTTGCGCAAATCGCGCGCGACACTTTCGGCGTACTCGTTGATGCGATCCGTGATCGGCAGCACCGCGACTTGCACCGGCGCGAGCCAGAAAGGAAACGCGCCCGCGTAGTGCTCGATCATCACGCCGAAGAAACGCTCGACGGAGCCGAACAGCGCGCGATGCACCATCACGGGGCGATGCGGCTTATTGTCCTCGCCGATGTACTCAAGCTCGAACCGCTCCGGCAAATTGAAGTCGTACTGCACCGTTCCGAGTTGCCACGTCCGTCCGATGGCGTCCTCGATTTTAATGTCAATCTTCGGGCCGTAGAAAGCCGCCTCGCCCTCGATACGCTCGTAATGTAAATTTGCAAGCCTGTCCAAAGCATCGGTTAGTACGGCTTCGGCTTTGACCCATTCCTCGTCCGAGCCGAGATAGTTTTTGCTCGTGTCGCCGCCTTTCACAGACAACTCGAACTTGACCTTATCAAAGCCGAACGTCGTGAACACTTCCCTAACGAAATCAACGCAGTCGTTGATCTCTCTGCCGGCCTGCTCCGGCGTACAGAACAGGTGCGCGTCGTCCACCGTAAACCCGCGCACGCGCATCAAGCCGTGAAGCGTTCCCGACAACTCCGCGCGGTAGACCATGCCCATCTCCGCATAGCGTTGCGGCAAATCACGGTAAGATCGCTGCTGCGATTTGTAGATGCCGATGTGGAACGGGCAGTTCATCGGCTTCAGTCTGAACTCCGTCTCCTCGATCTTCGTCGGCGCGAACATCGAGTCGCCGTAGTTCTGCTCGTGCCCGCTGATCTGCCACAACTCGCGCTTCGCGATGTGCGGCGTGTAGACGAAACTGTAGTCGCGCTTGATTAACTCTCCGTACAGGTAATCTTCCATCTGCTTGCGGATGATCGCGCCCTTCGGGTGCCAGAAGATTAACCCCTGCCCGTACTGCTCCTGAATCGAAAACAAATCGAGTTCACGTCCCAAGCGACGGTGGTCGCGGCGCTCCGCTTCCTCGCGCTGCTTCAGCCACGCATCGAGTTCTTCCTGAGTGGCGAAGGCCGTGCCGTAGATACGCTGCATCTGCTCGTTGTCGGCGTCGCCCTTCCAGTAGGCGCCCGCGAGCGAGAGCAGTTTGAATGCTTTCAGCTTATTCGTGTTCGGGACGTGCGGGCCGAGGCAGAAGTCTATGAACGGCGAGCCGTCAATGTAGTAGACGCTCACACGCTCGCCCGCCTTCTCGTCAATCAACTCGCACTTCAAAGGCTCGTCGCGTTCGGCGAAAACCCTCAGAGCCTCCGGCTTCGTAAGTTCGTCGCGGCGATACGCAAGGTTGCGCTTCGCAATCTCGCGCATCCGCTTTTCAATGACGGGCAGGTCTTCATCCGTCAGCGTGCGCGGCGCGATCACGTCGTAAAAGAAACCGTAGCGCGGGTCTTCAAGAAGCGCCGGGCCGATGCCGAGTTTCGTGCCGGGAAACAAATCTAGCACCGCCGCCGCGAGCAGATGCGCCGTCGAATGCCGAATCACGTCGAGGCCGTCGAGCGTTTCGGGAAGCACCGGCTCGATTTCGATTGTGATGCCGTTCGCGGCAGGCTCGATTGTTTCGAGACGCCGCGTCAAGTCAACTTCCCGCCCGTTGACTTTGGCGGCGAGCGCCTGCTTCGCCAAATCACGGTCGAGTTGCTTCAGCGCCTCGGCGACCGTCACCGCCAAAGGCACTTGTCGCAGGGACATACCACCCTTTAATTGGACGTTTATTTCACTCATCGCTTATTCTCCGCAAGAAGTCGCGCCGCACTCAAGACTTGCGACAACGCATCGCGCACACCAGACTTGAGTGTGCCAGACACCCCGCCGACGACCTCGCGGATCAAGAAAGCGTCAATCGAATTGTTTGTATCGTCGTATTGTTAAGACGACGTTAAAAGAGATCGGATTCGACAGAAGCGCCCTCGCCGCGCGGCCCGCTTTGTGGGGCGGGAACCGCTCGCCTAAAATCGAAACGTAGTTCGATTCAGCGTTAACATTGGCAAAGGTCTTCTGGAGCTTGCTGTCGAAATTTCTGAAAAAATGGTAGGCACGTGCGGATTTGAACCGCAGACCCCTACCGTGTCAAGGTAGTGCTCTACCCCTGAGCTACGCGCCTATTCCTTATCAAAAGCTCGCCTAATCAAACCAAAAAGCGAGGCCGTAAAGTAGCAAACCGGCCAAAGGCGTGTCAAGCAAGCCGGCTAAGATCGAAAGTGGCGCGCACGAGCGGCTCAGACAATGAACCTATATGGTTTTCCCAACGAGTCGTGGTCGCGGCACGATAGTTTTCGCGCGCACCGCTCATGGCAGGCAGGAATCTAGCACTCCCAGCAGCGGCACGCTTTTATCTTTTGCACGTTTCATTTAGGTTTACTATAGTTTCCGTTACGCGTTGGTCGCTTCAGCCGCGACCCGTTCCCATTCGCCGTACAGGTCACGCAACTGCTCGTCAGTTTCCCGGTAATTTTCATTGAGCGAGGCGAGACGCGCCGGATCACGCGCGACTTCGGGTCGGGATAACTCTTCCGACAGCACCACAAGATACTTCTCAACTCCGGCGATCTCCGCCTCAATCGCTCCCGGATCGCGCGCCGGATTCTTCGCCTTCGCGCCGCCTTTCCGACCCTTAGCTTTTGCCTGCGTCGAAGCACTCTCTATACGAGCGGCAGTGACGGGTGTCTTCTTGTCCGTGCTACTCGACTTTTCTTCTTGGCTTTTCGCGGCCTGCTCCCCGGCTCGCCGCGCGGCTTTCCAGTCGTGGTATTCGGTGTAGTCGCCGTCGTAATCCTCGGCGCCGCCCGCGCCGTCGAGCGCGAGAATCTGTGTGGCGACGCGGTCGAGGAAGTAGCGGTCGTGGCTGATCGTGATGATCGTGCCGTCGTAGGCGTCGAGCGCTTCTTCGAGAGACTCGCGCGAAGGGATGTCAAGATGGTTGGTCGGCTCGTCGAGGACGAGGACGTTGAGGCGCGAGTAGATTAGTTTCGCCAGCGCGAGTCTTCCCTTCTCCCCGCCCGAAAGGTCGCGGACATGCTTGTAAACGTCGTCGCCGGTGAACAGGAATTTGGCGAGGAAGGTACGGAGTTCTCCCGCCGTCGCGCTTGCGAGGGCGACGCGCCTGAGTTCCATGATGATCTCGTTGCGGTCGTCGAGGTCGTCGAGTTGCTGCGCGTAATAACCGATCTGGACGTTAGTGCCCCAGCGAACGTCACCGGCGAGCGGCGGCAGTTTGCCGAGAACTGTTTTGACGAACGTCGTCTTCCCCGATCCGTTCGGGCCGATGATGCCGAGACACTCGCCGCGCCGTAGAGTAAACGTGATGCCGCTCGCCAGCGTGTTACTCGGGTAGCCGACTGACGCTTTCTCGGCGGTGAGAACATGCGTCCCGGCACGTTCGACCTTTTTCAGTCGAAAGTCGCCGGAAGACTGGTCGGGTCGCACCGCGTCAACGCGCTCCAGTTTTTCGAGCATCTTGCGGCGCGACTTCGCCTGCTTCGTTTTCTGCCCGGCGAGGTTGCGGCGGATGAACTCTTCGGTCTTGGCGATCAGATGCCGCTGATTATCGTAAGCGCGCTGCTGCGCCTCGCGGCGTTCTTCGCGCTCGACGAGGAACGCGGAATAGTTGCCGGTGTAGCTCACCGCGCGTCCGTTCTCGACTTCGACAATGCGCGTGCAAGCGCGGTCGAGAAAGTAACGGTCGTGGCTGATGATGATGTATGCGGCCTTGTATGATGCGAGAAATTCTTCGAGCCATTCGACCGCCGCGACATCGAGATGATTCGTCGGCTCGTCGAGCAGCAACACGTCCGGCTCGGCCAGAAGCAGGCGCGCTAGTCCCAGACGATTCTTTTGCCCGCCGGAAAGATGCTCGGTTTCTGTAGTCCACGTTTCGCGCTCGAATCCGAGTCCCTGCAAAATCGCCTCGGCTCTTGCGGCATACTCGAAGCCGCCTTCGCGCTCGAACTGGTGTTGCAGGTCGCTGTAGCGTTCGAGCACCGCGTCGAGATCGTCGCCGGCTTCGGCCATCCGGTGCTCGAGGGCGTGCATTTCATGTTCGATTTGTTGTAGGTGGCCGAAGGCTGCGAGCGCCGCTTCGTGGACGGTCACGCCCGGCTCGAAGTGTACGTGCTGCTCAAGCAGTCCGAGACTAAGACCCCGCGCGCGCACGACATCGCCGCGATCCGCCGTTTCTTCGCCGCTGATTAAACGAAAGAGCGTCGTCTTTCCGGCACCGTTCCGGCCCACCAGCCCGACGTGCTCGCCCGCGTTAATCTGCAACGACGCGCCGCGCAGAACGTCCTGCGCGCCGTAAGATTTGTAAACATCACTCAGGCGAAACAACATCGAAACAAACAAGCCTCACGCGAGAGAAGCGGGCGCAACGCGCTCCGAAGTGGAGCGACTCGGCCCGCTTCAATTGTATTTCCTATTTCCCGAACAATCGTCCGGCGACTCCTCGTCCTATTGTCCCTGAACCGACGGGGCGGGCGAGGCTGCCGGACTGACGGTTCCCGATGGACTCGCGTTCGCGCTCGCGGCGGGGGAAGGATTAGTCGCGCCCGCCGGTCGCACACCGCTCAGATTGTTGGGACTGTTGAGCATATCTTTAGCGAGGTTATTTTCGATCTTCGCTTCGTTCATCGCGGTCGCCATCATCGCCGCATTGAGAAGCGACTGGCGCTGGTTGATGAGAGCTTTTTTGATGTCCTCGCGCACGCCGGGGCTTTCGAGCGTCAGATTTTCGCTCTGAAGGCGTTTCGCCGTCAGCTTAAAAATGTAGAACCGGTTGTTGGAGGTGCGCTCCGGGGCGGTAATGTCACCGGCCTGCATCGAATTGAAAAATCTTGCGACCAACTCCGGCGGCAATCCGCTTTGTTTGAGTTGTTCTTCGGATAGGAAGCCGAGGTCGCCGCCGCGAGCGTTGCTCGACGAGTCCTCACTTTTCGCGCGCGCGACGGTGGCAAAATCGGCACCGTTCTTTAGCTGTTGGTAAACAATGTCAATTTTTTGCTTGGCTTCCGGGTCGCTTTTGGCGTCGTCCTGCATGCCGTTGTCCGCCGGATCAACCATGATGGCGGCGAGGCCGACGCCGCGCGCGCTGACAAAGGATTGCTTGTTGTTACTGTAGAAACTCTCGACTTCTTTGTCGCTGATGCTGATGTTACCGAACGTTCTGTCCTGTAGTTTCTGCACGGCGATTTGCTTGCGCGCCACTTCGCGCAAAGATTGCTCGGTCTGGTTCGATTCGCGGAGCATCTTTTGATACTCCTCTTCGGTCATGCTGTTCTGCGTCTTCTGCGAATTGATGGCCGCCGTCACTTCATCTTCCGTCGGGAGCAGCTTGTCTTTCTCCGCGCGTTGGAACAGTACCTGCTGCTGGACTAAACCGTCGAGCACTTGGAGACGCGCCGCCGCGAGTTCCAACTGTGACATCTGCGATTGCTGCCCCCCGGCCTGCTGGTTAACCACACGGTCAACTTCCTCCAGCGTTATCGGCTTACCGTTAACGGTCGCCGCGACGGCAGAACCCGGTTTCCCAGCGTTGCCGCTCGCGCCGCCGCTACCACAGGCGGCGAACGACACCGCGAATAATAAGACGAGACTGAGGATCGTAATTTTTTTAATGGCTTTATGCACTTTGGCTTTTTACTCCTTCGACTGATTTCCAAAATTCAGGTGAAATCCAAATGTTCGTCGCCGAACATTAAAGAGTGCGTGACTTGACGCTGAGCAAAACTGTCTGCTATAAAATCCCGTTTCGACACGCAGCGCCGCCGTCACTGTATGACGACTAGCGGACACGGGCGGCGCTTTTTTCTGTTCGGAGGTAACACGAGTAATCATGGCTAAACGATGCGAAGTCTGCGGCAAAGGGCCGCAATTCGGTAACAACGTCTCTCACGCAAATAACCGCACCCGCCGCCGCTTTAATCCTAATCTACAGTCCATTCGCGTGCAGCAACCGCAGGGCGGCGCACAGCGCATGAAGGTTTGCACGACCTGTATCAAAGGAGGGAAAGTGGCGAAAGCCGCGTAAGCGTAAAACCATCAACGCGGCAGCGTAAGCGATCAACAAACAGTTCCCGGATACAGTTGCACGCTGCCTGCCGCGATTCTCACCCTCACTCCGCCTTTGTACCCAAAAGAGCAATTGCCTCAATTTCAACGCGCGCATCGCGCGGCAACCGTGCGGCTTGAACTGTCGCGCGGGCCGGCGGTGCCACACCGAAATGCCGTCCGTAGACTTTATTCATTGCCGCGAAGTCATTCATATCGGCGAGGAAAACCGTCGTTTTCACCACCCGGTCAAGACTCGTCCCGGCGGCTTCGAGCACAGCGGCGAGATTGCGTAACACCTGCTCGGTTTGTTCGGCCACGTCTCCCGCCACCAACACGCCTGTTTGAGGATCGAGCGGAATCTGCCCCGAAGCAAAGACAAAGCCTCCTGCCGCGACCGCTTGAGAGTACGGCCCGATGGCCTCCGGTGCCGACTTCGTGGCGATGATCTGCTTCACTGAAGGAACGTCCTTTTTCTCGCTTCTCGAAACAAACTGCGCATTCTAACGAAACTTTCATTGTTGGGCAACGCGCCGGGGTTAGGGCGGCGTCCCGGAACCGGCACAAAAGACTTACGGTAACAAGATTGATGTTCGGAGAAGATGGATGGATGCTTAATTTACGAGCGCGGCGGGGAGCGCGCAGAAACTCGGCGCGGCGCGATGAATGTTCTTCTAAGATTGATTATGCCGATCCTTGCATTCGCTCGACATCGAGGACGCCGGGCACGTTACGAACCGAGCGCATCACCTTATCAAGGTGCTTAACGTCGAAGACCTCGACGGTGACTTCGATGCGCCCCCGGTTATCAGGAGCCACACTGGCGCGTGCGTCGCGGATGCCGGTTTTCATGTCGGAGATTGCGCCCGTGATTCCGGCGATCATGCCGGTGCGATTCTCCGTAACCGCGAGCAACTTAACGGCATAAGCCGACTCGTCGGCACGCCCCGCCCACTCGACCTCGACGATGCGCTCCGGGTTAACCATTAACTGCTGGACGTTCTTACACCGGCTGGCGTGGACGGCGACGCCTTTGCCGCGTGTGATGTAGCCGACGATCTCTTCTCCCCGCACCGGGCTGCAACATCGCGCGCGCGCCACCAAAAGGTCGTCCACCCCGCGCACCACAATCGAATCGTCGCCCAGACGAATCAAACGCTTAACGGCCTGCACTCCTTCGCGCACGCCGCTCCTCAGACGCGACTCCTTCTTCTGGTCAAGCTCGGCGAATTTATCGGGGCCGAGATACTTGGCGATGATGTTGCGCGGCGCAGTCTTACCGTATCCGATGGCCGCCAAGAGGTCGTCAATCCTTCCGTAGCCGTATTCGTTGGCGATGCGCTTGAAGTCCCCGCCGGTGTCGCTCAAAAGCTTCTTCGTTGAGAGTTGAAAACGGGCGGCCTCCTTCTCAAACAGCTTACGTCCGATCTCAATTGATTCGGCGCGCTGCTGCTCGGCGACCCAGTGGCGGACGCGGTTGCGTGCGCGCGAAGTGACGACGAAGTTCAGCCAGTCGCGCGACGGATGTGCATTCGGCGAAGTCAGGATTTCGACCACATCGCCGTTCTGGATGGCGTTGCGCAAGGGTATGATGCGCCCGTTGATGCGCGCGCCGGTGCAGGTGTTTCCGACTTCGGAGTGGATCGTATAGGCGAAATCAACCGGGGTCGCGCCGCGCGGGAGTTGAATAACTTTTCCCATCGGCGTGAAGGCGTAAACATCTTTCGGGTAGAGATCGAGCTTTAGCGATTCGAGAAAGTCGCGCGAGTCCTTGACCTCCTGCGACCACTCGACGAGCGAGCGCAGCCACTGGAACGCCTCGTCGTCCTCGCGCGCGCCGCGCTTGCCCTCTTTATATTTCCAGTGCGCCGCGACGCCCTCCTCGGCGATATGGTGCATCTCCTCGGTGCGGATTTGTACTTCAAACGGCTGCCCTTCGGCACCGACGACGGAAGTGTGCAGCGACTGATAGAGGTTGTCGCGGGGCGTCGCGATCCAATCTTTGATGCGTCCGGGTACGGGTCGCCACGTGTTGTGGATGACGCCGAGTGCCCCGTAGCAATACCGCACTTCGTTCGGCGTGACGACGCGCACCGCCACGAGATCGTAAACCTGATCGAGTTCGATTTTTTGCCGCCGCATTTTCTTCCAAATCGAGTAGAGCCGCTTGACGCGGCCCTCGACGCGGACAGCAGGTACTTCGGCCTCGCGCATCTTGTCCTCGATGCGCGCCGTGACGTTGCGCAGGAAAACTTCGTGCTCGCCGCGCCGTTCTTCAAGACGGGCGGCCAGATCGCGGTAGTCCTCCGGGTGTAGATGCTGGAAACAATGATCCTCAAGTTCACTGCGAAGACGTCCCATGCCGAGACGGTGAGCGATGGGCGCGAAGATGTCGAGCGTTTCCTGCGCGATGCGGCGGCGCTTTTCGGGGCGCAGGTGGCCGAGCGTCCGCATGTTGTGGAGGCGGTCGGCGAGTTTGACGAGCACAACACGCACGTCATCAACCATTGCGAGGAGCATTTTGCGCACGTTTTCGGCCTGCTGCTCCTCTACAGATTGATTGCTGATAAACGCCAGCTTAGTCAGGCCGCTAACCAGATGCGCGATTTCGTCACCGAAATACTGTCGTATTGTCTCCGGCTCAACCAGCGTGTCTTCAACCACGTCGTGAAGCAGCCCCGTCGCCACCGACACTTCATCAAGCCGCATGTCAGCGAGGATGTTAGCAACTTCGAGCGGGTGGACGAGGTAAGGCTCCCCCGAAGCGCGCGTCTGGCCTTTGTGCTCGCGCGCGGAAAAGAAATAAGCGCGCCGCAAAAGATCAAGGTCGGCCTGCGGGTGATTACGGCCAACCTTTTCGACAATTTCCTCAATACGAATCATAAAAAGTAGAGGTCAGAGGTCAGAGGTCAGAGGTCAGTTAGTAAATCAATTTTCACTAACCTCTGACCTCTGACCTCTGACCTCTAAGTATAACAATAGGTGATGCCCGGCTTTCACGTCGAGCATCACCTTTTACTTTACGAACGGGGAAGACGGCGGAAAGGCTCCCATCGTTCCCTGATAACCTTGAGGCTGTGTGTTTAGCTTGTCGGGGGGCTTGGCGACTTCTTCGCCTCTTCCTCTTCCTTCCGGCGCTTGGCTTCTTCATTTAGCCTCTTCTGAATGGCCTCCGCTTCGTCGGCTTCCTTATCGTACCTCGCCTTTTCGTCCGGCTTGTTTTCCATCTGAGAGAACTTCGCCATTTCACGCAACAGATTGGTTTTGTACGACCAAGCCGACGAGTTGTTGGCATTAAGCTCGATGGCTTTATTCGACAGCTCCAACCCCTTCATCGTGCAATTCCTCGCCTTGTCGAACTCGGCTTGGTCTTTAGGCTTTTTATACTGGACGACGACCACATTGGCTTTGTCAATCGTCTCTTTATTCTCTTTCTGCTCGGTAATGTCGTAAGAGCAGTTCCACTGTTTACTCGCCAGCACCGTGTAGGCGTCTGAGCGCTTCTCCTTCGGCGCTGAGTCGAGATTAGCGCGCGTCATCAGCCACTCTTCTTCCCTCTGTTCTTCCTTCAACTGGCGGTAAAGATACGCGACCGAGTTGTAGGCGTTGTCGTCGCCCGGATTACCGTCTAGCACCTTTCTGTAAGCCACGATGGCCTCCTGTGCTTTGGCGACGTTCTCGGGCGTGTCAACGCCGGGGCGGTAATGCGCGTGAATCGCCCGCGCGATGAAGAGCGGGGCGTTTTGTTGTGACGGATCGAGTTCGTGCGCCGACTGGAAGTGCATTTGCGCTTCGGCGAACCTGCCGGCCTTATAGGCCGCCGCTCCTTCGTTTAGTTGATTTTTCGCGCGGATGTTGTTGACGATGCTGCAACCAGAAGTAGCTACCGTTACGACTAGGAGCGTGAAAGCAAACCTAGCTTGAGAGAGTTTCATTAGTTTAACGGCTCCCGAAATAAATAGATATGAGCGTTTAGATGACTTTAGGGCAAAAAGGTTCCGCCATCAACCTTCGCCCTGAAGAGTTGATGGCGGAGCAGAGTTGCAAACTTTTACGGGTCGAGCAATTCTGTTTGTAAACCTACCGGGCTGGCGCCCGCGCCCTTGACCGAGTCAATCACCTTTACAACATCGCCGTACTTGAAGGTTTGCGGCGCTTTGATGAAGACCGTCTTCTCGATCCGTTCGTCGGCGGAGAGTTCCGCTCGGCTCTCAAAGCCAGGTTTCCAGTCGCTGTTGTCCCGGCGCTCCCTGAATTCCTGCGCCAGCCTCGCGGCGATTGGGCCGGGGTCATTGACTGAGGCCTCGGCGATTTTATCTGCGCCGCGCGTCAGTGACACCTTCAGGTCTTTGCCGACAGCTACACTCAACGTGCGCGGGCTTTGCTTAGCCGCTTCGTTCAATTCGTCGCTCTTCTCGGGAACGAGCGTTTTGAAGCGAGTCGGCTTGAGCGGCGTGAGTACCATAAAGATAATCAACAGCACCAGCAGCACGTCAATCATCGGCGTCACGTTGATGTATGGGACGGCCTTACTGCCGCCACCTCCACTCATTCCCATACCTTAATTTACCTCCGTGCAAGATGCGGGCACTCAGACGAGTTGGCCGAAGCGCCCGCGTAGCATTTCATCGTCGCGTCGTTAAGACGCCGGGGCAGGGGCAGCAGCCGGAGCCGCATCTCCGCCCTTCTTTTTATCGGCAACCAGGCCGATCTGATCAATGCCCGATTCACGAACTGAGTTGATGAGATCAACGACCGCGCCGTAATTGGCGTTGACGTCGCTGCGAATGTACACGATACGGTCGGCACCCGTCTTGCTCTCCATCATGCTATCAATTTTCGTCTTCAGGTCGGCCTTGTCAATGCGGTCTTTCTTAAAGTAAATCTGACCGTCCTGCGTGATCGCCAACACCACCGAAGACTCTTTAATGATATTCGGGTCTTCGTCGGGGTTGCGCATCTCGCGCGGAAGCGCGACAGTTATACCCTGTTGCAATAGCGGCGTCACGACCATGAAGATAATTAGCAGCACCAGCATGACGTCAACCATCGGCGTGACGTTGATTTCAGAGTTGTAACTGCTGGTACCGCCGACTGACATTCCCATGACTTTATTCTCCTAACTGAGACTACATAACCCCCGGCGCGGCGGCACTGCCTCACGAGCAATGCGCTCGATGACGTCGTCGCCGCGCCTGCCCCCAAACGCTTTACGGCTTCAACTGTCGCGTCCGGTTCTTCAGGAAGTAATCAATAAGCTCGGAAGCCGAGTTGTCCATTTCGACAATGAACCCATCAACCTTACCCATAAAGTAGTTGAAGAGCCACACAGCGGGCACGGCGACCGCGAGACTGAAGGCGGTCGTGATGAGAGCCTCGGAGATGCCGCCAGCGACTGCGCCGATACCTGCCGTCTCGGCGTTCTTCATGCCCTGAAAGGCGCTGATGATGCCGAACACGGTTCCGAATAAGCCGACGAACGGGGCGGTTGAGCCGATTGTCGCCAACCCCGACAAGCCGCGCCGGAACTCGGCGGTCTTGATGGCGATGGCGCGTTGCAGCGCGCGCTTCGACGCCTCGATCTCATCGCCCGAAATCTCCGCCGACTGTTCGTGAGCGCGGAACTCCTGCAATCCGGCGTTGACGACCATCGCGAGGTGCGATTTCTTATGCTTGTCAGAGATGTTGATAGCTTCTTCGATGCGGTCATTCTTCAACGCCTGAGCAACGCGCGGAGCGAACTCGCGCGACTGCTTCTTCGCGGCTGAGTAGGTCAGAAACCGCTCAACCATGATCGCAATCGAGTACATTGACATCAGCAGCAGAATGATCACGACAATGATACCCACCGCGTTCAGGTGTTTGATCATTTCGGTGACGGATAAGTCCATCGCCGGCTCTCCGGCGGGTGCCGCTTCCTGTAGGAACATGAGAAAGCCGAGAGCTTTCATTCCGAAAAGACTCGTTAGAATTGTCACGGTAAAGTCCTCCAAAAGGTTTTGGTTGCAATATAGCGAGAGCGCCACTTGAAAACGAGCATGGTGACACAGACGACTCGAAAGCCGCGTGCTCACGCGCCCGTTTACTGCAGCACGAAATTGTAGGTAATCACGCCGGAGACCTTCACCGGCTGCCCCGAGAGCAATGTCGGCGAGAAGCGCGCCTGCCGCGCCGCCGAAACCGCCGCCT
>Ga0183260_10002299_pt1 | contig 15810 bp, 17 predicted proteins | sample AntDrymUQ4972206_2_FD_129768 | JGI IMG/M metagenome (GOLD analysis project Ga0183260, IMG submission 129768) | Polar desert sand microbial communities from Dry Valleys, Antarctica - metaG UQ497 (22.06) (version 2) (version 2) | ecosystem: Environmental > Terrestrial > Soil > Desert | place...
ACGCGCCGGCCACGATCGCGACCGCCACGATCGCGAGACCAAGGGCGTCCGACTCCGGACCAAGACCGAGCACCCCGAGCACGCGCGCGATGAGATCGACCCCGGCGCCCAGGCCGAACAGCAGCAGCAGGGCCGTCACCGTTTCGAAGCCGGCCACGATCGCCGCCGCCAGCTTTCGCGCGCGAAAGACCCGGACCGAACGCTTGACGGCTTCGAGCGCGCCCACGTCACCGAGCACGACGCCGGCCAGCACGTACGCGAACGGTGCACCGACGACGGCGGTCACCATCGCCGCGCTGACGATCGAAACCTGTTCGGCCGGGATCGCCAGCGCCTTCAGCGCCTCGTCCAGGATGGCCTGGACGATGACGATCGGGATCGCCACGATGATCGCCGCCGCGAAGGAGCGCCAGAACGAAGCGCGGGCGCGAGCCACCGCCTGGCGGGTCGTGAGCGGACGGCCGACGAGCCGCGCGCCGAGCACCGCCGCGGCGATCGTCCGACTCTCCACGGTCGCGACGACGATCCCGGCGGTCGCCAGCGCGAACAGGAGCCCGAGCGGCAGCCCGACGGCCAGGATCGCCGGGTCCGTCGGCTCCCCGATCGGCGCCGATCCCGACTCCAGCAACAGTTCCAGGCTGCCGGGTGCGAGGACGACCGCGGCCCAGGCCACGAGTCCCGCCGGACCGAGCGTGCCGAGTGCGATCGTCCCGATATAGAACGAGGCTCGGCGCATGTCCTCGCCGGAGCGAAGCAGCAATTCGAAGCTCCGGCTGAGCAGCTCGCGGGCCGAGGCGACGGCCGGGATCGGCGATGTCGTGACCACCGGTGGCCGGATGGCCTCGAGCTCCACGGTCACGCGGGCGCCTCAGCGAACGTCCCGGCGGCCGCGATGAGCTCGCCCAGCCGACTCACCTCCACGTTCCCCCCGGACAGCACGACGGCGACCCGCTCGCCCGGCCGGATCGGGATCCGGCCTGCCAGGACCGCCGCGAGGGCCGCCGCACCGGCCGGCTCCAGGACCTGCTTCAGGCGCTCCACTGCGAACCGTAGGCCGGCCAGGATCGTCTCGTCGTCGATCAGGACGATGACCTCAAGGTGGCGCCTGGCCATGGCCAGCGTCCATGCGCCCGCAAACGGCGCGTTCAGGCCGTCCGCGACGCTTTCGGGGCGGATCGTGATGATCGAGTCGCGCTCCAGCGCGAGGCTCAGGGCATCGGATCGCTCCGGCTCCACGCCATACACCCGGGCGCTCGGGCGTCGTCCCTTCACGGCCGCCGCTATCCCGGACACGAGTCCGCCACCGCCGACCCCGACGACGACGACATCCACCTCGGGTAGATCGTCGAGCAGCTCCAGGCCGGCCGTCCCGTGTCCGGCGATGACCGCCGGGTCATCGAACGGGTGGACGAATGCGAGGCCCTCGGCATCGCGGATCCGCTCCATCTCGGCGAACGTCTCGCCCACGTGGTCGCCGTGGAGCACGACCCGTGCCCCGTAGCCCAGGCAGGCCTCCACCTTGGAACGGACCGCGGCGGCGGGCATCACGACGGTGATCGACACGCCGGCTGCCCGGCCGGCCCACGCGTACGCCTGCCCCGCGTTGCCCGCGGACAGGGTGATCGCGCCGCGCGCGCGGGCGTCGGCCGGCAGCGTCGCGATCCGGTTCGTCATCCCGCGGGCCTTGAACGAGCCCGTCTTCTGGAGGTGTTCTGCCTTCAGGTACAGCCGGCCGTCCCCGATCGCGACATCCGTTGCGCGCTCGACCCAGGCAGCCGCGGTCGTCGAGCTCAGCAGCGGCGTTCGATGGACGACACCGCTCAGGCGCGCCGCCGCCGCCTCGACGTCGCGCAGCGGGACGACGTGATCCGCCGAGCCGACGCCATCTTCCATCTGGCCGAGTATGCAACAGCCTGCCTGCCCCAGCCGCCATCGCCGGAGTCCGGAAGTTGCGTGTTTGCGCAAACAGTGATAATGTTCCGCTCGTGTTGGATCACCTGCCAGTCTCCGCAGAAGCCGATCGCGAGCGGTACGCCGCCGTCGGTCGGGCGCTCGCGGATCCCAAGCGCCTGTGCGTCCTCGAGTCGCTCGCCATCGGCGAGCTCTCGGTCAGCGACCTCAGCCTTCGGGTCGGCTGCCAGGTTCCCAACATGAGCCAGCATCTCGCGGTCCTGCGCCATGCGGGCCTCGTGACCAGCCGGCGGGACGGCAACACCATCCTGTATCGCCTTGCGGACCAGCGCGTCCTCGAGGCGTATCGACTCATCCAGGACATCGCCCGCTAGGGCGACAGTCGGCCCAAGTGGTCGACACAGAAAGGACCGGTTCCATGACCGAGATCAGACACGCGACAGATGCCAACTTCGAGGAGCTCGTGCTCAAGTCCGAGCGCCCGGTCGTCGTCGACTTCTGGGCGGCCTGGTGCGGGCCGTGCAAGATGGTCGCCCCCGAGATGGAGAAGCTCGCGGCCAAGTACGACGGCGCGGTCGACGTGGTCAAGGTGGACGTGGACGCGAACCCGCGCCTCTCGCAGGCCTTCAACATCATGAGCATCCCCACGATCGCCTTCTTCAAGCCCGGCGGGCAGCCCCAGGGCGTGGTCGGTTTCCGGCCGCTGGAACAGCTCGAGGAGCAGTTCGGTCTGGCCGAGTTCGCGGCCGTCAAGGCCGACTGACCGGACGAGCGAACCACCAGATACCAAATCGACCCCGATCGCGAGACCGGGGTCGTTCCATGTCCCAATTGGTGCGCCTGCGAGCCGCTAGGCTGTCGCTCGCCGATGGGCCGCTTCGAACCAGGCCAGCGCCCGATCCTCGGCGTGTTCATCCAGCGCCGCCGGCCGGAAGGTCACCCAGGCCTCGCCCCGTGGTGAGGCCGCGACATCGGGCGTGCGCCGGGCGGCGTCGGCGAGTTCCGGGTCCAGGCGGAAACTGGCGACCATCCCGCCGGGTTCGATCACTGCGAACACGATCCCGTCCCGCTCCCACTCCGTCGACCCATCCGGTCCGACGGACGACCCTGCCTGCGGCTGGGCGTCCTCCATCAGCTCGCGGAACAGCTCGCCCAGGTTCACCCCGCGGCGGCGAGGATCGCCCGCAGATCGTCGACGTGATCCTGGTAGTGGTCGATCGTCTCGTCGTGGAACGTCTTGAGGTGGCTGGCGTGCTTCAGCCAGCGCGTCTCCGGGACGACGGTCAGGTAGCCGCGCAGTTCGCCCGGCTGCGTCCGAAAGCGGTCACGCAGCTCCGTCATCGGCAGGGTCGCCCACGTCGCGTTGATCTCGTCGTTCACGACCTCGCCCCCGCGCGCCTCCCAGTCGGCGTGCATCCGGACGATCGTGGCGCTCGTCTCGTTGACCGCCAGTTCGCGGGCGGCGTCCAGGGCCATCCCCTGCCAGGCCAACATGTGCGCGATCAGGTCCCGGCCCGACCATCCGTGCGCGTCCATCACCGGTTGCGTGAGTTGCGCATCCGTCAAGTCGGCGAGCGCCTCGTAAGGGGCCCACGCGTCGCGCTCTTCTTCGAGGAACTCCATCGCGTCGAGGTACATGACGCCATGGTAGCGCGGCCGGCGGCCACGGACCGGATCAGACGGCGACCGGCTCCCGGTACTCGCCAAAGACCCCGCGCAGCACCGAGCACTGCTCGCCGAGCGTGGCATAGACCTCGGCGCACCGGATGAAATGCGGCATCAGGTTGGTCGCGCTCGTGCCGGGCGATGCCGCCGCCTCGCGCAGACCGGCCAGGGCGGCCTGGACTGCCGCGCTGTCCCGCTCTCGGCGCGTCCGCTCCAGTCGCTCCAGATGGCGTTCCAGGGATCCCGGCGGGACCGCGAGGACCGGCACGTGCATCTCCTCGCTCGCATCGACATAGGCGTTGACCCCGACGACCCGCCGCTCGCCGGCGTCGAACTCGCGCTGGTAGCGGTAGGCCGCATCGGCGATCTCGCGCTGGGGGTAGCCCTCGGTGATGGCCGCGACCATGCCCCCGCGACGATCGATCTCGTCGAGGTAGCGCCAGACCTGGCGCTCGGTCTCGTCGGTCAGCGCCTCCACGAACCATGACCCGCCAAGGGGATCCACCGTGGCGTCCACCCCGCTCTCCTCGGCGATGATCTGCTGCTGGCGCAGGGCCAGCAGGGCGGCCTCCGCGGTCGGCACGGCGAGCGCCTCGTCGTAGGCGTCGGTGTGGAGCGATTGCGTCCCGCCGAGCACGCCGGCCAGGGCTTGGAGTGCGACCCGGGTAAGGTTGTTGAGCGGCTGCTGCGGGGTCAGGGACACGCCCGCGGTCTGGGTGTGGAAGCGCATCCAGGCGCTCCGTTCGTTCTCGGCGCCGTAGCGCTTCGTCATCAGGTCGTGCCAGATCCGGCGGCTGGCCCGGAACTTCGCGATCTCCTCGAAGAAGTCGGAGTGGCTGTTGAAGAAGAACGACAGCCGCGGGGCGAAGTCGTCGATCCGCAGGCCGCGCGCAAGCGCCGCCTCGACGTAGGCCATCCCGTCGGCGATCGTGAAGGCCAGTTCCTGGACCGCGGTCGAGCCCGCTTCCCGGATGTGATAGCCGCTGATCGAGATCGTGTTCCAGCGCGGCATCTCGCGTGTCCCGAACTCGATCGTGTCCGTGACGAGGCGCATGGACGGTTCGGGCGGGAACAGGAATTCCTTCTGCGCCACGAACTCCTTCAGGATGTCGTTCTGGGTCGTGCCCTCGAGTCGATCGCGCGGGACACCCGCCTTCTCGGCGGCGACGATGTACATCGCCCAGATCGGGGCCGCCGGCGAGTTGATCGTCATCGACGTGCTGACCCGGTCAAGCGGCAGCCCGGCGAGCAGGACCTCCATGTCGGCGAGGCTGGAGACCGCCACGCCGCAGGTCCCGAACTCTCCTTCCGCTTCGGGATCGTCGGTGTCGTAGCCATACAGGGTCGGCATGTCGTAGGCGATGGAGAGGCCGGTCTGCCCGGCGGACAGGAGCTGGTGGAACCGGGCGTTCGTGTCCTCCGCGGCACCGAACCCGGCGAACATGCGCATCGTCCAGCGGCGACTTCGATAGCCGGTCGGGTGGATGCCGCGGGTGAACGGCGGCGCGCCCGGAAACCCGATCCGGTCGTCGGCGTCGTCGGGCAGGGACCACGGCCCGTAGAGCCGCTCGATGGGCATGTCGCTGATCGTGGAGAAGCGCTCCCGGCGCTCCGGCGCGCGGCCGAGTGCGGGCCTGAGTCGCTCGATCTCCCAGGCGGTTCGCGGCGCGGAGGCGGCGGTATCGCCGCTCCCATCGGGCCTTGACCGATCCGTCATACGGTCGACTGTAGCACCGGGCTGCGTGGCGAGCCCACGACCGCGCCCGCGACCGAGACGGTCGTCAGTCGCCGCCGAAGGCCGCCACGGCGGCATCGATCTTGGGATCGGGCAGGTCGTTGGTGAGCACGACGTTGACCCGATCCGCGGTCGCCGCCGGCCAGACCATCACGGTCTGGAGTCGCTCGCCGGTCAGGCTGTCCAGGCGGTGGCCAGGACGTCCGGCAAGCAACAGGTCGGAGACGCCCGTGACCTTCGTCCGGTTGGCGGCCCGGGCACTGGCTTCGTAGAACCGGGCGACGTGGTCGGCCGTCAATCCGGGCGCCTCGAACACGACGAGGGCCGCCGCCCGGTAGCCGCCAAGGTCCCAGGTCCCACCGGCGAACCGGACCTCGGCGAAGCCGGCGTCGGCCAGGGCACCCAGGTTGGCCTTGGTGCAGTTGCGCCCCGAGTCGAGCTTGTCCGGGGCGCGCCCTTCGTAGTTCGTGGGCACGCGCGATTCCAAGTCCGGGTATGCGCCCGGCACCGAACCGTCCGCCGAACACGGACCGGACGGCGAGAACGAGGCCACTGCGCTCGCACCGCAACCCGCGCTCACGAGGACGATGGCGACCGCCAGCGCGAGAACGATCCGGTCGGACACGCGGGCAAGGGTACGGGAGGCCGATGAGACGTGCCGGAACGACGGCCGGCGCCTGCCCGGTTCACGCCTGGTGCATGCCGGCACCTGGTACAGGCGTCCCGGTCGGTGCGTCCGTGCGCCCGACCATCGACCATGCCGGACGGGACCGAGGGACCATTGCCCGCTCTACGGGATCCGCCGTAGGGTTTTGCTCACGCCGACCCGCGATCCAACTGGGACTCACCCGGGGCGTCGGTCACGGATCAGGAACCGGACGCTTCCTCGGGGAGGTTCGAGGAAGGGATCCCGGATCCGGGTCACGAGCCGAGTAACCGGATCTTTCGGCCATCGGGCCCGGTAGACCGTCGGGACGGCAGCGCTCATCGCTCACGCTTTTCTGGCATCGCGCGTGGACCGCTCCTCGGCGTCTCGGGGGGCGGTCCCGCGTGTCTGGCGCGGCTAGACCGTCGACCTGGACCGGTCCGGCAGGGCATGGGCGCGCCGCACGATCCCCTGTTCGTCCATCTCCGCCTGGATGACCCGCGCGGCCGAGACAAGCTCAGGATCCCGCGTCACCGTGCTGACGACCCAGTCGATGTATGACGGCTCGAAGGCCGCGATGTCGCCCAGGGAATGGCCGTGGAACTTGCCGAATTCGATGACGTGACCGCGTGCCGCGTCGAGGCTCGGCGGCGCGGGTCGACGGAAGTGCGCCACCTGGTCACGGACCATCGGACCGGTCGGGGTGGATGCCCTGGGCGCCTCCGAGCGGACTCGTTCTCCACGCATCGGCGGCTGACCGCGCAGGTTGGCGGCCGAGTCCTGGGTGGTAGCGCCCGCGGAGGCACCGGCCCGGGCGACCGGCATGGGCGAACCGTTCCGGGCCTCCCTGGCGGTCGTCTCGTTCCGCGGCTGATACGTGCCGGACATGTCCACCCGTCCCGTGACCGGGCGACACGTCCGAGGTCGAGGTGGGCCCCCGCGGCGGATCGGCTCCTCGCCGAATTCCGCCCGCTCGCCGGCCGCTTCTCGCCGGTCTCGCTCGGCCTCGCGGGTCAGCGCGGCGTAGGCGTCGTTGATCTCGGCCATCCGTCTCGTCGCCGCACTCGATGCCGCCGGGTCGTCACCGGTCAGGTCCGGATGGTTGGTCCGGGCCAGGCGTCGCCAGGCGGCCTTGATGAGCGAGGGCGTCGAACCACGGGTGACACCCAGGACGTCGTGCGGATCTCGTTTGGCCACGGGCCCAGTGTAGCGAGGCGAACTGACCACGCTTGACAGGTCGACCGGTCGTGCCGTCCCCTTGTAGGCATGGGATCCGTTCGCCGACTCGGCCTGGCCGCGGCCGTCGCCGCCGCTCCGCTGGGGCTGGCCTATCGTTTTGCGCTCGCCTATCGCGTCCGGGCCGGCTATCCGCGCCGACTGCCGCCGACCCACACGCCGACGGACCTCGGGATGCCGTACGAGTCGATCACCGTCCGCTCCGGGGACCTGGAGCTGCCGGCATGGTTCATCCCGGCCCGTGGCGCTCAGCTCGGGCCCGGGGTCGCCCTCATCCACGGCTGGGAGTCGGCTCGGGATCGGAACCTGCCGAACGCCCGGTTCCTGCATGCCGCCGGGTTCCACTGCCTGCTCATCGACGTCCGCGGCAACGGCGAGAATCCCGCTGAGGCGCTGCCCCTGAGCGCGGGCGAATTCGGGCTGGACGCCCTGGCCGCGTTCCGTGCGCTGATCGATCGCGACGAAGTGAGCGAGGGCGCGGTCATGGGTCACTCGATGGGCGCGGTCGGGGCGACACTGGCGGCCGCCGCCGACGATCGGGTAGCGGCCCTCGTCGCGATCTCGGGACCGGCCGATCCCTACCGACTGACGCGCGAGACGTTCCGCATCGCCAACCTGCCGATCCCGGGCCCGATCGCCGTGCCGCTGGCCTGGCTCACGACCCGCGTCTACCTCCATCCCCGCGGGCACGCCGTGGAGGACATCAGCGCGACCGTGGCGATCGCGCGCTATCGCGGGCCGGTCCTGCTCGTCCATGGTGACCAGGATCGCGTGGTCCAGGTCGGCCACATGGATCGCCTGGCCCGGGCCGCCCGGGATGGTCGCTCGCATGCAGACAGGCCGGCGCCCGTCGAGACCGTGCGGATCGTGGGCGGCCAGCACTCGTGGCTGTATGAGGATCCGGGCTATCGGAGCGCGATCGGATCGTTCCTGACCGAGCACCTCGGCGGGCCGCTCGCCCCCGACGAGGCGGCCGGGATCGCCGCGGATACAGCGGTCCAGCGGATCCCCGACGCGGAGACGGGCTTCACGGCAGTGAGCACGGCTAGCGGCTTCCGGACGCTCGCCCAGGTGGCGCGGCCCGGTGTCACCCGATTGCCACTGGTCGTCCCGGACGCCATCATCCCGGCCCTCCCGACCGTCGCCGACGAACCGGCCGCCGGCTGATGGACTCCGGATCCCCGGTCTGGACGGCGATCTCGACTCGCCGCGTGATCCGCACGTTCGAGGATCGACCGCTCACCGAGGAACACCTCGAGCGGATCCTGCGCGCCGGCCGTCGGGCAAGCAGCTCCAAGAACCTCCAGCGCTGGGCGTTCATCGTTTGCCGCGAGCGCGAGCACCTGCGGGAGTTGTCCGTGGTCGGTCCGTGGGCGGGTCACCTCGCCGGTGCGGCGGTCGGGATCGCACTCGTGACGCCGGACCCGAGGGCCTCGGATGCCCCGCTGTCGGTGCTGTTCGACCTCGGTCAGGCGGCTGATTCGATGATGCTCGCCGCGTGGGAGCTCGGTGTGGGCAGCGTGCCTGCGACCGTCTACGAACACGACCTGGCGCGCCGCCTGCTGGGCTTTCCAGCCGACCACCACTGCGAGTTCCTGCTGTCATTCGGGTATCCCGCCGATCCGACGGATCTGACCCGACCCGCCCAGGCCGGTGGGCGCCGGCCCCTGGCGGAGCTGGTCCACGAGGAGCGCTGGTAGCGCCCGACAGGTCAGTCGTCCCCTGCCTCCGGCGCCGGCGCGCCGAGCCCGAGGTAGGTGTCCATCGCGGCCCCCAGGCCGACGTCCTGGTCCGCCTTCTCGGACAGGATCCATTTCTCCTCGAGCAGGTCGCAGTAGGACTGGAGCGGATCTCGCCCGGGACCGATCGCCGGCACCAGGGACGCGAGACTCGGTTCCAGGACATCGCGTCTCCAGCGGTCGGCGCCCTCGCGCTCGCTGACCCCACGGGCCTCGTGCACCTCCAGCCAGGTTCGATATTCGCGCAGGTCGTTGAGCAGCAGTCGCGCCTGGCCCTCCAGGGCGACGAGGCCGGTCAGCCGCTGCAGTTCGCGAGCATGGAACCGCCGATTGGCGACCGCGACCCGGAGCCGGACCGCACCGTCGCCGCCGGGCGTCGGTTCGAGCGCGATCTCGTCGACCGCGAAGCCGAGCTCGTTGAGCCGCCGGATCCGGGCCCGGACCGCGTGGCGATCGCCCGGCGCGAGGTCTGGCTCGAGTTGCAGTTCCTCCCACACGGCGGCGTACCGTGACCGGACCGTCTCGGCCGCCTCGATCGCGTCATCGAGGGCATCGGCGCGCTCCTGCATGACCCCGAGGTCGGCCAGGCCGAAGGCGACGTTCTCGACCAGGATGTCCAGGTCGTAGTCGCGCTGCCCGTTAGACAGGCTGGGGTGGATCTCGCTCGTCTCGGCATCGACGAGAAAGGCCTGGATCTTGTCGCCGTCCCGCCGGAAGAGGGTGTTGGCCAGCGAGCAATCGCCCCAGAAGACACCCACCCGGTGGAGGTCCACGAGCAGCCAGGCCATGGCGTCCAGCAGCCGGTCGCGGTACGGCCCGGGGCCGAGCGGGAAGCGCATGAGGAGCCGTCGGTACTGGATGGAAAATTCGAGGTATTCCGTCACCAGGATCGTGCTCTGGCGGTCGGGTGCCTCGGCCAGCCCGACGGCCGTCACTGCCGGCAGCCCCAACCGCTCGAGGTGGCGCAACACGGCGAATTCGGCCGCGGCGACCTCGACCGGCTCCTCCTTGAGGGCGTAGGTGCGCTGGTCCGTAGCCAGGAACCGGACCAGGTGGCGCGATGGCCCGACCGGCAGTTCGCGGATCCGGAACCGGCTCAGGTCGCTCTCGGTCCAGGTGGCGAGGGGACGCTCCCAGGGCAGATCCAGCAGGTCCGCGGCGCCCTCGCGCAACCGCAGGCGCGGGAATGCACCCGGGCTCGTTCCCTCAGGCGCGGGCTGGGCGTCCGTCAGAGCTTCTTGCGCAGGTAGGCCGCGACGTTGGCGTCGTAGCCCAGGGTCTCGTACAGGTGACGGGCTTCGGGTCGGTGGTGTCCGGCCGTGATCTCCACGAACGCCGCGCCCAGCTCCCGACCGATCGATTCGGCCTCGCCCATGAGCGAGCGACCGATCCCGCGCTCGCGCGCGCCGGCATCGACGACGAGGGCCAGGATGCGCACGATCGTGTCGTCGTGTTCGAACCGAGGCATCGCGTGCAGGGCCAGGAATCCGAGGAGTGTCCCGTCCAGTTCCGCGACGAGGACCCGCGACTCGGTCGAGGCGAAGCGGCTCAGCCGCTCGACGATGTCGCTTGAGCCGGCGGGATAGCCCTCGTCCGTGAACAGCGAGGCGATCGCCTCGGCGTCGCCCGCCGCGGCCGCCCGGATCGAGATCTGGCTGTCGGTCATGGCCCGGATGGTAGCGGGCGTCGCGGTCAACCGATGCGGACCAGTGGTCGGGTCCCCGAGGAGGAGCCGTTCGGGTCCGAACGGGCCGGGGCGGGGCGGCGACCAGGCGATCCGTGCCGCGGGTGTCGCTGGGCGCGCGTCGTCTGCGTCGGACCACCACGCCGCCGCCCAGCCCTCACCGTGACGGGCGAGCGTGGCCGCCAGCCGACCCTCCGTGTCGGGCTCGAGCAGGACGACCCAGGGCACTTCGGGGTCGTCCGTCCCGAACATCCGACACGCGGCGCCGAGCGCCGCCGAGCGCGGTGCGGATCTCGCGATCTGCCCCTCCCCGATCAGCGAGCCGAGCTCGCTCGTCGCCCGGTCCAGCTCGACTGTCGCCCACCCGAGGGCCAGGGGTCGAACGACTGGCGATGCTCCGCCCGCCGCAGGCCCGCCGGCGATCCCGGCCCAGACCTCACCAAGCGGCCTCACCCCACGAACTCCATGTCCGGTCCCGCCGCGCCCGACTCGACGAAGCCCAGGCCCCGATACAGCCGGAGCGCGTGGTGGTTCTCCGCGTAGACCCCCAGGTGGACCCAGTCGCTGCCGGCCAGCAAGCCGTCCAGTTGAGCTGTCGCCGTCACCAGCCGGCCCAGGCCGTGGCCGCGCATCCCCTCGATCGTTCCGATGGAGGACAGGTAGGTCAGACCGTCGAAGGTCGCTGCACGGGCCACGGCCACTGGCTCGTCGGCATCGCGCACCAGGTAGTGCGTGAAGCGCCTGTCCGCCAGCGATGCGTTCGTCTCGCGCAACAGGCCGTCCCGGTCAGCGTTGATGCCGAATGCGGCGAGCAAGGTGTCCACGATCTCCCCTGCGAGCCGCGACGGCACCGCACCAAGCGAGGCCGACCAGCGCTCGACCCACGCCCCCGCCGCACGGCCCGCCTCGACCACGACCTGCGCCGCGTCCGCGTCCCGACAGACCATCAAGTAGCCCGGGCCGCTGTCTTCGAAACCATTGGCCAGGAGTCGCTCGGCCAGGTCCGCCGGTGTGTCGTGCGAGGGCGAGATCCAGATATGTGGCTGGCGCCCGAGTGAGGCGAACAGGACGGCGACTTCCGCAAGCCGGCGATCGAACGCGGCGGTCTCCTCCGGCCAGCGGACGGCTTCCAGCCGATTCCAGAACGGCTCGGCGTCGGCCGCATCCAGGAGGAGCAGGGAATCGCCGAGATCGCGGAGTTCCCGCCCCGGCATCGCGTGGACCATGGCCTCGTGCAGCAGTAGCCGCTGCATCAGCTGGCCGGGCACGCTGGGCGGCACGATCGAACGTCTCAGGCCGGGCGCTCCAGCAGGAACAGGGCCGCTCCCGAAGGAAGGTCGATGCCCGTCGGGGCCGGCAGGCCCGCGTCCGCGAACCAGGCACCGAACTGGTCCCGAGTCGCCAGTGCGGTGCCCTGGTACACCTCGTCCAGGTGGACCCCGGCGATCAGTTCACCATGACGGCTGCGGAACTCGTCCGGCCCGGACGGGAGCGGCCAATCCAGTACGACCAGGCTGCCGCCCGGCCGCAGGGCTGCCCACGCCGCGCGCAGGACCTGAGGCGCATCGGCCAGCTGGTGGAGCGCGTACTGGAAGTACGCGAGGTCGAACTCGCCCGGATCGCCAGGTTCCGTCGCTCGCGCTTGCCGGATGTCGATCCGGTCCTCAAGGCCCGCAGCCGCGACGGTCGCACGCGCCCGGGCCACGGAATCCGCCTCGAACTCGACCCCGACAAGGTCGAGGTTCGGGAACCGACGGGCCATCGCGACCAGCCAGCGGCCACCGCCGCAGTGGACATCCACGACGCGACCGCCGGCCGCGAGGGCCACGACCAGCTGGGGCAGCGCCGCCAGGGCCTCCTGGAAGAAGACGGCGATGTCCTGCCGCGTCAGCCGTTCGATCGCGACGCGATACCGGTCCGGTCGGGAGCCGGTCGGAACGCCGGTCCGGAAGAAATCGAGCATGCCGCCCCAGTCCATCGAGGCGACCACCGCGTGGACGAACTGGCCGCCCAGGAAGTCCGCCCGGTCGTCATCGAGCAGAACGGTCGCGATGGCCGGTTCCACCGTCAGTCGACCATCCTCGAGGACCGTCAGCCGGTGGGCATCGGCGGCCCATGCCCAGACGTCGATCGCCGGCTGGTGCGTCGCCGTCGCGGTCGCCAGCTCGCTCGAGGTCAGGCCCTGCTCTCCCGCCTCACGCAGCGCCGCGAACAGGCCCAGTTCCAGGCCCAGGTAGATGAGCCAGGACCGGTGGAAGCCCGCCAGGCTCTCGATGAGATCGTCGAACCGGTCGTCCTGCGCCATGGCCGGATTGTCGCACGCGGTCCGCAGGCCCGACGCAACCGCGACGGCTACCGTACGTGATGCAACGGTTCCGCACGGAACCTGCGTTCTGGGGACTGATGACCGTCGACGACCGACCCTCGGAGGCACCGCTCCTGGCCGATCTCGCGCGCGACCTCGACGGTGCCTTCGAGGGGCTCGTGCTTGCCCACCAGGATCGGCTTTTCTCGATCGCGCTGCGCATGCTCGGCGATCCGCGCGATGCCGAGGAGGCGACACAGGACGCATTCGTTCGGGCGTACCGGGCGCTGGCCGATTACGACGAATCCCGGATCCATGCCCTGCGATTGCGGGGCTGGCTGGCCACGATCGTCCTGAACCTGTGTCGGACCCGCACGACGAAGCGCGCGGCCAGGGGCCGAGGACCGCTCTCGCTCGACGCCGCCGCCCAGGCCGGGGCGCCGGATCCGGTGGCCCCAGCTGGACGCGGGCCGCTGGCCGTCGCCGAGCGCCACGACGATCGATCACGCTGGGCTCGGCGCCTGGCGGAACTTCCTGTCGGGTATCGGGCCGCGGTCGTCCTGCGTCATGTCGACGGCCTGACCTATCCCGAGTTGGCGACGGCCCTGGGACGACCCGAGGGCACGGTCAAGGCACAGGTCCACCGCGGCATCGCGATGCTGCGCACGATGCTTGAAGCCGAACGCCGGCTCGAGCACGAGGAGATGACCGCATGACTGACGACACCGGATCGATCGAAGGTGCCTTGTCCCGACTGGCCCTGGCGGCGCCGCCGTCGCTCGCGCCGGCCGTCCTGGCCGAGCTCGGCCTGATCGACCGCTACGCGACCATCGACTCCGTGGTCGGGCCCCTGAGCGTGGCCTGGAACGGGCTCGGCGTCTCGGTCGTCGATGTCGCTGTGGACAAACCGGGGTTCGAAGCGCGCCATCGTGCCCTCACCGGGCGCCAGGCGGAACGTGCCGATCGACTGCCCAGCGACCTGGCGGCGGCGATCGCCCGGCGGCTGGATGGCGACCGCCGCGTGCGGATCGATCTCGACCTGCGGGGTCGGAGCGAATTCGAGCAGGATGTCTGGCGCAAGACCCTGGAGATCCCGCATGGCGAGGTCCGACCGTACGGCTGGGTGGCAGCCGAGATCGGGCGACCGCGGGCGGTCAGGGCGGTCGGCACGGCCCTGGGCCACAATCCCGTGCCGCTCATCGTCCCGTGCCACAGGGTCGTGCGCTCGGACGGGACGCTCGGCCAGTATTCGTTGGGCGGCCCCGGCAACAAGCGCTCGATCCTGCGGAGCGAGGGCCTGGACCCCGACGGCATGGAGGCGGCGGCGGCCCGCGGCCTGCGCTTCGTCGGATCGGACACGACCCGGGTGGTGTGCCTGCCGACGTGCCGGCATGCCCGTCGGATCACGGCCCCGCATCAAGTCGGCTTCCGGCGGTTCGAACAGGCACGGCGCGCGGGCTACCGCGCGTGTCACGTCTGTCGGCCCGATTCGGGGGCCGCCGCGGCCGCCTGAACGTTCGTCTGAAGGTTCGCCTGTCCCGGCGTATGCTGTGCCCTTGGACCAACGCCCTAATCCAAGAGTGGTGACGCGGCCCGGACAGGATCGCCGCGCGATCTGGGTCGGCCTGGCGATCCTGTACCTCGTCTGGGGCTCGACCTATCTCGGCATCTCGATCGCGGTCGAGACGATCCCGCCCTTCCTGATGGCGGCCGCGCGGTTCGGCCTGGCCGGGAGCGTCCTCATGGCCTGGTCCGTGCTGCGGGGCGCGTCCGGCGCGGCCACGTTCCACCCGCCGACCCGCCGCGAATGGCGCGATTCGGCCATCGTCGGGGCACTCCTGCTGGGCGGCGGGATGGGCATGGTCGCCTGGGGCGAGCAGACCATCCCTTCCGGCATCGCGGCACTGCTCATCGCGATGATGCCGGTCTGGGTCGCCGTCTTCGGCCGGATCCTGCTCGGCGAGCGCCTGCCGCGGCTGGCCGGGGTCGGCATCGTGGTCGGGTTCGTGGGCGTGGCGATCCTGGTCGGCCCGACGGCGCTCGGCTCCAACGGTGCGCTCGATCCGGCCGGCCTCGGCGCCATCCTGCTCTCGCCGATCGCCTGGTCCCTCGGGTCGCTCTTCGCCTCCCATCGAGCGATCCTGCCGCGACAACCGCTCGTCTCGACGAGCGCCCAGATGCTGACCGGCGGGCTGGTCCTGATCGTGCTGGCGGTCCTGAACGGCGAGTTCGGCCGGTTCGACCCAGGCGCGATCTCCATGCCTTCCGGCGTCGCCTTCCTGTACCTGACGGTCGTCGGGAGCCTGCTGGCCTTCACCGCCTATGGCTGGATGCTGCGGATCGCGCCGCTGCCCCTCGTCTCGACCTACGCCTACGTCAACCCGGTCGTGGCCGTGATCCTGGGGGCGCTCATCCTGCGCGAGGCAATCGATCCGCGGACCGTGCTCGCCGGGGCGGTCATCGTGGGGGCCGTCGCGCTGATCGTGACGGCCCGCGGACGGATGCAGGCGCCGACCCCGCGCCGGCCACAGCCGGGGCCCACGTCGGCGCTCCCGCCAGCGCTCCCGCCAGCGCTCCCGCTCAAGCCCCGGATCGCTCCCAGCCCGGTGCCGGCCACGGCTCGCAGCGGAGCGGCCGGTCCTCCCGATAGCCCAGGGCGTAGTCGGCCTGGATGAGCGTGTGCAGCTGGCTCGTGCCCTCGTAGATGACGGCCGCCTTGGAGTTGCGCAGGTAGCGCTCCACCGGGAACTCGTTGCTGTAACCGTTCGCGCCGTGGATCTGGATGGCGTCCAAAGCCGCCTGCACGGCGTGCTCCGTCGCGTGCCACTTCGCCAAACTCGTCTCGCGCGTGTTCCGAAGCCCCTGGTTCTTGAGCCAGCCGGCCTTCCA
>Ga0183260_10002300_pt1 | contig 15808 bp, 15 predicted proteins | sample AntDrymUQ4972206_2_FD_129768 | JGI IMG/M metagenome (GOLD analysis project Ga0183260, IMG submission 129768) | Polar desert sand microbial communities from Dry Valleys, Antarctica - metaG UQ497 (22.06) (version 2) (version 2) | ecosystem: Environmental > Terrestrial > Soil > Desert | place...
CCCGGAACCGCGGCCCCGAGTTCTTCCGCCTGATACGAATCGCACGCGGGCGCGACCCGACAGCGGTTCCGTGCTCCCGCCCGCGTGAGGCGGTATCACGCGCGCTGGATCGTTCCGGTCACACGACCACCAATCCGGAACGGCTGCGTCGTGGAGCGGGATGGCAGAATCATCTACGTAGGGTCTGTCGCTGACGCACCAGCAGGGGAGGACCACGATCTTGGCGAAAGCGTGCTCCTGCCGGGAATGATCAACGCGCACACGCACCTGGAGCTGACATCGATGCGCGGGTTTCTGGAGGACCTGTGCTTCAACGACTGGATCGACAAGCTGCGCAGCAGCCGCAAGGAAGCGCTGACCAACGAGATGCTCCTCGACTCAGCGCGGTTCGGCATCGTCGAAGGCCTGCACGCGGGAATAACGACATACGCGGACACCTGCTCCACCGGCCTTGTGATGCAGGCGATGCTCGAGATGGGCGTGCGCGGAATCATGTATCAGGAAACCTTCGGATCTGCGCCGGAACAGTGTGATGCTTCGATGGAGATTCTTCGCGCTGCCGTCGCTCGTCTCGCGCCCCTGCAAACAGACCTCGTCCGCCTTGGCGTCTCGCCGCACGCCCCTTACACGATCAGTGACTCGCTTTACGCAGAGTCGGCCGCTTTCGCGCGTGACTCGGGCCTCCCCATGGGTCTTCACATCGCTGAGAGCGCCGCCGAGCAGGAGATAGTGTGCAGCGCGGCAGGTCCCTTTGCGGAGGAGTGGAAGCTGAGAGGTCTTGCGCTGAAATCGCGTGCGAGGTCTCCCGTAGCTCTGCTCGAGGCAACCGGATGTCTGGCGCAGTCTCCGCTGCTCATCCACTGCGTTCAGCTCGACGCCGAAGACATCGCGACGATTCGGCGTAACGGCTGTTCGGTCGCGCATTGTCCTGCATCCAATGCGAAGTTCGGGCACGGCGTTTCACCCGTTACCGAGCTGATGGCCGCCGGTGTGACGATCGGACTTGGGTCAGACTCGGTGGCCAGCAACAACCGGATGGATATTCTCGAGGAAGCCCGTCTGGCGATTCTGTTTCAGCGTGCGGTGCAGCGAAGCGAGCGTGCTTTCACCGCGCAGCAGGCACTCGAGCTCGCCACTATTGGTGGAGCGCGGGCGATAGGTATCGGTGATATCGTGGGGTCGCTCGAACCGGGGAAGGATGCGGATCTGGCTGCCTTCTCGTTGTCGGCCGCTCGCGCTAAGCCCATCGGCGACGTCGTCGCAGCTATATTGTTCGCGATCGCGGGCACGCCGGCACATTTCGTTGCGGTGAAGGGAAACCCTCTGGTGGTCGACGGCCGGCTCACGACGCTCGATCCAGACCTTGCGGATCGTGTCATAACTTCGGGAAACGCGCTCGCGGTATGGGAACGTGGCGGCACGTGGCGTTCGGCGACCACGCCGGGCGTTTCCTGAGGCGCTAGCTTTTCTCGCTCATCCATCATCTCAGGGGGACGATGGCGCGCACCGATAATCACCACAGAATCTGGCGGGACGGACAGTTCGTGAACTGGGAGGACGCAACCATTCACGTGATGAGTCATGTCGTCCATTATGGATCGAGCGTATTCGAAGGTATCCGTTGTTACGAGACGCCAGCCGGCCCGGCGATCTTCCGGCTCGGCGACCACATGCGACGCTTCGCCGATTCCTGCCGCATCTACCGAATGCCTCTCGAGCACTCGCGCGAAACTCTGATCCAGGCGTGTGTCGACACTGTCTCGGAGAACGAACTGCCGCACTGCTACCTTCGGCCCATTGCCCTCCGGACCGGTGAGCAGATGGGTGTGCTGCCCACTTCTACGCCCCTCGAGGTGTTCATCATACCATGGACATGGGGCCCGTATCTCGGACATGATGCGCTCGCCGAAGGTGTCGACGTGTGCGTGTCGAGCTGGCGCCGCCCTGCCCCGGATACGTTTCCGACACTGGCGAAAGCGGGCGGCAACTATCTCAATTCGCAGCTGTCAAAAATGGAAGCGAGGCTCGACCATTACGCCGAGGGCATCATGCTCGATTCGTTCGGGCTGGTATCCGAAGGGAGCGGGGAGAATCTTTTCCTCGTGCGTGACGGCCGCCTGATCACGGCACCCCTCTCCGCGGGCATACTCAACGGGATCACCCGCGATTCGGTTAGTCGCATCGCCCGCGACATGGATATCGAAGTCGTTGAACAAGTGATGCCCCGCGAGATGCTCTACGTCGCCGACGAACTGTTCTTTACCGGTACCGCCGCCGAGATCACGCCCATCCGGTCGGTTGATCGCATTCCAGTCGGCGCGGGAAAGCCTGGCCCGGTCACGCTCGAGATTCAGCGGCAGTACATGGGAATCGCAGAGGGTAGGCTGCCCGATCGTTACGGCTGGCTGACGCGTGTACCAACCGAGGCTCACGCGGGTATTTAGACACCTCCGGTTGTATATTGTACGCTCGCGCCAACAGGGTGAAACTGGGAGGAGTGCTTGATCGTGGGTTGTCTTGCACTGAACGCGTCGTTCGAGCCGCTCACCATGGTGCCGCTCAGACGTGCGTTACGGCTTGTTATCGACGGGAAGGCAGAGATCGTCGAGGCGGATCACGACAAGGTGGTTCGCTCCGAGCGGCTCACGCTTCCGCGTCCGGCAGTCATTCGCCTGATGCGGTTCATTCACGTGCCGCGCCGGTTCCGCCGCCAGGTCACCAACACTTTCCTGTTCGCGCGTGACCGCTATCGCTGCCAGTACTGCGGGCGCATGCAGATGGAACTGAGGCCGCGCGAATCACTCACGCGCGACCATCTCGTTCCACTTTCGCGTGGCGGGACCAACGACTGGACCAACGTCGTCACCGCGTGCAGTCCGTGCAACACGCGCAAGGCCAACAACCTGCCGAATGAAATCGGGATGCACCCGATGCACGTGCCGGCGGAGCCGCACTTCGTGCACCTGAGCTGGGCGGTGCGGCGACTCACTCCGACGCAGGCTCGTTACATCCGGCTGTTCTACGGGGAAGAAACCCTGCACTACCTCGAGGACCTCGAGCACCGCGCCCCAGGTCAAGGCCGGAACGTTCCCGAACGCGTTTCGTAACGGCGCTTCTCGCCGCCGAGTAGCCTTACCACGACAGTTCTCACACCGCGCGACACCGCGGTGCCCGGGTTTTTTTTTCCACGCACGGCCGGCTTGAGCTCGCCCCTCAGCCACCGCTCCACTTCATCCAGTTCGGTGAGTGACAGCATCTCTATTTCCAGCACGAGATTGTAGTAGCTGCGTTGTCCTCGTCCAGGGAGTGACACCGGGACCTTGAACGGGGCGTCGAGCATGGCCTCGGCGTCGGCGAATGTAGTGAAACCGCCGAGGTATTGCGTGCGGTTGCGGTGAGCGCGAAAGACCTGATAGACCCGCGCCAGCGCGTCGTAGCGCATGACGACGTCCCATTCCGCCGACGCCTTTATGTCATCGAACCAGCCGCCGGTCGCCCACCGCTCGACCCTGTAATGCAGCCTGGCGGGAAATCCGTTGTGCAGCAGATCCCGCAACGCGCCGTCGGAGACGAGAGCGGCGGAACGAACCCACGGCGCCTCAGTCGCAAGCGATGCACGATCGGGCAGCACGATCTGGATTTGCGGCCGCTGGGACGCGGCAACCGCGGGCACCACGGTAAAGATCGCGGCGAGAAGCAGATGCACTGTTGCCTGGAGCACCGGCTAGAAACGGTTGCGGATGCGCACGAAGAAGTTGGCCGGCTCCCTGGAAACCGAAAGCGCCTTGGCGACGTAAATCCCGGCAATCCCGAGGTCGAGTCCGAGTCCGACGTCGGTGCGAAACGTGTTGAAGGACGGAAGTGTGCCTGACGGATACTGAAGAATGCCCTCCCGGTCTCCGACGAGCCATCCGCGACCGGCGTCCACAAACAGGACCGCCACCGGCCGGACCCTGAACGCTGCTCCGCGCACCCGGATGCGGTTTCTGTTGAAGACGTCGATCAGCTCCGAGTGGAGCTCATGCCGATACTCGACCTGCCCCAGTGCAACTCTCTCGCACTGCGCTGGTCGTCCTGGAGGAGCGTTGGGATCGGTACTGCATTGGCCGACGTCTGTGCCGAGCCCCGTTCGGCGAAAATCGAACCCGGGAATCGTCCCGATCCCGCCCACGGAAAAACGCCGCTGAAACGGGAGTGGATCCCCGTGTACCCAGCCGCCGAGCACCAGCCGTCCGTGAAGTTGCCTCGATGGCGAGATGCGGTTGTACCGTCTGAGATCAAGAAAAGCTCTGCCGTAGGTTGCCCTGAAGCCTGAAGGTCCGTCCAACTCGGGCGGTGCGAATCCCGACGACTCAAACCGGCCGGTGCCACGCTCGTAATGCGCGCCTACGTACCATCCCGCCAGCGGATTCAGCTCACTGTTTCGCGAATCGAAGTCGACTCGAATGTCGGCAACATGCAGCCGGCCGTCGTCCATGCGCGGATTGATCCGCCACGATTCGTCGCCGCGGAAGAGCGTATAGACGTCGCGTTCCCGGCGCGAGCTCCATCGTTCGTCGCTGAAGCCAACGGAAATCCTTCCGTCCGGTCCGGCGAATGCGGATGCGTGGACGCGTCCGCCATGACGGCCGAAGTGATCCAGGTAATCGCGTTTGAGAAAGAATGCCGCGAGTCCCGCGTCGGGTTCCTCCAGCTGCCACCGTTCAACGGGCACAACCTCATCGAACGACGACGCGCCGATCGCGATTCCACGGCGGCCGCCCAGGCGCACTTCCCCGGTCAACCGGTGCCCGAGATTCTCCGAGTCCCAATGGAACTGGTGCGCCGATCGGATGATGCCAAGCGCACTGATCGAGACCGCCGCGTTTCGCGCGTCCCCGCGCCAGGTGGGACCGATCAATATCGGCAAGCCCTCGACTCTGTTGTAAGTCTTCCCCGATGTGATTGTCAGCCCGCCGCGGTCGCCGCCCCGATCGAGCAGGGATCCAAGGGAAAATGTCGTGTCTTGACGCTCGACCGAGTCCGCCGACTGAGCGGCCGCTGGACCGATCGGCGCAGTCACCGCGAGCAAAGCAAGCGTGCGTGCAAAGGTGTGCATGGTGCGGGGGATTACTGTGTGGTGGGAGGAAACGATGCCCCGAAGGTTCGTGCGGGCTCTACACCAAGTCGCTTCATGCGGCGATAGAGATTGGGCCGATCGGTGTGAAGACAGCGCGCGGCTTCAGCGATATTCCCTCTGGTCCGCGCCAGTGTGCGCTCGATGATTCGCCGCTCGAACTGATCGAGAAGCTCGGTGAGCGCGAGCCCGCTCTCCATTTGGTCTTCCTCGCGGCTTTCATTCGGAATCTCGCCCGATAAACCATCCCCGCCGGTGGCAGGGCTGCTGTCGCTTGCGCGCTCGCCGGTTGACCGCAGGACGCTGCCAACGTGATTCGCCGACACATGCTCACCGGGATGCACGATGGCGATGCGTTCGACGATGTTGGCAAGTTCACGCACATTCCCCGGCCAGCGGTGGGCCTCGAGTATCGCCAGTGCTTCCGGTCCCCATGCCGGCGGCATCTGACCTGTCCGTCTGAAATGAAGCAATGAGAAATGCGTGACGAGCAGCGGTATGTCGCCACTGCGTTCACGCAACGGGGGCAATACCAGCGGAATGACATTGAGTCTGAAGAACAGGTCTTCGCGAAAGAGTCCATCGCGCACCGCTCGTCCAAGATCGTGATTGGTTGCGGCGATCATGCGCACGTCTACGCGGACGCTGCGGTTTCCGCCGACGCGTTGAATTTCTCGGGCTTCTATCGCGCGCAGAAGCTTGGCCTGCGCTTCCAGGCTGAGATCGCCAACCTCATCGAGAAAAAGCGTGCCCATGTGCGCGAGCTCGAATCGGCCGATTCTGGTCTGCGTGGCGCCGGAGAAAGCGCCCCGTTCGTGACCGAACATCTCGCTCTCCAGAAGATCACGCGGGATTGCGGCGCAGTTGACACGGATGAACGGCTTATCGCGGCGATTGCTGGCGTCATGGATCGCGCTGGCAACAAGTTCCTTTCCCGTGCCCGATTCGCCCGTGATGAGAACTCGGGCATCGCTAACAGCGACTCGCTCGATCATTTGCCGGACCACCTGCATCGGCGGGCTATCTCCCGCCATGTCACCCGCCAGACCGAGCTCTTCTCTCAGCTCTCTCGCAACGCGGCGTGTCTGTCTGAGCTCGAGTGCTGCGCCTATTGCGAAGAGAACCCCCTCGGGTGTAAGCGGCTTCTCAAGAAAATTCACTGCACCAAGCCGGGTTGCGCTTACTGCGTCACTCAACCCCGCCCGCCCACTCATCATGATCACGGGAAGTTCGGGATGGTTCTGACGAAGCCTGGCGAGGGCGTCCATTCCGTCCAGCTCGCCGGGCATCATCAGATCGAGCAGAACCGCGTCCGGCTCGTCTTCTCCCGCCAGCGCCACACCTTCGGCTCCGGTAGGGGCAGTTCGTACATCGTAGCCTTCACCCGAAAGCAGCGCCCCGACCATTCGACGGATATTTGGCTCGTCGTCGACGATCAGGACAGTGGCCATGCTACGGTCCTGCGGGTCCGCTCGGCGCCGGCGTGCGTTGCGAAAGCGCCGGCGCGCCGCGAACCTCGGACAGCAGCTTCGTGGTGAAGCGTTGTCCCTCGGAGATCCGTTCAACTTCGACAGCGATCGAGTCGATCGACTGCTCCATTCTCTCCAGTCGCGACAGCACCTCACCGGGAATCTGCGGACGCTTCGACTCATTGTCGACGCGCTTGGCATAGGCCTTCACCAGTGGCAACCCAACGACGATGGCCACTATCATCGCCATCCCACCGAGCGGTACAAAAATCGCCGCCATCTCGGGACCCATCTCAGCTCCTTCTCATGTAGCCAGCTCAGCCGGCAATGTGAATCGAATCACCGTACCTTTGCCCAACGTGCTCAGCGCTTCCACGGTTCCATCATGCGCCAGCACCGCTTGCCGCGCAATCGCGAGACCGAGTCCCGTTCCGCCCGGTTTCTGGGTCACGTAGGGCTCCCATATCCGGGCGAGCTGATCCGGCTCGATGCCCGCCCCGGTGTCTGTTACTTCAATTCGTACTGCGTCCCTGCCATTGTGCCGGGCACTCGCAGCGGTGATAGTGATCCGGCCGTCACCGTCGCACGCGTCGACGGCGTTAAGAACAACGTTAGACAGCGCTCCCGCCAGCGCATCATGGTATCCGGTGATGAGCGGAAGTCCCTCTTCCACGGCCACATCGAGCTCTATCCCACCCTCCGGCGGTACTGCCGAGACCGCCGAATAGCGCACCATTTCACCCACGTCGATGTCGGAGGCGGGCCCCTGCGGCAGCCGCCCGAACTCGGCGAAACTCTTCGCAATACGATCGAGTCGCTGCGACTCGACGGCGAGCACGTCCACTGTTTCGCGAAGCTCACTGGGCGCGTCGCGCCGCAGCCGGTCGATGGCGAAATGGATTGGAGTCAACAAATTCTTGAGCTCATGTGCGACGCGTCGCGCGCTTTCGCGGTACGCCTTCAATCGTTCGGCTTCTGCTTCACGCCGGCGTCCCGATTCAATCGCGTTTGCCATCTCGCGCATTCGTTCGCGGAGAATAGCGAACTCGGGCGCACCGCGGGTCGGTGTCGCCGAAGCGTCGGGTACCGGGCGCCCGCGGCCGATGAGTGTCGTCCAGCGCACTATCTCGTCCAGAGGGCGGCTCATCTGGCGGCTGAGGTGTCCAGCGACCCGTGATGCGGCCACGCCGAAAACGACGAGGGCGACAATCGCCAGAAACGCGACGAGACGCACGGAGCGACCGGCTAGAAAATTGTACCGCCTGGCCTGCTCCAGGGAACTGCGAAGCTCGCGCTCGTGCGCGTCGACGAGCTGGCGTTGCGCATTGTCGAGAGGAGCCCGGCGGACTCCCGCGATTGCCCGCTGGCCGCTCGCGGCGACACTCTCCCACGCCGCCCGGCCGCTAACCAGCGGCAGCGCGCTGCTCACCGTTCCGCTCCACAGTAGCGTCAGCAGTGCAGCCGGCACTATCGCAAACAGCGAGAGGATGAAGATGAGACGCGTTCGGTACCGGAGTTGCTTCATCGGCTTTCGGCTATAAATTACATGCCTTGACGCGACTTCGAGGATTCGGGGGATAGCGTGTCACGAACGACACCCTTCCCTGACTGGACCTGAAGACGCGTGGCCCGCGGCACGATGTCGCGGGAACACATTTGGCTCGCGAAATGACACCGCTCAGAAGGGCGGCTCGCGGCCTCGTACCGCCAGACCATCATTAATGCCATTTCGTCCTACACGGACCGCGCCGGCAGCGCCGCGCCGCCCGATTGCCCCGATACACCGCGGGCCGCAAGCCGTCTCTCAGCACAGCATAGGCGGCCACACCATTCAGCATGCACCAAACGCCGCCCTCCTCATCGACTTCGATAATGTCACGATGGGTATTCGCTCCGACCTGCAGGTGGAGCTGAAGAACCTGTTGTCTTCCGACATCATCAAGGGAAAAGTCTCCGTCCAGCGAGCCTACGCCGACTGGCGACGCTACCCGCAATACGTAGTCCCGCTGGCCGAGTCATCGATAGACATGATAATGGCGACGGCGTACGGGTCCGCAAAAAAGAATGCAACCGACATCCGCCTTGCCATTGATGCGCTCGAGCTGGTGTTCGTCCGGCCGGAGATCGGAACATTCATCCTGCTGTCCGGCGATTCCGACTTCTCCAGCCTGGTCATAAAGCTCAAGGAATACGGCAAGTACGTCATCGGCGTAGGTATACGCGAGTCGTCGAGCGATCTGCTGGTCATGAACTGCGACGAGTACTACAGCTACAACGCGCTCGCCGGGTTGGTAAAGAGCGGCGAGGACGAAATCATCAAGCGCGATCCATGGGAGCTCGTCACGGAGGCTGTTCTGCGAATGAAGCGGAACGGTGACGTGATGCGCGCGGACCGGCTGAAGCAGGTCATGCAGCAGATCGACAGCTCCTTCGATGAAAAGAATGTCGGCAAGTCCAAGTTCTCGCTGTTCGTATCGGAAGCGGCGAGGAAAGGTCTGTTGTCCCTTACGAAGCTCGAGAACGGTCAGCTCGAAGTGGATGTCCCGCGAGGGGAATCCGCGGCGGACACGGGCGCTGCTGTCGCTGGGGCGGTGTCGGAAGCGATTTCAGCGGCGCCGGAAGGAATTCTCTCCGCCGCGCTGGACAATGCTAACCGGTCACGCCGTGGCGGGAGAGGGAGCCGGGGACGGACGCGCGAGCGCGACGATCGTACGCCGCGTGAACCGCGTCCGCTATCGACCGAAGCTTCGGGTACCGCAGCCCTGAGCGGTGCTGGTTCCGAGGGAGTTCTGAGTACTCCCGCTCCGGCTCGGGCCGGCGAGGATGCGAACGCTTTACCTGCAACCCCAGCTGTGGCCGCAGCCGCCGCCCCGCAACCTTCGGCCGCGCGTTCGCCGAATCAGCCGGCGGTCGGCGGAGGAGACGCGATTGGGGCCACGGGCACAAGACTCACGCGCGAGGAAGCATTCAACCTTGTTCGGCGGGCGGTTGAGTCCGCCGCCACGGGCGGTGCAGCCGTTTCGTCGAGCAGGGTTCGCACTGCCGCCCGGTCGCTGCTCGGACGCGACAGCGAAAGCCTCAGCGAGAGAAACTTCGTTCGTATCCTTCACGACGCGCACGATGCCGATCTGGTCGATCTTCGCAGGCGCGGAAGCGAATACGAAGTCGCACAGGCAGTTACCGTGGCGCCCATGGATCGTCAGCTCGAAGCCGCCGCGGCGGCAAATGCGCCGGCAGCAAAGCCGGTTGTCGCTGCACCGAGAGGAATGGGCGCGCGCGGAATCGGGCGCGGCGGGCTTGGCGCAAAGGCAGCACCGCCCGCACACCTGCTGAGCATGGGCGCCGTCGGTGGGAGCCGGAGCCAAGCCGCTGCGCCGACACAGGGCGCACTGTCGGCAGCGAGCAGCGTATCCCCTCAAACGGAGCTCGACATCCCGTCGGCTGACGCCGCCGCGTTTCCCGTTGAAGCAGTATCCGGCGTCGGGGAGACCAAGCCAGTTGCGCCAGGAAAGGGAGCTGGACGCAAGCGCGGCGGCGGAAGGAAAACGGCGACGAAGACGTCATCGGCAAGAGCCGCTTCGGCGGGATCCTCCGATCCAGATGCAGGCGAGTCGGGGAAACGGCGGACGAGTGCCGCAGGTTCTGAGAAAAGCCCCGCGCGCAAACGCGCGTCGCGGCCCGCGCGCAAAAAGGCTGCGCCGCGCGCGGCGAAACCAGGCTCGGCGGACTCCGGATAAACAGGGTCCGCGCGGCTTGGCGCGAGCCGTCGCTCCTCGATGGGACGAATCCTTCCCCGCGGTTTCTACAATCGCGATACCGAGATTGTCGCGCGCGATCTGCTCGGCGCAATCCTCGAATCCAGCACTGACCAAGGGGGGGGTGGCACCGCGAGTGGTATCATCGTCGAGACAGAGGCGTATCTCGGCGAGCACGACGCAGCCTGCCACGCCGCGGTCGGTCCGACGCGACGCACAAGCCCGCTGTATGGGAGGCCCGGCGTCGCGTACGTGTATTTCGTGTACGGCATGCACTGGTGCGTCAACGCCGTCACCCGCGCGACAGGCCTTCCCAGCGCGGTTCTTATCCGCGCACTCGAACCCGTCGATGGCATCGAGCTGATGAGACGCCGGCGTATTCGCGCTACGCGCGACATCGACCTCACCAATGGCCCGGGAAAACTGTGCGCTGCGCTGGGGATCGATGGAGGAAACAACGGGTTGTCACTCCAGCGGCGGCCATTGGTGATTCGCGAAGGTACCCGGATCCCGGATGATGCTGTCGAGACGACTCCGCGCGTCGGTATCAGCCGCGCGGCCGACTGGCCGCTTCGCTATTGCATTCGCGGACATGCATGGGTGTCGCGGGGGCCGATGGTCAGATGATTCCGAGCTTTCCCCCGACATTCCTGAATGCTGCGACGGCCTGGTCGACGTCATCCCGCGTGTGCGCTGCGCTGAGCTGGCAGCGCACACGCGCCTGTCCCTGCGGCACAACCGGAAACCCGAATCCCGTTACAAAGACGCCTTCCTCGAGGAGCATGTCGCTCATCTGAATCGCGACAGCCGTTTCCCCCACGATGATGGGAATTATTGGAGTTTCGCCAGCCAGAGGATTGAATCCGGCCTCGGTTATCTGTTGCCGGAAATAAGTTGCGTTGTCGCGGAGCCTTGCCACACGCTCCGGATGACCGCTGAGGTACTCGATCGCCGCGAGCGAGCTCGAAGCAACCGTGGGCGGCAATGCGTTTGAAAAAAGCTGCGGCCGCGAGCGTTGCGTGAGCATATCGCAGAGCGACGCAGGGCCGGCGACGAATCCGCCAGCCGCGCCACCCAGCGCCTTGCCCAGAGTGGATGTGATTACATCGACCTCACCGATCAGGCCGAAATGCTCGGCAGTGCCGCGCCCGGCCGCACCGAGTACGCCGGTTGCGTGGGAGTCGTCCACCACCACGATTGCATCGTGTTTGCGCGCGATCTCCAGAATGTCGGGAAGCTTTGCGATACTCCCTTCCATCGAGAATACGCCGTCGGTCCAGATAATCCTCCGCCTGGAGTTACGCGCGTCGGAGAGTTTTCGCGCGAGGTCCGTCATATCGGAGTGCGCGTAGACGCCGGTGGTGCATTTGGTGATGGACTTGGCGAGCCGGAGTGAATCGATGATCGAGGCGTGATTGAGGGCGTCGGAGACGACAAAGTCGCCCTCTCCCACGATGCTGGCAGTCAGCCCCTCATTGGCATTCCACGCCGATACGTAGGACAGCGATGCTTCAGTGCCGACAAGTGCAGCGATCGCCGCCTCGAGTTCCCGGTGAACGATGAACGTCCCGCAGATGAATCGCACGCTGCCGGTTCCAGCGCCGTACCGCTCGAGTCCTTCGATGCCTGCCTGCACCACCGCTCGCTCATCGCAAAGGCCCAGGTAGTTATTGGATGAGAAGATGAGAACATCGCCTCTTCCCTCCATCTTCACGTGCGCGGACTGCGGCGACTCGAGATAGTTGAGTCGCTTGTAGACGCGATCAGTCTTCAGCTGCTCGATGTTCGTCCTGATTGACTCGTCGAAGCTTCTATTCAGTGCCACGTGCTCCCCCCCCGGCCGTTTAGGCGACCTCGAATATCACTTTGCCAGCTTCGCCCGACTTGATGGCCGCAATCGCGGCATCGACTTCCGACATCGGGAAGCGGTGCGTGATGACAGGGGCTGGATCGAACCCGCCGGCGCGGAGAAAGCGCGTCATCTGATGCCACGTGTCATACATCCGCCGGCCTACGACGCCGTAGATGGTGATTCCCTTGAATATTACTTCCTTCGGAAAATCAATTTCGATGGGCTTTACCGGAATGCCGAGCATCTGAACGCGTCCGCCAACGCGCACGAGGGCAAAAGCCTGGTGGATGGCCGACGCAACGCCCGACATCTCGAGTACAACGTCAACCCCGAGCCCGCCGGTCGCTCCCATTACAACGCCTTCAGCTTCCGCGGGTGTGACGACGTCGTGTGCACCCATGGCGCGCGCGAGCTCCAGGCGTTTTGCATTGACGTCAGACGCGATTACGCGCGATGCGCCCGCGGCCTTGCAGATGCCAACAGCGAAGATGCCGATCGGACCGCAGCCGGTGATCAGCACCGTCGCGCCGGGTATGTCCGCCGTCAACGCTGTATGAAATGCGTTGCCCATCGGATCGTGAATCCCGCCAATGTCGTAACTGGTCGCGTCGTCGAGATGCCATACGTTCGTCGCCGGCATCGCGATGAACTCGGCAAAACATCCGTCACGATCCACGCCGATGATCTTTGTGTACGGGCAGACGTGCGCGTTGCCTGTACGACACAGCAGGCATCTGCCGTCGACTATATGTCCCTCGGCCGTAACGCGATCGCCCTCCTGCACGTCGGTTACGAGGCGCCCTGCTTCGACGACATCGCCGGCGAACTCGTGGCCAACGATGAACGGCGGCTTGCAGCGACCCTTCGCCCAGTCATCCCAGTCGTAGATGTGCACATCGGTCCCGCACACGCCCGCGCGGCGAACACGGATAAGCACTTCGTCTTCGCGAATGCGAGGCTCGGGGACATCACGCAATACCATCCCGGGTCCAGCCGATTCCTTGACGAGAGCTTTCACGAATGTCGTTACTCCGGATGACGTAGTGCGCTGCTGAGATGCGCCGCGAAATCACGACGCGCACTTAAGCTGACACGACAAACAATCATCCGGAAGACTGCGAGAAAGTTGTTGCGCGCGATTTCTGTTGATTCTATATTCGCGCGTGGTTTCGAGCGCAGATGCGTTGACTCGTTTGCCTCGTAACCGCGCGGGCCCGGTTGGCCGCTACGCAGGACTCGCCGCTTCCACCGGGGAACGGCGAGAGGTCAACTCCATCTTGGAGAGATTACAATGGCAGCAGCAAAGAAGGGCGGCCGCAAGAGTACTGCAAAGAAGGGAGCCCGCAAGGGTGGAGCTCGCAAGGGCGCTGCGAAGAAGTCGACGGGCAGAAAGTCCGCCGCGAAAAAGTCCACCGCTCGCAAGGGCGCCAGGAAGTCGGGCCGGAAGGCGACAAAGAAAACGAGTCGTCGTTAGCAGTCTGCCAGCAGGATGTAGAAGCATCGCCAACAAGGAAGCCGGCCCGTGAGCCGGCTTTTTTGTCAGCGTGAGTATCGCGCGCTGGCCAGCTCGATAATCCTGTTGATCAGTGCAGGGTACTCGATGCCGTCGCGCGCGGCTGCGCTGGCGAATTCACTCTTCTGCTCAAGGTAGCAGTTGGGATTCACCTCGATGACGTAGATCTCCTCCTTCGCCGTCACCCGCAGATCGACCCGCGCGTAGTCGCGCAGCCGTAGAGCGTTGAACGCGTCGATTGCCACCTGCTGGATGCGGGCCGTGAGGCTTTCGGGGAGATCGGTCGGGAACAGTGACCGAGTGCCGGCGAACTCAGCTCCCTTCTCGTCACCATCGTCGCCCCACTTCGCCGCCCAGCTGGCGATGCGCGGACGACCCTCGGGATATCCTGTAAAATCGAGCTCGATGATCGGAAGCGCCTTGACGTCGCTGTTGCCCAGCACGCCGACATAGAACTCACGGCCGTCGATGAACTCCTCGGCGAGCACAGGCGACTGGAACTCGGTCTGCAGCGAGCTGATTGTCTGAAGCAGCTCCTTCACGTCATTGACGATCGATTTCTGCGTGATGCCGAGCGATGCATCTTCCTGCGGAGGCTTCACGATCAAAGGAAATTCCACATCGCCCGCCCAGTCCACGTTGCCGCGAAACACAGTCAGGAAACGCGCGGTAAGTATGCTGTGAAACGAGAGCACCTTCTTGGTCAACGTCTTGTCTCCGGCGAGTATCAGACCGGCCGGACTGGACCCCGTGTACCGCAGACCGAGAAGATTCAACAGCGCGGCGACATTCGACTCAAGAGCGCTCTTTCCATCGAACGACTCGGCGATGTTCACCACCAGATCGGGGCGGTCCTCGCTGAGAGACGTCACGAGCGGCTGCACCGTCTTGTCCACGACAAGCCGCCTGAATTCGTGCCCGCCGGAACGAACGGCCTGCTCGAGCTGGTCGAGGACCGGGTCAACGGGAGGCTCGAGAGCATCCTGGGTATGGAGGAGCGCAATATTCATGGATCGTCGGTGTCGGGCAGGTCGATGGAGTTCGTATGACGGTAGTTCATCATTACGGCGGTGCCGAAGGCGGTGAGCTCGATCAAGGTCGAAGCCTCGAGCCCGCGCACGCGAAGCCCGAGTGTGTTCGAGCGCGTGCGGAGAAAGTCGAGAAACTGACGGACGGTGCTTGCGCCCTCGCCCGTCCAGTACGATATACGCCCGATGATCTCGCGGCGATGGGAAGCGATGAACGTGTCTGCCGCCTGACCTTCGGGCGACTCGATCTCCGTTGCAAAGATGTTGCGTAGGTCTCCGTCGAAGATTGCCGGGTCACCAATAGGGATTACTTCGTCGCTATCGCTGTAGTGCTGCTCGAGCGGGTACCGCATCGCAGTCACCGGAAGATCGTCTTCAGTCGGTTCGGCAACAGGCGGTGGATCGTCCCCAATGTCGGCAAGGACGCGGTCCACGTATTCGAGCTTGCGTAGCGCGGGCCACATCGCGTAGGCGTTCTTCCAGTCAAGGCCGGGAGTGATCCACACTGCGAAGGTTTCCGCAAAATCCTCATCCGGATGCTTTTGCGCGTACCATCCGAGTATGTGACGCACGAAGTCGTGAGAGAAAGGGTCTGCGCGGTAGCGATCGCGGTACGGCCGCGAGTAAGCGCCAAACGTTGCCTGCCAGTCGTCCCTGTCGTACAGGCGGTAGGCATAATTGAATGCGTGACCCGCTTCGTGCCTGAAGTATCGCATTGACTCTTCGTCCGACTCGATTCCTTCGGCGAAGTCTTCCTCGATGCGCTGGAGACGCGGATCGGCGAGGTAGAACGGGACGCCGATCAGCGGAGTGCCGTCAGGGCATCCCCACTGGTCACTCAGATAAACGGGTGGCCGAAAGGCCAGGTTCCTTGCGGCGAGCTCTGAGTAGAGCTGATCCACCATTCTCTCGACTCGAGTGCCCGCGATGGACAATCCGAAATCGGAGATGTTCCGCGCCATCAGGGTCCGGCGCTCGCCCTCCCAGCTGGCAGATATTTCGTCCACAGTTGCCGGAGGGGCAAGGGGCGTACCGAGCCGCCGGGCTTATATCATGCCGCCGGGTTTGAATCAGG